>Ga0316204_10001071_pt1 | contig 81288 bp, 67 predicted proteins | sample 6monrhotite_MG_2_FD_205661 | JGI IMG/M metagenome (GOLD analysis project Ga0316204, IMG submission 205661) | Microbial mat bacterial communities from mineral coupon in-situ incubated in ocean water Damariscotta River, Maine, United States -... | ecosystem: Environmental > Aquatic > Marine >... | reverse complement strand
GTAGCCGGTAGCTGGATTGGCGGAGGTGCGAATCAGGCGGCCATGAAGGAAATTTATGGGGTGAGCGACCAATTGTTTGCCTCCATGATTGTGGTAGATGTCATTTGTGCCAATATCTGGATGGCCTTCTTGCTCTATGGTGCTCAGAATGCCGCCAGGGTAGATAAATGGTTAAAAGCTGATAGTTCTTCTATTGAGACATTGAAAGAGACGGTGTCTAAGTTTCAGGCCTCTGTGGCCACTATTCCTACGACTGCTCAATACATGACCTTGCTAGCGGTCACCTTTGGGGCAGTAGCCATCTCTCACTTTGGCTCTGATCTTATTACGCCCTTCATGGAGTCGAAGCAAGAGTTTTTGGATAAATATAACCTCAACTCACTGACCTCTGGTTTCTTCTGGCTTATTGTAATCTCTACTACCATTGGCGTGATTGTGTCTTTTACCAAATGGCGAAAAATGGAGGGCTATGGTGCTTCCCGCCTGGGTACAGTCTTCATCTACATACTTGTGGCCACCATTGGTATGAAAATCAACATTGGCGACATCTTCAAAAATCTGGAGCTGTTTTATATCGGCATCATCTGGATGGCCGTGCACGTGATCTTGCTGTTGCTTGTTGCCAAACTGATCAAAGCACCTTCGTTCTTTGTAGCAGTAGGCAGTCAGGCCAATGTAGGAGGGGCAGCTTCTGCTCCGGTAGTGGCCGCAGCATTCAGTCCATCACTAGCGGCTGTGGGTGCGCTTATGGCCGTAATGGGCTATGCATTGGGTACTTATGGTGCCATCCTCTGCGCTGAGTTGATGAAAATCGCCAGCCAATAATACCCTGGTTAGACAATGAAAAACGAATTTCTCAGGCATTCTGTGGCCACCATTGACTATCGCTTTGCGAAAGTTATTGAAGGACAAGAAGCACACTTTGGCGAGTTCAGTGCTGGAGAAGGATGCAGGACTACCAATCAAATCATTAATCACATGTTTGAGGTTTTGCATGCCACCAGGGTTTTCATTGAAGAAGAACGATTCATTAAAGACAAAGCTGCTGAACTGGGCTTTAGTGAAGAATGCACCCGATTTCAGGAAGAACTCAAGCAACTGGATGTGTCATTGTCGAATAATGAATTGCCGATAAACTTTGGGAAGCGGCTGATTCAAGGCCCTATTTCAGACATATTCACCCATATCGGCCAAATATCCATGATGTCCAGACTGAACGGCAAAGCCATAGAAGGGGAAGATTTTTCCTCAGCGCCCATTGGTACTTTCGGTACTTAATAAATGAGACTATTATGGTCTATATCGACCGCAGGGTGCTTTTACTGAGCATGCAGTCAAGGTCTGTTTAGGCTGGCTCTCCGCGAGAATTGATCTCCAACTCAATCTTCTTTCTAATAGGGCTAAAAACGAGGAAAGGGAATACTACTCCCGCAATAATTAAGAAAGGAACCAGCTGAAATACCTGCATATTTTCTTTGACAGCTGCCGCTACTGAAACTATGATGATGGCGGATCCTGTCATGATCAGCATGAGCAATTGAAGTCTCCTGAAACGTCTTTTCTTACTTTCAAGTACTTCCAGCGTGTACTGTGCAAATTCGTTGGTTTCCGTCATGCCCTCTGGTTTACTGTACTGTAGTATCTATTTGAGCGGGTAAATTGTTTCAATAATTCTCAAGTATTTGAAACAACTCGTCAAGTTTCGGAGTCAAAATGATCTCTGTGCGCCTGTTCAGCGCCTTGTTCTCAGCAGTATCGTTCTCTGCTACTGGTATGTATTCCCCTTTGCCTGAGGCCGTCACTGCTTTTGGGTTGATGCCGTTATCTACCAATATTTTCACAATAGAGGTGGCCCTCATTACGCTCAGGTCCCAGTTATCGCTCATGTATTGCGACTTTCGCGAAATAGGCACATTGTCTGTATGACCCTCTACCACAATGTTTACATCAGAATTGTCGCTGAGGGCCTCGGCCAATTGCTTCAGTGCAGTAGCACCTTTGCTATCTACTTTGATGCTGCCCGAACCAAATAGCAGCTGTTCGGCCAGAGAGACATAAACTTTTCCATTTTTTACCTCTACTGATAGTTCAGAGTCATTGAAGTTGAGTAGAGCATCGGTTACTTTTCGTTTCAGCTGCTCTACGGCCTTATCTTTTTCGGCCAGAATACGCTCTAGTTCTGCCACCCGGGCTTCTCGCTTGCTTAAGTCTTCTGCCAGTTCTTCATTCTTTTTGCGCTCTACTTCCAGGTCGTCTTCAATGGCAAGTAATCGCTGCTGCTGCTGTGCCAGATCGCGGTTAAGCTGCCCGCTGTTGGAAAGCAGGTTGTCGTACAGTTGCTTGATGCGATTGTACTCCGATTTTACCTCTTTCAATTCTTTGTCAACCAGGTCAAAATCAGCCTGTAGAGCCGCTTTATCTTTGCTAAGGTTATTTACCTGTACCTCCAACCTGGTTAGCTTTTCATTGGCTATGTCCAGTTGTTCTTCCAGGGTGGCCTTGTCGGTTTCCAGGCCATTTTTAACGCCCATCAACGCATCATACTCTTTTTGAGCAACACATGAACTGAACAGGAGTACAAAACCCAGAAGGGCGAATAGGTGAAATTTGGGAGTCTTCATATTAGCAAAGATTGGGTATTGGGTTGGGCAAATATCCGCAATTACCGCCAAGCATCCTATTGGCTGCGGCAAGGGCAGGTGCCAAAAATTATAGGGAACAATAAGATAGGTTACCTGTTCATACGAATGTAGGTGCCCTTGGTTCTGTTTATCGGCCCAGTGGGTTACTGATCGAAGAAATTATGCTGCATGCATAATATTTTTTATCTTTCTTTCATAAAGAGAATCGAATGAGAACAGACGGAATGTTAAAGGATGGCGCCTTAAAAGGAGCGACCATTATTATTACCGGAGGAGGCACCGGTCTGGGCCGCTCTATGGGAACATACATGCTCGAATTGGGGGCGAATCTGGTGATTACCAGTAGGAAATTGGAGGTGCTGGAAAAGGCTGCCAAAGAAATGGAAGAGGCCACCGGTGGCAAGGTATTGCCTGTGCAATGTGATGTGCGAGATTATGAGCAGGTTGAAAACGTAATCAAAACTGCTCAGGAGCATTTTGGTAACATCACAGGTTTGCTCAACAATGCCGCTGGTAACTTCATTAGCCCAACAGAACGTCTGTCGAACAGGGCATTCGATACGGTAATAGACATTGTACTCAAAGGAACCACCAACTTCACCCTGGCCCTCGGCAAGCACTGGATTGCCGCCAAGCAGGCCGGTACAGTGCTCAACATTGTGACTACTTATGCCTGGACAGGCTCTGGTTATGTAGTGCCCTCTGCCTGTGCCAAAGCAGGTGTATTGGCCATGACACGCTCATTGGCTGTAGAATGGGCCAAGTACAAAATCCGTCTGAATGCCATTGCACCGGGACCCTTCCCAACAGAAGGCGCCTGGAGTCGTTTATTACCAGGAGACCTGGTAAAGAAATTTGATCCGGCCAAACTGGTACCAGTTGGCAGGGTAGGAGAACATCAGGAATTGGCCAACCTTTCGGCTTACCTCATGTCAGATTATTCGGCCTATGTAAATGGCGAAGTAGTGACCATTGATGGAGGCGAATGGCTCATGGGAGCGGGAGAGTTCAGTCATCTGGAAAAAATTCCACAGGAAATGTGGGACATGCTGGAGGCATCCCGCACAAAAAAGGGATGAGCCCCAAGCTACTTTGGGGCTATATGAAGGCCAAAAGGAAACTGAGAAAGACTAGTTTCGACTAACTTTTTCATTTTTTTGAAAGTAGAGTAGAACCCTGACATTGATTGTCGGGGTTTGATTTTTTAGAGAAGTTCAGAATCAAGAATCTAATGTCTTTTTCTCACACAAAAGAAGACGAATTAAAAGAACAGTGTACTATGAATAAAGCTCATTGTTCCTGCGAAACACACTATATCAGCCCACATGACTAGTGACTTAATGAAGCTCAACTCGAAACTTTAAACTGGATTGAACAAAGAGAATGGCCTGCCTATGGAAGACTATTCCCTCAAACTGATAATTCCCGATTTATCAATTATAGCCGGCAGGTAGTTTTCTGTGTTTTGTTGCCTTTTCAAATGCGTAACCTACTTTTAGCAACCTGTCTTCTTGAAAAGGTCGCGATATAAATGTAATGCCATGCGGTTGGCCTGAAGTGCGATAGCCCATGGGAACGGTGAGGCAAGGGTAATGGGCAGCGGCAGCAAAGCCAGCACCGAAATTGTTGATGGATAAGACGAAATCCAGTTTGTGCTCTTCCATAGGCACCTGGAAGTACTTCACCCCATTTTCTCTGATGCGTTTCCTCATGGCGACCAGTTCTTCACCAGTAACAGTTTCATTGACTACGCCTTCAAACAGACCTTGACCGTATGGCATGGCCGTAGCACTGTCGGTTCTGTTAAATGCTACTAAATCGGCCATGGTCTTGAATGGAACGATATCCGAGGCATAGTCTTTGATATAGTGAACCATGTCTGCTTTCATGTCTGCATTGAGCAAATTGAGAAAGCCAGATATATCAGTGTTTTGAAATGAAAGGTGTACCGTATCAGCACCAAGGGCAGCGATTTTCTCTACATTAAGCTTATAGATAGAGTCGCCCAAGAAGGCCTTATTGACACCAAAACGAAGGCCTTCTAAACTTCCGGAAGTTACATCTTCCCAGTACTGTTTGTTCTTAGGATTGTCCTTTGTAGCTGCGTCTTTAGGGTCTTCCCCCGTCATGGCTGAGAGCAAAATGGCATTGTCAATTACATTTCTAGTCATGGGGCCAGGGGTGTCCAGTGTGCTTGATAGGGGCACAATGCCACCTCGACTCAAAAGGCCCACTGTTGGTTTCAAACCTACCAAAGAATTAGAACTGGAAGGTGAGAGTATAGAACCAGAAGTCTCTGTGCCAACCGCAACTGCTGCATAATTGGCCGCAATGGTTGAACCACTACCAGAGCTTGACCCACCGGTATCAAATTTTCTGGGGCCATAAGGGTTCAGGGTTTGTCCACCGGCAGTACTAAAACCGTTAGGGCAACCAGAACAATAGAAGTTTGCCCATTCACTCAGGTTGGCTTTTCCCAATATGATGCCTCCATTTGCTTTAATCCCTTTGGTGATAAAAGCATCGACCGAATTGTTGTCTCTGAAAGCATAACTTCCTGCCGTGGTTGGTAGTTCGTCAGTCCCGATATTGTCTTTGAGCAGAACAGGGATACCGTAAAGTGGGTGGTCGTTGTCAGAACGATTTTTGTCTTTTTCACGAGCCTCAGCGGTCGCATCAGGATTGATAGAAATAAGGTTGTTAAGTGAAGTTTCGGAGTTGTTTTCAAACTTAACTATCCTGTAGAGGTACCACTGGGTGATTTTTTCATAAGTCAGTTTACCTGAAGCCACATGCTGTTGTAGCGTAGGAATATCCTGCTCTAAAATGAAAGGTTTCAGGTTTTGGTAGTCCTCTTCTGAGAAGTAAGCAATCTGATCTCCTATGGCAGCCCACATATCGTTACGATCTTTGTGGGTGGATTGAATGCGCTTGTACCGCATGCGCGAAGAACGATGCTCTGCATTAGCAGCGATTTGTTCAGATTCATCATAAGGTACCCATGGTTCAATGACTGTTTTTGGCTTTTGAGGACCACAGGCAGACAATACAACAAGCAGCAGGAGAGTTCCTTTCTTCATAGGAGAGACAGTTTGGTCAGATGTAATTTCGCCTTTAAATCGCACGTAATACTTTAATAATCAAGCTTAATTTTATGCTGGCTTATAAAGTTTTACATGGTGGGTTTAATTCTTTCTGTCTTCTGTAATGTAGCTGTCCAAAATACACCAATACTACTCGTAAGACCAAGATCACTTTTTCTCAAAGCAAACGTCACCATGAACTTGTTTCAGGGTCTATTCAGGTATAAGCGTTACTAATTGAAGATTCTGAAACGAGTTCAGCATGACGAACTGATCTCTGACCTTGAATCACTGCTTCCGAGCCTTCTTTTTATCCTAGCCCTTCATTTTCTTTTGCTCACCCAAAAGAAAACGAAGCAAAAGAAAAGTGTGCCACGAATAAAGGCCATTCTCCCCGCGAAACACACAATATCGGCCCACCTGGCTCGCCCGCCCGCATACCGCGAATGACCCGCGCTATTCGTGGAAGCCCCACCCACCAGGGTGTTTTTCTTGTTTTATCCAATTAAAGAGACAGTTTGGTCAGATGTAATTTCGCCTTTAATTCGCACGTAATACTTTAATAGTCAAGCTTAATTTTATGCTGGCTTATAAAGTTTTACATGGTGGGTTTAATTCTTTCTGACTACTGTAATGCAGCTGACCAAAATACACCAATACTACCCGCAAGTTCAAGGACCCCTTCCCTTCAAGGGAAGGGGTCCTTTGCTTAATCTAGATCAATTCCGGTTCGCATTAGTCACCTTTATCAACTTGCCATTGTCTTCATCGGTAAGTAGGTATAGCTGCCCTCTGGGAGAAACCACCGCTTTGCGAAGCCTGACCCGGTCGTTTAAGAAAAGTTCTTCGGCTTGCACTACTTTGTTGCCATCAATGGCCATGCGCCACAAGCTGCCTCGGCTGAGACCCGGTACAATCAGGCTGCCTTGCCAAAGTGGAAACTCAGGGCCATTGTAGAATGTAAGTCCGGTAGGGGCCACCGTGTGCTGCCAAAAGTGAACAGGGTCGGTAAAGACCGCTCCTTCAATGCTGGGAGGCATATAGCCCTTGGTACGGTAGCCACCCGTAGTGCGATTGGGCCAGCCGTAGTTGGCACCGGCTTCCAGTATGTTGAGTTCATCGCCTTGCAAGGTGCCATGCTCGCTAAACCAGATCTTTTGTGTGGCGGGGTTCACCGTGATTCCCTGAGCAGCCCTGATGCCCGAAGCATAAAGGCCGGGCACGGCATCGGCTCCAAAATCAGGATTATCTGCTGGTATGCTGCCATCGGGGTTAATGCGGTAGATTTTCCCACGTTTATCGGTCACATCTTGTGCAACAGGGATTTCCGGGTTCAGGTGCTCGTAGAAATTACGCTCACCTACGGTGATGTACAGCTTGCCATCGGGTCCGAAAACCATGCCTCCACCGTAATGAAAGAGCCCATGGGTATAAGGTCCGGCCAGCAGCAGTGTCTCAATTTGAGTCAGTCGGTTGCCTTCAAGCAGCCCTCTTACTACTTTGGTGGTGCTGGCCCTTTCTTTGTTTTCTGCTGCATAAGAGAGGTATACATAAGGCGTTTCGCTGAATTTGGGATCAAGCAACACCTGAAACCAGCCTGCATTGAAGGCAAGCGTTCTGCCATGGGTTGGACCTGGGAATACACCATTTGGATGCTTTACCGTATCTATTTTAACTGCTCGGGCTACATCACTGGGCAGGCCTTGAATGGCCGTTCTACTTCCGTTTTCTAAATTCACTTTTAGCAGCTCTCCATCTTTCTCGGCAATCAGGGCTTCATTCTCTGTAAGGAAAGCCATGCTCCAGGGGTGATTGAGGTTTTCCATCACCACGGTTTTCACAGGTTTGGAAAGCATTTCTGAAGGCGTTTTGGGGATGGGCTCAGCGGTAGCCGCCTTGGCTATGATTTTCCATTCTCCCTCAATGCGTTTCATCAATAGTATGTCTACATAGCGGTTGCCATAAGCCGGCATAATGGTTTCTACTTTGGCAGAGGCAATGTCTTTAATCACGTCAACGGAGAGCACCCGACCAATGCGGCCGTTGCGGGTGCCCGGTGCCCTACGGCCGTACCAGCTACTGTATAGCTCGGCAGTTACTTTGTACACCGTATCGGCAGGGTTTTAGAGAAACATGGGCGTTTGCGGGTAGAAGGTGCTCAATACCTTGTCTGGATAATTGAACATGGTGCCTTCAATGAATTGATCTATCACCTGATGTATTTTTTCAACATCGGTTTGGGCTTGGAGGCTGAACTTGATCGAGCAGGCCAGCAGGAGTATAAAAAAGGTTCTTTTCACGGGTTTAAGAGTTTTACCCGAATTACGGTGAGAGGGAGGGGGTTGGCCATAAAATACGTTCTGAAGAGGTTCTGGATGATCGGTCTGGACCGATTAGGACTCTATGAACTGTTTTCTGTACTCGGCAGGGGTGCTTTGTGTTATGCGTTTTCGCCCTTTGATTCCCTAAAGGGTTATATATGATTTACACATACCCTTAAGGGGCAGGGCCTAATAGAAGTAATAGAAACTAGTCCATAATACAAAGGCATTGACTCAATGTCATTTTAAGATTTCATAAACTGCTTTCTGTACTCTGCAGGTGTGCTTTCTGCTATTTTTTTGAAAGCTTCGAAGAAGGCTGATTTAGAGTTGAAACCAGATTCGTAGCCTATGCCTTCCAGGGATAATTCATGCCTTACCTGGATCAGTTTTTTGGCCTCATCTACTCTGTACTTTTTAACATAGTGCGCGAAACCATGCTGGTATTCTTCATTCAGCACACGTGAAAGAGTATGGCGGGTCATACCTGCCCTGGCCGCCAGTTCATCTAATTTGAGTTTTTGGTTGACAAAGGGCTTTTCGCTGTCCATCAATTGGTTTACTTGTGCCAATAGTCCTTTAGCGTTTTCAAGGGGAGATTGAGTAGAACTGCGTGGTACCACGGGTTTTTTGACCAGAACTGCTCGTGCTGCGAGGTAATAAAAGCTAATGGTGAAAATCAACGAGCCCCAGATATAGGTAAAGCCTTTGAAGAATAAGGCAAAGTGGTAGGTGAGGCTGATGAACAGCATGGAGACCAAAATGGCACTCAGGTACCGCTCCTGAAAACTGAGTTGTTTGGGAGCAGTGAATACCTTGATGATGACCTGTCTGGCCTGCACGAAGCCAGCGACCAGAAATACTGCCCAGACCACATAAATGCCTCTGACTATATAGCCATTCCATACATCGGGAAATTGCCTGTAGGGCCAAATACCGCCCAAAGTCACGATGGCTACAAATAAACCAATGAGCAATACCAGGTCTTGCTTTTTGACCCTGGACTGTTCCTTCATGACCGACCGCAGGTAGAGGTAGAAGAAGGGGCCAATAAAGACGCAGGCAGAAAGTCCAATTTGCAGAATAAGCCTGTCAGTTGATTCGCTGAAATGGACCAATACCGACTTGCCAATGCGTATGCATAGGCTTAGTATCAAACCCGCAAAAAAGAGGTCAGCTGCCTGCTTGGACTTTTTTACCAAGAGGTAAAAACTTAGGATCAGGCCGTTGATTACACCCAGGCTGGCAAAAAGAAAAAGTGCTTGCATTCTGTTCGCAATCTATTGGTAAAGCAGTCGGCAGTCAAGTGTAATGGCATTCTGTTTCAACCCGATTACTATTGCATAAACAAGGTTTTAGCTTTTGTGCCCTATATTCATGAGAAATTTGTTTCCTGATGTCTGATACTGATAATAAAAAGAGCTCCTGGAATACTGATCGCATCATTGGTGTGGTAGCCATGCTCATAGGGCTTTTCACCTTGGTCATTTTTATTAACCAAACCAACATCATGCGAGAGCAGAGTAGGTTGGCTGTTAAGCCGCGACTTGCATTTGGTATCAATACCGATCGCAGTGTGAAGACCACCTCTATATCATTGACTTTGACAAATAAAGGTTTGGGGCCAGCTATCATTGATTCTTTGGCGATTTATGGACCTGAGAGTAAACCGTATATGGATTTTAGAGAATTCCTGGAAGAGTCATATCCTAAGGTAGCCACATTGGGTTATTTCAAGGAAACTTCTAATATGACGAGAGGGGATGTGATCGCTCCCAATGAGACCTTTATCTTCTATGTTTTTGTAATAGATACAGACACCGTTCCTACTCTTCTGGAAAAACTGAACATGGGTGAAGACGATTCTTACCCCTGGACAACCCGGGTTGAATATTCATCCATGTATGATGAGCATTGGCTGATGACTGACAAACTCAATGACCATCCTATTGAACTTGACGATTAGTCTCCAAACGAAATGCCGATGCCCTTGGCAGCTTTTACCAAATAGCATTCCGGGTCCACAAAATTATAGTCAGCCGTGGCCTGAATAATAGGTACTGAACTGATCTCATTGTTCTTGAAAGTGACCATTTGTCCAAACTGACCATCAAGGGCCAGTTCAAGGGCTTTTACTCCATATTGGGTGGCCAGAACACGGTCAAAGGCATTGGGCGTGCCTCCTCGCTGCAGGTGACCCAGCACCATGGTGCGAATGTCGGCAGTGCAGCCTTCTGCTTTCAGTTGAGCGGTGAGTGCCTGGCCCACGCCACCCAGTCTTACATTTTTGTATCCTACCTCATCGCTTGCCCTGGCTGTGAGGCCTCCGTCCTTAGGAAATGCCCCTTCGGCTACCACCAAATTCACAAAGCCTTTGCCTTTCTTATATCGCTTGTCGATGCGTTTTTTTACCTTTTTGAGGTCATAGGGTATTTCGGGAATCAGGCAGATTTCAGCACCTCCGGCCATGGCAGCGTGCAGGGCTATCCAGCCAGCATTTCTCCCCATAACCTCCAGAATCATCACCCGGTGGTGACTTTCTGCAGTAGAAACGAGCTTATCCACTGCATCGGTAGCTTCCTGAACGGCCGTTTGAAAACCAAAAGTATAGTCGGTGGCAGAAAGGTCGTTGTCGATGGTTTTGGGTACGCCCACTACCGGCATGCCTTTTTCAAAAAGCTTTTGGCTAATGGCCTGTGAACCATCGCCACCTATGCTGATGACGCAATGGAAACCCATGTCTTTCACCATCTGTACAGTCTCGTCAGCGCGGTCTTCCATGGTCCATTCACCATCGGGCTGTTGAGTGGGCCAGTTGAATGGGCCACCCTTGGTGGTAGTGCCAATGATGGTGCCGCCCTTCACATGAATGCCAGCCACCTTTTTGCCGGTGAGTTTCACTATTTCCTGAGGCGTTTTCAGCAGACCGTTATAGGCTTCAATGCTGCCGAACACTTCCACATCTTCTTCCCGGTTGGCTCGTTTTACTATGCCCCTGATCACAGCATTCAATCCAGGACAGTCGCCTCCACCGGTCATTACCAGGATTTTCTTCATAGTTGCACGTTTGCCTTCAATTTAAGCGATGTTGGGAAAAAGCCAGCCTTGGCTTTGTTAAATATTTATGGTGTTAATCAAATGAATTGATAGATCGATGGGGAAGGGGGTGAAATGAGGTAAAACCGCGCCTCGGCCATTCATTAGGAATGGGAAAAACAATGAGATACAGAGTGATTGACTAATCGCGAAAGGCTTCTATCAAGGTCAGAACTTCTTCTTTGAAGCTGATGATAGCCTGAGACTGGTCATCGGTGTCGTCTGGGTCAATGACTACCTTCTTTAGCTCACCTTGTATTTTGTATTGTATATATATGCCTCCCTGATCGCGGCAATCGGGACAACCATACCGGTCTGCTGGGTTTTGCATGAGGTCGCCAGGTATTGAGTGCAATAGCTTTCGGGCCTCGTTCAATTGGCTGTCATTCAGCACGCGACTAGGTACAAATTGAAAGTCATTTGTCAGGTATTGAGAATTTGTATCCTCTTCTAAGCGCAGCTCACTTACCCGAAAGATGGTGATGCAGTCACCAATACATTCTCCGAAAGCTATACCAAATACCACATAGTCGGCCTGGCCCAGGCCTGGGTCGGTTTCATTGGTACATGAAAAAGCCAATCCGGTCAGAAAAAGCAAGGGCAATACCTTTTTCATAATTACAGTTTTGAACATAGACACTGCCTTTTCGGTATGCGTTGCAAAGCCAGCTTCGAGTCTTTTCTGAGTTTTCAATTTCTGACCTGGATTTTGAGGAATAGGCAAAGGCTTTATCCTGATAGGATAACCGTCAAGTTGAACCAGTCAAATTGACTACCCGTCAGTCCGAAGAGGTCAGATGGAATAGATAAGGTTTTTACAAGAGAAGGTGTTCTTCAAAAGGACACCTTCCTTATTGGTCTAAATCAGTCCCTCCAAAGCAGCAGCAAAGTGGCTATTGCTTCTTTATAGGCCACTATTTCTGTTGATTGATCATCGGAATCATCTGGGTCCAGAAGCATCTTTTTGCGTTCGGCTTCATTGCCAAACTCCAGGTAGAAACCACCCTGATCATAACAGTCGGGGCAGCCATAGGTGTCCTTAGGACTATCGACCAATTCTGTAGGTAATAGATCGATTAGCTGCTGTGCATTGTTCCTGTCAGCATCAGTCATGGTAATTTCAGGATTGTATTCGTAGTCCAGCCTGGCAAAAAAAGGCTCCACTACCTCCTGGGTAAAGTCGGTTCTTGTTACTCTAAACATTTGTGAGTCACCACCTCCCATGCCACTGCTGAACCTTCCAAAAACCAGATATTCGATCTCTGAGGATTCAACGAGCCCATCTGGCTCTGTATCGTTTTCACATGCCATGATCACCATTGCCAGGAATAGGACTAAGGAATACCTTTTCATATTAAGTGCTTTTGGTATTAGACCCATGCAATGTAAAACGGGTTGTGAGAAGGCCTGAGTTTTTGTTAGAAAAGGACATGCCTGAAACCCGGCAGTACTCAACAGGCAGACCGAACAGGGCATGCGGGTGTAAAAAAAGGAAGGTGTCCTTTTGAATGGACAACTTCTTTGAGGTTTTTGGAACTAACCGTCTGACCTAAACGGTCTGACGTGGATGATGGGTTATGCGTCCTTCTTAGCCATGCGCAACCTGGTGCTTTCGTCCAGGTAAATCTTACGCATGCGAATGGCCTTAGGCGTAATTTCCAGGTATTCGTCTTTTTGGATGTACTCCATAGATTCTTCCAGTGAGAACCTTCTTGGAGGAGCGAGCTTAGAGTTGTCATCAGAGCCAGATGCACGCATGTTCGTCAGCTTCTTGCCCTTTTGAATGTTCACTACCAAGTCGTTTTCGCGGCTATGTTCCCCAACTACCTGACCAGTATATAGGTCTTCGCCCGGAGGTACGAAGAAAATACCACGGTCTTGGAGCTTGTCCATAGAATAGGCCGTTCCGGGTCCCATTTCCATGCTAATCAACGAGCCATTGCTACGGCCTCTGATCTCACCTTTTACAGGCTGATATTCTTTGAAGCGGTGATTCATTACTGCTTCACCAGCAGTGGCAGTCAGTACATTGTTTCTAAGGCCAATCAATCCTCTGGAAGGGATATCAAACTCCAGGTGCTGTTGGTCGCCCTTTGGCTCCATTACCTTCAGCTCACCCTTGCGTTGGGTAGCCAGCTCAATCACCTTACCTGAAACATATTCTGGTACATCTACCACCAACGATTCAATCGGCTCACATTTTTTGCCGTCAATTTCTTTATAGATCACCTGTGGCTGGCCTACCATCAATTCGTAGCCCTCTCTGCGCATGGTTTCTATCAATACAGACAAGTGAAGGATACCTCGGCCATAAACCAGGAATTTATCTTCGCTATCTGTTTCGTCAACCCTCAACGCCAGGTTTTTCTCTGTCTCTTTGAACAGTCTTTCCCTGAGGTGACGAGAGGTTACAAACTTACCATCGCTACCAAAACCAGGAGAGTTGTTGATGGTGAAAAGCATGTTCATAGTCGGCTCATCAATGGCCAAACGCTTCACTGGGGCAGGATTGTCAAAATCGGTAAGTGTATCACCAATCTCAAAATCATCGAGGCCCACAATGGCGCAAAGCTCACCGGCATTTACTTCAGTCACTTTTTTACGACCCAGGCCTTCAAAAAGCTGCAGTTCTTTAATTCTGACCCTTTTGACAGAGCCATCGCGTTTGGTAAGTCCCATCGACTTGCCTTCTACCAGCTTGCCCTGGTACACACGGCCAATCGCGATACGACCTACATAAGCGGAGTAATCGAGTGATGTTACCTGAAACTGTGGTATGCCTTCCGGGCTTGGCGCCTCTGGAATTTCCGACAGTATTTTGTCCAACAATGGGAAGATGTTGTCAGTAGGCTTTTGCCAGTCGTCACTCATCCAACCATGCTTAGAAGAGCCATAGATGGTCTCAAAATCAAGCTGCTCTTCGCTGGCATCCAGGTTGAACATCAATTCAAATACCTGCTCATGTACCTCATCAGGGCGACAGTTTTCTTTGTCTACTTTGTTTATTACCACAATGGGGGTAAGGCCCAATTCGATGGCCTTGCTCAATACAAAGCGCGTTTGAGGCATTGGCCCTTCAAATGCATCTACCAACAGCAATACACCATCGGCCATTTTGAGCACACGCTCTACTTCTCCGCCAAAGTCTGCGTGACCAGGAGTATCAATAATGTTGATCTTTACGTCATTGTAACGCACCGAAACGTTTTTGGAAAGGATGGTGATTCCTCTTTCACGTTCCAGGTCGTTGTTGTCAAGAATCAACTCCCCCGATTCCTGGTTGTCGCGAAACAACTTTGAAGCGTGAATGATCTTGTCTACCAGGGTAGTTTTACCGTGGTCAACGTGTGCGATAATGGCGATATTTCTGATACTGGTCATGCCTGTTCTAAATTCAAGCCGCAAAGGTAGCGTTTAATTATGAAGATTTGATGTCAGAGCTTTTAAGTTTCCATTGTGCCGGGATTATCTACCTTAATGTCTCCTAAAGGGCTGTTCCCAGTCAAAATAATGGCGTTTTGTATCGGATAAGCTTAACTTATAGCATCACTACCTGCCATGTTTGGGCTTTTACGCATCGTTCCATATCGTATTTTGAGTAAAATCCGGAGGCTTTTTCTGGGTCTGCAGTTATTCATGTTCGTTTTGCTGTGTTGCTGTTCGGGACTTAAAGCTCAGGAAATAGCCTGGCTGCGGGCCGATGAAACTACCAATAGCAGCGCAACGCCCAATTACTCAGAAGTAAGAAGCATGACCCGCGACAATGCGGGTAATGTTTATACCAGCATTCAATTTTTCGGCAGTATTAGCATTGGCGAACCTGGTAACCAGGTACTGGTTGAGTCCACAATGGGTGCTGCCACGGTAGTGGTGAAGCATGATGCCAATGGCAATATGTTATGGCATCGTCTTTATCCCTTTCTGAGCAACAACAGAATGGTAATGGACGTGAGCCCCAATGGCACGCTCATGCTGGTGGCCGAGGTGCGTGGCGACTTTGATATCATATTTGATGGTGAGCGTTTGAATCCCGACCCACTGGTGGACTATATGTTTTACATATGGCTGGATGAGGATGGCGAGATTATCAACTGGAAGTTTCGCGATGAGATATTTGAGGACTTTAAACTGGAAAATCTGTCGGATGTATTGGTATTTGACGATCTCACTTTTTGGCTCTCAGGCGGCTATGCCAAAGAGCAATTAGGCGATAGTTTTACCCGACATGACATTGAGTTTATCAGCTATTTTGATGCTGAGGCAGAGCCTATACAAAGGAATCATTTTGATGCAGGAGAGCGAGGGGAGGAAGAGATAGATTATATCCTCTTTGATGACTTCCAGCAGGTGAATGGAGAAATATACATTCCTGCCCATGGCAATGGTTTCTATGGCTATTCCGATGGAGACAGAAGTGAAGGAAAAGTGCATGCCTTCATTCTCAAAATCAATAGTAGCAATACGATCAGCCTGGTTTTGGCTACGCCTGATGCTACAGATAATATGTTTAGCATTTTGATGCATAAGGATGGCGGCATTTCTATGGTTATTAAATCGTCAGACGGTGTTTTTAATACGACTATGGGTGATTTTCCTGTGGGTGTGAAGACACAAAGTACCTTGATCCACATTCGTGATGAAGCGCTGATTTCTGTGATGGATTTACCTGAATCTGGTAGTCGCCTGAGTTCGTTGACCGACCGGGACGACCTGATAGGCATCACTGGATTTGCTCATGCCGCGAGCAGCTATGTGGATGGCTATGGCAATGCGCTAAAAGTTCCCAATCCGGGTCCCTCTCTTCTTGCCTGGGTGGCTATCTATAATACAGCTGGTCAAATAGAGTACACCGACTTTTTTGAGGGGCAGGACCAGGACAGACTATCTATTCGTGGAGGGGCTTTTGATAACCTCTGTGACGGTTTTTTAATTGGGGGTTATACATTAGGAGCCATAGATTTGAACCTTGGTCATGGCCCTGCTGAAACGACTCCCGACTATGCCCGGTCGCGCTATTTCATGGTGAAATATCAAAATGGTTCGCCAGAATTGACGCTGGAAGAAGAGTATGTCTTTTGCCCCGATACCGAGAAGACCTTTGAGATGATGATCAACGATGAGGCATTGAGTACCCTGCAGGTTTCTGTAAGTGCACCAAACGCAGATTTTGATCCTTCATTGGTGTCCATCAACGGTGCGGGGGTGTTAAGGACTTTTGATTTAACGGGTGTTCAAAGTGGTGACTATACCTTGAGAGTGAGGGTAGAAGATGAATGTGGCGCAGTGGAGGAAAAGGATGTTTTGATCAGGGAAATTCCTGTGCCGGCAGCCCCGATTATATCGCAAAATGGCGAGTACATGCTTTGCCCTGGCGATACTTTAAAACTGACAGCTACTTCTGATCTCCCCTTGCTTTGGTCTGAGGGAAGTACTAGCGATACACTCAAAATATATGAGGCAGGCGACTTTTGGGTGAAAGCATTAACAGGCACTAATTGCAATAGCTCGAACTCCGATACCGTCAATGTGGTGATGGCCGTAGCACCTGAAATGCCGGAAATAGCTGTGGAAGGATCTTTGATCCTCTGCCCGGGCGATGAAGTTACCCTTACCGCTTCTTTGAACGATCGACTGCTATGGTCTACAGGTGAGAGCAGCCAGTCCATCACAGTCAATCAACCAGGGCTGTATAGCGTCTACCAGACTTCGGATAACTGTGGCAATAGTGAGACTAGTATGGTGGAAGTACGCTTTGCAGATGTTCCACCACCACCCACCATTGAGGTAATAGGAGGCACGCAGGTTTGTGAAGGAGACGAAGTGCTGCTACGGTCTTCTGCCGGGGCCAACAGCCGATGGTCTACGGGAGAAACGGGCTCGGAAATTTTGATAACCGCTTCTGGTGCCTATTGGGTAAGGGGCTTTGACGGAGACTGTGACGGACTGGCATCTGAGCCTTTGGAGGTTGAAGTGTTTGAAAGGTTCGCGGTAGATTTGGTGAGAGATACCACCATTTGCGACTTTTTCGAGCCCTTGGAACTAGTACCTGTCGTAAGCCAGCCCGACCTGGACTTTCTCTGGAGCGATGGCTCAAGCAGCAGCAGCCTAATCGTGAATGAACCCGGTGAATACTGGGTGGAGGTGAGCAATGGTGCCTGTACCGAAGTGCTTCAGGTGAGCGTAGAAGAGCTCTGTCTACCTACCGTGTACATGCCCAATGCCTTTAGCCCCAACGGTGATGGGGACAATGACCACTTTGCACCAGTAGGGCAGCGTGTGGTCGACTTTCAGATGATCATTTACAACCAGTGGGGCAAGCTCGTCTTTGTCAGTCTAGACATCAACCAAGGCTGGGATGGTACCATCGATGGCCAAAAAGCCCCGGCAGGTAAGTACGTTTATACAGTTTCTTACAATGGATTGATCAGGGGTGAGCTGCTGAGCTACTCCCAAAACGGCAAGCTGGACTTGATTCGCTGATTTTAATGAAAGCGGACTCTGAAGCACCTTGTGATTGCAAGCTGCCAATGTGCAGGCATTTTAACCAGGCATATTGATGCTGGTGATTACTTTCACTTTCCAAATCCCTTCTTCTTTGGCCAAAACCAAAAGGTTTCGATAAGCTCGTCTGTTGCCTCCTTCAAAGCTATGAGTGGTGATCATGAGTGCATGGGCATGCCCATTATCCGCTGTGATTTGCAGATCAGTATTCTCAACAGACCTTAACTTACTTGTTCTGTTTTTGTTCTTAAAAGGAGCAAGCGCTATATCTCTGGTTATGATGGCGCCATTTGGTGCAACCAATTTCATGTCCTCAGCATAATGGGCGTTTAAAACATCATAGTCACGGTTGACCAGGGCCTCATCAAGTTGATTTATTAATTGAGTAATCTCTTCAGCCGGGCCAGAAGTAAGGGTGGAAGAGACAGATACAGCGAGTAGTGCAAGGCTAATAAGAGTGGTTTTCATCAATTTCCTAACGTGTGTAATTAGGTCTGGTTAGGCCGGAAGAACCTTTTAGCAAAATTGCACAAGGGCTCCTCCCGTTCGCATGGAAATACCCCCCCCCTGGTTCGCACATGCTGTGCGGACCTATTTAAAATGGGCACTTTAAGTGCCATTCCGAACTAAGTAACGATGGAGATTCTGTTGTAAGGACTGGGCCTATTGTTTCAAGCACTACAAGTGCTGGCCAAAGATCAGCACGCACTGCAAATGCGCGCTAGGGGGGCATTCCGAACTAAGTAACGATGGAGATTCTGTTGTAAGGACAGGGACTATTGTTTCAAGCACTACAAGTGCCAGCCAAAAATCAGCACGCTCTGCAAGTGCGCACTAGGGAAGTACATCCAAATCGGCAAGTCGGATTTGATTCGCTGATTTATTCAAACTAAAAAGCCCCGCCTTTCAACGGGGCCTTGTCAAAGTATTTTGTAGTGACGAGGTTATCATAGAAAGTTGTGGCTAGCTCACCCGACTATTTGAGTTTAACGGCAATGCCGCTCATGCCGGTTCTGATCACACCAGAGCCTACTTTGGTCAGCTCTGTTTTAATCACAGCATCGGCTCCCAATGAGCCCGCTTTCTTCTTGAGCAATTCGGTAGTTTTATCTCCCTGGCCCATGGCATCTACTGCCACGACACCAATGATGATGTATTCCTGGTCAATATCTCCCAGGTGAATTTCTACATTCTCGGCAGCTACAGGTTCGTAAACAATGCTACCAGTTTGTGGATAAAAGGTTTGGAACGAACAACTGCTGAGGCAGCAAACCAAAACAAATAATAGATAGATCTTTTTCATACTTATTGATTTAGTTTAACGGCCGTTCCACTCGCTTCCAGTGCAAGACCCCAGAAGCCATAAGAATATCTCAATTTCATGTTGACAATGGCATCGGCACCGAGCCTGGCTGCTTCGGTTTTGAGCTTAGCCACAGTAGCAGTAGCGTCATTGGCAGCGTCTGAACTAACGATGACTGCACCTATGGTATCGTAGGGCGATCCTGCTTCATCAGTTACGTAAATGGCTACTTCAGGAGCTTTTGTAATGGTTGTATTTCGGGTTTCTTCGGAAAGGTTTAGATAGCCCCGGCTTGTGCAGCTTAGTGCCAGACAACCTGCCAATACCAGGAATGTAAATGGTTTAATGAATTCTCTCATACGCGTGATTTTTAGTTGAACTTCTTACTATATCTAACCCATTTAAAATGAAAAAGTTAGGCGCGCTTTTTGCTTTGTTTAGGGGTTGATTTTTGATAAAATGCCATGATTTTTTCTTATCGAAAAAGGTGTAGAGAAGCTGGAGTATCAATCTTATTCGGTTACTAAAACACAGTATTTCAATCATGTAAACCGGGCCTGCTAATAAGAACAAAGCCCCGTGTTTCAACGAGGCTTCTAGTTTTTAAAATATGTGAGTTTTTGCTTATCCCTGCTGGGCTTTGATGAGGTTCAATGCCGAACCTGCTTTGAACCACTCGATCTGCGACTGATTGTAGGTATGGTTGGCGGCAATCACATCCTTGCTACCATCGGCATGCACAAATTCCAGGTTGAGCGGCTTGCCAGGAGCAAACTCCTTCAGATCGAGGAAGTTGATAGTGTCATCTTCCTGCACTTTGTCATAGTCGCTCTCATCGGCAAAGGTGAGACCCAGCATGCCCTGCTTCTTCAGGTTGGTTTCGTGAATCCGGGCAAATGACTTCACCAGCACTGCTTTTACTCCCAGGAACCTAGGCTCCATGGCGGCATGCTCACGGGAAGAACCTTCTCCATAGTTATGGTCGCCCACCACAATGGTAGGTACACCTTCGGCTTTGTAGTATCGCTGTGTAGCAGGTACCGGGCCATATTCACCAGTAAGCTGGTTTTTCACCTTGTTGGTGGCCTGGTTATAGGCGTTGACAGCACCTATGAGGCAGTTGTCAGAGATATTGTCAAGGTGCCCTCGGAACCTCAACCAGGGACCAGCCATAGAGATATGGTCGGTGGTGCACTTGCCAAATGCTTTAATCAATAGCCTGGCACCTGTGATGTTTTCTCCGTCCCATGGCTCAAAAGGAGTGAGGAGTTGCAGACGTTTAGAGTCTGGTTTTACCACCACCTCAATGCCGCTACCATCAGAAGCGGGGGCCTGGTAGCCATTTTCTTCTACATCAAAGCCTTTGTCGGGCAGTTCATCACCCACAGGTGGATCTAACTTCACCTGTTCACCGGCCTTATTGGTGAGGGTATCGGTGATGGGATTGAAGCCCAGGTCGCCCGAGATGGCAATGGCCGCCACCATTTCTGGTGAGGTCACAAAGGCGTGAGTGTTGGGGTTGCCATCGGCCCTTTTCGAGAAGTTTCGGTTAAAAGAGTGCACAATGGTATTCACCCTGTTGTTGTCTCCGGTGCGTTCCCACTGGCCTATACAAGGCCCGCAGGCATTGGTAAAGATGGTGGCGTCCAGGTCTTCAAAGATCTGAAGCAGTCCATCTCTTTCGGCTGTAAAACGTACCTGTTCAGAGCCTGGGTTAATGCCAAAGTCAGCCTTGGTCGCTAGGCCTTTGTCCACTGCCTGCTGCGCGATAGAGGCTGCACGGGAAAGGTCTTCATAAGAGGAGTTGGTACAAGAGCCAATCAGTCCCCATTCTACTTTTGTAGGCCAGCCATTGGCTTCCGCTTCACCTCTCATTTGCGAAACGGGTGTGGCCTTATCTGGAGTAAACGGACCGTTAACGTGTGGCTCCAAGGTACTCAGGTCTATTTCTATCAGTTCATCAAAGTACCGCTCGGGGTTGGCATATACTTCATCATCACCGGTCAGGTGTTCCTTTACTGTGTTGGCCAGGTCGGCTACATCGGCACGGTCGGTGGCACGCAGGTAGCGCTCCATGGCTTCGTCATAGCCAAAGGTGGAGGTGGTAGCACCAATTTCGGCACCCATGTTACAGATGGTGCCCTTGCCTGTGGCAGAAAGCGACTTTGCACCTGGACCGAAGTACTCCACAATGGCTCCGGTACCGCCTTTTACGGTAAGAATGCCTGCCACTTTCAGAATTACATCCTTAGAGGCTGTCCAGCCATTCATGGTGCCCGTCAGTTTCACTCCAATTAGTTTTGGGAATTTCAGCTCCCATGGCATGCCTGCCATCACGTCTACCGCATCGGCACCACCAACTCCTATGGCTACCATGCCCAGTCCACCCGCATTTACGGTATGTGAGTCGGTACCAATCATCATGCCGCCAGGGAAGGCGTAGTTCTCCAATACCACCTGATGAATGATGCCCGCACCGGGCTTCCAGAAGCCAATGCCATATTTGTTGGAAACTGACTCCAGAAAGTTGAACACTTCACCCGAGGCAGTCAGGGAGTTGGGAAGGTCCTTTTTAGCACCTTGTTTGGCCAAAATGAGGTGGTCACAATGGACGGTAGAAGGCACCGCTGCCTTGGTTTTACCGGCTTGCATAAACTGCAAAAGCGCCATCTGCGCGGTAGCATCCTGCATGGCCACACGGTCGGGGTCGAAATCTACATAGGACTTAGACCGCTCGAAAGCTTTCTCGGGAATAGCATCCCATAAGTGAGAGTAGAGAATCTTTTCTGAAAGTGTCAGGGGTTTCCCAACTAGTTTTCTGGCTGCGTCTACCCGGGAGGGCATCCTTTCGTAAACAGCCTTGATCATATTAATGTCAAATGCCATATATCTATCTATTTCATGCGCTAAGTCGGTTCCGGGCCTAATTGTAGCCACAGGGTACCTTCAGTATCAATATGCTACTGATCTATAAAAATAACTAGTGAGAGGGGGAAAGAGTTCGAATGTAACCGAATGAGGGGCTTCTTATACTCGATTGAATAAGCCCCAGCGCAAGCGATGAAGATATACAGGTAGGGGTTTATAGGTGAAGAACCTGCCTATGGCAGGCGGGCACCAACAAAGGCAGCGTTTAAAGAAGGTGTCCTTCTGAAGGACACCTTCCTTGCTTTTAAAATTGTATAGGGAAAGTTATTCTTGGCCAACCTCAAGAATACCAACTGAGGCAGAAAATCAACCCATGATATCCATTAAAGAGATTGTAGAGGGACAGAGGGGAGTAGTCTTGAATCTGCCAAAGCCGCGGTTCTATGTCCAGCTCCTTTTAGGTATTCTTCATCCTGGGCAAAGGCAATGAACTTTTCTGCTGAGGCATGTTCTACCAGTAACACCACATCCCATTTTTCAGAATCAGGACCAATTACATAATCACTGGCAGCCCCATAGTAGAGCACTTTGCCACCGGCTTTTGTAAGAATGGGCAGGGTATGATTGATGTATAAATCATAGGCTTCTTTTCCGCTGATCGGTTCTGAAGGTTTGAGGTTATCCAGTTTGCTGTAATCGGCTGTTTCTCTGAATTTCAAGAGGTTCAGCATGACTACTTTTCCTTTGTCGTGGAATTCCTGATAGAAGCGTTTGCCTGCTTCTTGGGTGGTGTGTAGGTAGGTGCTCATTTTTTGCCTTTTTCCAAATGGTCAATCAGTTTCATCAGCGTCATTTCATTGGCAGGTATGAAGTAGTTCATCAGCTGTAAGTATTTGGGGGTGTTTTTATAGCCAATGCCAAAGGACTGTACATTAGTGCTGCCTTCCTCGGTTTCCCTGAAGTAGATGACATTGTAGAAGTCATCGGCTTCCTTTTTCATGAATTCAGGAAAGTTGTCGGTGATCTCGGCCTGTAGTGTAATCAGCTGTTGGGGTACATAATTGATGATGTGCGTGACAATGGTGGTGCTGTCGCCAATGGTACCCGCAGGATTGTAATTGCTCTTGATAGTGCCGCCTACTTTCAGGTCTATCTCTGCCAGTGGTACTGCCCATTTTTCATAGCCTGCTTTGGTGGTATAAGCATCCCATACGACTTCTAGGGGCGCTTTTACACTATATTCCTGTATCAGTACCAGCTCAGGGGTACGAGTTGAGTCAATGCGGGATAGAACTCTGCTTTCAGCGCTAGTAGGGTCCTGTGCTGTCAACCAGGCAGGAAGGCAAAGAAAAAGGAGTAAAAGAATGTTTTTCATCTTTTAAAGATGATGTTTTTTGGGATGTCACCAAAAGCTTCTTTCAGGTCAGTATAGACAGCGTTTAGCATTTCATTGGCTTCCAGAAAGGTTTGGTATGCAGCCCCACTTGCAGCAGAAAACTCAACGCCCCGGTCATGTGGCTTCGCGGCTATGAATTGGTAGATGAGCTCTTCGGCAGCATCCAATGAAGAGGTTTTGCCATTGATTTCAATCTCGTCTTGATCGTTTACAAAGATCTTGATGGTTTCTAGATCAGGGTCAGCTTCTTTGGACAACTCGCTAATGGTCAGGTCCAGCGCTTTTGGGCTGGCAATTTGGTAGAAGGTAAGGAGGGAGGAAACCTGATAAAACTCCAGGTTGAAGTCTTCAAGCGTGATGTTATCCACGATTCTTTGGGCTATCAATGCGGGGTTGACATCGTCTACGGGAGCAGTTATTCTTTCCGCAGCTTTTTGGTGCCGAGGCTTTAGCTGAGCGATTTCTGCAGTGGTGAGTACTTTGTAGAAACAGCCAGAAATTACTTCTGTGCTCAAGCTGTCTAAAAACCCGATGCGTCTTTCAATTTCAAAATTCAGGTCGCCAGTATCGGCTATCTGCTGGTACACTGCCCGGTAGCTAGCGCCAGTGTTATTTGCCAAAAGCCCCTCTTCAATGAAGTTGTTCTCAAGCTCATTTAGCGCTCTACGAAACCGAATTGCCTGTGCTTCAGACATGGAAGAATCACAAAAGGCGATTTTTTCCTTTATGAACTTTGGAGGCTCTTGCGCAAAAATCGAGGCGCTGTAGAGTAATAAAGAGAATGCTATTACGACTCTTAAAGAAGCAAACATGGCTTTTAGGCTGAGCAGTTGTTCAATCATTTCCTGTTAAGGTTTTGGGCCAATGTTTTAGGTTGCGTTTACGCGAGCCACCCTTCTTTTTGATAAAGTGCTACGGCCTTACCGACCATGGCTTTGATTTCTGCTTCCAGGGTATCGTCCAGGTACTTCACGTGAAAGCAGGATTTGCCTTTTTTGAATTTCTTCAAGGTTTCAGAAAGGTCTTCGAACTCAGAAGCATGCGTATAGGACGGGTAAAAGTAGAACCTCACATCTTTGTCTTTGGGTACAATGCTGGAAAAGTAGATGCCATCTACCATCTTCTTGCCTTGTGGCGCTTGAATGGTACCATTGACCTCAAAATTTCCAGGCTTGTCTACTTTGACCTTTAAGGGCCCCAGGAAATTTCCAAGAGTGCTTTTCAGTGTTTCTGTGATTTCAGAGATGTCCTTTTTCATACTTTAATTCTATGTCCAATCGACTGTAGTCAGACTTTAAATTACTCAAATATTATTAACAGCCTTGTCCTCCTTCAAAGCGATGAATGTAAAGGACCTGACTTAAAAAGGTAAACCTTTTTATTGATGTGATGAGGCCTGTGTAAAAGCCGAGGGCGCCTTTTAAATACCGCAACCCCGAAAGTGTTTGAGGCTCAAATGCTTTTGGCATGGTGACAGGTGGTTGTTTTCTAAAAAGTCTAGTCCAGATTATTGAGTTTAAAGCTTGTCAAAATCAAGTAATGGTCGGAGGGAAAACCTCCTGGCCAATCTGAAATGACTCCAGTGGAGGTGTTTTGTAATGACGAGCCTCTATAGTAGAGTTGGTCAATTCTTACACCAGAATTGTGTGTGTATGCAGGGTCATTTTCAAAATCGGGATGAAGGCTTCTATAGGCATCCGTAAATCCACTGCCGAGTAATTTTTTGGAAGCAGGACTATCGCCACCATCGATATGAGGCACAGCATTGAAATCGCCACCAAACAGCACCGGAATTTCATCGCTTTGATTGAATCTGCTCTGGTGAAAATCATAAACTGTTGGAAACTGATTCATGCCATACCAATTAGACATGGCAAAGATTTGCTGACTCTTACTGAGCTTAATGAGGGCCGCAACATTCATGAATTCGGCATTATCGGGTGCTTCCAGGCTCTCTATAGGGTACCTACTGAGAACTGAAATATTGGAGCCTTGCTGTCGATAATCCCAGTCTGATGAAGTGGCGAAATAATAGCCGAGTTCCGCTGCGATAAAATCACCCGAGGAATAGGTCTCTTGCATCAGGAGAATGTCAATGTCCAACTCACGAATCATTTCAATGATCCGTTTCCTGGAATCCCAACCGTGTTCTTCCGTGGTGAAGTGAATTCCTCCGTGCCAGATGTTCCACACACCTACCTTAAGGTCTTTGATCTTCTTTCTGAACTTAAAGGCTGTTGCTTTTTTAACCTTATTAAAGCTTTTGAAAACTTCCTCTGCGGAAAGTTCACTATCGTGAATAACTAGTTCGTCAATGGCAAAATCTGCGGGGAAGAGCTGCTCCTTTTTGGTGTATGCCTGGGCAGCTGCATTGTTGATCGCTACTTTTCCATTTTCTAAGCGGTAGATTTTATAGATGGGTTTGATCTCAGTGAGTTCTCTAATCTGATGTACTGTATATGGATTGGTCAGGAGCTTATTGCGAAGTTCGTTGATGGGGTCTAAATCAGTTTTTTGAAGACTTGCAATTAGGTCTGATCGTGCAGGGTTCACCTTTTTGATCTTTGCTTCTAAAAACGCTTTGGGTTCCACAACCAGTGAGATGAACTCATTGTCTTGCACGTTTTCAACTTCAATGTCATTGAATAGGTCTACCAGTTTCTGAAGGTTAGCAGCACCTTTGCGAATCTCACTTACGATGTCCTGCTCATAATTAAATTCGCTCTGTTGTGTGCCAACCCTTAATGGTTGATCATTGGCAAAATCGAATTTGACTTTGTAGATGGCTTTGTTGTGGCCGTCATAATAGAGTCGGATCTCACGATTTACCTTGCTATAGGTCATGGCCAGTTGATGCCATTTTCCATCATTGACAGGCATTTCCTCTCCATTATCTCTCTCGTAAGTGAGCCGTCTGTCTCCAGAGCCAATATTCCAGGCGAACGTACCTCCTGAAGTGTAAAGTATCCAGCCGGGATTGAGCTGCGAAGGCATGCCTTTATTTTCAAAGTGCTTTTGGGAAAGCAGGGTCATGGGCTTATCAGAAGTAGTCTTGACCCAAAATTGAAGGGTGAAGTCCCGACTACCATCCAGGGAGATGCCTTCAAGGTTCAATGAATTGAAACCCTTCGGGGCCAGTGTCAATGCCTGACCCTTGACTCCGGCAATGAAGCTGAACTCTCCACCTTGAAATTTGTGTACTCCACTTTCAGTTGTGCCATTGAAGTTAAAGGAGCTTTGGGATGAGTTCTGTGCCCAGCCTGATTGAGAAATGAAGGATAGAATGAGGAGTATTTGTAGGCCTCTCATTTTCTTGTTTTATCTGTTTGTGTCAAGTTATGATCTAAATCTGAATCTATTTAACCCAATTCATTCACTGCCCGCCATGCCATGTCTATGGCCGTTTTTGCATCCGATTCAGAACCTGAGTCACAATTGGCAATGGCAATCCGGCCAAAGGGTTGCCTTCCAATTTGCACTGAATCACCGCCTCCACTTACTGTATAACCGTGTGCCCAACGGTTTACCGTAATGCTGGCCACATCCCTGTCAAAATCGAATAATTCAGGAGGCAACATGCCTGTCAGGTGCTCTCTGATTTCGCTTTCATAGTCGGCAAAAGTGAGGCTAAGCATTTTGTAGCGAGCCTCTTTGTATTGGTCCCGTGCGGGTGCGCCCATGGTGCCATAGGGGCATGCAATCATCTGCAATACGCAGGGCGAATCAGGGTTTTTGGTATAGTCATAGCCTCCCATGCTAACCGGAAAGTCCATAAGCATGGCCTGGTGCATATTGCCAGGAGACATGGCCATGCCTATTTCCATTTCTTTCAAGGCCTTCCAGTTTCTCAGGCCAAGTGTGGTGTACTGCAATGGACTTTTGGTTTGCAGCCTCAAAGCTGCGGATTGCGCTTCCGGCAAGCCGCTCACAATGTGGGGGATCATCATGTTATAGCAGGCCATTACTACCTTCCTGGCTTTTACCTGGTAAGATTTGTTCTCATTCACATATTGCACCAGCACTTCATCGGCATCCTGAGCTTTTTCAACATGCGCCACATTGACCACGGTGCTGTTGAGCCTGATTCGGACAGTATTAGCCGCTTTGTCCAACTCCCGGTATTTGAAAGTGGCCAATACGATTTCATCACCGTTTTGAACATCCGTCACCTGAGGAATCATTTTTTTGACCATTGACCGGGCAACGGTGGCATTGCCATCAGGGAAGTGATAGATGTAGGGATTGTCTTCATCATAGACCGCTTTGGGAGCAAAACCCATGGCCCCACAAGCTTTGGCTGCCGCAATACTCATGATGTCGGTACCGGAACCGGCCCAGTCCAGGCCCGAGTTTCTAGCCATTAATAAGACTTGCGGATCGTCTACTCCCAGTGTGTTTTTCAGGTAATCGAAGTAGGGGGTGCTGTTGATATATGTCTGCAACTGCTCTTTTGGAACATTGATTTTGTGCAGCCCTCCATTAAGCACATTCAGCAATTGAGCCCTCCCTTTGTCGCTCAATGGCGCTTGTCTGGCCGCCTGCTCATTGGATTCCTTATCACCCATGATAATGCCCTCAATGTAGTTAGGGTAGTTGCAGTAGGGATGTTTTACAATTTTGTCTTCACCAAAACTGGCTTTGTTAAAGTAAGTGACGGCACCCAGGTTATTGCGCTTATAGAAGTCTTTGTCATAAGCCACTTTGAACTTTTCCAGGTTCAGGCCCAGGTCATCGAGAAGGGCGCGCACCTGTGTACTGGCGTGTTTTGGTTCTACAATGGATTGTGAGCCACCATGCCCCAGTCGAAGCTGTCCGTCAATGTTGTGCTCGTTGCGCTTGGCGTGGCCTCCAAAGTCGTCATGATTATCGAGGATGAGAACCTTCTTATCTGCACCGTGCTTTTGCTGATAAAAATAGGCGGCTGCCAATCCACTGATACCGCCACCTACCACTACCAGGTCGTAGGTCTCTTGCAGCGTGGTGATAGGCCCCCAGTCAGACTTTTGAGTCCACGCCCGGGCGTGTGCATGCGTGTTCGACCCGGGGTGACTTCCTCTAAGGCCGGTAAGAGAGGGAGGATAGTACAATGGGTCGAGTGAATCTAAGACCGCATCGCTGGTACAGCTTAATGGAAGGAGGGAAGCACCCGCTACCATTAGCGATCCATTGATAAAATCTCTTCTACTGATTGACTTCACTATCGGTTGTTTAATCCATCGGTTTCCTGCTCATTTGGCGTAGGCCTTGAAAATAAAGAAGGCCCATACTTAATGAGATGACCGAACTAAGGATCATGAAGATAAGCTTTTCCGCCAATTCATTCAGGTAAGGGTGGTCGATGGTGAGGGCTAGAGGTACACCTAAAATACCGCGGAGCAATAAGATGATGGAAATAATGACCAGGACGGGTTTTAAAAATGGCAGTCGTCTGATGATTCCAGCACCAGAAAGCGCATACAGCCCCCAGATTGTCAAGGTCAGAGCAATGGCAGCCGTTACAAAAATAGGGTAAGAAGATCCATCTTCGGCCATTCGGGCCATTTCTTCACCAGCACCAAAAAACCGGTACCAGGCTGGCCCGCCCATGATGATGAGGACATGAAGGAGGGCAGCTACAAAGCTCAATAGTCCTCCGGCTTTTAAGTACATGTTATGCTTATTCATTGCTGCTTTTGCTGGGGACAACAATTTAGGGAAGTAGTAGGTGAAGGACACGACCAAAGGCACAAAAGAAAAGCGCTAACCTGGTGGCAAGCGCTTTCAATTTTAGTAAATGGGCTTTGTTCATCTTACGAAACAGGCCAATTAGGTGCAATACATTAATTGCAATTAGGTAGTGAACTTCTGAACTGTGCCAGGCTAATGCTACCCGAGCCGTATTGTTGCAACAAAGTGAGTCCGGCACTGGTCAACAGGTATTGGCTTGCAGAGGTTACGCATCTCAAATCCTGGTTTGGTGCATATTGACCGTATGGAACGCCCAGGTAGATGCCCTCACCTTCATCATAAGCCAGGTTATAGTCGGCAAAGAAGTTGAAGAGGTCATAATACACATTTGGGTTGGCCACAAGATAGTTAAAGGTACCTGAGACATTGGCTTGCATATCAAGTATCCATTCGTACCAAGAATCTATAAATGCCTGTTTGTTGAGGTGGGTGGCCTCGTTGTAATTGCTCGACACCGTGATGGAATAACCAAGCTGTGGAATCCAGACTTTATTATAATAGGTAGTAATGTTGCTGTTGATCTGTGGGAAGTAGTAGGAGTATAATGAGCTGAATGGGATGCGTCCATTTGGATGGTTAGGGGCAAGTATATAAAGGTCGCTGATGTTGTGTGTCAGCCCCGATGCGTAGAGTGCATCTAATACAGATTGTGGGGCTGGAGGTCCAACAGAGGGTACCGTACCACCGCAGTAACCCCAAATGATAGAACCGATATTATTTTCAAAAGCATACCTACATATCACGGGTTTGGGTGCCTTGCTAGGAATGGTGCTTGGCTTAGGCGTATAGCCTCTGGGGCTGTTGATGTCTGTAGTTAAAGTGCTTTCATCCGGGGCAAAAGAAGAGGTGTCTTCCTGACAGGCATAAATTGTTAAGAGCAGCAACACTACTACCGCTGGTAATTTTAAGTGTCTCATGATGTTAATTGTTTATTGGTTAATGATTATTTACTTGGAATAGTGCTGTCTTTTTCGGTAACAATAGATTAAATAGTTTTGTTTTAGTCTTTTATTGATATGATATATCACAGTATATTAAAATGCTTATTCGTAATAATTCTTTATATCACAGCAGAAAGGGGGAGGGCTTAAGCGTGGAAACAGTCAATAACGGAGCGTTTTTGTTACGAAATTGGATTAGTTCTTTCCGCTGCCAATAGAACATTAGAGAACGGGAAAAAGGAGGTAATAAACTGGAGCATAGGACTAGGATGAAGTCCTTAATAATAGAATTCTCAGTTTTTAGATATGATGTGTTTTATGTAAGTCTCCCAACGCTACATGCGGGTCAGTACTTCTTCACAGTTTCTCACATTAATTTTACCCTCGGTCGGAATCATATTTTGCCACACCCAATTATAATGGTCAATTACCTGCTTGGCTGTCAGGTTGGGTCTTTCTCCGGTGGTGTGTGCATCTGCCACAACGGTAATGTCAAAGTCCTTGGCCAGGGCCGACTGAATGGTAGACTCGACACAGAAGTCGGTGGCACAGCCGGTGATAACTAGTTCACTTACATTCATCTCATCCAGTTTGGCCTGCAGTGCCGACTTGTAGAAGACATCATTGGCATACTTGTCTATGCGGATGTCAGTAGGCATCACTTCCAGGCCCTCCAGATTTTCCCAGTCGGGCGCGTTTTTCTCAAAGGCTCCGGTGCCTGTACCATCATGCTGGATGTAAACCACAGGGTAGTACAGCGCCCGAAATACCCCAGCCAGTTCATTGATTCTTTTCACCACACCTTCCGTATCAAACCGGGGTGTTTCAGGGGTGAAAGAGCCCTTCTGCATGTCTATGACCAATAATGCTTTTCTGCCTTCTATCATTGTTTATGGCGCTGCTGGTGTTAGGTCAGCAATTCATGACAGGAAATTGCCTAAAAGATCATAGACTGACAAGCTAGTCTAGGTGGTTAGTCAGAATACTCACCACAAATATGGCACGGGCTAGTTGTTGGTGAAGAACACCAACAACGAATGAAAGAGGTTGACTGCGCACAAAACTCTAAGTGAGGTTCATTGACACCTAACTAACCGTCCGACCGATTTGAACGGTCAGACGGATGATTTTAACCTGAATTGGATTACTAAAATACATCCTCTATCAGCCTCAAGAACACCAACAATGGATGAAAGTATAAGTGTTTCTTCTTTCTTTAAGATTCATACACCCATTTTCCATCCACCATCGTCCGTTCAATTTTTATATTGATGATAGCGCCTGGATCAACTTTGGATGGGTCATTTTCAAGGACTACCAGGTCGGCCAGCTTTCCGGTTTCTAAAGAGCCTTTGATTTCTTCTTCATAAGAGGCGTAGGCACCATTGATGGTACCGACTTTGATGGCTTCATCAACCGTAATCTTTTGACTGGGGCCCCACACATTTCCCGACATGTCTGTACGGGTTACGGATGATTGCACGGCCATCATTGGTTCAAAGGGGCCGGGCGGATAATCTGAGGTTTGCGTAACCTTGATGCCCGCGTCCAGAAAACTTCTGACTGCAAACATGCTCTCCAGGCGTTCCTTTCCATAGTTGATCATCTTTTCTCCATGAAAATACACATAGGTAGAAAATGGGTTGGGTATAGCATTCAGGGCTTTCATTCTTCTGATCAGGTCATCATTGATTACTGTGCAATGTTCCAACCTGAACCTGGGGTCATTTCTAGGGTGTTCTGATTGAATCCGTTCATAAACCTTTAAGGCCTTATCTATGCCTACATCTCCATTGGCGTGAATCCCAATCTGCCAGTCGGCTTTATGAGCTTTTATAGCATAATCATACAGCTGGTCTTCATCCATCACAATGATTCCGTAATCATCGGGCCGCCCCACATAGGGTTCTGAGAGTCGTGCCGTTCGTTCAGAAATAGAGCCATCACAGGTAAGCTTCATTCCCCCAATTCTTACCCAATCGTTTCCATCACCGGTTTTTGCTCCGCCTGCTATCATTTCATCAATTGCGAAATAGCCAATCATGCAGTAGATTCTGGCAGAAGATTCCCCAGCATTGTAGGCATCGCGGTATGCCTGAAGGGACAGGGGTGAACCGTAAGCGTCAGTTACAGAGGTAACCCCTGATTTGGCCATCATCTGAGTGATCAGTTTAACACCAGCCTGCCGATCTTCTGGTGTGTCTTTGTCCACAATAAACTTCTCTACCAAATTGGTGGCGGTTTCCTTCAAAAGGCCGGTAGGTTCTCCATTATCACCTCTTACAATCTGTCCACCCTCAGGGTCGGGAGTGTCTTTGGTGATAGCGCCCAGCTCCAGCGCTTTTGAATTGACATAGGCAGTATGCCCGCCTCGGTGTACAATGATGATGGGGTGCGCTGTGGTCACTTCATCCAGGTCGTATCGATTGATATATCTGCCTTCGGTAGTTTTAGTGTCGTCATATTTAAAGCCCCGAACCCAGTCGTCAGGAACTGTTTTTTCGGCTTTAATCTTTATTGCATCCTGTATGGCCTTGATAGACCTTAGGTCACAGTCTACCTTTCTTAGGTGAGATAACCCGGAGCTCGCAGGGTGGGAGTGCGCATCAATAAAACCAGGTGTAATCGTTTTGCCACCAAGGTCTATTTTATGGGTCGAAGAACCTGCCAGGTTGAGGATATCACTGTCCGAACCAACCGCAACAATTCTTCCATTGCTTATTGCTACTGCCTGTGCTTTTGCCTGTGTTGGGTTTGAAGTATAGACATTGGCATTATGGAGAATGAGTTCGGCACTGGTTTGTGAACATGAATTCAGTGCAATCAGGCCCACTGTTCCCATTCCCAGAGTACCTATGAATTGTCTTCTTTTTATGCTTCTTACCATGGTGTTAAAGTCTTATTCATCAGGAAGTTGTCGAAAAGATCAGAAACTGACAAGCCTGTCTATGTGGTTATTCAGAGTGCAAACCGCAAATAAGGGAGAGACCGGTGGTTGGTGAAGAACACCAACAACGGGTAAATGATCAGAAACTGACAAGCTAGACTAGATGGTTAGTCTGCATACTTAATACAAATATGGGCCGGGCTAGTCGTTGGTGGGGAATACCAACACCGGGTGAATAATGACAAATTGAAGTGGTTGGAGAAGGGGCTTACTACTTAAAAGCATAAGAGGTGGGCAGGGGGAAGGACAATTTTAATTGACTTATATTAATTGAAAATCGAATTCATGAAAAAGCTAGCTATTCTTCTGTTTCTCATACCCCCCTTTTTTATCAATGCTCAATATTATGATGTGAAGTCTTATTTGAAACAAGGGGTAAAGGCACCGAATACGCACCATATGGGAGAAGCCTGGCTGAATTTTTTAATAGAGGCAGGTGAAGACTTTGATTATAACATCACTGAGGCAAGGTTCAGCGCTAACTCAACGCTGGATTGGCACAAACATCTAACAGCTCAGGTGCTTATAGTTGTGGGTGGAAAGGGTTACTATCAGGAAAGGGGAAAGGAGCCTGTGATTATCAAAAAGGGCGATGTGATAAAATGCGAGAAGGATACGGAACACTGGCATACTGCTTCTGCCGATAAGGAGGTGTCATATATCGCGATATATGGTAAAGAGCCTACCATTTGGACTGAAAAATTGACGCGTGAGTACTATGATAGTGTGGCAAAAAAGCTAAGGAGTAAATAAACCACCCAGGTTATTCATCATCCCAAATGGCACTGGAGATTTTCCAGTCTTCACCCTGCTTGATAAACTGAAGCATCTTGGTGCCTTTGCCAGTAAAGGATTCTCCATTCAAAATAGGTACTTGACAATATGTCCAGGCAGACCTTTACAATGCCTTTTTGGGCGCTACTGAATTCAGGATTGTAATAATTTTAAGCCAGTTGTTTATTGGTCTCTTCAATTTCAAAGATTACAGGGATATAAGTTTCGATTTTTTGTAGCTGTTCGGCATTTGAATTTCCAACTGAAGGGTATACTCTTTTGGCGAAGGGGGTAAATTCGAGTTTAATTCTACCGATAATGTTGAATTGGATATCAAAAATATTGGTGGCGGCTTTTTTGATATTGATGTTTTGGGTTGCACTTGTAGAAAAGATCGTTTCAAGGGTGTTTTTTCCAGAAATGCCTAATCCCAATTTCATTAAGCCAACCAAAGCAGCAGCATTTGCAGAACCTGCAATTTCTGTAGTATTCTTGATCGTTGCTGCTATCACAGCATTATTATTCCTTTCTATTTTAATTGATTCTCTAAACAAGGAATTGATATAGGTATAAGAGGTGTAGTCAATTTGAAATACTGCCGAAACCAGCAATTCTTCAAACTTATACCCAAGTGCCTTTCTCTCTTCCTGATTCCAAACCACTACGAACTCATCGATTTCACCGGGGTTTGCAGATTCAAATTTTTCAGAAAATTCTTTTCCGGAATTAATTTGATCTATTATAAAATCTCGGTTTCCAATGTTTTTTCTAATCCAATTGGTTAGCGTTGGTTCAGCGTGTACCCAATAATCTGGCTTTAATCTATCTGAAATTTTGGGGTACTGATGTTTACCAAGAAAATTGAGCTTATCATTGGTCTTTGAAATAAGTGTTTCTACAGGGTTATATTTTATTGCAACTACTTTTCTATCACCCGCGGTTTTGCCTAAAAATGAGGATAGAGAAGACCAGTTGTTGCTTAAATTAGTTGGAATTTGAATGCCTGGTTGTTTTTCTATTTCAACCTCCTGGCTTGAACCATCTTTATTCGTGTTTTTGACTTTCACTTTACTGGCACCTTTGTCCAAAGACTTATTGGCAGCGGCTACCATGTCAGGTTTTGGCGTAGATTCTGGTTCTTGATCCTCGCCAGATGGCTTATTCAGTTTATTTTTATTGGTTAAAGCATCTCTGGTCAAGTCACTGGCTTCATCATCAGTTAAATTCCCTTTTGCTTTTTCCTTATTAATCCTGTCTAAATCTCTGTCGATAGTTTTTTCCAGATTTTGGGCCATGGCTGTTTTAACCAGGTCAGTGGTCATTCGCCCCATGTCAACAGCACTATCAGCAGTTTTGGTCAAGGCAGCCAGGGCATTTTTTTGGTTTTCAGAGAGTCCGGATAAATCTCTGAATGAGTCACCTTTTCCTAGCATGGTAAACACACTACTTAAGTCGGTAGGAGAGGGAGCGTGAGGTACAGTTTGGAAGTTAACTATGTTTGTTGGTAGATCCTTTGCTTGAAGGTTACCCGGGTCCGATCTACGTGTGTCTGTAGAAAGCTCTTGAATAGGGGTGGGTTCATCTGTGCAGCCAAAACCGTGAAACCTTGCCTTGGTGTAATCGAGGTCTTCACATGCGTTGCATGAGCCCTGTACGGCTTCCATGAAATAACCTCCAGTCGGTAAGCTTATACGAAACGGAGCCGTTTTTTCGGTTTTGTAGATGTCTAATAAATTTTCTTGTGAACGGAATACAGGATCAATTCTAAGTCCGGCAGCCACAGGCATTACTATGCTGTTTCCTACTATATCTACTATTTCGTTTTCTACAATACTTGATACACTTCTACCGCCTGCCGCATTGAGCTTAATTCCGTCTAGCATCATAAACCGGGTATTGCTATTCATTCCGGCAAAAATAAATTGATGCATTTCTGTTAAATGATCATTGAGGAAGGTGAGCAATTTATTTGCTCTTTCGGTTTCTTGCCTTTTGGGGTTGACTAACTCTCTTTCATTGAGTGGAGTAACAAGCAAAACACTGTCTTTATTTACCATGTCATTTTTAATGGAATGGTTTTTAAAGATAAATTCATTTAGGGTTGAACTTCTGTAACTCAGAGCCCCTGAATGCAATATTATTTTTGATTCATTGGGTACTTGAAACGAAGAAAAAATCTTAACCTTTTTTATATCACTTCTGCGGATATTAGGGGTGTTTGGTGAGATGTTCAGAGAAATGTTTAGTGCAAGTGATTTTCGGTACTTACTTATTTGTGTGACATCAATTTCTAATGGGGTTTCAATGGTACCGTCCAGGGCAACAATCTGTAGGTCTTCTATGAATTCGCGTACAATTATTGGAACAAATTTTTCTTCCCAGGTCTTTATTTTTTCTTGTTGTAATTTTCTCCAGAACCAAGTCTGATAGAAGCCAATTAATCCTCCGCCATAGGGGCGTGAGAGGAAATTATCATACCAAAAAGGCCAGCTAGAACCAGCCACATGTCTCCTCCAGTCATCATTACTTTCATCTTCTTTAGGATCTTGAAAAGCAGGTAAAGGAATATCAAAACTTATGCTCAGTTGGCCTACAAAATCCTGAATCAACTCATTGGATAAGAAGTCATTCTGTGATGGTGTATTGTTTTCAATGTTGTTCAAGGCTTCAAAGCCTAATCTTAAATCCATTGTAGGCATGAGCGGGTAAAGTACTGTTTTCCATCTTATGGCTTTTTTGGCATCAAACGGAGTGATTTTCATGGGTATGAACAGACATTCGCGTACATCTACTAATTCTTGCTCAATGGCATAAATCTTTACTATCTCGCTAAAAACGAAGTTTACTGGAAAGCATAAATTCTTATTGGCAATCACTTTGGTAGTTGCCGATACTCTTTCATTTTGAGAAACCGACTGAATGACAATGGACCTTTGACTGCGAACCGCTTGCGCAGATTGATTAATGCGGTCTCTTAATTTATTTTGCAAATTAGAAGACATCGATCTTGTCGCTTTTTGAGAAGCAACAGATCCCGATACCCCAATAGAGGTGAAACTACTCAATAATCCACCGACACCGGCCTTTCCTTGTGCTCCACCAGGAGGATAAGATGCACTTAACGATCCACTACCACCAACACTGCCCCCACTACTATGACCAGCAGTGACTCCAAGTGATTTTCCTTTGATACTTTCTGAAAGAGAAGAGTTAATTACCTCATTTATATCTCTATCTCTTGAAAAACTAGCGGAGAAATTTTCTCTCGAAATGGTCGATTCCATGCGGGAAGAACTTTCAGTTCTGCTCCAATCTAAAATGGCAACTTGCTCTTTTTCGCAAGGACCTAAAGATTTGCTGTACTTCACTTCACCAAGTGAATAACCATCCGCTTTCAACCTGAGCCTGAAACAGAGTAGGTGACCATGGGCAATGGTTGTAGCCTGGTAAATGGTTGGTGTCTCATCCCAGTCAATGGCATTATCTACGTCTAATTCAACCCTTGAGGCATGGTTGTTAGCAAATGATTTGATTAATTGGTTTTTGATGTTTCGAATTTGAGAAACAGTACTGGTCATGTTTAGCTTAATCTTTGGTATTTGATTATGAAAATCAGAGATGCCCGTAGAGTAAGCTCCATAGCTTTCGTAATAATCAAAGTATGAGTCAATTAAGCTGAGCAGGCTGTCTGCTACTTCCAAGACCTTATCGATGGTTGAAATGTAATTATTCAACTCATCAATACTTACAGAGTCGTCATCCAGAAAACTTTTGATTTCTTCAATAGACTTACCAAGTTTTAATTTTTGATTAAGGATTTGATCCTGAAAGCCTTTAAGTGCGTCATTTACTCTTTGGGTGGATATGACCTGAGTCAAAATGTTAGCATCTAGGTTTAACCGGTTAGTGCGGTTAACTGTGAAAGTGAGATTTCTTAGAGGCATAATTTTATTGTTGTGTGATTTGTGATTTAGTTTCTACCTCTTTTGAAAGGGCCAAGATCAAGGCTTCATCCGCTGTTATTTTACTCACGTGCATATCAAGTTTCGTGAATGATTCATTAATGCTTTCGATAACCTTATTCAAATCAGTTTTTAATTCATATAGCTCAGGTTCGTTAATGGTCCTTCTTTGAATTTGGGGGTCAGTGGTTCTTGTAATTGCACAAAAACTTACTTCTTCCAGGGTTCTATTGGGTTTGAATTGAATATTGCATTCGCTCCCCAAATCACTGGAACAGTTGCCACTCTCTAAATTGGTTGATCCTGATGAGTGGTCATGACAGTTGCAGTCGTCATCATTATGCGTGGTGTTAGAAGGGTTCTTTTGAGAAAAGGGTAAAAGAATAAACTGTGTTAGCTTTTTCTCTTGAATAGAAACGGAGATAGGGTGGTCAATGGCATCATTTATGGTAGCGAAACAGTGGACATAATCGTCAATGAGGTACTTACCACCAAAATATCCTCCGTTATCTGTTTTGCCGATAAATATTGGTGTATAGGTTTTCTGATCAAATTCTGAATTTGCAGCATCTTTTGTAGCCCAAATTAGTACTTGCAGCCCTGGTGAGATTTTACCGCCTAGCACATCCACCACCTTGCCATTGATGTTTTTATCGGAAATAAAGTAGGAGTCTTCCGCTACTAAAAGTGGCGCTACTTCAATTTTGAACGGTTTATTAAACCTTTTGTCACTATCTGATTTATTGCATGCATTTAACGATTTGGTGGTGTGAAAGGCACGATTGAGCATGGCTCCATTCGGGGCATATACCTCTACTTTTACTTGATTTTCATAGAGGTGTCTTTTTTGAGGAATAGAGAAGAAAAAAGTACCATCATGTTCAGTTAAAACCCTTTGACTTTGAAAAGCATTGTTTTCTGAATCGATGATTAAGTCATAATTGATCAATAAATAGTACCCGGTGAAGTTGGGTTGGCCAGAGGTTGAAAGCAATAAACCGTTTACATCGTTTAACTCCATCTTGATTAGAAATTTATATCTGTGGAAAACCTAACATGTGATTGCTAGTCTTTGAATTTATTGTTTATAATCTATAAAATATTTTTTTAGAAGATATATGTAAACAAAATAATGTATTTAATAAAGATAAAATTGTATATATAAAAATAAGTAACTTAAAAGAATTATGGCGCTTTTTACAAAAAATAGAGTTGGTGGTTAGTCTTGGGAGTAATAGGTTATTAAATGTACTGCTCATGCAAGCAGCGTATGTTTTGCCAATGCGAAACTTTGCTTTGGTGCCTGATTATTTACAGGTGTTAATTGAACCACAGGGTAAATGTAGAAGGAGTTAGGCTACTCACCTTCAGCATCAGTGCTCGTGGGTGAAAATTAAAGATGAACTATAGGCATGTAATCCATGTGCTGATACACCCTTTCATATAATCAGGTATTGGCTGCATAGCTCTCAACGCTTCTTCGAGTCTATTTTATAATTATTTGAACCAACGGGGGTAACTGCCAGGTTTAGCTTGCAAAATGATTCAGCTACCGTTTGAGGCGGTTTTGATAGAACGAAATAAATGAGATTAGGGCCTGAATTACTCGTCATCCCAAATGGCGCTGGAGATTTTCCAGTCTTCACCCTGCTTGATAAACTGAAGCATCTTGCTTCCTTTACCAGTAAAGGGTTCGCCATTTAAAATGCCTTCCTTCTGATAATGAGAAAGCCGTTGTGCTATGTTTCTGCAAATGGTGGTTTCTTCACTCACTTCATACTCCTGAAAATTGGTGAGTGTACCATTGGTCAGCAGTGCTTTTCTGGGGGCAATGAAACTATCCAGGTTGTAAATCTCACTGGCACCTTCCGTGTTTTTAATGATCACAGCTTCGGCTATGCAAATATCATAGAGCACCTTAAGCTCGGGTTGCTTGCCTTTGTTAGTGAAAGCACTGAAAAATGCCTTCGTGAGCCTGTCGATATTTTGTTTGTCCAAGTCCATAAGACTAACCTCAGGCTTTTGGTTTTTTTGTCTCCTCTTTTTCTGTCACTTTCTCCCAATACTCTGCGAAACTTGATGCTCGTCTGAAGAATGACTTCAAGATAGTGAACCCGAATATGGTACCAATCAGGAACATTAACAGATTCCAGAACCAAGGTATAATTTCCTCACCAGGCTCGATCAGAATTACATCATCATGTAGTTTTACCAAATCAGACTCGAAAGTGTCAAAGTCACCACTGCGCAAATTTTCCAGACCAGTCTTGACAATTCCCCTGATCGTTGTGCTGTCTTTGGGGATACAGTTGCTATTTCGGATACAGCCTCTACTCTGGTTGTTGATTTTTACCAAAACCCGAATGGAAATGGGTTGAAACTGGCTAAGTCGCTCCGCCTGTTCCTGGCTTATGAGTGGGTAGATGATGTCTACCGGTGAATAATAATCTGCCTCATAGTATATAAATTCTTCTCCTGAAAGTCCATTGAGAATCTCCAGATTTCTTGAATCTATGGTCGTGCTTTTTTCCAGCTCAAGAATGTCAATTGTGGTTTCAGAGCTATAAAAGATATTCACGATAAGGCCATCGAACCCTTTCCATGAAATAAAAATGAATATGGCCCCAAAGAAGAGTTTATTGATTATGGTTCTCATCGCATTTTATGAACACCGACACTTGTGTTTAAAGGATGAGAAGATAGCAAAAAAATGGTTTCGAATTCTTATGGTTCGGCTGCAAGCACGAATATGATCGTTGCCGCCCTTGTCGGTGCCTGCCTGTCGGCAGACTGGTTGTCACCGACTAGTACTCAACCAGGTGCCTTCAATATATTATTGCTTGAATAAATCTGCCAGCCAGGTCACAGCTTGTATGCCAGTCAAAGGAAAGGCCGTTTGATGTGTGCCCTCAATTACCGGGTGGGTGATGGATAAGCTCTGATCATTTCGAGCTTTTAACAAGGCAATAAATGGTTCCCCATAATTGCTGAGTGGCTCCACCTCTTCAGTGCCATAAGAGATAAAAACATTGGCATTCAGGGCCTGTTTTGAGGCAGCCGCCAGCTCAGTGAAGTAAGGAATATCGCCATTCAGTGCAGGGCTGCCCAGTATGTAGTTCTTAAAGGTGTCGGGTTGTGAAAGTAGCGTATAACAACCAAATACGCCACTGGCCGAATATCCGAAATAGGAACGATTGGACGGGTCAGTCCGGTAATTGCCTTCTACGAATTTGAATACATCATTTCGAATAAAAGCCAGGTGATTACCCGCCTGCCCAAGATGATATTTGTTTTGAATTTCGGGCTTGCTAGAGGGGATAACACTGTAATCCCGAAACCTACTCACGTGTTCACCATGTTGTTTGATCAAGGCTTCATCAATATCCTTTTGCCAGGAAATGCCCACCAGAATCAGGTCAGTGAGGATGTATTCCTGTCCTACAGCTAAAGTCTCTAAATGCCATTTAGCATCGGTATAATAAAGCACTGGGTAACGCTTGTCAGGGTTTTCTGAGTAATTCTCTGGCAACTCTATATATAACTCATAAGCCCTGTCATTCTGGGTGTCCTTAATGGGCACCACCTGTATCTGATTTTGTGTAAAGGGAGTACTTTCCTGAGCTAAAAGGGTGTCAAGCGACAGGAATAAAGTTAATATGAGTACTGCTTTTGTATTTTTCATCTTGGATGGTGCTAAAGCTTATTTTTTCGGTCTGAGTGTCTCAATAAACCCTGCATCTACCCAGTAGATATCCTCATTGTCATCGTCAATATGCCTGTTGAATAACAGGTATTTTCCATCTGGGGTAATGGTCGGGTAGAAGTCCGATTTTTCAGAATTGATCTTGTCGCCTAGATTAATGGATTGACCCCATGAACCATCAGTTTGTTTAAAACTGATATAGAGATCAGCTCCACCATGTCCTTCTTCTCTCTGATCATCCCAGATCAGGTAAGACTCATCTGGTGCTATCCAGGGATGTGCATTGTGTTTACCCAGGTCTATGTTTAGGTTTTTCGGTTCCCCTCGTTGGCCATTTGTCAAGAGTGAATACCGAATAGGCTCTTCTCCCGCTGTATCAAAAAAGTAGGTTCCCTTTGATGAAGCTGAAAGGCGCATAATGGAGAAGTCTTTGTAAGGAGCGCCAAGACTTTTTACTTCTGACCAGCCGCTTTCAGTACGCTCCATATATCTCCTCCCCAGGTGCATGGTTTTGCCATCGGGAGTGATGAAGGGTTCACCCACCCTTGGGCCTGTGACAGACTTTTGCCAGCGATTGTTTTGGTATTGATAGACGATCATGAATGGCTTATCGGCTGCATCATACCTCACAAAATAGAACTCATTCATATCAGGGGTAAAGGCACTGAAAAGCTCATAAAGCCTTGTAGAAACAATGCCGGGTGCAAAAACTTCGGCAGTTGAACCCGGAGGTTTCTGACCAAGGTAGGGCCCCGTCAGGTTTGGATCATATGGACTCGGTTCCACAGTCTCTTGTGCAAAGGCCGCATTCACAGATAGAGAGATGATCAGTATTAAATATTTGGTAGTGTTCATGGCTTATTTGGTCTGACATTTTCAATAACTTCTGTGCTCACCCAATAAATGTTTGATAATCCTCCTTCTTCGTTATACCTACCAAAAAACAGGTATTTACCGTCTGGCGTGATACTCGGGCATGTTTCAGGAAAGTTAGAATTTACTGTAGCGCCAAGGTTGATTGGTTTTGACCATGTTCCATCCTTTTGCTTGAAGTAAACATAGATGTCACTTTGTCTTTCAGCATCTTCTTTGTTTCGGGCGTTTGCCACTAAATAATCTTGAGAAGGAGAAATAAAGGCGTGTACCCCGAAATCAATCCCAACTTCCTGTACTTCAGGAAATTCGCCATTTTTATAGGGTGCGTAATACGTTTTTCGTTTTGAAATATTGAAATAATAAAGATCTCCGTTTTTGGCTTGGTTCGAATAAAAAACCCAATCCTCATTTATTGGTGAATCGAGTTTTTTGGCGTCACTCCATGAATCCCTCAGACGGTCTACGTACCAAATTTTCTCATCGCCAAAAATGGAATCATAAGCGGTGAAATATATTTTGTCACCGCCCAGGTTCACAAAGGATTCCATTTCTTCCTTTTTTTTGCCTTTTGTGAAATTCGCTTTTTTAGGAATATGCCATTTTTTGCCTTCGAGTTTTGAGTAATAAATGCTTGCCTTTCCATCTGCTTTATTAGCCGTAAAATATATTTCATCCAGATCAGGAGTGAACGATACAGAATGTTCATATCTCCCTTCTGTTGATATAATTCCAGGGGCGAAAATTTCAGCAGTCAAGCCTGGTTGCTTTTGCCCAAAATAGGGGCCTTCTAATCTTGGTGAATCAACATCCTTCTCCACAGTTTCTTGCGCTATGATGGCATTCATGGACAGTGAGAATATCAGTATGAGTATTTGAGTGGTTTTCATTTTTCCTTTTGTTGTTTGAGATGAGCCTTTTTGCAATTCGGATCCTGCTTATTCACTCCGCAACTTCTCTGCAGGATTAGCTGTGGCCGCCTTCCGTGCATGGTAACCAGTAGTAAGCACGGTGATCATAACGGTACCGAGCAATACGGTTGAGAATATGCCAACACCCGGAGTGATATGGAACTGGAAATTCTCAAGCCAGCCCATCATTGAGAAATAGCCCAATACGAATGCAGGTATAGCAGCAATGATGATGAGCAAGACAAAGTCTTTGACGAGCAGGTTAATCAGACCTCGTGTGTTGGCACCTAGTACTTTACGGATGCTGATTTCCTTAGAGCGCTGCTCAGCCGTGTAGGAGGCCAGGCCCAGTAATCCTAAACAAGCAATCAGGATGGTCATGCCGGAAAAGCCCAGGAATAATTGCCCCCGAACTTGATCGGCCTCGTAGAGCTCCATGAACTCCTGGTCGATGAATCCAAAATCAAATGCGGTGGTTGGAAAGGTGCTTTCCCAGGCTGCTTCAATAAAGCTAGTGGTAGCCGCCACATCTCCTCTGATTTTAACAATGGCGTAACTATTGACAAGATTCGGTCGGAACATCAATGGAGTGATTGGTTCGTAGAGTGACTGCTGATGAAAGTCTTTCACCACGCCTATGACTAATGCTGGAGGTATGGAATCGAATCGAGACAAGCGAATCTTTTTGCCAATGGGGTTGGTCCAGTTCATTCTTCGCACCATGGCCTCATTTACCAAAACAGCCTGAGTGGAATCGGTAGCATATTCAAATGAAAAATTTCTTCCTTCAACGATATCAACGCCAAGGGTGGAAAAGTAATCATAATCAACCCTATAGTTGAACACACTACGGTTTTCCATTGGCCCTTCTTCCGTTTCGACCGGTATTGAGTTGGTAGGATAACCATCTCCCGGAGTGGAACTCGCAGAAGCAGCGCCAGCGATGTGGATATTTTGAATCAATTTATTTCTGAGGACATTCCAATTCTCCCGGTCCGCGCTACTCCTGAAATTGATAAGCATCATTTGTTCCTTGTCAAAACCCAGGTCTTTGTTCCTCACAAATTGCATTTGAGAATAAATGACGAAGGTGCCTATGAGCATGAAAATGGAAATGGAAAACTGCAGCGTTACCAAAACCTTCCTTAACAGCTTGCTGCCAGATTTGCCTCCTACACTCTTCAGCACAGCCGCTGGCTGAAAAGAGGACAAAAAGAATGCTGGGTAGCAACCACCGATAAAGCCTGTCACGATGACGATACCGATAACCGCCAGTATCACATTGGTGTGAAGCAATCCTTCAATTGCTAAATGAGTACCGACAAGGTTGTTGATTCCGGGAACAAGTACTATGACCGTTAGAATGCTGAGCATTAGTGAAATGAGTGTGACTAGAATCGATTCAGTCAAAAACTGGCCAATGAGACCACTTCTTTGGGCACCCATTACTTTTCTTAAGCCCACTTCCATTGACCGTTTGACAGAACGTGCTGTTGCCAGATTCATATAATTGATACTGGCAATTACGATGAGGAAAATGGCTATGGCGGTGAAAATCTGTACATATTGTATGCTACCCACCGGTTCTGGCTCATTTTCATAATCAGATTTCAAATGAATACTTTTTAGCGGGACTGCCTTCATATCCACATCCATGTTAATCGGACCGAAGATGGGATCTAAATACTTGACTGAAGCCGAATCGAGCTTGACCTGCAATGCTTCTTGCGAAACGCCTTCATGCACCAATACATAAGAGAATACGCCCCATGCTCCCCACCTGTCTTCAACAGGGTAGATGGTCTTCCAGGAAATCAAGGCATCAGCAATTAGGTGGGAGGCCTGCGGCACATCTTTATAGACCCCCGTGACTTGCATCGTGATTCCCTGGTTGCGATCACTTTTAAGGGTTTGACCCATTGGGTTTTCATCTTTGAAGATTTTCCTGGCCATAGATTGGTTGATGACAATCGAATTGGGTGCCTCCAAGGCCGTATTGGGGTTACCAGCGATAAACTCGTAATCAAAAACTTCGAAAATGGTTGAATCGGCAGCATAAACATTGTCCTGATAATAATAGACTTGATTGTACTCAAACCTTGTTGGGCGTTGAAAGTCAATGCCTTGCATCCTGGTTGCCTGAACTACTTCTGGATTTTCATTTTTTACTGTAAAGGCAGCCGGCATGGTCATATTTGACCATTTGGAAATACCCTCTGACTCGGTAAACTCTGTGGAAAGCCTATAGATCCGATCCGCCTTGGAATGGTGCTTATCGAAACTCGTTTCGTGGAAGATGTAGAGCAAAATGATAAGGCTGGAGGCAATGCCCACCGTAAGCCCAATGATGTTGAGGGCGGTGTAGCCAGGTTGTCTCATCAGACTTCGAAAGGCGACCTTTATGTGGTTATTAAGCATGTGTTTGTTGTTTTGCTTTCAGGGTTATTATCGGGGACGTAGGTCTTCAATGATCTGGGCATCCACCCAGAAGATGTCTGTGTTTTCGGGACTTACGGCTCGGTTAAAGAAAAGGTACTTGCCGTCTGGTGTGACGGATGCGCCACCTTCCCAAACGTCTGTATTGATTTTGTTCCCAAGGTTAATGGCATCGCCCCATGAGTCATCTGCTTGCCGATAACTGATGTATAAATCCGAATCTCCATGGCCCTCTTCTCGTTCGCTGTCCCAAATCAAATAGCTTTCATCAGGAGCAATGAAGGGATGGGCTGTCCACTCGCCAGTGTTAATGGCTTTGCCGAGTAGTTGAGGTGTTTCACGTTTGCCATCTTTTAGCCTTGAAATACGGATTACATCCTTGCTTTTATAATCGTCAAAAACATAGGTACCCTTGGCAGAAGCAGATAGGCGCATAATACCCCAATCGTCTCGGTCAATCATAGGGCCATGACTTTTTACCTCAGACCAACCAGTCTCTGTGCGCTCGATATATTTGCTACCCAAATGCATGGTCTGACCATCGGGGGCAAATATGGGCCTGCCTATCCTTGGGCCGAAGACTGATTCATGCCATTGACCATTCTCAGACTTAAAAACCATCAAAGACCATTTTTTGGTTTTAATATCCATCCGGGTAAAATAAAATGTCTTCATGTCGGGTGAAAAGAAAGCACTATTGTCCCTGTGCTCAGTGGAAACCAGTCCCGGAGCAAAAACCACAGCAGTGGACCCCGGTGGTTTTTGGCCCAGGTAGGCTGTTTCTATGGTTGCTGAATCATTGCTTTTTGTACTCTGCTTATCGACATTGCAGGCATTAAGAAGCAGTGTCGTTACTAGTATCAGAATGAAATGTGACCTTTTCATAATTTTCAATTTGATTGATGGTTTATTGCTTTGGCCTGAGGTCCTCGATAATCTGAGCATCCACCCATTTTCTATCATAAGGCGGTTTACATCGGGGGCAGTAGGAGAGGTACTTTCCATCTGGAGTCACATAGCCTCCACCATCTTCACCATCCGTATTTATCTCATCTCCGAAGTTGATGGCGGGACCCCATGAGCCATCCTGCTGTTTGAAGCTGATGTACATGTCACTATCACCATATCCGTCTTCTCTTTCACCATCCCAAATAATGTAGGACTCATCCAGCGCAATAAATGGATGGGCATTCCATTTACCCGTGTTTATGGCTGCACTAAGAGGTTTTGGCGCTTCCCGCTTGCCGTTAACCAGTCGTGAATATCGCAGCACGCCTTGTCCACTTCTTGTGAATTCATCAAACACCAGGGTGCCATTTGATGAAGCCATAAGGCGCATAATGGGAATAGTGTCAAAGGGTGCACCAAGGCTCTTAATCTCCGACCAACCAGACTCGGTTCGTTCTATGTATTTGTCTTTTGTGTACAGTGTATCACCACCTGAATTATAAAATTCGTATTTCTTCAAGACGCGGTTTTCTTCCCGGAAGCTGACTACGAGGGGGCGAAAGGGGGCATCAGTTGTGGAGGTCAGATAGAACTCTTTCATTTTTGGGGCATGTATACCTCCAAGCTGCCAGCCTTCCTTGTATACGATGTCCTGATCCAGGGACTTCGATACCATCCCCGGAGGTTCTTGTCCATGATAAAGGCCTTCTACGTCCCGATAGCTATCGGGAGTTGAATCATTATCAATAGCACTCTGTTTTTCAGCATTACAGGCAGTTAAAAACAGGGTCCCTGCCAGCATCAGAATAATGTGAGGCTTTTTCATAGTTGATTGATTAATTAATGCTGTTTGGGCCTAAGTGTCTCAATAACCTGAGCATCGACCCAGTAGATATTTGATAAGCCTGGCTCTATGTCCCTTTCGTCTCTGCCAAAGAATAAATACTTACCATCAGGCGTGATACTCGGACTCTTTTCATTGAAGCTTGTATTGATGGTATTTCCCAGGTTAATGGGTTTTGTCCAGGTTCCGTCTTGATTTTTGAAATAGACATAGACATCGTTGTCTTTTCTAGTCTCATCCTCTTTGTTGCGATCAGTAACCAACAAATAATCCTGCGATGGAGAAATGAAACCATGGTGACCAAATTCAATTCCCATTTCATGTGTTTCGGGAAACGCTCCGTTTTTGCTGGCAGCAGAATACATTTTGAATTTTGACAAATTGAAGTAGTAGAGGTCACCGTTTCTTGCCTGATTGGGGTAAAACACCAGGTCGTCATTGATAGGGGAGTCAAGCAGCATGGCCTCACTCCAGGAATCCTCCAAACGATTTACAAACCAGATTTTTTCATCCGCAAAAGCAGAATCAAGGGCTGTGAAATAAATGGCCTTACCATCAGGGCTCACAAATGGATGTAACTCTTCCTTTTTCTTCCCTTTTGTGAAATCTGCTCTTTTTATGGGAGTCCATTGATTGCCCTGGAGCTTAGAGAAATAGATATGGGTTTCATCATCTTCATCGGCTCCAAAGTACATTTCTTTTAAATCGGGAGAGAATGAAATACCACCCTCAAACCTTCCATCGATTGAAACAATGCCAGGTGCGAAAACTTGAGGAATTAAACCGGGTGGCTTTTGTCCAAAGTTACTGTGATCACGAGTTGATAAATCGTCCGGTTTTAGTTTATGAATAACCTCTGTACTGACCCAATAGATATTTCCTTCCTTACCCTCTTCGCTTCTGTCAAAAAACAAAAATTTACCATCTGGTGTGATGCTCGGAACACCTTCGTAAGCCTTTGTGTTGACTGCATCTCCAAGGTTGATTGGCTTTGTCCAGGTGCCGTCATTTATTTTAAAGCAGACGTAAAGATCAAAGTCTTTTCTGCCTTCATCTTCTTGGTTTCGAGCATAGACTATTAAATACTCCTGAGATGGGGAGATAAACCCGTGATGGCCAAATTCAAGCTCAATTTTCTTTACTTCTGGAAATGCATCGTTTTGATTGGGTGCGCGATACATTTTCCCATTCGAAACGCTCGTATAAAAGAGGTCTCCGTTTTTAGATTGATTGATATAAAAAACTATATCATCATTGATTGGCGAATCAAGTTGTCTTGCATCACTCCAGGAATCCTCCAAACGATCTATATACCAGATTTTCTCATCTGAAAAGATGGAATCAAAAGCTGTGAAGTAAATCCTGTTATCAACCAGGCTAACGGATGGATATAATTCCTCCTTTTTTTTCCCATTGGTAAAATTGGCCTTTTGAATGGGAGTCCAGTGAGTTCCTTTTAGTTTCGAGAAATAGATAGATGCTTCTTCGTCATTTTTACTAGCTGAAAAATAGATTTCGTCTAAATCAGGAGAAAAAGACACACCATGTGCATTTCTAACAATCTCAGGCGCAAAAACTTCTGGAATTAGGCCTGGTCGTTTTTGCCCGAAATAGTGACTTTCCTTTACCTGTGATTCATTCCTTTTCGAGAATGAAAACTGAGCCCAAGTGGATTTATCATCACTTTTTGCATGCTGAGGGTAGTTAATTGGCCCTTCTCCTTCGTGGCTAACGGCACTTAGTCCAACCATCATATTCCATGTATTACCCTCGAATTTTTTGCGAGATATCTGCATTTGACGATGCGTCCCTTTTTCGAATTTTGGACCCTTTCTGTTTTCGACATCTTCAAGGCCTGAATAGGGCACCCAGAATCCAGCATAATCTTTCAGTTTCCATTTACCAGATGCTGGTTTCCATCCTTCGTCTGTAAGAATACTTTCTCCCATCTGGGCTGAGAGATGATACTTGTGGGTTCTACTGGTTTCAGCGCTTTCTATGTAAAGATCCAGAACCGTGTGGTCTTCTTTTTTGCCAGAGGCACAGAGGTAGAAGTAGTCTTTATCGTGCATCACATAAATGGCCGCCTCACCTGGCAGATTAATCTTTGTCGCAGCATCCCATTCATCATTGCCACAACTACCATCTAGAAGGCCTGCTTTTTCAGTTGTGTTAATGGTGTTGGTTTGGGCAAAAACAGTGCTGGTTGAAATAGCAAAGGCCAGTATTAATAATGCTTTGATTTTCATGATTACTGATTTGTAGGCCTTAGATTTTCAATCACCTGGGTGCTCACCCAGTACTTGCCGCTTTCATTGTAAGTAGTACCGTCAGCACGGGTCTTTTTTACTGACCTCCAGAAGAATAGGTACTTCCCATCAGGGGTGATCCAGGAGCTAAAATCTGCATGCTCTGTGTTTACCTTGTCACCCAGGTTAATGGCTTTTCCCCATGAGCCATCGGGCTGTTTGAATGTGACATAAATATCAGAATCGCCATAACCTCCCTCTCTTTCGCTGTCCCAGATCAGGTAGGATTCATCGGGCGCAATGTTGGGGTGGGCAGTCCATTTGCCCACATTGATTTCCGGGCCCAGTAGGGTAGGTGTTTCGCGTTTGCCATCCTTTATTCTTGAAATTCGGATGACATCATTGCTTTTATAGTCGTCAAAAACATAGGTGCCCATTTTGGATTTAGTCACCCTCATAATGCCCCAATCTTCCTTCTCGAACATAGGGCCAATGCTTTTCATTTTTGACCAACCCGCCTCGGTGCGCTCTATGTACTTATTCTTCCAATACAGCCTGTTACTATCAGTGCTATGTGTTTGAAGGAAGTTGTGTTTTGTCCAGTTCCTGCCGTCTTTTCGGAAGACAACTACCTGTGCACTATAGCCGCCCTGATTGGGATTGACCATATAAAACTCATTGGAGTCCGGCCCAAAATCTCCGCCTAAAACCCAGCCTTTTTTTGAGAGTTCACCAGGTGCAAAGGGTTGGGCTACCAAGCCTGGTCGTTTTTGACCCAGGTAGGGATCTGTTTGAGTAAAAGCCGGAATGACCCTTTCTGCTGTTACTTCTACAGAGCCATCGACCGGACGATGCGTGGTGGTCACCACGACCAGATCAAGTTCATCGATGACATAGATGTTTTGCCCGCTGCCACCTCGGGCCGATTTAGCGAAATAGCTTTTGTCGCCTACAGAAAAATCGGCCTGCCAAAAGAAATAGCCATAGGCCGTGCCTGAGACCCCTTTGGCTGGCTCGTCATATTCTTCACTTTGATCGACAATTTTACTGGTTGCTCTGGCGACAAAAGCGGCTGGCACCAGCTGCTCACCTTTCCACTTGCCTTTGTTGATGGTCAAGAGCCCCCACTTGATCATCTCACGCGATGTCATACTTGTGCCACTTCCAGAATTTGGCAGGCCGCTAATGTCAGTGCCCCACACATAGTTGGTGATGCCCATTTTATCGAGCAATTCTGTTTTGATAAAGTCTTTGGCCGTGCCCGGCACCACTGCCTCTATGACCTGCATCACTAACCTTGGGTCGTCTTTATAGGCGAAAACCTGGGAGGCTTCGGTAATAGGGGTAGTATGCTCAAGGAAAGTCTGTACCTGTCCCTGACCTTTAATAAGAGCAGGGGTTTTTTCTAATTCGTCTCTCTGTCCTTCAGGAAGGCTGATGCCAGAACGCATGGTCAGGGCCTTGTGCAGTGTGATTTTGTCAGCACCTTCAACCAGTTTGGCTGGGTCCACCTCTTTGAGAAAACTGATCAAAGGCTTGTGCAAATCGTCCATGCTAAGGTAGCCCAGCTGGATGGCACGGCCGAGCGCCAGGCTGGTGTAGCTTTTAGTGGCTGAGGCTTGAGGGTGGGGCAGGTTGATGCGCCCACGCCTGTAGTAGGATTCAAAAATGAGCTTGCCTTTGTGGGCAATCAGGTAGCTGTCGAAGTTGCCATGCTTACCGGCAGCAACCTCCTGCGCCAGTTGAAGAATCATTGCTTTATCGCCTCCATCCGTGCCTAATTCGCCTACAGCGATTCCGTCATTTCTATCGGCAGGCACTGCCGTGATATACGCCTCTTCGAGCTTAGGAATATCTCCAAATGCGAGTGTTGCTTCATTCCCTTTGGCCTCTGGAGCTATGCCATTACTTTGTTGAGCAAGGGCATTATTGAGCGCCAATGCGCCTATCAATGTCAATAGGGTTGTGATTTTCACGTGTATGATTTTTGTTTTCAAGGGCTATTGTGATACTTGTAGGCTCAGGCTACAGGTGTAGTTAAACTATCTGCTCTTAAAGCGATTCGGAACGAATCCTTTTCAGCTGTGATGAAGATGTTATATGGCTTACTATTTGGGCCTGAGTGCCTCAATAAAGCCAGCATCTACCCACATTACTTTCTTGCCACTGGGATGAAACCGCGCAAAGAAAAAATACTTCCCGTCCGATGTCACGCTGCCATAACCATCTGGGAGTTCTGTATTTATCTCATCTCCTAAATTGATTGCAGCGCTCCATGAACCATCTTCCTGACGAAAACTAATATACATGTCATTGTTACCGTTTTCTCGTCTACTATCGAATATGAGGTAGGACTCATCCGGAGCTATGAATGGGTGAAATTTCCTTCTTTCCATATCAACATCCAATGTTCTGGGTTTTTCGCGTATGCCGTCTATTAAGCGCGAATAACTAATGGTTCCTACTCTAGCTGATTTATCATAAAAGGGTGATGTGTCAAAATAGTAGGTTCCTTGAGATGAAGCCGAGAGGCGCATAATGGGAATAGAATCAAATGGTACGCCAAGGCTTTTCTTTTCTGACCAGCCAGCATTGGTTCGCTCTTTATATTTGTTTTCTATGTACACGATCTTACCGTCAGAAGAATACTCGCCCTTATTAGGTACTACAAAAGACTCGGTCCATCGATTATCTATGTATTGAATAGCAAGCAATGCATGGTCTTCTAATTCCTCATCAATTCTGCGGAAATAAATCTCATTGAAATCGGGTGAAAAGGTAGCTGCTAGTTCACTGTGCTCTGTTGAAATTACACGGGGAGCAAAAACTTCAGGAATCGAGCCTGGTGGTTTTTGCCCAAAAAAGGGAGGCGATAAGCGTGGGAAATCAGGGTCTTGATTTCCTTGAGCAATGACAGGGTTTAGTGCCATCAGATTCGCCACTATTAGCATCATCATGAGCTTAACTCCCCTGACATTTTTGCTCACTTCTTTTCTGGGCTCAGTTAAAAAAATATTCATAGCATGTTTGGGTTTTTGAAGAGGTTACTCCAAACTTCCAGGCTATGTTGCCAAAAGTGATCGTTTAGTATGCCAACTGCTCTATGGTTGAATGAACTGCTCTGGGCTGCTTAGAAAAGACAGATTTATCAAGTTACTTTACATGTGAAAGTCAATCAAAATGGCCCTGAAATTCTCGCCTTATTTTCTCTTAATACCTTTTGTGCTATTGGCATCTTCCTGCTCTGAGGATCCTGCTGTTTTCCAGAAAAACGAGACGCAATACCAAATAGGAGATGAACCAGAATGGGCTGATAAAAACTTGAATGATGCTGGGTGGAGAAGTTGGATATGGGAAGTCCCGGATGGTCAGATTTTCTGGACCAGAACCAAGATTGATATTCTAACTGCTCCTGACGAGACCCGACCTTATGGCCTTCAAATAGACGCTTACGGAGAGTATGAGATCTTTTGGGATGGTGTGTTGATAGGGAAGAATGGAAATCCGGGACAAGAGGCAAAACTTCCTCCTGAGGGCGAATTGTGGCTTACTTATGCTATTCCTACGCATCTGTCAACCGAAGGAGAACATGTACTGGCCTTACGATTAAGTAACTATTATTTTCCAGACCATATAGGGCGATACGTAATAGAAATCGCGGATTATGAGGATTTGCTCACAGATCATCTCATTAAAACTTCCTACATGCATGTCTTTGCAGGAGCTTTTCTGATCATATGCATCTATTTTCTTTTTCTATTCTTGAACAATAGAAAAGAATATCCCACACTTATTTTTAGTGTCTGCTGCTTTCTCATTTGTGCGCTGGTGCTAACGGTATTTAGCAAGGACTATGTATTCATGCATTACAGTTTGCATGTCATTAGGTTACAAGTGATTAACACGACTTTATTGGGCATTTCATTTCTGATTCCTTACTACTTCTCCATGCAATTCCCCTTTCCAAGGCGTGGATTATTATTAATTATATACGCTGTAATACTCATTATCATCTGGTTTATAAATGGTCATGCTTTTGATCTCAAAACAGGGGGCATGGTACTGAGTTTGTGGTGTTTTTCCTTCGGAATTGTCGCTTATGGAGTTTATAAAAAAATAAGGGGCGCACGCCTTGTTCTGGTCACCTTATTGCTGTCTGTTGTGGTATTCCTTGCCTCCGGTTTTGTGGTGAGTTTGTACACAGGGCTGGGACTTATTCTGCTAGGCATGCTGTATCTATTAACACTAAACATCAAGGCACAGCGGTTGGCGTATGAGGATTCGTTGGTTCAATCTACCCGTCTGCGGCTGGAATTGTTGAAAAAGAACATCCAACCTCATTTTCTGATGAACACCCTGACTTCATTGATAGACTGGGTGGAGGAGGCGCCTAAGAAAGGGGTGCTGTTCATTGAAGCTCTGGCCAAAGAGTTTGATTTGATCAGTCAGATGGAAGATCAAACGCTTATTCCCATAGCACAGGAAATCGATCTTTGTCGTACGCACTTAGAGGTGATGAAATATCGCAAGGAAATTGACTATTCCTGGGAACAGGAAGGCATAGATCCTGAGCGGAGAATTCCACCTGCAGTGATTCATACATTATTGGAAAATGGAATTACCCACGGTTTGCCCTTAGATAACAACAGCATCAGGTTCAAGTTGATCTATGAATCGAATGAAGAATATGCGAGCTATACATTCTTGACTTTTGCCCTTGGCGAGAGGCAGACGATTAGTAGGGAGGAGGGCACCGGCATTAAATACATTAAGGCACGTCTGACAGAGAGTTACCAGTCAAAATGGGACCTGCATTCCGAACCCGCTGATCATGGTTGGAAAAACGTAATCAAGATATATCACTAGTGAGCATGGACATTCTGATAGTTGAAGATGAATCCAGAGTGGCCAAGCGCATAGAGCGGATGACCCGCGAAATATTTGGCAATGCGCTGCAATCGCTCACTCATATCAATACACTTCAGGAGGCACTCACTTTCATAGAAACCCAGTCATTAGACTTGGTGCTTCTGGATTTGAATTTGAATGGGGAAGACGGCTTTGATCTGCTCACCACCGCTGTTTCGCGGTCCTTCCATACCATCGTTATTTCGGCCTATAAAGACCAGGCCATCACCGCCTTTGAATATGGCGTGCTCGATTTTGTGCCGAAGCCTTTTAATCAGGAGAGGCTTCAGCAGGCTTTCAACCGAGTGGTGGCGAAAGAGAAGCGGGAAACCGAAGTCAAGTATTTGGCGGTGAAAAAAAGGCATCGAATCCAGCTCATTCCCATTGATGATTTGCTGTATGTAAAAGGGGCGGGTGCCTATACTGAACTCTTTCTGGAGGATGGCGGTAAAGAGCTACACGACAAGTCGCTTGATAAGCTTGAGCAGCTGCTTTCAAGCTCATTTGAGCGTGTCCATAAATCTTACCTGGTACGAATGTCAGCAATCAAAGAGATCGTTGTGGCCTCGGGTAGCAAGTACATGGCCGCCCTTAAAAACGGGGCTCAGATACCTATTGGCAGAACGAAGTACAAAGACATTAAGGCGAAATGGTTTTAGCGCTTATCCGTTGTTGGAGAACAGCAACAATAGTGACTTTAATAGTGGTTTTAGTACTTATCTCCTTAGGATTAAGAAGTTTTTCACCCTTAGTTCATTTTGTCAATCCTCAAGTTCCTCGTTGATGAGTTGGATCAATACATTATGCTCTGCAATGGCTAGCTGTCTATATTGAATATCGGCCAATCTTTGTGAACGCAGGAAGGTTAACATACTTCTAAACATTCTTGACTCAACAATCTGCTGATAATCGAATGGTTTTGACCTGTGTTGTTCAGCACTCTCGAAATCGGCCGGGCTTCTGTAAATAAGTTCAAGCCAGTTGGGCAACATGGCAATCCAATTCCCCTCCTGTAACCTTGAATTCTCATCAACCTCTATCAAGGTGATCTCATATAGATCGATGATAGCTTTACGAAGCTCTTTTGATTGAATAATATCAACACCATGATCAACCAGTGCTTCATAGCCGGAAGATTTCCATCTTGGAGTTGCCCACCAGGATGCGAATCGCAAATGCTTGTCAATGGAGTCATTATAAACTTTGGTATTGGTGATATTGTCCAGAACAATATCAATGGACCTGATTACGCTTCTATTGGTCTCAATATCGATTTGGAATTGAATGGTATTGGCTTCAATGTTTTCTCTTACATCTACTAGAATTTCCTGCCCCTTTTGAATGCTCTTTTTTTCTTCATTCCAGTTATTGAGCATATAAGCACCAAGTATGCCCAGAGTAATGACGATTACCTCCAGAAAGTACTCTGGCCATTTGGATTTAAAGGTTGTGAGGATTTTTCTCATATCTGTAAAGTACAGATTATATGAGAGTTTGGTCTTAAAAGGCGAACCGAAGTTCACAAACATTAACACCGATACTTCTGAATACCAACTGCCAAAGAAGTACTTTGCCGCCATTCCTGACAGCATTGATGATCCGTAGCTCATTTATGAATAAACTTTTTCTGACCGTACTGTTATTCGCTACTGGCTACCATTCAGTGCTAGCTCAAAAAACCTGGGTAGATGATGGCGTGTCCATTACCAAACTCGACACTTTGGGTGATGGATATGAATCGCTCAGGGGGGCTTTTACCATTAAAAACTCCAGCATCTACGAGGTGATGAACCTGATACTAGATGTGGATGGCTACGACTGGGTAGAGGGTGAAAGCGTCTCGAAAATGCTGCTGGTAGACGAAATGGACTCTTCTTTCACCTTCGACTTCTTTGTGCGCATACCCTGGCTCTTTGTGAAGAAAACAGGACGCGTAAAGGTAGATGTGCATTTTATGGACGATACCTTCTTTACCAAGTCGTATCAGATTAAGGATTATAACAGGGATGAAGACTATGACCTGGTCGACTTTTACTCAGCACAGTGGAAGCTTCAGCAAGCTGGTGAGGATGTGAAAGTGACTTATCTGGGTGTTTATCAGGATCAAAAAATGCTCATTAACATCAATGGCATTATCATCAACCGCATAAGAAAACGACTCAATGGCACCTTCCATAATTTGATATTGCGGGCTTCGGAAAAAGTGCAACCGGCCAGGGCTTTGAGCTGGCCGACTATAAATCTGGAAAGCGAATTTAGAACTGATAAAAGGGATTAGTGCTGAGCCTTAAGCTGCTTACCAATTCTTGTTGGTGAAGAACACCAACTAGGGGGCAAATCCGACAAGGAGGACTAGTCCTGCACTTGAACAATTGCTTCATATGAAGCCTATAAAAAATTCACGATATTGGTAAGCTTACCAAAGCAGAAATTGCGTGGTAACAGAGATTGACCGAATTAAAACCAAGGCTTGGACAGACTAGAAAAATTTTGGGAAGAGTTAAAGAAACGGAATGTCGTTCGGGCCTTTATCTTTTATGTGGTTGCTGCCTGGCTGATTATCCAATTCGCCACGGCCACTTTTCCTTATTTGAATTTTCCGCCCTGGGCCATTCAGGCAGTAATCATCACCTTATTGATAGGAGCGCCTATCGTTCTGATCATTTCCTGGATTTACGAATTGACTACAGATGGATTAAGGAAAACAGGCTCAATTGACCGGGAAAAATCGATTTCGGTCAAAACAGGAAAGAAACTGAACAGACTCACCATTGTCATTCTCAGTCTGGCCGTGGTATTTCTTTTGATCGACAAGTTCTATCTAAGTGCTCCAGTTGAGGCAGAAACTCAGAAAACAGAGTCCATTGCCGTTTTTCCTTTTTCCATTCAAGGAGGGAAGGATATACAGTACCTCCGGGAAGGTATGGTTGACCTGATCAGTACAAAACTGGATGGTATCCCGGGCATGAATGCTACTGATCCTAACATATTACTGACCAGACTTGAAGGAAGAAATGTCAACTCCCGCGACCCGAAATCGGCAGCTGCTTTGGCACAGGAATTAGGAGCCAATCGTGTGATTTTGGGCTCTGTGACACAATTAGGTGACGAACTGCAGGTAAAGTTGTCAAAATACGACAATAATGGTGAGGCGATAGGAGCGACCATAGTTGAACATGGTTCGGAAAAGGAGCTTTATGGCAAGGTAGACGATGTGATCCGTAGATTGGTGTCTGAAGAGCTGGTAGAGAAAGGAAGTACATTTGAAAGTGAAGCGGTATTGACCACCAATAAGATCGAGAGCATTGTGCCCTACCTCAATGGGCTACAATTAAGGCGCAAGGGACAGTTTAAGGAGGCCGCTATTGCTTTTGGTGAGGCCATTGCTGAAGATACCACTTTCGCTTTGGGGTACTGGGCATTTCTGGAAAACGATGGTTGGACAAAGCAACTGGAACCGGAAGTATTTTGGCAATACGTGAAAAAGATGGAGGTATTGGTAGAGAGCCTAACTGGTAAGAATAAAGAATTTATATTGGCCGGCCTCGCTCAAGACAATGCGGATATTTCTGCCATTGAAAAATTTCAGGGCTTATTAGATAAATATGGTGAGTCGAGAGAGATATTGAACGGCTTGGCTGAGAGCATATACCACTTTTCGGCCATGACTGGTAGTAGCGTTGCCAAGGCAACACCCTATTTCGATCGCTTGATAGAAATTGATCCAACCAACAGTGAATACTTAAAGCATAGACTGGACATTGCTCGCAGAGAAGGAAACCTGATTGATTTTCAAAAATACTCGGCCCTGTTCGATAGCCAGGCGGATGATAAATCAGAAAGAAATTGGCAGGAAATATTGCTGATGGACAGCGTTTCTGATGAAGTGCTGCAACAGTTTATTACTCATGCTTCAATAAATGAACTGCCTTTTACTCCGGCCTATGGCCCTAAGGCTATGAGTAATCTGAAGTTGATGGGAAGACTTATGGCAATGAGCCCTGAATTGAATGAACGACATAAACTTGATTATGACGAGGCGTTTATGTCTTTAAAAGGACAACATACTGATTTGATTCAGCGGTATGTAGATACTCAGGAAACCCAAAGAGGAAATAACTATTACGGCACCTGGATGTTCCTGACTGGTTATCCAGGAAACCCCAATTTTGTGGAATTTGATAAAGAAGCGATTGAGACGCTGGAATTTTTAATCAATAATCCTCAAACCGAATGGCTTTATGCAAACCAGTACCTCCTTTCATTGCTCTACCTGAACACCGGGGATTATGTTAAGGCCGACTCTGTATTATTGACCTTTAGAAAGAAATTCGATGCTAGTGAGCCAGAACCGACTTATGGCACAAAAGAAGAGTACAAGCTCATGTATTACAGTTTAGCGGGTATGCGTGAATTTCTTTCGGGCAACTATGAGCAAACTGAATTGTACTTTGATTCTGCGGTTTATCAGGTAAAGAGTGTACCACTAGCACTTGCTGAGGGATTTTCATTAACGCGTTATACCTATTTAGCAGAAGCGCTTTCAGGATTAAACAGGCCAGAAGAAGCCTTGGTTGTATATGAGAACATGATGTCGATTTATAGCTCGATTGATTATATAGGTTTAGGCGCAAATTGGGGATTTATGATGTATCGCATAGCCCAGCTTCATGATGAACTAGGGCATAAAGAGCAGGCTATCGGCTACTACAATGTATTTACTGAAGCCTTTCAGGAAGCAGATGAAAAATACCAGGACTGGGTAGATAATGCCTATGCAAGACTTTCTGTACTGGTTGAAAAGCCAGAGGAGGAGCTAAGGGGAAGGATAACTAACTCTGATAATTAGAAGTCCTCTGTAAACTGCTCCAACAGCTCAACCGCCTTTTGATTTCCCCTTTTCTTAGCAAGGTCTAAGGGCGAAACTCGACTCTCCATTTCTATGATGTTAAGGTCAGCACCATTTATCGCCCTGGTAGGTGTTGTCACCGACCAGTTTAGTTTTAAGTCTGGTTGTTGACAACCTGTCCTTCTTAGACGGGCAAAGGACTGGCACTTTGTTTTGGGTGATTAATCATGTGCTTGTTGGTGAAGAACACCAACAAGGGGAGCTGTTATCGATCAAATTCTTGTAATAACTCAATCGTCTTCTGATTTCCCCTTTTCTTAGCAAGGTCTAAGGGCGAAACTCGACTCTCCATTTCTATGATGTTAAGGTCAGCACCATTAGAAAGCAATAGCTCCGCTATTTCCAGATGATTGTAGCGGATGCTCTCCGAAAGGGGGAGTGCCAGGTATTCAGGGTGCTGATAATTGATGTCTATACCCATGTTGATGTAGAACCTGACCAACTCAAGATCATTGTCCTGAATGGCTTTAAACATAGCTTTCCAATCTCCTCCTGACATAGTTGAGTCTTTTGTTATTCAGTGTTTTTGTAATTTATACATCAAGTTGACATGCCGCTCTATTTCCTTGTCAAAATCTTTATACAATGCGCTGTACTTTTTTCCTAGCCGAGACCTGATACCGAGGAGGGACTCAGCGGCAGTTTTTCCATTTTTATAGTCCGCCTTTACCTGCTGCCAAACCCGGGATAATAAACGGGCATCACGCCTGACCGACTTGGCTGAGGTTGCGTTGCCATGGCCAGTCAAGACAGTCTTTGGCTTCAATTTGGCGATATGGTTAAGGGCGTTGATTAGGTTTGGAATGTTTCCATGCCCGGTAACCACGGGCATCCAATCAGAGCTCAATACATCTCCACCAAATATGATCTTCTGCTGCGGCAGCCACATTAAAATGTCACCGGGAGAATGGCCATTCTTGGAGAAAATGAATTCCACATTCACTCCTCCAAAATTGCGTTTTAAGTTTTGGTTCAATGCCACAGTAGGGTATACCAGCGCTGTAGTGCCTATTTCACCTTGGGTCACTTTGGTATAAAACTCCAGAGAGGGCTTCCCATCTGTTTTCATGGATTTAAGTGCCTCTGCACTTGCAGTTATTTCAGTAGCAGTATCGCTAAAAGCAGCATTGCCAAACCAGTGATCGGCATGGCTGTGCGAATTGACCACCCAGCGAACCGGCTGTTCTGTGACTGTGTTAATTGCGCTCTTGATTCTGTTGCCAATCAATTCAGAAGATCCGGTATCGAATAGTAGCACGCCATTTTCCGTGACCACAAAGTGGCTATTAGAATTCCAGCCCTTGTTTTCAGGGGTAGGCAAACCAAAGGATGGCGAGACAATGCTGTACACATTTTTGGCGATAGTGATCACCGAAAAATCCGCGTCAACTGTCTGTGCCTTAGGGCTGCTGGTGATCATTGCCAGCAAGCTGAGCATTAGAATGGTTTTTCCTTTAAAAGGCATCGGTGTCATGATAGATTAAGAAAAGCATTAGCCCCTTTTACAGATAGAGTAGGGCAGGCAACCTTCTGGCCTAAAGGTGGTACGCCAAAAGGGTGTATGGGTTTTGAATGATAGCAGAATTGTTTTAAAAAACTGACACTTGTGCTTGTTGGTGAAGAACACCAACCAGGGGGGGGAGAACATCAACAAGAGTAAAAAGAAAACCGAGGGGGAGGAAACCAACCCTGAAAATTAACCTAATGTTGGTTGTTTACAACACAAGACTAAAGGTGTATACCAGTCAGGTATAGTTTCTAACCGGGGCTGAAGTTCTTCTTCTCCAAGACCATAGGAGTCACATTCTCTGAATAGAAGTGAGTGGGTTCGCCACAAATGCTGCCGCCAAATCCTTGAATAAGCCTAATAATGGCATCTCTGGCATCTATCCTAAGCTGCGTTATGCCTAGCTCAAACGTCTCCGCCAGCGATACTGCCGCCAGCTTCTTTCCAAGGCCTAAACCTCTGATTTTCGGGTGTATGCAAAAACGCCCCCAATGATAACCATCCTCTTCCTTCCAGGTGGCCACTGCTCCAAGTATTTCGCTGTCAGGCCCGGTGATGCCCCACCAGTATGCTTCTTTAGAATTAACAGGGATTTTATCAACCGGTATGTCCTGTTCCGCGCTGAAAATACTGGCTAAGAAGGCATGAATTTTGGGCTGATCTTCCGTGGAAATCCTGCTTACTGTAAGGTCACTTGGTTTTGGTGAGTTCATGCTAATCAACTTAATGCACTCAGTCTAAGGCCTGGCCATTTCATTGCCCCATTAGTAAGTAATCGCTGGTTCTTCAGTCGAAATCTGACTTACAAAATCGGAAAAAACCTTCTTGTGAAGCTCCAAATCCAGGTTAGCCGATAGTGCCACACGAACTATGTAGTCTTTGTCACCCTCTTTGGTGGTGCCTTGAGTAGAGGTGGCTGGTATGGTCCAGTAACAACCCTTGAGCTGTCCGTAGCTTACGCAAAACTTGCTTTGATCGGGTATTTCCTGGATCATCATATTGATCAGTTTCAGATTCAATTCCCTTTTGTAAGCCTCCTTTTCCTCTTCGGTATTGCCCCTGGTAGGCAGGTCCAGAGAAAATACGGAAGGGGTGAAGCCCTGGGCTGCCAGCTCTTCTGATACAAAGTTGATCTTCGCTTCTGGCAGGTTGGCGCTAATGTGGTTGACGAATGCTCGTGTGTTCTGATAAGCGTCTGCAATTCTTTGGGTCATAGAGGGGAGCTGGTTCGCCAGAATCTCCATCTGAAGATCAGTAGCCTCATTGTCGCAAAGCCTCATGTGCAAATCAATTTTGTCCATCAAGGACTCAGCCTTTTTATTGGCCACGCAGAAGCCAGCGGTACACTTACCTCCACTGGGGAATTTTGAGCCACTGACATAAGCAATGGTTCGCACTGAAGAGAGTATTCCCTCATCACCCAAAAAGTGCACATTAGGACAGAAGGTTTGGTCCAGAATAAATACCGGATCTATGGCAGTTTCACCTGAGTCAGTTGTACGTGTTTTGCTTAAGACTTCTCTGAGTTTAATCAGGTCGGGCACCTCAACCCTGGGGTTGGTCGGTATCTCAGCTATGATGTAGGGAACGGCATCTTCCGCAGCAATTTTGCTTAGAACCTCCTCCGTACTTTGCACCATGTCCTGACCACCATCTACTGGCAAATCCATCACGGCTACATTGTCGATACTTGCCGCAACACGCCTGGCCTGGTCGTTGGTGCCGCCATAACAATTGGGGGGCACTACGATTTTGACGGCTTTTCCGGGGTGCTTTTCCATGGCGTCATGCACCAGTCCCATGACAATGGCATACTGTACGGAAAGGCCGCTAGAGCCCATCAGTGGCTTCGTGTCAGTGCCGGTAACCTCGGCAATTGCCTTGACAACCGCTGCCTTGTTAGCCTCAGTATCCCTGCTCTGATTATTGTTAGAAGGTTGCTTTAATAGTTGGTTGAGGGCCAGCAAAGTATTGGCCGGTGTCATGGCAATGGATTCCCTTCTTCGTACATGCTGTATCTCTGAAATATATGCTTCGTTGGCTTTACCATTGACCAAGACAATACTTCCTAGTTGCGGGTCAATGTTGATGAGGAAGTCAGCGGTACTGGCCAGGTCAAAACTGCAAATGTCTCCTCGCTGTGAAATGAAAATGCTGCTGCCATCAAACTCGGTAACTTCTTCAGCTCTTTCAACCTGTTTTAGGTCAAACTGATAGCCATAAACCTCTCTGAGTACTTCGGCATTGAATGAAGCTGGAAGCTCACCTTTATAGGCGATTTGAGTGTTTTTATGGTCAAGTGAGTTCTTTCTCAATACAGCCAGCACAGGCATGGCCATTGATGAAAAACTGATGACGTTTTCTGACCTGGTGTTATGCAGACGAGCCACAGTCCACTCCAATACACATGAAAGCGGGTGACCTAAGCGGATATAGTCAAAAGCGGTAGGGAGCTCGCTGAGCGCTGATGACTCAGCGTTATTGTTGAGAAATAAGACTTCTAATTGCTCCAGGAACTGTGTTTTAGCAAGCTTTTCTTCATAAATATCCAGTCGATGTGTAGTGAGATTTAGCCAGTCTGTGGGCATGTTTTTTACTACACCTTTCAGATAGTCAAGTGTTTTGCTCTGTTCCATTCCTTTCATTTTTCGAAGGGTCCTTATTATAGTTTGCTGGCGTCTTGAGTCGATCAGTCGGGTCGAAACCGGCAGTCGAAGAACGCACAAATATTGGCGCTTCGAATTTGTCTAAAAACGCAGGCTTTAGCAACACTTTTCAGTGTGGAAGAAGTTCCCTCTTTGTAAGTCGACTACATTGGCTGCGTTTTCACCAATTGGTAAGTAGCCTCTGTTAGGGTCACCTTAGTGAGTATTAGAAAGGGAGGTGGGCACATTGGCTTTTGCCTGGCCTACCTCAATGATGTAACCATCGGGGTCTTTGATGTAGGTACGCCATTCAGCACCCATGTCTTGCGGTGGAGTCAGGAATTCTGCCCCACGGTCTTGCCAGTCCTTGTAGCATTGCTGAATATTGGCAACACGGATATTGAGGAAGCTGCGGAAGGTACGAGATTCAGGGGTGGGAGCCTCCAGATAGTATTCGGGCTTATCAACCGTAGGCCCGCCTCCTTCATTAATAATCAACCAGGTATTGGCCAGCTTCACAAATGAGGGATGCCCTTCATGCAGGACCTTTCCATCAAATACATGCGCGTAATATTTGGCTGAGGCAATGGCATCTTTCACTGTTAAAAACTGCGTGACCACAAAGCCTTCAGTGGGCATTGGAAATTCGGATAAGTCCATATCATTTGAGATTTAGGTTGTTCAAGTAAGGTAGTCATTGCTCAACAACCCTAGGTAAACTATGTTTAACCCGAATCATAAAATAGACTTTCTATTACGGCTGTAAGCTGCCTTTGCCGGTAGGGAGGCTCGCTTTTGCCATTTGAGGATAGGTAGCGAGCTGGTTGACTTTATTGATAAATACTAAGCTTTAAACTTTTTCAAGAACTCAGCATACTGATCGATTTGTTTGGGAATGAAGACGCTATTGTTACCGTCCTTAATTTTCAATCCGAATGAGCTTTCTTTCACTGATTTGATCTGGGCGACTTTGATATTCTTGATCATTCCTCTTGACTTAACGATCAGTTCAGAGTCCGTTAATTGGTAAAAGTCACCTATCATTGCTTTGGCACCTATCGATAGCCCCCAAAAAGCTGCACCAAAACCCAGGGCCAAAGTAATAGGTAAAACCACTCCATAGAGCAGGGTAGGAGTAAGAGAGATTTCTCGTGTAGCATAAAAAAGACCGGCAAATGCTCCAGCGAAAACGGATGGAATGAGAAATATAAGTTTACTCTTACTAATGGCTTTTGCGATTGTTTTGTCTACAGTTGATTTGAACACATGAACAGGGTATGTATTTCACGTTGGGGTACCGGGTGTTGTGAGGTGGATAATTTACAGAAAGAAAGGACATGATGCACATTGGATTTTGATGCAATGAAAAAGAGCCATTCCAAAGAGAGTTACCCTTTAGATTGGCTCTTTTATATTAATGTTCTTTACGAGTCAAACAGACCAACATAGGTCATGATTTGATCAGAACAAGTTTATGCGTCTACTGGTGCATCATCTCCACAGTCTCTAACCATTGCTCTGAAAGCCAGTATTTTAGCTGCAATAGCCGCTCCACAAACAATTGGAGCAAAGGGACCTGACAGACCACATGCTGCTAAACCAATCGTTGCCAGGGAGTAAGCTGCTATTGCTTCTGCACAAGGATCTTCACCTGCTTCTATAGCAATGTTATCTGATGTCGCGAACAAACCACTGGTTTCGTTTTCCAGTAGCATAACTACATTGGCAAAAGCATTGTACTTTCTGAATTCACTTTCAGATAGGCCTTGTGCCCTGACATTCTGTTCTAAATTGGACAAAGCCCCGCTTACACCAAGTGCAGATGCATCTCGCTGAAAATTGCCCAGGATTTGCAGGTCTGTTTCATTGAGGTATTGCGAGTAGGTAGAGTAGGAGTAGGTACCTGCTGCTCTTTCCGATAAGATCGTTTTGTCCAGGTCAGTCAATTTCAAATCACTGCCCATTTGGTCATTAAGAAAACTGGTTACTTGGGTGTACTTAAGCGTTTCATTCGGAATGTCCAGAATGTGCGCTGGTATTTGATGGTTGATGTTCGAATCCTTAAAGTTTTCGAAAGTTTCAAAATTGAATACCAATTCATCTTGTGGCGCTTCTGTATTGCTGTCACAAGCTGCAATAAAGGCTAAAATAATAAGTGCGAGTGCCGATAAGTTGGGCTTCCTAAATAATGGTAAAGTCTTCATAGTGTGTTTTTTAGTTTAAATTGGTTTAATCAGTTATAATAAACTGAAATGGTCAACGATATAACCTAATATGACAATACAATGTTTTTATATATTGAATATTTTAGCAAAAATAGGAAGAAGTGCTATGGATAGTCTGCGAAAAAAATCCGTGTGATAATGAGGTCCGGAGTTAAGCTACCTGAGGCCTTAAATCATCAAAGAGGTTTTGGATATTGGCGCGCGGACCAATAAATAGATCTAAGATTTAGAGAGAGATGTAAGTTGCTGATAATTAAATGATTGAATCAACAATCTTGTTTACTGGTCACTTTTGCCTTTTCAATATTTTAACAATCCTACCATTGATGATTTCTGAGAGGTTCCAGTTCATCAATCTACGATCTGTAGTACTATAAAACTCAACAGTGACTGCATCGAGGTCTTTGTGGTATTTGGCAAAACTTTGATAGCCTGGCACCCATCCGCCATGCTCATATTCATAAACAGAGGCGTAGATTTCCTGCTCTCCCGGTCCAAACACTGAGCCATCGTTTAGGGCTCTAAGGAAGGTGCCTACATCTTCTGCGGTGGCTAACATGCCATGCTCATCTGCCTTCAAATCATAGGGGTGGCCTACATGGTAACCACTCATTACATCGTCCATATTCACTTCTTTGAGCGAGCTATAGGTTTGATTAAGGTTGAGCGGTTTTAGAATCTCTTCTCTGATGAATTTGAAGTTTTCATAGCCAAGCACATCGTCCATTATCTTATTGAGTAGCAGATAATTCGTGTTGCAATACTCGTAGTCTTCATCGGGCTCAAAGTTGGCTGGCTTGTCCAGAATGAGGGCCAGGCTTTCTTCAAAGGTAGCTGTAGGCGCTGCCCAAAAGTTAGGCGCATCTGTGAAATTGGGGATACCACTTCTGTGCTGTATCATTAACCGGAGAGTGATCGTCTCGGCATTTTCTATATGGCCTACCAGCTCTGGTAAGTAATCGGCAATGGTTTTGTCTAAAGAGAGGCGTCCATCACTCACCAGTTTGGTGACCGCAACTGCATCATACAACTTACTGATGCTGGCTATTTTAAACAGAGCATTGGGTTTTGCGGGTGTCTCGGTCTCTCGATTGTGCCAGCCAGCAGCGTAGTACTGCGGTGATTTACCGGCCTGATCTACATAGGCTATCACTCCGTCAAAACCGTGGCCAACGGCTTCCTCCAGCTGTTCCTGAACAGTATCGGGCAGGGGTAGTATCCAGGCTTTCACCAATAGCCATGGCACGAAAAACAGAGAGGTGACTGTGCTTAGCAAAAGCACGAGTCTAATAATCTGTTTGTTGCGCTTCTTTTTAGGGTTAACTGAGGGCTTTTCGCTCATGGTAAATTGCTCGATGTGCTTAGGGCATTTCTTTGAGCATAAAACTACTTAAAGAATGAGCAGGATGTACTGACTTTTGCTTTACTGTTTTAAAACAAAGGGAATTAGAGGATTGACTTGAGGCCGCGTTTAGGTAAAAATTTCCTCCATTTCTTTTATAGAGTTTTAGCAATGCGAAGAATACTGAGAATGGCTAAATGAGCTGCTCAAATAGCTTTATTGTCAACTTTCTGTGTAACTGATAGGTTGCATTCTTAAAAATAACTGGGGCTTTTGGAGGCTCATGCTTCCAATAGGTAAGCTTGCGATAAGAAGAGATGAATTCTGTTTCGTATACAATCAGAAGCGCCCATTCTTCCGTAGTCCATAGGTTCTTAAATGCCACATCCGTTTTCTTGAAGTTTTCGGTCCAGTAATTTACGCAATGACTCACCACACTTAAAAATTGTGTAAACTCATGCTGCCATTTGATCATAGTGGCTTCAGCAGTCATTCCGTACAATCCGATGATGAAATCTTCTCGTTTGCCAAAGCTTCTCTCTCCATAGAAAAGGTGATCTTCTAAGTCGTGATCAGATTCAAAGAAAGTGCTAAGGTACGGGTGCATAGCTGCACCTAAGTTAGTTTTTTTTGGTTTTGATTAATTTCACATCAGCTGTCTCCAGGGTATATAGGTGAAGAGTGATTCTAAAAATTTACTCCAGTTTTAATCGATCAAATCGAAATTTTGATCCTGAATATAGTTTTGCAAATCATCAATAATACTCTTAACCTGACTCACTACTTGAGGGGTATAGTTGGCATCTTCATTGGATATGAATGATTCAAATCTATTTTCTAATTCATAAACAGTAGAATTATAATATTTAAACAAGGTGTTAAGACCATTGACATATATGGCATTGTCTCGAATGTTTTGTAAAAAGACTAAAAATTGATCTGAAGCCTCAAAGACTCTCATTCTTCTTGTTCTACCTTTGCTTCGATCATAAGATCTAGCAACAGCTTTTTCAAGAGCACCAATAGGATGAATTAGCCGATACATAACTTCGAAATAAAAGGCATAACCATTTAACCAATTGTGTTTGGTTGTAGAGATAGTAGGGTATAATAAGCTAAACTGAATACGGGCTTTAAATTCTCGGCTAATGACTTCTTTATGAGCTGTACAAAAGACACATTCTATATCATCAGTGGATAGCACTCTGGTTTTAGTATTCAGAATTAAGTGGTCTATTTCATGGTACCCGACAATATTAAGTAATTCAGGTGGACTCCAATCAAAGAACCTATCTCGCGTTCCTTCTAAGGTAAGCCCATTGAAGGTGCTTAAATTGCAAATTATAGAATTGGCACCTTCAAAAGTCAGTCCTTGATCATTTATGGCGTTTCCATCGTTTGGATCTACAATTCTGTCGTCTGTTACATTGAAAACCAGTGGAGGTGTATAATTTTGTAGTGCCCTACAGACTGTTTGAAAGGCTTTCATACCGTAAGGAGTCATTTTTAAGGCAATAGCTAAGTCGCCTTCCATTTGCGTTGAGCAGGACATTTTTGTTCTCCAATTGTCCGGAATTACCCTTGAACCATCAGAGGTGTCAAAGTCGACAGCCGGGTAAGCTTCTTTAAAAAAACTCATATTTGAAAAGTTTAATTTTAACACTCAATAGGGTAACAAGGCAAGCAACCACCATCTTCACGTAACCAAACCAGGGAGGTGGGTAACGTATATTTCCAAGGAGCGCCAATGAATATAGCCCCTGTCGACCAAGGTAGTTCTCGGTTATTATATATGTCGTCAAAATCTTTTCCGCTTCCATTACAACAGCAGTCTATCTCCATGACTCTGTCCAATGAAAATTTCACTACATCATTGGTAGAATCATCCTCATCAATAGCCACTATGCGGTAGGTTACACAATTGATGTTGACTTCTCTGTTAAGGTCAATTTTTGCCTTTTCAGCATCAAAGGAATAAGTGCCCAGCGATGTGCCTGAAATAGGGTCTAAATCTTCAGAATAGTAATCTAAATTATCATACAAGAGAATCTCATCTTTACTCAAATTGGTATTCCATTTTAGGTATCCATCTCTATCAGCATTATAGTTGTCCTTACTTTCTTTTATCTCTTTATGAATTGGTACAAAGCCTACTCCTAAGACAGGAGCTTCTTGACCACACCAAAGCTGTTTGGTTTGTAAATAGCAGTTTACAATTTCTTCAAAACCAGGAGTAACGGAGATGGTTATTCTAGCAAAACCGGATTGTAAAAACCTGGTAAACAAATAGTTGTCAGCGTCTTCCTTTAACTTGTCTTCCCAGGTACATTTTCTTTCCCAAAAGTAAGGGTAGAGCATGTAATTCATGAAGTGCCATTCAAATGCCTGCTCGCAGAAACGTACAAATGCGCCTTCGATTTTAGTTTGTGGTAAATCCATCTGAGGGAAACCACAATCTTTTACTTTTCCCTTGAGTGCATCATTATCATCAAAGAACTGGCAGGTGATGTATGAAATTGCGGCATGCTTTAATTGCATTTGCATCATTTCATTAAGGATGAATGGGTTTTTATTGAAATAGTTTTCTTTTTCCTTTTCAAATTTAGCTAAGGCCCTTTCGTATGTCTCTAGATCAGATTTATACTTTTCCATCATTGATTTATGGACCTCTAATTGCCAGTTAAGTATCTTTTCGGGCTTAATTTCACATATAATATGAATCATTATGTTATATGTGGTTGTATGGTAATTTGTGATGTTTAGAATGTTTTGCCCCTCTAAATTATTCATAGTATCTGACAGACTCCTGTTATTTGCTGTCCACCAATTAACTGAGTTTCCAGATGAATCTTTTTCGGTATGTTCGATAAATACATCTGAATTACCATTAGAGATGATCACTTTGGACCAGAACTCTTCATCTCGATGAGTGGATTCATAGCCATCGATTTTCAGTTGGGTTGCTACATAACCATCGGGTACATCAAAGCTTGCAGTTGAAAGTATAGGATCTCTTTCCCTATCACCTTTGTCCTCCATTCTTGGTGTACTGCCAGATATGGGAATACGGATTATTTCTGGCTTTGTGTTTAAAAATTCTAAGTCAGTTAAGCCATGACATTGCACATACTCTAGCCAGTCTGCTTTGGTGATTCCTATTTCTTCAATATTTGTACAAGGCTTTTCGGGTTTTTTTTGGTTGAATTGTTTTTTGACTAGGGTCTTTAATAGTTCAGCTGGACCTGGTACGTAAAAATCAAGCATGGTTCTGATTCCATGGCTGTATACTTGAGCTGTTCTTATTTGGTTTACATAGAAGAGTTGTCTTGAAACATCAGCCTCTATTCCTGTTAACTTCGAGGTATTAGTGATTTCAGTTTCCTTATGTAAGGTGTGTTGTTTTGTGACTTTGGTATTTCTTTCAAGACGAGACGTAAGCTTCTCTATAATGTCTTTTGTTTTGTCTTGAATAATCTTGTTAGTACGATCCCGGTTCCTTTTAAAATCAAAAGTACCTTCAACAAAAAGACCTCCTGGCTTTTCTTTTGTGCCTTTTCCGTAATAGACACCTGCATGTACTTTTGTCTCATCCTTGATGATGTCTTCAATAGTCTTTTTGACGTTTGATTTATCCGTCACTTCCAGGAATTTCTCTTCATACTCTTTGATTTCCTCTACAGATTCAGAAAATGACGTTTCTTTTACCAAATCGCGATGGATTCTTTCTTGAGTCTCACCCTTTATAATGTTTTTGATGTAAGACATATCACCCGGTTGGTATTTGCATACCTCATCTCTCACCACAAACAGCTCCGCTATGTAGGGTTTAATAGTTGCACAGCAGGGGTTTTGCTCAACACATTTATCGTTACACTTACATTCGCAATCGTCATGGCCATGTTCTTTGCATCTACATTCTCTTTTTCTTTCGCTTTCTCCATTGTCAAAAATTACGGGCTTGGTTCCTGGTGGGGTTGTAGGGTGACTACATGGGTCAATAGTTATGATGCATGAATTAATTATGAGCGGTTTTTCGAAGTGTTTCTTGATTTTTAATCGAATCTTTTCTTGGCCCACCAAGTATGTTGTTCTCAAGAGGTTACTGGTTCTTATGGCTACTGGTAGATCAAAGTCTCTCTTTACCTTAACATCTATTTGAGTACTTGCCAAAAGTTGGTCGCTGAGATTTGTAACAAGTCTAAAGAATGGGGCATTTTCATCATGACAGCCTCTTTTCTTATTTTTTTTACCAAATTCATTTGCCAAGACCTCTTTGTCTAATAGCCCTGAAAAGGTATTCATATCAAACCCGCTGAAACCATGGTATTCTACAAACTCTATTACTGAAGCAATACCTGGTGGCATTTGACTTAACTTCGTTATTGCCATATCACCCACCAAGAAATGTTTCATTTCATCTTTAAGTGCCTTGTACTCTTTTCTTAAACACAAACTCTCCCAATCTCTAAACCTTTCAGACTTCAGGTTTTTGGGGTGGGTGTGTATTCCAAATTTGTCAATCTCTTTTGGAGAAAGTTCATCAGGTGAACGTAGTGCGGTAAAGCTGATTAATTCAGGCATTGGTTTGAATATTAAGAAGGTTTAAAGCGTCAAATTATGGTATGTAGTCTGATTCAGTATTACATGATGTCAAGAATATAAAAAGTAATAATTTGAAAAATGATAGTGTGATTTAAAAAATAAAATAAGATTAAAAAAAAATATACATTATACAATATGAAATATCATTAGATTATTTTCCCAAGTATTTGAAGAGAGTTTAAGGTGTTGAAATGGGTAGGTGAGAGAGTTATTGGGAATGTAAAACGGTGGAATCCTACCGGGACAGTTTGCTATTTATTTCCTGGGTAAAGCGTGAAAAATGCTTTGAAAATACTTGTGTACAATCAATCAAAACCTGTTACCAGAGCCGGAATTAATAATATCGAGCCAGCCTTAAAAATGAAATTCCAACACTCTCCACGATGACAATTTTCTTACCCCTGTGAAAGGCTTATCAGATGGGCTAAATAAGACGGAAGAGCACACCTAACTATACAGTAGGAGTAGAGGTGTACATATTGCCAGTAGATATAGTATTTTAGAACACCTTGAGGGAAACCAATTCACAGAGAAGTTCCTAAAACTTAATCAGGGATTACAGTATTGACTTGATGCCACCTTTTAGCTGGTATAGCTCTTTGGCTTGCTGATCAGTCAACGATTTATTGAAAATCGCCAAATCATCCATTAAGCCTTTAAAACCCAAACCAAGGAATATATTTGATTGCTCCAGGTTCCAGGTAAATGGGTCGTTTGTGCCCTCGATAGTTCCTAGTTTTTCTCCGTTCAGGTAAAGACTCGCCTTCGCGTTTTCTTTGCCCAAACCATTGTATGAAATGAGCACATGTGTCCATGAGTCGCTGGAAAAGGAGTTGGCTTTAACAGTCACCAGCCGTTTCGCAAATGCCTCGTTGGCCGGCATATTCAGGGTGTCCCTGGTCCATTCATTCTTATCGCCAAAAACACCTAATCTAAAGTCTTTGGGGGCTTTGTCGGTAAAGTCTACCCAAATCGAGGCATCATTGTAGCTTTTATCAGTGATTTGAATGGGGTCGGTATAGCCGTCAAGGTCAATATTGGGGTCAACACTTAACCAAAAAGAGATGGTGCCAGTCCAGTCTTTCAGGTTAAAGGCGATGTTGTTTTTACTTTTGTAATAGATGATTTTTCCATCTCTGCTCCCAAAACTAAAGGCATCACCAAATCTACCTTTGCCTTTCACTAGCTCATGGTCAGGGTTTCTCATCCCCACTTCGATACTATCTAAAACCCGCTTCGAATTGACATAAGAAGCTTTTGCGGTATACATATTGGCTTCTCCCAAGGCGAAATCAGCCTTCGTCCCGTTGTCAAAAGAGGCATAGAAGGTCATAGCTTCTTTGAGTTCAGAAGTCGAAGAGGAATTAGACTGACAAGAAGAAAACAGGAGCACGCATGCGCCTAAGATGATGGTATAAATGCCTTTCATGTATAGTCTTGTTTGGATGAATCCGTAACCATTGTGCTCAAAGGACGAAGGATTCAATGAAACCGGGTAGTCCTATCATTGAGAATTTTTGAATATAGTGAATGAAATTTTATCAGCTAGCCGTTATTCGACAGGCGTGTAAGTTTAAGAAGATTGATCATTTATGGCATTCAAATGATAGTGTGACTTATTGGTGAAGAACACCAAGATGGGTGCAGATTTTCCCTTTACAGCTTCGATTCGTAATGAATGATAAAAGATAAGACTTTCCAGGCACCATTGGCATGTGCCAATATGAGGCTATCCAAACCTGGTTTTCGGGGAGAAGGGTCGCTTGACTTTGATGCTTGAAATACCACATCAACGTAGATCAACTTGCCTGTTTTGCGGATTGTGGTTTCGATTATCCGTTCAGAAGTCTCTACTGTTGGTGAGTTGCTTGTCCGAATTGAACGCTGCCAACTTGAGATAAATTCTTCTATAGTCTGTGGTTGAGGTGGGGCCTCAGCTGCTGTTTCGGTAACAAACTGGGCACCTTCAAAGAAAACCGAACGCATCAATTCCCAATCGGGCTCGGCTCCGGCATTATAACTGAATGACTGGTAAAGATCATTGAGTAGGCGATCAATTTGTGCTGTCTCATCTGGAGTTAGTAATTCTGCACTCAGTACTTCTTCTGAACGCTTTGATTCACAGCTGATCAGCGCTAGAAGGAATAGAACCAGAGAAATTTCTCTAACAAACTTTACCATAAGGCTATCATGCTTGAAAAGTCTCAAAATAGGTATTGATCATTGCCAAATATAAAACATCCATTGTTGAGCTGGGAGTGCCTGATAAAATTAGGGTAGAAGCTAAGCGCAGGCAGCGCATTACTAAATCTTAATCAGTGTCTTTCGGTTTACTAAGAGTCTGAGGTCTTTACTTTGAATAGATAATGCCATTTTTCACGGTCAGATGAATTTGGCGGATATTTCTTATATCATCTAATGGGCTAAGATTGAAGGCAACGATGTCTGCTTTTTTCCCAATGGAAATCGTACCATATTCATCGTCAATGCCCAAAAGAAGTGCAGGGTTGTAAGTGGCACTTTTAAGTGCAGCGTGATTACTCATACCAGCCTTTTCAACCAGCGTGATGAGTTCATCGTATAAAGCGATCTTTCCCTGGTTCCAAAATCCTTCAGAATCAGAGCCTGCAACAATAGGGACTCCCATTTCAAGGGCCATCTTAACTATTTGAGTAGAAAACTTAGCACGGTCAGAATCTTCCCCATAGTACTTGTAGTACAATTCTAAAGTGACATCAAAGAAAATCTCATTCTCAATCATATTCTTAAAAATTGAATTTACCCTTATGCTATCAACACGCTCTCGGTTTTTAACAACTTCATTGTTGTCAGAAATTGTGTGGCTCAGCATTTCGGCATGAGAAATACTATTGAGTTTTAAATCAACAATGTTCTGCGTTTCTGTGAATTGTAAATGAGCATGAGACCATACTCTAATGTTTACCTTATTTGCTTCGTTAACGATGGTTTGAACCCACTCTGGCCGAAGGGAGGCATATAGTTTGATTCCCGTAGCTCCACTGTTTTTTGCCCTTACAACGGCATCAGGAATATCCAGCTCATCATTGATTATTTTTATCCAATCCTCACTACCTGGTTTATACCCAAAATCTCGGTATTTCTGTAAACGGGCATCTACATTGAAGAACTCCTGACCAGCAAAAAATGCTGATGAATAGATGTTTGGACCAACTACTTGTCCGCTATTAATCTTTTTAGACCACTCATTGTACATGGGCACAGATCCGGCCATATTTCTAATCCCGGTAACTCCACCATAAACTAGTTTCTCAAGTTTAACTTTCGTGCTGTCCCATAGCTCTTCAAAGGTCTGATGTCCATGAGATTCAATGAGCCCTGGACTAATAAAGCGACCGTCTAGGGCTATTACTTTTGCACTTTCAGGAGAACAGATAATAGAGTCAGGAGCAACATCAATGATCAGATCATCCTTAATCAGAACGGAATAATTTTGGTAGATATCTTCGCTGATTCCATCAAATAGGGTGGCGTTTTTCAGCAGCGTGTAGTTGCCGTCTTCAAATCTATCCTTACATGCTTGCCTGGAAGCTTCAGTTTGGCAACTCATTACAAAAATGAGAAGCAAGCTTAAGTAAAGTGTGTTTTTCATCTATCGGTATTGATTCTTACTCATTTAGATCAGGAATTTACATAAAAGTTTGGCAATAGCTCATGTGACCATGTAGCTGTGTTGTTCCATTTAAGGCTTCCATTTTTGTGCTCAGTCAAGGATAAACAGAAGTGATACTAATAGTAATAAGGGTGGGATTTCTTGTTGGTGAAGAATACCAACTAGGGCGAAAAATTAAAGCTGTGTAATGACATTAAATTTAGATGTTTAACGTCAAAACACAGCTTTGTTGAATTATGCAACCTTTTATTGCCTCTGTCCCTAAAACCCGCTTTGTGTAGATTTTTGCAGGCCGTTGGTTTTAGTTTTTGGAATGTGAGTCGTACACTTTTCCGCTTATTTTCCACTTGCCGTTTTCTTTGTAGAGCACGAAGAAGTCAGTGAAGCGGAACCCTAGCCAGTTGATGAACTCTATTTTTGCAGCAGCGGCCGGTCCGGAGATGTCTATCCAGGCAATGTGATACTGAACGTCTTTTGAAGGTCCGAGCTCACTTAGACCTTTCCCAAACTGATCTGCCGTTACATTCTCTACTTTGCCTTCGATAGAGCCTATCACATGGGCATGATCGTAGAAGGCAGATCTACTTAGTTTGCCATCTCCTGATTTTGCACTTTCGATGTACGGCATGAGTGCCTTCTCTACTTCTTTATACTCATTAAATGTTTGAGTATCTGTTTTTACTGTTTCCATTTCTATTGGTTTTATAGGGGTTTGTGCCATCATGATCAATGGCAGATTCATTACTATTATTAGCGTTACTTTTTTCATGAATTCATATTAATTGTAGGCACAGGTTTCCGCGCCACATTTTCTTTTACAAAGGTGGTGGGTTGCTAACTGAATGAAATGGACAATTCGATCTGATGGATGGATGATCAGGTCAAGACGAATGTTTTTCTTTAAAATGGGAGGGGGATATGCCTACTTTGTTCTTGAATAGCCGGGTGAAATAGTAGGGGTCGTTGAAGCCCGTTTCGTAGGCTATTTCATTGATGGCCAGGCTTGTGAACTGAAGGAGCTCTTTGGCTTTTTCTATCTTCCTGGCATTGAAATAATTAGTAGGACTATCGTCAAACTCCTTTTTAAACTCCCTTTTGAACGAAGAGAGGCTGAAGTGACAAAGCTGAGCAAGTTCTTCCAGGCTCAGGTTCGAAAACAGGTGAAGTTTCACTACTTCTTTGAAGTGCGATCGCTTAGTGCTGTACAGGTCATTGATCAGTGCTGCTACTGAGTTCACGTATTTCGACTGAACCAGCAGCAAGACCAGCTCCTTGATTTTCAGCTCTAAAAGGTCGTTGTTGACCAGGGTAGGGTTTTGGAAATAGAACTCCAGCGATTCGATGAATTTAGCGATCACATCATTAGAGGCAATTACCTGACTGGGGGCTGCGTTACTTTGCTTTTCCAGCAATTTGGGCAGTTCTGCGATATAGAGTTCTTTGAGCACCGAAGGGAAAAAGTGCACCACTATGACCTCCACTTCCTGATCCTCTTTTTCTTTGAGCAGTTCCAGAAAATGATTGCCGCATTTCAACAAGACCGCCTGCTGACTATCCAGTTTGGTGTTGTCTGCCGATGAATACAATTGGGGTCCCTGCTCTTTGAAATAGATAAAACAACCCCTGTTCTGAAAAGTGGCCTCATATTTATAAGGAGGCATGATCTTGAACTTCTCAATAAGAATCTGGTCGTGATATGAAAAAGTGACTCGGTCGAGAATCATTGGTTGAGCTGGCTGCGATTGGCTTACATCTCTAATCTAGCGCATCTGCACCACTGGCACAACGTTTTGAGAAATTGCTGAAGAAATAGTCGGTTGTCTCTTTATTCGGAATAAGAATGGACTTGTTTTAGAGGGCACCGCGGCATGTGAACGCCAGCTGGGCTAACGATCCTTTCCCTATTGCGTGTTGATAAAGGTATCTTCAAAAGTTTTGGTCCATTTTCCATTGATCAATTGTTCTCCATATTCCTGAAAGCCACCGTTTGGTGACTTACCGAAAAAGAACCTGGTGTTTTCATCTCGCCAGACGATGAGTTGCCCATCCTTGAATTCAGCAGGGTACCTCGCTGCCCCTGCTTTAGAAAATCGGTGATAGTAATATTTTTGATCTTCTTCATTGTAATAGACAATGGTGCGAAGCTGCAAAAACTCGGTATTCAACTCAATGACCAAAATGCTCTTGTCCAGGTCATAGGAGATGTTTTCGTAGGCTGAACCTTGCCTGGTTACTACACCATTTTCAAACACTTTTGTGGTACCTACCCATTCTCCAACCAGGAAGCTGAGTTGTTCCATCTTTTCCCGTTTTAGGCTTTGGGCAGAAATAGAATTGCATAGAAAAAGCAGAACAATAAAACAGAAGTATTCGCAGGCTTTTCGATAGCTCATATTAGTTCAATTATCATTAGGCACAAGGGACTTGAATTGGGAAGTTGGTTAAAAGTTTAAGAAAACAAAAAAGCCAGAATGTAACAGTAGCTTTAGGTAGGTGATAGAATTGACGGTGGTTTAAATAGGAGGTCGGGTTTCCGACTTGTTAGCCGACAAGGGATTGCATGGTGGCTGTTGAAAGCTAATTGCCCGACAATGTGAGCACCAGAGAGGACTTTTCATGTGCTCTAAGCACATTGGCAGCAGTGCCTTTAGATTTTTTCGCGGACTGTCGATTATTTATTCACTCTTCTGAATAATGCATCATCTTTCAACTCACTGTCATGCCTGAAATCCTTGAAATAGAATTGTTCTAGTACATTTTCTTTAATCAGAAGTTTGTATTGAAAACGCTTCATTAATTCTCCGGTACCTCCGGCAAAAGGAGGCGTATTATCTGCATGATATATTTCCACAATGACCGTATCCTTATTAATCTGATAAGTACCCGTTCTATATCCTTCCAGCACACAGTCATATGCTTTTAGCTTCATTTCCGGATAAAAAGTGTACTGTTCCAAACAGAATTCATCTGATTGTGATGACCAGGTTGATCCACTAAGTTCAAATGGTTGCTCGGTATTGCATGAATAAATCAAGACCAATAAAAGCAGGAAAAGTAGGGGGTATTTATACATCTAAAAAGTGCTTGAACGTGCAAAACAGATAGCCCTCAACATCTAACTAAACTTGTCCACTTTCTCCTCTTGCACCATCTTCATCGTTTCTGTTATAAAGTTGTTCTTTGCTACTCTATAGCCAACTCTGTCATTCTTGTATTTAGCTGATAATTCGGTTTTCAATTGTTCATATTCTGCAGCTCTATTAGGGTTGGCATTTAGGTAATTACGGAAAATGATCTGGTTAAGTATTTCGTGTTCAGGAGGACACATGTGTACATGAAATACCTGCTCATTTTCACCATTGAGATTGTAGCCTTTAACGAATATCATGTAGTCGACACCTTTACCAGGTTGTCGGAAAAAGTGATAACCCAGTCTTTCCAAAGCGTCAATAATCTCTTCTTTAAAAAGATTTTCCTCCGGAATTTCAATGGAGATGTCAATGCAGGCTTTGGCCATTATGTTGGGAATGGCTGTACTCCCTACATGTTCAATTGCAATTAGTTTGTCGCCAATCTTCTCATTGATTTGTCGCCTTTCCTGCTCAAATATGTTTTTCCAGTTTGGATCATGTTCTTCCAATTCGATAGGGAAGAGGGTATCCCACTCATGCTTTGTTAAATCTTCTAACTTTTTGTTCATGATATGCTTTACCCGGTAGGGCTTTATTTATGTTGCCTGAACAGCCATTGCATCATCATTGAGTCATCGTAGGCTGCCACCCATGAAAAGTGCCCCACTTCAGGATATTGCGTATATCCAGGATTTGCACCTGCTTTCTGAAGCGCCAATACCATGTTTTGAGAAAGTTCTACCGGAACAGTACTATCTTCTGCGCCATGAAAAACCCACATTGGAATGTGAGCAAAAGTAGGCGCTTTTGAAGTATCACCGCCACCACATACCGGCACAGCAGCAGCAAATATATCGGGATGCCTGGCAGCGATGTCAAATACGCCATATCCACCCATTGAAAGCCCGGTAATATAGACTCTGTTTTCGTCTACAGGCAGGTTCTTAATGGCGTCTTGTATCAGCTCTATCAGCAAAGTCATCGTTTGGGTGGGGGCATCTTTTAGCCTCATCTCATTGTAATCATAGTTGCCCCAGCTTGTTCCTGACGGACATTGCGGAGCAATGACTATCGGCATATGATTTTTCATGATTTCATCTGAAGCGAAGTTTTGAACGCCCCATTTAAGTTGTGCCTCATTGTCATTGCCTCGCTCGCCAGAACCATGGAGAAATATGACCAAAGGATATTTTGCACCGTTTTTATAGTCAGAGAGCAACTGCCTGTATTGAATAGAGTCACCTGAATTTCCAACGAAACTATGACGACTAAAAAGCTCTGTTTGTCCGAAAGCGTTGAGGCTGATAAAGAACAGGCTGCAAAATATGAGTAGGGATTTCATGAATAGATTAAGGTATGATGTTAAAGAGGTAATGTGATTTAGGGAAATGACAACGAATAGGGGACAACTTTGTCATTGTTGGCTATTTGCGAATGCTCCAAATTTCGTTGATTGGGTTGCCCTTGCTAGACAAACCAGAGTGGTGCCAGTTTCCATCAACCAATTCATAATTGAATTTTAAACTCATTCCGGCCCTGGAGTCATCTCTTGAGAAAAACTCAATTTTCTCGGTGTATTCACCTTCTATCGTAGTGTAAGAACCACCTCCAGTGCCCATGAATTGCTTGGTTTCTGTATTATAGGCTATCCACTGAAAACGTGTTCCCGACAATATTTTCATGGTTTTTCTCGGCCTGGCCGTATCGCGGGTTTGTGTAACACCGTCTCTTATTCTTCCAGACATGAGCCATGCTCCCGATAACTTGCCCGGCCCGCCATTGTCTAATCTGTTGAGCTTCATGCCACTCCCAACTGCTTCAATGCTTTGATCAGTAATGATGACCTTAAAACTTACTTTACTGCCAACACGTTCTGGATTTCGTGAATCAAATTCCACCACTTCAGTCATGGTGTCCCCTTCAAGTTTCCAGGTTCCACCGTTGGTATGTAAGAATTTTCCTGTGGCCGCATCATAAGTAGTGATCACCTGATATCCGTCAGAGAATATTAATACATTTCTTAGCTTGTCACCTTTCTCAGAAGTGCTATAAGCTTCCCAGGCTCCAATGATATTTTGTGCGTTGATTCCCGTAGTCAGGAATGCACAGAAGAGTATGAAAACGAGTCTTGTCATGCCGGCTTATAGTTTAGTACAGATTGTCAGAGGGGTTTACAATGCTCTCAATATAATGGAAATGGAGCAATTGAGACGACTAATACTTAATAGGAACAATACAACAACTCGCGTCAACGTTCTCTATTCGATAATTCGGGTTGTTATTATTGGTTCATACGTCTGACCAGCTGGTGTTAATTTTTTCTAATACAAAACGCAGCATGAGGGTATTCTACTTTCCCCAACTAATACACATTTTATAATGGGCTGTAGAGGGCACTTAAGGGCTGTCGAATTGAGTTATTTTTTGTTAAAAATGAATTATCGTGGCATAAATTTTGCTGCTTTTCCGTTATTTAGTACTGGGTCAATTCAACTTCAAACCAACTTTCAATCATGAGGAAATATTACGCGTTCGTTCTAGTAGCTTTTTTATTTTTCCAGGGATGTATAGAGGATGTAGGTAAGGTTACCGTAACCTATGAAAAAGCAACCGCTATTTATGGTGATCTTTCTGCTCTGAGAAACCAGACGCTGCTTTCACCAAGCAGATCTATTTCAGATGCCGGCAAGATATTTATAGGAGAAGACTTTTTGCTTATTGGTGAAGAAGGAGAAGGAATACACGTCTTTGATAATTCTACCCCAGAAAACCCTGTAAACCTTGGGTTCATTAATATCTTCGGTAGCAGAGAGTTCTATTTGGCAGGAAATGAGCTCTATGC
>Ga0316204_10001070_pt1 | contig 81303 bp, 70 predicted proteins | sample 6monrhotite_MG_2_FD_205661 | JGI IMG/M metagenome (GOLD analysis project Ga0316204, IMG submission 205661) | Microbial mat bacterial communities from mineral coupon in-situ incubated in ocean water Damariscotta River, Maine, United States -... | ecosystem: Environmental > Aquatic > Marine >... | reverse complement strand
TGAAAGCCTTGCCTCTGCGTTGCTGAAGAATAGCTTGTCTAGCTCTGATTAGTTTGTTCTGTGCTACAAATAACAAGGTAGCGTTTTTTAATTGTGGAGGGAAGTCTCTATTTTGAGCTCTAGATTGCATGCGTTTAATAAATGGTGGGTCTTCTAAAGGTGCATAATTACTTGTTAGACTTTGTTGTTGTTCTGTGCGGTAAACAACTAGTTCAGTAGGCAGGTGAAATATATTTTCATGTTCAGCTATTCTTAGCCATAAATCAAGGTCTTCTCCATTGGACTCATTATCAGGAAACCATGGATGCATTGTTTGAAGAAAATTTTTATGAATACAAACAGAGCTGGTAAAAAAAGGAATGCTCTGTAGCCAGCGTTCAGGCAGATTCTTGATTACTTCTATTTCAGGTAGTTGGCTTGAAAGAGGCCAAGCGTTTGGTTGCCAGTTTGGTGTGTCAGGTTTGCAAAAAAAACCAGTCGAGACAACTTTAGCCTCGGGATGAGCCGTAATAATAGTGTGAATGTTTTTTAAGTATTCTGGGTGCCACCAATCGTCCGCATCTAAAAAGGCAATCCAATCACCACTTGCATTTTTAATACCATTGTTTCTTGCAGCAGAAACGCCAGAGTTAGTTTGCTGTATTAGCTTAATCCGACTGTCGTTGAATTGTTGAATTATCTCAATACTATTGTCTGTAGAACCATCATCCACAATAATAATTTCATAGTCATGAAAGCTTTGCTTTAATACTGAGTTTAAAGTGGTGGCTATTTGACCTTGCTTATTAAAGCAGGGGATAACAATAGAAAGCATTTATCGTTTTTTCTCTTTATCGGCAATTAGATTAAGGTTGGATGAAATGAGCGTGAGCAGTAAAAGGAAGGTGAGTGTTCGCGGGCCAAGACTCGTCCATGTAATAGGTACTGCGGTAATCGAGTAAACTGATATTAACAAAAATAAGTTTAGAGTTAGGCCTTTAGTTATTCTTGCAAACTTAAAGGCATAGTATCCCATGAAACCATATAGAAGAAGATAGCCTGACAAACCAATCAGTCCAGCTCGAGCGAGTGTATCTATAAATTGATTATGACCATCGGTTGCATTCATCATGCCAATTTGAATTTTGTGCTCGTTAGAAAATAAACCTGCTCCGTAACCAACTATTGGGCTCTTATAAAACTCTTCTAAAGCAATAGCCCAGATAACATCACGTCCTGTTAAAGTAGTTATGTTATTAATGGTTTCTGGGCTCACGCTCTGATAAACCCAGTTTTCAACATCCATTAGAAGCAAGCCTAAAAGTCCTAAAGAGATAAATACTAAACTGATTGAGAGTACGACTAATTTTGTAGAGTTGTTTTTAGATGCACTTGATTCGGGCTCTGATTTGGATGTAGAAAAAAGATAGAAGACTATCAAACCTAAAAAGAAGACCACAAGCACCGTTTTAGATTGAGTAAGTATTAGGCTAACAAACATGAGACTTAATAATAGAAAGTTATTACGTCGATTGTTTAATGGGTATGTGATCAGTAGCCAGCAAGCTAAAGCAGAAAATACCCCCATCATGGTAGCGTGAGACGCTAATCCAAAAAACCTTGGTAAGCCTGGAATATAACCCTGAGAATAGGATAAATCTAATACATGGTTTGGTTTAACCAGAATGGCAAGTAAGCTTAGAACAACAAAGACGATTAATGCGTTTCGAACGTGAAGCATTATGTCGTCTTTATTTTCTTGTAAGCTTAATATTATGCCTATACCGAATACCAACGAATAGAAGTGACTTATTTGAATGTTATAACCAGCCGTAAAGTAGAAAGGGATGGCTAAGTTTGTTACCCAAACATATAAAATGATGAGGGCAAACGAAAGCCTTGTTAGATCAAGCGAGTTTTGTCGGAAGAAGTAAAGTATTCGTTCCACCGCGGCAAGCATTAGCAGCATAGAGGTAAGGCGGATAGCCCAATTGGCAACAAAACTGGTGTTGATCGCACTTTGAAAGTATTCGATATCTGCTGAAAAGTCTCGCGGAGACAGAAAAATGGCTAAAGCATTACTTAAAAGAAGTGCATAAAAAGCATATTTTAAAATCCCCTCTTTACTGATAGAGGCTATTTTTATGGCCCAGAAAGTTCCTACCACCGTAAAGAGCGCGGCCAGTAAGCCAAAAATTGAAGAGATTGTTAGAAGCATTTACAGGGTGTCCATTTTAATCTTGGCCAAATAAATCGCGACTATAAACTTTTGGCATGACATCATTTAACTCATCGGTCACTCTATTGGCGACGATAATGTCACTTTGCTTTTTAAATTCAGTCAGAGATTGGATCACCTTCGAGTTAAAAAAATCAGTGCCTTCTAATACTGGCTCATATATGACGACTTCAATGCCTTTGGCTTTAATGCGTTTCATTATGCCTTGAATAGCAGAGGCCCTAAAGTTATCGGATCCTTGTTTCATTACTAAACGATAAATACCAACCACTTTTGGGTCTTGTTTGGTAATTTGTTCTGCAATAAAGTCTTTTCGAGTGGTATTGGTTTCGACAATGGCTCGGATCAAATCATTTGGAACTTGCTGATAGTTGGCAAGAAGTTGCTTAGTGTCTTTAGGTAGACAGTATCCCCCGTAGCCAAACGAAGGATTGTTGTAATGATTCCCAATTCGAGGGTCTAGGCCTACGCCTTCAATCACTTGGTGAGAGCTTAGGCCGTGACTTTCACAATAGCTGTCTAGTTCATTAAAATAAGAGATGCGCATGGCTAAATAGGTGTTAGAAAATAGTTTAATGGCTTCGGCTTCCGTAGCATCGGTAAATAATACGGGCACGTTTTCATTTAAGGCTGCTTCGGCTAAAAGATTGGCAAACACTTTGGCTTCGTTACTTTGATCGCCCACAATAATACGAGAAGGGTAAAGGTTGTCGTATAAAGCCTTGCCTTCACGTAAAAACTCGGGTGAAAACATGATGTTACTGGTGCTATATTGCTGCTTAATGCTGTCGGTATAACCAACTGGAACCGTTGATTTGATAATCATCGTTGCTGAGGGGGTGATTTCTAATACATCCTTGATGATAGCTTCAATTGATCGAGTATTGAAGGTGTTGGTATCTTCATCATAATCGGTTGGTGTAGCAATAATAATGAAATCGGCTTCTTGATAAGCTGTTTTTTTATTGAGAGTGGCCACTAAATTTAAAGGTTTATTATTAAGAAAATCTTGGATTTCTGCATCTTCGATCGGGGATTGACGCTTGTTTATTAAAGCAACTTTTTCTGGAATGATATCAATGGCAGTTACCTGATGGCGCTGAGAGAGTAGGGTCGCTAATGAAAGTCCTACATAGCCTGTACCAGCTACGGCAATTTTAAAGGTATTCTGATTCTTCATTAATCTAAGTGTCCAGTGTTTGATCCATTTAAGTATATAACGTTGTCTTTATTTAATGGGCGTTCTTCGTTAATTGAAATAAATAATAGGTGAGAATAATAGGGTGTATAAAATTTTTACCTTACATAGAATAATTTAGCTTTATAGTGTCGGGCTTCTATTTATACTAAAAGCCATAGTAAGGATAAGATTTACTTTGACCTTTTAGGTATTAGCGCTTACGTTGGAGCTGATTCTATCAGAGTTTAAGTGAAGGTGTCTATAGTATTGGCTGGAAATGAATGGATGGTTTTGAATATTGTTTCTAAGTGTTATTCGAGCGTAAGAAATGCTTAAGTTATATGTTAATAATATTAGTTTCATGTTCTGCTCTAGCTAAATGTTTAATTCGGGATAAGAGGGTGAAGTTATGTCTTTTTGTACATTAAATTTTAATTATATTCGAACCAGTGCAGTGGCTGCTTTTTTGCTTATGTTTGTTTTAACCGACGCCGCTGCAGCTTTGAGAGGGGTGTTTGGGGTACAGAATTGTGCTTCTGTTTCTAAAGAAACCTGCAAAATAGCTCATGAGCTTAAGCGGGGTGTTAATTTTGGTAACATGCTAGAGGCTCCTACTGAAGGGGCGTGGGGGGTTAGGCTAGAATCGAGTTATATTGACTTAATTGAGGGTAAATTTGACACTGTTCGTGTGCCGATAAGATGGAGTAACCATGCTGCGGCATCTGCAGATGCTACTATTGATGAAGTTTTCTTTAAAAGAGTTGAGGGTGTTGTTAATGATTTATTGAAAAAAGATGTTTACGTTATTATCAATATGCATCATTATCGTCAACTGTTTGGCTCTAGCCTACATCCCAATGAGTTTGCCGTAGCAGAGGATGTAGTTGAGGCCCGGTTTTTGAATATGTGGCGCCAGATTAGTGAGCGATTTAAAGATAAGTCTCCAAAGCTTTTATTTGAATTGCTTAATGAACCGCATGGAAAAATAAATATTTCAAGGTGGAATATATTATCTCAAAAGGTACTTGATGTTGTTAGGAAGGCCAATCCAACTCGAACCGTGTTAACTGGCCCTCTCGGTAATAATCCACGCTACTTGCCAAACTTGATCATGCCGAAGGATGAAAATTTAATTGTTGCAATTCATTCATATTCGCCCTTTTTCTTTACTCATCAGGGTATTACATATTTACCAATGGATATGCCTACAGGTGTGACGTGTTGCGATGTTGAACAGCGCAATGAAATTACTACGCAGCTTGATGGTGCTATTCGTTGGAATAATGCAAGTGGCTATCCTTTGCATTTAGGAGAGTTTGGATCTTTCGTTAAGGCAGATATGAATTCTAGGGTTGAATATACAAAATTTATGAGACGCGCTTTAGATGGAAGGGGTATTGGATGGACGTATTGGGAGTTTGCTTCAAACTTTGGAATTTATAATCCTTGGAAGAAGGAATGGCGAACGCCTTTGAGTGAGGTTTTAACTCGTGTTTCTAGGGATTCTAGAGCTTTATTACGTCAGAGCTCGCGAACTCTTGATGGCTCCACTAGATAGTAGGGCTTAATGTTAGTATTTTCAGGTTGGGAGGGGGCTTACTGTTAAATTTTAGGCAATAAAAAAGCCTGACTTCAAAACACGTAAGTGATTGAAAATCAGGCTTTAAAATATGGCTCCCGATGCTGGACTCGAACCAGCGACATACGGATTAACAGTCCGGTGTTCTACCAACTGAACTAATCGGGAATAACGACGTTGTCTTGCGACTGCATTCGTTGTGAGTGCGTATTATAGAGAGATAAAAGCGCTTTGCAAGTGTTTTTTTATAAAAAAAGTTTTTTTATTTTTCCTGTTTTGAGTGGGGTAAAAAAAGCTGGAAGAGATTAGGTGAAGCGTTGGATATTCTCTTTTTTCTCGCTGCTAAATATGTATTAATATTTCTTTGCTCAATTTTACGGTATTTTCTTGTATCTTTTAAGGTTTGCTGAGCTTATGTATTTAGTTAAGTGCAAATGTTAAATACTAGCGTAAGTTTGGATGTATGTTTTAAATTCTAAGTCGTTCTCAATGTATTGCATGTAGCTGCCTTTATGCCTTGGTATATGGAAATATTAATGGCTAACAGCGTTCTGAATAAAAAAATGATCTTAAATAACTTTTTATAGTGAAATAGTATGGATATTTGTACTTAATTAGATGTACTGAGTATGCATTTTAAGTGTAGGCCAAATTTGATGTGAATCAAGCTCGGAAAGCTTCAGGTCTTTTAATTTCTTGTTAAATAGGAGTTGAAAGATGGCTGGGCTGCAGTACTTAATGTGATTAATTTTTTAATTACTCTTAAAATGAATGAGGATTTTATTATGAATACTATGACTAAACAATTAGGGCTAGCGGCTTCACTGGTATTAGCGTCAAACTTTGCTTCTGCAAACACGTATGACATCGATGCTTTTGGAACGGAGCACGGTAATTCAGTTACTTTTGATGCTACTTTCGGTACGGGTGTTGCGGGTGCTTTTACGGATACGTTTTCTTTTGATACGGCTAGTTTTTCAAACTTAGACCCTTTTGGAGCGTTTAACTTTAGCGTAAACTTTCAATCGACTACAGCAGAGATGCAAGAGTTTACTAGTCTTACTCTAACGGATATTACTGGTAAAGTTTGGAATCATGATGTGTTTGCATTTGCACAAATAGATTCTACAGACGCTATTAATTATCATTCACTTGCTCCAGGGGCTTATACAATGTCATTGTCTGGTATTGCTCTTGATACGCATGCTGAATATGATATGACAGCTGTACTTTCTCCAGTACCAGAGCCAAGTGCGATTGCTCTAATGTTAGGTGGTTTAGGTTTAGTTGGTTTTATGGCAGCTCGTCGTCGTAAAAACGCATAATCTATAAAGCTGTACAATCTCTTTTGAGGTTGTAGTTTAAAAAAGGGTGCAACTTAATTGCACCCTTTTTTTTGCTTAAAATTTACCAAAGTAGGCTTTAAAAAGCTACTTGCAAAGTCTTAAAGAATCAACGCTCTTGGCATTAGTTTTGTTTTTTACTAAATTAGTCATAAGGTCATTTGCAAAACTTATAATCTACGTTATGATGCTAGTCATTATCAATGTTAAACAAAGTTATTTAATATGAAATTAAGTGAAAAGAAGTTAACCCATCTAAAAAAATTGGAATCTGAATCTATTCACATTATGCGTGAAGTGATTGCAGAATTCGATAACCCAGCGATGCTTTACAGTGTAGGGAAAGATTCCTCTGTTATGTTGCATCTTGCTCAAAAAGCTTTTTACCCAGCTCCTCCTCCATTTCCTTTAGTACATGTAGATACCACGTGGAAATTTAAAGAAATGATTGAGTTTCGTGATCGACGTGCAAAAGAAGTGGGCATGGATTTAATTGTGCATATTAATCCTGAAGGTAAGCAGCTTGATATTTCACCGTTTACACATGGCTCAGCGATGCATACCGACATAATGAAAACGCAAGGCCTACGCCAAGCCTTAGATAAGTATAAGTATGACGCGGTGTTTGGCGGTGCTCGAAGAGATGAAGAAAAGTCTCGTGCTAAAGAGCGTATTTACTCTTTTAGAGATAAAAATCATCGTTGGGACCCAAAGAACCAAAGACCAGAGCTTTGGGATACTTATAATGGACGCCATCAAAAGGGGGAGTCGATTCGAATTTTTCCATTGTCGAACTGGACTGAGCTCGATATTTGGCAGTATATCTATCTAGAAAATATTTCAATTCCAGACTTATACTTTGCTAAAGAGCGACCCGTTGTTGAATATGGTGGAACTAAAATTATGGTTGATGATGATCGTATGCCTGAAGAGCTGAGAGAAACCGCTCAAATGGAAAAGGTTCGATTCAGAACATTAGGTTGTTATCCATTAACAGGAGCCGTGCCTTCAACGGCTGAAACGCTTCCAGAAATAATCCAAGAAATGCTTTTAACCAAAGTTTCCGAAAGACAAGGGCGACTTATTGATCACGATGAAGCAGGATCAATGGAAAAGAAAAAAATTGAAGGCTACTTCTAAGGGATTAATGACATGGCTATTGAACAAAACAACTTAATTGAATCAGATATTGAAACTTACCTAAAGCAGCACGAGAATAAGGAATTGTTGCGGTTCATCACTTGCGGAAGTGTGGATGATGGTAAGAGTACTCTAATTGGTCGTTTATTGCATGATAGTAAGATGATTTTTGAAGATCAGCTTGCAGCGATTAATAAAGATTCAAAAAAGCACGGCACAACAGGTGAAGAAGTTGATTTAGCGCTGCTGGTTGATGGGCTGCAATCTGAGCGTGAACAGGGTATTACCATTGATGTCGCTTACCGTTTCTTTGCAACAGATAAACGTAAATTTATTATTGCAGACACTCCGGGTCATGAACAGTATACTCGCAATATGGCGACAGGTGCTTCAACGGCTGATCTGTCCATTATCTTAATTGATGCTCGATACAGTGTGCAAACTCAAACAAGGCGCCACAGTTACATCTCAAATCTACTGGGTATTAAAAATATAGTGATTGCGATTAACAAAATGGACTTAGTCGATTTTAGTGAGGCGCGCTTTAATGAGATTAAAGCCGATTACTTAGCGTTTGCTACCGAGCTGGGCATTGAAGAACCTATCTTTATGCCAGTATCCGCTTTAACGGGAGATAATGTTGTTAATCCAAGTGAGAATATGCCTTGGTTTAAGGGGCCTTCTTTAATGGAATTGTTAGATACAATTCCATTAGCAGATATGACGGATTTAGAGCATTTTAGATTTCCTGTGCAGTATGTGAATCGCCCACATCTTGATTTTAGAGGTTTTTGTGGGACGATTGCCGCTGGAAGCATTCAAAAAGGTGATGCGATTACTGTTTTACCTTCGTTAAAAACATCTAAAGTTAAGCAAGTTATTCAGCCTGCAGTAGCGCTGGATGAAATGGAAGTGGAGAGTGCATTTGCTCCTATGGCTGTGACTCTCACCATGGAAGATGAGATTGATATTAGTCGTGGAGACATGATTGTCAAATCTTCTGATATTCCTGAGGTCTCCGACGCGCTTGAGATTATGTTGGTTTGGATGGATGAGAAAGCCATGAAGCCAGGTAATGATTATTTAATCAAACGTGCAACGAATGTGATTACGGGTCGTTTTAGTCAGATTGATCACAAAGTGAATGTGAATACTTTAAAGAAAATGGAAGCCAGTCAATTAGAGTTAAATGAAATTGCGCAATGTCAGTTGAATTTGAATCAAATGATTTCGTTTGACCCTTATACGACCATAAAGGGAACGGGTAGCTTTATTGTGATTGATAAATATACCAATGCGACACTTGCTGCAGGCATGATTGTTCAAAAATTGGACTCAGCCACTAAAGCTGAGGGCTCTCGTTCATATAGCGATTTCGAAAAAGAGCTCAATGCATTAATTAGACTGCAGTTTCCTGAATGGCAGTGCAAATCAATTGATGAACTATAAACTATAGGTTTATTTAGTTGATATTGATAACGTGGTGACTTTTTTTGTACTTATTTCAGTCGTCCTATTGTTGATTTTATTAGCAAGGGGACGAGTGCAAGCCTTTAAGCTGTTTGGAGGTTTAGTTTTTGTTTATTATCTAGCGGGACTGATTTCATTAGAAAGCGTATTGGCCAATTTTGTTAATCCTGCTTTAGTTACCTTGGTGGTCTTGCTATTAGTGAGTTTTGTTTTAGAACGAACGAACTGGGTCATGCTGCTTTCAAAATTACTTTTCGTTAAAAGTTTAAAAAGCTCTTATTTTAGAATGGGCTTTTTCGTTGGTCTGAGTTCTGCAGTTTTAAATAATACCGCGGTGGTCGCTACACTGTTATCTACGGTTAGAAAAAATCCTTTTCATTCGGCTTCTAAGCTGCTGATTCCTCTTTCCTATTTTGCGATTCTTGGCGGAACCTTAACCTTAGTGGGAACCTCAACGAATTTAATTATTAATGGCTTTGTGATTCAAGCGGGCCTTCCTGCGTTGGGCTTATTTGATTTTCTTTATGTCGGTTTACCCTTGTTGATTATGGGTACGTTGGTAATTGCTTTGACGGCCAAAAAGTTGCTGCCTAACTTAAAGTTGGATGCTGAAACCGTTGTTGAATATTTTATTGAGGCAAAGGTCATGCCCGGTTCACCTGTGGTTGGTAAGACTGTACAAGAGGCTGGTTTAAGGGAGTTGGGAGGGATCTTTTTAGTACAGATCTATCGAAATGGAAATTTGATTTCGCCTGTTGGTCCTCAACAACGGATTGAAAAAAATGATCGGTTACAGTTTTCTGGTGATATCAAAGAAGCTCATAAAGTGGCTTCTATTTCAGGATTGCAGTTGGCCGGAAGTTCTCACCAACATTTAGAGCAAAATTTTGTTGAAGTCATTTTGGCGCATACTTCGGGTTTAATAGGCAAAACGATTAAGGAAGCGGGGTTTCGTAATAAATTCGACGCCGCAGTCGTCGCTTTACATCGCGGTGGACATCAATTAGACAGCCGATTGGCTAATATTGAACTTGAGCCGGGTGACACTTTGGTCTTGGCGACGGGTTCAGACTTTTATAAACGAGATAACTTAAAGCAAAATTTCTATTTTTACTCAGAAGTGAAGACGTTTAATTATTTGTCAGCAAAAGAGAGCTTATGGCTTGGGTTAAGCTTTTTGAGTGTTTTACTTTTATCCGCCTTTGAAGTGGTTCCATTGTTAAAAGGCTTGCTTATTTTACTTGCAGGTTTGTTTGTTTTTAAACTACTGTCTTTTCAAGAGGTTAAGCGTCGTTTTCCGTATGAATTAGTGATTATTATTGCTTCTGCTTTAGGTATCGCAAGTGTCATGATGGAAACGGGCGTCTCGGCGTTAATTGCAGAATGGGTTATGAGTCTTTTTTCAGTATGGGGGACGATGGGAAGCTTGATTGGTGTCTTTTTATTTACTTTAGTTCTCACTGAATTAATTACCAATAATGCCTCTGCAGCGATTGGTTTTCCTGTTGCACTTGCGACGTCAGAAATTCTGGGGGTCAGTCCATGGCCATTTATTATGGTAGTGGCTTATGGTGCGAGTGCCAGTTTTTTAACACCTTATGGTTATCAAACCAATTTAATGGTTTATGCATCAGGTGGTTATCAGTTTAAAAATTATTTACAAGCAGGGCTGCCTTTGACTGTGGTGTATTCAGCAGTTGTTTTATTATTGGTTCCTGTGTTTTTCCCCTTTTAGGATTTGAAAATGAATGAAAATATTGTATGGCATCAGCATCATGTCACTCAACAAGATCGAGCCTTACTAAAGCAACAAAAACCGTGCATTTTATGGTTTACGGGGTTAAGTGGTAGTGGAAAATCTACTGTTGCGAATGCGGTAGAGGGCTTACTTTTTAAGAAGAATAAACACACTTATTTACTTGATGGTGATAATGTCCGTCATGGATTAAACAAAAGCTTAGGCTTTTCAGAAGAAGATCGAATTGAAAATATAAGAAGAATTGGAGAGGTTTCCAAGCTTTTTTGTGATTCTGGACTGATTGTTTTATCGGCTTTTATATCCCCTTTTAAGGCTGATCGAGAAATTGTTCGTCAATTGAGTCGACCTGGTGAATTTATTGAAGTGTTTGTTGATACCCCTCTCGAAGTGTGCGAACAGCGTGATCCTAAGGGGCTTTATAAAAAAGCTCGGGCAGGCGAGATCGCCGATTTTACAGGCATCAGTTCACCTTATGAAGCACCAGAGAATCCTGAAGTTCATATAGTGAATCATGATATAACGGTTTTAGAAGCCGCGGAAAAAGTCATTGATTATTTAAAAAAACATCAGTACATCTAATTTAATAGGCGAGTGCTTTCCATGTTAGAAAAAATCAAAATAGAACAGGTGGTTGAATTGGCTAGGCAAGCTGGCTCAGCGATTATGGAGGTCTATCAAAAGGACTTTGAAGTGGAATTTAAAGCCGATGAATCTCCTTTAACAGAGGCGGATAAAACAGCTCATAGGATTATCGAACAAGGCCTGCTTGCGTTGGATCAACAAAATGATACAAATATTCCATTGCTTTCGGAAGAGGGTAAAAATATCCCTTATGATGAAAGAAAAGCTTGGGAGTATTTCTGGTTAGTGGACCCTGTTGATGGCACTAAAGAGTTTGTTAAAAAGAACGGTGAGTTTACGGTTAATATTGCTTTAATACATAAAGATACGCCGGTTCTTGGTGTGGTATTTGCGCCCGCTTTAAATACGATGTATTGGTCAAAAGAGGGCGAGGGGGCTTTTAAGGATGGTCAAAAGTTACCCCTTAAAACAGCAGATCAGAGAGAGAGCTATAAAATTGTAGCGAGTCGCTCTCATATGTCACAAGAGACGAAAGATTTTGTAGATGGGATAGAAACAAATAAAGAAAAAGAACTGGTTTCCATTGGTAGCTCTCTAAAAGTTTGCTTAGTAGCAGAAGGTGAGGCGGATATTTATCCAAGACTAGGACCAACCATGGAGTGGGATACGGGAGCGGCTCACGCCATTGTAAATGGTGCGGGCATGCAGCTGCAAAAGTATGAAAATGAGTGTTATTCAAAACATGCTTATAACAAAGAAAATCTTTTAAATGGTTGGTTTATTGTTAGTTGAATAAAGGTATTAATCTTGTTGAACTGATTTGAGTTGAGATATTTAAAGGTTGAAAACTATGAAAGTGCTAGTGGTTGGTGGTGCAGGTTATATTGGCTCGCACATGGTGAAAATGCTCGTTAGATCGGGGCATGAAGTTGTGGTGTTGGATAATCTTTCCACTGGTTTTCGAAATTTGGTGCAGTATGGCTGTTTGGTTGTCGGGGATTTGGCAGATGTTCACCTGTTAGAAAACTTATTTCAACAAGAAAAATTTGATGGCGTAATGCATTTTGCTGCGAATAGTTTGGTGGGGGAGTCGATGACTCATCCCGCTAAATATTATCGCAATAACGTGGCGAATACGTTGAATCTACTGGATGTTATGGTACGCCATAATGTTAAACATTTTATTTTTTCATCTACAGCCGCGACTTTTGGTGAGCCAAGTTATGTTCCTATTGATGAGAAACATCCTCAGAGACCTATTAATCCTTATGGTACGAGTAAGTTAATGGTTGAACAGATTTTGCAGGACTATGCTGTTGCTTACGGTTTGAATTCAGTTTGTTTACGTTATTTTAATGCGTGTGGTGCAGACCCTGAAGGAGAGATGGGTGAATGCCATGACCCTGAAACGCACTTGATTCCATTAATTTTGCAGGTTGCATCAGGACGAAGAGAGTCTATTACGGTATTTGGTCGAGATTACGACACTGAGGACGGTACTTGTATTCGTGATTACATTCACATTCAAGATCTTTGTTCAGCGCATGCTTTGGCACTAGAGTTGATTATGTCAGAGACAAAATCAGGTGCTCTAGCCTATAATTTAGGAAATGGTCAGGGGTTTTCTGTGCAGCAAGTAATTGATGTTGTGCAGAAAGTGATTGCAGAGGATGGTTGCTCTTTAGTGGTTGAAAATGGTCAACGTAGAGCGGGTGATCCAGCGATTTTAGTGGCGGATGCAACTCAAGCACGGCAGGTTTTAAATTGGCAACCTAAGTATGCGGATTTAGAAGTGATTATTCGTCATGCTTGGTCTTGGGAAAAATGTATAGTCAAAAAACGACCTTAACTCAATCTTATGAGTATAGAGCACGAGTCTCTTCGGTGAAGAGATCATTTAACACGATTTAAGCGAGTACTACTTAAGTGATTCAACAGAGCCCACATCTACAGTTTAATGAAAAACCAACCGCTCTATTTCGTTTAGCAGATATAGCCGTCATTATTTTCATGCTCGTAATGAGTATGTCTATCTTTAACGTTCAATTTAATAAAGATTATTTATTGCTACTCATTGCGAGTTTGTCACTGTTTACTTATTTGGCTCAGTCTGTTCAATTGTATCGTAATTTACGGTTAAATCGCTTCACGCAACAATTCCTGTTAATTATTGCTGTATTAAGTTTGACTTCTTTTTTGATTATTACGGTTATATTTTTAACTCATGAAGGGCCTAATTATTCCAAACCAGTCATTACCGTTTGGTATTTCTCATCGTTGATAGGGTTTGTAGGTTGGCGCCTGGCCTATAGAAAAGTAAAGCGTAAGCGATATTCTCAAGGGAAAAATTTACGCAATGTGGCTATTATCGGTATGAATCCAACTGGTTTAAAGCTGTTTAATGAGATAGAAGGAAACCCAGAGTTAGGGCTGAATTTTATTGGTTTCTTTGATGATCGAGAAAAGGCACGTCTTGAGGGAGATTTGGATAAGGTCGTGGGAAAAGTCATCTTAGCTCTGGAGATGGCTCAGCGCAATGAAATTGAAAGGCTTTATATTTGTTTACCTCTTACAGCTGAGAAACGAATTGCTGAAATTATTCATACACTGGGTGATACCACTGTCAGTGTCTATATGGTTCCAAACTTTTTATTGAATAACCTTATGCATGGTAATGTTGGAAGAGTGGGTAGTTTAGATACCATTAGTGTTTTTGAATCCCCTTTGTCGGGAGCACGGGATTTCTATAAACGTTCTTTTGATGTGTTGTTTAGTTTTAGCGCACTCGTATTAGGGTCTCCTATCCTATTAGCCATTGCCTTAGCGGTTAAGTTGACTTCTAAAGGTCCAGTGTTTTTTCGTCAAGATCGGTACGGTTTAGATGGTAAAAAAATTGGTGTTTATAAATTTCGCTCTATGAAAGTTATGGAAAATGGGGCATCAGTGGTACAAGCTTCTAAAAACGACACTCGTATTACTCCAGTAGGCGGCTTTCTTCGTAAAACTTCATTGGATGAATTGCCACAGTTTTTTAATGTATTAATTGGCGATATGTCTGTTGTAGGCCCGAGGCCTCATGCCGTTGCTCATAATGAGGAGTATCGTAAGCGGATAGATTATTATATGTTGCGTCATAAAGTTCGCCCTGGTATTACAGGCTGGGCGCAAATAAATGGGTGGCGAGGTGAAACGGATACCATCGAAAAGATGGAAAAACGGATTGAATACGATTTAGATTACATTCGCCATTGGACGATTTGGTTTGATATCAAAATTATCTTCCTGACGATTTTTAAAGGTTTTTTAAATAAGAACGCTTATTAAATGCTCTAAATTAGAATATAAGAAGGATTTTAGTAAGCATGAAAAACGAAATTAATTCCATTCAGTACTTAAGAGCCGTTGCCGTCATTATGGTTGTTTTTGTGCATGCCACAGATCAGGTTGATTGGTTGAAGGAGATGTTTACTTCTAAAATCGGATATGGTGGGGTAGACCTGTTTTTTGTGATTAGTGGGTTTATTATGGTGTATTCGACACATGGTCGGACAATTACTCCAGGTAAATTTATTTGGTTGCGAATTTTACGAATTGTTCCACTCTATTGGTTGTTAACAATTGCCTTAGTTGTAATTGCATTCCTCGCTCCTAGTGTAGTGAGAAGTATCACGTTAGATGGCTGGCATTTCGCCACTAGTTTGTTTTTTATACCTCAGTTATCGCCGGCTTTTCCAAATCAATTTTGGCCAGTGCTCATACCCGGTTGGACTTTAAACTATGAAATGGCATTTTATTCGTTATTTGCGATAGCACTTTTCTTCTCCAGTAATGTAAGGCTTGTTTTTCTAACTGTCGTAATGGTCGGTTTGGTGTTATTAGGCTTGGATTCTGAGAAGGGAACACTGTTTTCATTTTACTCAGATTTGATTATTTTAGAGTTTTTATTAGGTGCTGTTCTAGGGTATTTATTTGTACACGGCTACCTTAAAAAAAATAACGTTCTGGGTTATTTCATTTTATTAAGTGCTGTCTTTTCGTGGTGGTATCTGCAGAGTTTTGATTTAGGTCATCGGTTTTTTTCAGCTGGTTTGCCAGCATTTTTTGTTGTGTTGGCTGCATTAATAATTGATTTATCCTCTGTTCGTGAGTTTAAGTTAATGCATTTAATCGGGAATGCATCCTATTCAATTTATTTAAGTCATGTTTTTGCACTTGGCTTTTTAAGAGCGGTATGGAATAAGGTTTCTTATGGCTCGGGTCAAGGAGACATTTACCTAGGTTTTACACTCATTGTTGTTGCTATCGCTTTTAGCGTCATTGTAGGCATCATTGTTTATGAAATGTTTGAAAAAAGAATAAATTTAAAGCTTAGAAGAAAAACGCATTAAAGCATCTAGAAGAGGTTTTTAGGTGCCATTTAATATTGAATTAATGTATTTCAATGAGTTTATACTTTTTGGAATAGGTGTTTTTAGCCTGAATGATGGTTTCATTACCTAACCTTGAGCTTCTGAAATTAGCAGGAATTTTTTGGAATCGTTGTTCTTTCTCATTCCACTCAAGTAGCTGATATTTTTTATGGGCTTTTAGTCGATTGGTGGCAATGGTGAGAGTTCCACCGAGTGTGGATACTTGTAATAAATCGTAAGGTTTTGCTAAAGGCTCTCCTATAAAAAGGCCTTCACTGGGTTGTTGAACGGATTTCCAATAGGCTTCTATCAGCGTTTCTCCTCTTAAATATCTTGGTATAAATATCGAGGGATTAGGGTATTTTTGTACAAAATTACACGGCTCCACCACCGTTCCATAACTCCCCGTTACACCCGCTTCCAACCATCGAAACGCTTTCATTTGCCCTTCTTCTGATAGACCTTGTCCGCCAAAAGAGGTAAGGTGATCTGCAATAGCACCTGGCAGATAGTGATTGGTATTTATATAAGGTACGCTCGCTAAACCTGTCTCGTATACTAATATATTATGTTTGAAAGCGATTGATTCATCATCCTCTTCGTTTGTAGCATCTAGAAAGTGTATTTCTAATAGATTATTCTTTGGAAAGTTTTCAGAAAATTTCTTAAATATGACTTTTCTAGAGCTTCTTGCGGCATCGGTAGTATTAATTAAATAGGCATTTGCTTTGGGTCTGGTGGCATCGGATTCTACGCCACGTTGAATTAACGAGGAAATTTCAGAAATATCTTTTCCAGTGAGTAACATGGAAGGTCTTATTTTGAGAGTGCTCCAAGGTGTGTCGATATTGGCATTGAAGTAGGTAGAGTTGGGTGTTGGAAGACACTTCTTTTGGCTCGCTTGGCACCAGTGTTTATCATACCCAAAAGCCAATGCGCTGGTGATTGACATGCAATTCACTCGGTAAGGTGCTTGCCATGTGGCAACAAACGCTTGAATACGGTCTCCTGCTTTTTGAGTCAATTTTTGGTGTAACTGGTTAAACTTTTCTGGAGAGATGTTCGCTTCATCAGGCAGGTCTAGGTAAAAAATGTTTTCAGTAGGAATGCCTCTCTCTTTTTGATATATTTCAGCCGTTTGCATCGAGAGCGGGTCGTTTTTTTTGACGAGTAAACCAATGTTTTTATGATGAATTCCGTATTCAGGGAGTTCTATTTCGGGAGCTGTGGGGTATAAAGTTTTAGCCACAAAAGAATAACTCAAAAGAATAAGGCTAAGCAGGGCTATATATAAGGCTATTTTAAGTTTTATGGGCATAGTTCAGGTATCAAATTATTATCATTTTTAAGGCTAAATTTAAGCAAGTGCTAAGGTTAAGGAGCCTTCTTATAGAAGATAATAACAGATGCGTAAATGTCTGTTTAGATATACAAGGGGTTATTGATCTGGGAGTAGTCTTACATAGGTAAGAAAGAATTGGTACGACCGAGTGGATTCGAACCACCGACCCCTACCATGTCAAGGTAGTGCTCTAACCAACTGAGCTACGGTCGTACTATAGATGTAAATAAGTTGAGAACTTATTTGGTACCAGTGGGCGGACTCGAACCGCCACGCCCGTAAAGGCAACGGATTTTGAATCCGTCATGTCTACCAATTCCATCACACTGGCACAATATGTGTGCCGCGAATTATAGTGATTCATTAGCAGGGTGTCAACTTAAAATCGATTGTCAGGAGTGGAAAGATAGGGGCTTCGTATTTTGTTCTTTATTTGCTTCACCGAGATTAAGACCCTATTCAAGATGTTGACGTGAGTAGGTGTCTAATTAAACCTTTGTTGTATTAGTTTGAGCTAGATTAACGGCTTGAAAATAAAGGCATAATCAGCGAGAATAGCGGCTCTTTTATTTATGGATCGAGTGGGTTGCTTTTGAAAGCGTACATAGCCATTCGCAGTGTATTTAGTGAAACGACAAGACTTTTTTTTTGATTTACCTGAAGAATTAATTGCTCAGCAACCTGCAGCAGAAAGACGAGGCAGTCGATTATTAGTGATGCTGCCTGATAGTAAAATCGTCGATACGCAATTCCCTGATTTACTCTCTTATATTCAGCCAAATGATTTGCTGGTATTTAATAATACCAAGGTGATTCCAGCGCGTTTATTTGGTCAGAAAAGTACCGGTGGGCAAGTAGAGCTTTTAATTGAACGAGTATTGGATAATGAAACTTTATTAACTCATATTCGTTCCAGTCGTTCACCGAAAACGGGCTCAGTCTTACGAATTGAAAATGCGTTTGATGTTGAAGTGATTGGTCGGCAAGAAGCCTTGTTTGTTGTTAAGGTCTTATCGGAGCAATCGGCTCTAGAGCTCATAGAGGCATACGGACATATGCCATTGCCTCCTTATATTGAGCGCACTGAGGATGTAGCTGAAGATAAAGAGCGCTATCAAACCGTTTACTCAAGCAAGCCCGGCGCTGTGGCGGCACCCACAGCAGGATTGCATTTTGATGAGCCTTTGCTAGAAGCGATTAAGGCCAAGGGTGCAGACATAGGCTTTGTGACTTTGCATGTAGGGGCAGGAACTTTTAAGCCCGTTCAGGTAGAGGATATCAGCGAGCATCTTATGCATTCTGAATATTTAGAGGTGGATCAAACCTTAGTGGATCAAGTGAAACAGGCTCGTCAGAAAGGGGGGCGAGTCATTGCGGTAGGAACCACGTCAGTACGTTGCCTAGAAAGTGCTGCAAAGTTTGGCGTAGACGGTGAATTAGCGCCATATCAAGGTGAAACAGATATTTTTATTACGCCTGGTTATCAATTTAAAGAGGTAGATGTGTTGTTTACCAATTTTCATCTGCCAGAATCCACATTGATTATGCTGGTGTCTGCTTTAGCGGGCTACGAACGTACAATGACGGCTTATCAGCATGCTGTAGAGCAAAAATATCGCTTTTTTAGTTATGGCGATGCCATGTTGGTGTTTCCACCAGAAGGTTAAAGACCTACCTTTTAAACACAAATTAAATAAGAATAATAAACACGGAATCAAGCATGGAATTTGAATTAGATAATACCAATGGGCGCGCTCGCAGAGGGCGTTTAAAGTTTAAGAGAGGCGTGGTTGAAACCCCAGCCTTTATGCCTGTTGGTACTTATGGTTCTGTAAAAGGTATGACACCAGAAGAGGTTGAAGCCACTGGCGCGCAGATTATTTTGGGCAATACCTTTCACCTATCACTGCGCCCAGGTACCGATATTATTGAGTTGCATGGTGATCTGCACGACTTTATGCATTGGAAAGGCCCTATCCTGACCGACTCAGGCGGATTTCAGGTGTTTAGCCTGGGTAAAATGCGCAAGATAAAAGAAGAAGGGGTGACGTTTAGCAGTCCTGTGAATGGTGCCAAAATCTTTATGGGGCCCGAAGAGTCTATGGAAGTTCAGCGTAAGCTGGGCGCAGATATTGTGATGATTTTTGATGAGTGTACCCCTTATCCTGCGGAGCATTCAGTTGCTAAAGAATCCATGGAATTGTCTATGCGCTGGGCGAAGCGATCTAAAGAGGCGCACGGAGATAATCCTGCGGCTTTGTTTGGTATTGTGCAGGGTGGAATGTATGAAGATTTACGAAAAGTTTCGATCGATGGCTTAAAAGAGATTGGCTTTGACGGCTATGCGATTGGTGGTTTATCCGTAGGGGAGCCTAAAGACGAGATGATGGCGACCTTAGATTATACTGAACCACATATGCCTAAGGATAAACCACGTTATTTAATGGGGGTAGGTAAGCCAGAGGATCTCGTAGAGGCGGTTCGTCGAGGGATTGATATGTTTGACTGTGTCATGCCAACTCGGAATGCACGTAATGGTTTTTTATTCTCTCGTCAGGGGGTGGTGAAACTTAGAAATGCCAAACATAAAATCAGTTTAGAACCAATTGATAAAGAGTGCAGTTGTTATACCTGTCAAAACTACACGCTGGCGTATTTACATCATTTAGATAAGTGTAAAGAGATTCAAGGAGCACGTTTGAATACCATTCATAATCTACACTATTATCAAGATATTATGAAAGCGATGCGTGAGGCCATTGCCAACAATACATTGGATGTTTTTGTTGAAGAATTTTATGCGGGGATAGGGCGACCCGTACCAGAATTAAAAGACTAAAAAAGTGCTTAAAGAGACCTTTGCACGAGATAATAAACGGATAAAAATGGCTAAAATTTCACTGCTTTTCGTTGAAAACCTTGTTAATAGCTAGCTATTAACTGCGCTTTCCGCCTTAATCAGTAAAATTTTATCTTATTTTTCTTTCGTCTCTGACTCGTGCAAAGATCTCTTAAAATAAATGGCCTTATCAGGTTATTTAATTGAGAATTTTTATTTTAGCTGTGCCACAATACAGCGATTAAATTATTTATACAGTTAGGAGTATGTTTATGAGCTTTTTTATTAGTGATGCGATGGCAGAAGGTACAGCAGCCGCTTCAGGTAGTGGTTGGGAAGGTATCATTCCGTTAGTGTTGTTATTTGTGGTGTTTTATTTCTTATTAATTCGCCCGCAACAGAAGAAAGTGAAAGAACATAAATCATTAGTTGAAGCGCTAAAGAAAGGTGATGAAGTCGTAACTTACGGTGGATTAGCTGGAAAAATTCGTGAGATGAGCGACACTTTATGTGATATTGAAATTGCCGAGAATGTTGTGGTGAAAGTAGAACGTCAAAATATTTCACGCTTACTGCCAAAAGGCACATTGAAAGGCGAGTAAAATCGCTGATCAATAGAAAGGGGCTTCTGCCCCTTTTGTTGTTTTTAGGACTTGGTTTTTAGTCTTATAAAATCGTTAAAATTTATCTTCTTTTTGAAAATGGAATTAAGTTTATGTTTCAAACGCAACAAAAAATCATAACGAATCGATATCCAGCTTGGAAATATTTGTTACTGATTGTTATTACTGTTCTCGGTCTGACTTATGCGATGCCAAACTTGTTCGGTGAAGATCCCGCTGTACAAATTTCACCTGCTAAATCGGTTACGTTTAATGCTGAAACCCAAACGAACGTTGCCAGCGCGTTAGAGTCCGCGAATATTTCGGTGAAGTCTTCTGTGTTTGAAGAGGGACGTTTCTTAATTCGATTTGAAAATGCAGACGATCAACTTAAGGCAAAATCCGTTTTAAAAGACCTGTTAGGCCGTCAAGCCGTGGTGGCCTTAAACTTGGCGCCAGCAACGCCTGACTTTTTGAGTAGTTTGGGAGCCGCTCCCATGTATTTGGGGTTAGATTTGCGTGGCGGTGTTCATTTTTTAATGGATGTGGACATGGAAACAGCGGTTACCAAAGCCTACTTGCGTTATGTTGATGAAATTAAGGGCGTGTTACGCGAAGAGAAAATTCGTTATTTAACGGTTGAGATGGAAGGAGAGTCTTTAGGGGTTCATTTTAAAGACCTTGCAACCATGCAAGCGGGTTTGGCTAAGTTGACTGAAATCTACGAAGGTCGTTTTTCGTTAAAAGCGGTTGAAGAAACATCGAGCCCTCAAGTGTTGTTAACCTTGTCAGCGCAAACGATTGCCGAAACTGAAAAATACGCGTTACAACAAAACATTACCACTTTGCGTAATCGAGTCAATGAACTTGGAGTAGCAGAGCCTGTGATTCAACAGCAGGGTGATCGTCGAATCGTTGTGCAATTGCCTGGTGTGCAAGATACGGCGCGCGCAAAAGAAATTTTGGGTGCAACGGCGACGCTTGAGTTTCGTTTAGTAGAAGAGAGAGGCGATGCCTTCCGTGCAGATAAAACGGGTTATGCGCCTCATGGTTCCATACTGTATAAGTTTAGAGATGGGCGTCCTATTCTGTTGAAACGCGGCACGATTGTAGATGGTGAAAATGTCGTGAGTGCTTCTTCTGGTATTGACCCAGAGCAAGGCTCATCCATGGTTAACGTCTCTTTAGATGGTGCGGGTGGCCGTAAAATGTTAGCCACAACTAAGAAGAATGTCGGTAATCGTATGGCGGTGGTCTTTATTGAAAGACGCGTAGAAACGGTTGAAGAAAACGGCGTTAAAGTTAAAAAACGTATTACGACTAAAGATGTCATTAATGCAGCGGTTATTCGAGGACAGTTTGCTGATCGCTTTCAAATTACTGGTTTAGATTCTCCGCAAGAAGCACAAGATTTGGCTCTGTTATTAAGAGCGGGTGCACTTGCAGCGCCTATGGAGATTGTCGAAGAACGTACGGTTGGTCCAAGCTTAGGACAAGATAATATTGACCAAGGCTTTATGTCCGTTGTGGTTGGTTTTATTTTGGTTCTGATTTTAATGGTATGGCGTTATAAAGCGTTTGGTATGGTGGCCAATGTGGCCTTAACACTGAATTTAGTCGTTATTATTGCCGTGTTATCTATGTTGCAAGCGACTTTAACTTTACCAGGTATTGCTGGGATCGTGTTGACAGTAGGTATGGCGGTCGATGCCAATGTGCTTATCTTTGAACGAATTCGTGAAGAGATGCGCAACGGAACGATTCAAGCAGCGATTCACTCAGGTTATGAAAAAGCCTTTGTCACCATTGCCGATGCCAATATCACCACGTTATTAGCGGCAGTTGTTTTATTCAGCTTTGGAACAGGCCCTATTAAAGGTTTTGCCATTACATTGTCTATCGGGATTATTACCTCGATGTTTACAGCCATTGTAGGAACGCGTGCCGTTATTAATTTAATGTACGGTAATAAACGCGTTGAAAAGCTTTCAATTTAGGACTTAGAAATGAATAAAGAAATGCAATCAAATAAAGTGCAAACCACCAATATAAATTTCATGGGGCAGCGCCATTTAGCACTGGCTTTATCGGCCATTTTAATTGCTGCGTCTTTTGCGGGATTATGGGTTAAGGGTCTCAACTTTGGTATTGATTTTACTGGGGGGACGCTGATTGAAGTGTCTTACCCTGACCCCGTTGAGTTGCCACAGTTAAGAAATACTTTGACCGAATCAGGTTTTGGCGAAGCGGTTGCACAACACTTTGGTTCTGCAGAAGACGTACTGATTCGAATTGCCCCACGCGAAGGGATGAATTCGGCACAGTTAAGTAACCAAGTTTTGGATGTCTTAGGTGAGGCTACCGAAGAAGAAATTACCTTACGTCGTGTAGAATTTGTTGGCCCGCAAGTGGGTGATGAATTAACCGAAGACGGTGCTCTAGCCGTGTTATATGCCTTATTTGGTGTACTGATTTATGTGGCATTACGTTTTGAGTGGCGTTTTTCTGTGGGGTCTGTCGCGGCATTGATTCATGATGTCGTTTTAACACTGGGAGTGTTTGCTTGGACAGGTATGCAGTTTGATTTAACCGTTTTAGCCGCTATCTTAGCTGTTATTGGTTACTCATTAAACGATACCATTGTTGTGTTTGACCGTGTACGAGAAAACTTCAGAACCATGCGAGATGGTACGCCTGTTGAAGTGACTAACGTGGCTGTGAACCAGATGCTTTCTCGTACGATTATGACGTCGGTAACGACCTTGGTGGTATTGTTAGCTCTGTTTTTCCTTGGGGGAGAGATTATTCATGGTTTTGCTACCGCATTGATTGTTGGGGTGGTTGTAGGGACTTACTCATCGACTTATGTAGCCAGTGCGGTGGCTCTGCTATTAGGTGTGTCTAAAGAAGACCTAATGAAAGCGCCTAAAGAAGAGGCTAATACTGAAGCAGAAGAAGCGGAATTGCAGCGTCTGTTTTTAGAGCAAGAAGCAAAACGCGAAGCAAAAGAAGCTAAGAACGAAGACAAAAACAGTCCAGAGGCTGTTAAAGATTAGTTGATCTGTTCAGAGCTTTCATAAGTAATGAAATCCTTTTAAAGCCAGATAGATCTTATCTGGCTTTTTCACTTTATCAAAAGTACCGAACTTCAGATATCACTGAATTAAGCATCAGACAAAAATAAGAAGAAAATCATGTCATTAGTACTAGAAACCAGCAAACGTAGAACCTTTGCCATCATTTCGCATCCCGATGCGGGTAAAACAACCGTTACTGAAAAGTTACTTCTATATGGAGGTGCGATTCAGATGGCCGGTGCGGTTAAGAGTCGTAAAACTGATCGTGGCGCGACCTCTGATTGGATGAAAATGGAGCAAGAACGTGGTATCTCTGTTGCCTCATCGGTCATGCAGTTCCCTTATCGAGATGTCATGATGAATCTATTGGATACCCCAGGTCATGAGGATTTTTCTGAAGATACTTATCGTACTTTAACCGCTGTGGATTCAGCGCTTATGGTGATTGATGTGGCCAAAGGGGTTGAGGACAGAACCATTAAATTAATGGAAGTGTGTCGTCTGCGTACGACACCGATCTTGACCTTTATTAATAAATTAGACCGCGAAGGCCAAGAGCCAATTGATCTTTTAGATGAAGTCGAATCGGTGCTAAAGATTAATTGTGCGCCCATGACGTGGCCAATTGGTATGGGCAAGCGTTTTAAAGGGATTTACCATCTTTATAACGATACCATTCGTTTGTTTGCCACCGCTGATGGTCAACGTGCAGGAGAGGGTGAGCTCATTGAAGGACTTGATAACCCTTTGTTAGATGAATTAATTGGTGATCAAGCTGAAGAACTGCGTGAAGAGATCGAGTTAGTACGCGGTGCAAGCCATGAATTTGATTTAGAAGCCTTTCTGGCGGGTGAATTAACGCCAGTATTTTTTGGCTCAGCCGTTAATAACTTTGGTCTTCAAGAATTGTTAGATGGGTTTGCCGATTATGCACCAGCACCAATGGGCAGAGATTCTGATACACGTTTTGTGAAAGCCGACGAAAACAAGTTAACGGGTTTCATTTTTAAGATTCAAGCGAATATGGATCCCGCGCATCGTGACCGTGTGGCTTTTATGCGCATTGTCTCGGGTAAGTATGAAAAAGGCATGAAGCTCAAGCATGTTCGCCTTGGTAAAGACGTTAAAATTTCTAAAGCGATTACGTTTCTCGCGAATAAACGTGAGCAAGCCGAAGAGGCGTATCCTGGTGATATTATTGGTTTACACAACCACGGAACCATTAAAATCGGTGATACCTTTTCTCAAGGTGAAAGTCTAAAGTTTACCGGTATTCCAAACTTTGCCCCTGAACTTTTCCGTCGTGCTCGTTTAAAAGATCCGATGAAGATGAAAGCCTTACAAAAAGGCTTGAATCAGTTGTCAGAAGAAGGGGCGACACAGTTATTTAAACCCGTATTAAATAATGACCTGATTCTAGGTGCGGTAGGTGTATTACAGTTTGAAGTGGTAGCGCAACGTTTAAAAGATGAATATAACGTTACCTGCTTGTTTGAGCCTGTCAATGTCAATACGGCCCGTTGGGTAATTGGTGAGAAAGAAGAGGTGGATAAGTTTACCGCTAAAGTGCGTGAAAACGTGGCTTATGACGCGGCTGATCTGCTGGTCTACATTGCACCGACGCGTGTTAATTTGTCCTTAATTGAAGAGCGTTGGCCAAATCTACAGTTTGTAGCCACTAGAGAACACTAAACACATTAGTTGAGTGATTAGACTCATTGATTCCATTCACAATGCCACTTTTGAGTGGCATTTTTGTTTGCTTTACTTGTTTGTTTCTTCAGGAAACCAGTCGTCTGTCTTATTGGTCAAATAATAGACGGTTAGGCCAATCCATTCTCGCCAGGCCAATTCAAGTACTTTTAAGTGTTCATCAAAATTAAACCCCCATTGTCTTAGATCTTCTCGGCTTGAGTAGAAATCAACAGGATAGGGAATCACCTCTAATTGCTGTTGTCTGGCAACACCAACCGCTCGTGGCATATGGTAAGCCGAGGTCACTAGAAGGTAGGGGGCAGATATGCTTGCATTTTGAATGTGTGGTAATAGTGGTAGGGTGTTCTTAAAATTTTCATAGGTATTACGAGATTTTGATTCAATGATGAATCGGTCAGAGCCAATACCAACAGAGGTTAGAATTTTTTCCGCAATACTGCCTTCTCCCTGAGTATCTTGCAGACGTACTTGGCCACTTCCACCCGTAAAAATGACTTTAGCGTTTGGATAATAGCTTGCCAAATCGGCTGTACCAATATAGCGATCTCCTGCTTCACCTAGCTCAGCGGTGTGCCAACTCAGAGAGCGTTCCAAATCCTCACCACCACCCAGCATAATAATGCCTGCAATATTATTTGGTAAATCAGTTGGTTTTGAAAATCTTGACTCTAAGGGTTTTATTAAGTAATCGCCTAAGGGGTAGATCATAAGCGCAAAACTCAATGCTGCGGTTGGCAGTAGGACGGTTTTAGCCGCAGTTTTTTTATTAAACAGCAGCAGTATGACTCCGAACACCAAGAAAATAATGATGAGGTTACCAGGACTCAACAGTGACCACGCGAGTTTAGAGAATAGAAAGAAGAAAGAATTAAAACTGTCAAAGTGATTCAAGGGAGGCCCTTTCATTAATCTTAAGTAATTTTACGTTATTTTATGGATGATAAATGATCGGTAGGCTTGAAAAAAACCATAGGTGTCCTTATATTTTAGCTAGTTAAGAAGAATGTATTAAGGGGTTTATCAATAATGATCGATAAGTTTACAAGTCAATTTCAGTCGATACTGAGTCAGGCGCAGTCATTAGCCATTGCACAAGATCACTCGTATATTGAACCTATACATATCTTGTCCATTCTCGCGAGTGAACAGGCACATTTATTACAACTGGCCAAGATTGATAATGCAAGTTTAAAACAGAGCTTGTCTGAGAAAATATCGACGATGCCTAAAGTCTCTGGTGGTCAAGAGGAGGTCCAGCTTTCTAAGCCGTCAATACGAATGCTAGGCAAAATGGAAAAATTGGCTCAGCAAAAGGGGGATGCCTATATTGCCAGTGAACTGTTTTTTCTTGCGTTATTAGAAGAGACCAGTGATGCAGCGGCCATCCTTTTCAAAAAATCGGGTGCAAATCAAACAGATATTAATCAAGCCATTGAACAAGTACGAGGAGGCGAAACCGTGAACGAACAAAATGCAGAAGAGAACCGTCAAGCATTAGAAAAATATACTGTGGATTTAACGGCGCGAGCAGAATCAGGTAAGTTGGATCCTGTTATTGGTCGAGATGATGAAATTCGTCGTGCTATTCAGGTATTACAGCGTCGTACCAAAAATAATCCAGTGTTAATTGGTGAGCCTGGTGTGGGTAAAACCGCGATTGTAGAAGGGCTGGCACAACGTATTGTCAATGGAGAGGTACCTGAAGGCATTAAAAATAAGCGTGTGCTTTCATTGGATTTAGCAGGCCTTTTAGCGGGCGCTAAATATCGAGGTGAATTTGAAGAGCGTTTGAAAGCGCTTTTAAAAGAGCTAGAGAAAGAAGAAGGCAAGGTCATTCTGTTTATCGATGAAATCCACACGATGGTGGGAGCGGGTAAAACTGAAGGCTCTATGGATGCGGGTAATATGTTGAAACCTGCTTTGGCCCGGGGCGAATTACACTGCATTGGTGCAACCACATTAGACGAGTATCGTCAGGACATCGAAAAGGATGCCGCTTTAGAGCGCCGTTTTCAAAAGGTGATTGTGGATGAGCCGTCTGAAGAAGATACGATTGCCATATTACGAGGTCTGAAAGAACGTTATGAGATTCATCACGGGGTCGATATTAATGATTCAGCCATCATTGCAGCGGCACATTTATCACAACGCTATATTACCGACAGACAGCTACCTGATAAAGCGATCGATTTAATTGATGAAGCGGCTTCACGAATTCGTATGGAAATTGATTCAAAACCAGAGGTGATGGATAAATTAGATCGTCGTTTAATTCAATTGAAAATGGAACAAGTGGCGCTTAAAAAAGAGAAAGACGAAGCCTCTAAAAAACGTCTTGCGATTTTGGTGGACGAAATCCGTGCACATGAAAAAGAGTATTCGGATTTAGAAGAAATTTGGAAACGTGATAAAGCCGCTTTACAAGGTGCTCAACAATTTAAAGAGCAGTTAGATTCCGCTCGTATTGAATTAGAATCTGCGCGTAGAGCAGGTGACTTGGCGAAAATGTCAGAGATCCAGTATGGAAAAATCCCAGAGTTGGAAGAGAAAATTCGTGCCGCTGAAATGGCTGAATCGACGGCTTCTGTCGATGGTGAAGTGCACCTTTTAAAAAATAAAGTGACGGATGAAGAGATCGCAGAAGTAGTGGCGCGTTGGACGGGGATTCCCGTTTCGCGCATGATGGAAGGCGAGCGTGAAAAACTTTTAGAGATGGAAGCGACTTTAGGTAAGCAAGTCATTGGTCAAAATGAAGCGGTTAAAGCCGTATCAGATGCGATTCGACGCTCACGAGCGGGCTTATCCGATCCTAATCGACCCAATGGTTCTTTTCTATTCTTAGGCCCGACAGGAGTGGGGAAGACGGAATTAACCAAAGCGTTGGCGGATTTGTTATTTGACACCACGGATGCCATTGTTCGCTTGGATATGTCGGAATTTATGGAGAAGCATTCCGTTTCTCGTTTGGTTGGTGCACCTCCTGGTTATGTCGGTTATGAACAGGGTGGTTATTTAACGGAAGCGGTTCGCCGTAAACCCTATTCGGTGATCTTATTGGATGAGGTCGAAAAAGCGCATCCTGATGTGTTTAATATTCTCTTGCAAGTATTGGATGACGGTCGTTTAACGGATGGTCAAGGACGTACGGTAGACTTTAAAAATACGGTGATTGTGATGACGTCAAACCTAGGATCGCACATTATTCAAGAAAAGGCCGCTACTGCGACTTACGATGAAATGAAAGCGGATGTGATGGAGGTGGTTGGCGGTCATTTTAGACCCGAGTTTATCAATCGTATTGATGATATTGTTGTTTTCCATCCTCTGGACAGAGCGCAAATTAGAGCGATTACGGAGATTCAGTTACAAGGTTTGATTGCACGATTGGAAGCGTCTGAGATTGAGTTGAAACTAGAAGATGCGGTATTGGATGTGTTAGGAGAGGCTGGTTTTGACCCTGTATTTGGAGCAAGACCTTTAAAACGTGTGATTCAGCAACGTATTGAAAACCCTCTGGCGCAAAAAATCTTAAAAGGAGATTACCCGCAAGGATCAACGATTCATATTGAGATGGCTGAGGGTGAGATTCAATTTAAATAATGGATATTTTGTACTAAATTAAGGATCAAAAAAAACCCGCTAAGCGGGTTTTTTTTATGGAACAGGTTTATGGATTCAAAATAAGTCCATTCACCCTCATGGTCGATTTAACCAAATACATCGGTTGTGATATTTTTAAACCAAGAGTGGGCATACAACTCTTCACGTCGACGCTTGTCCGCATCATACTCACCCGATAAACCACCAGCGCCTTTAACCTTAATGATTTTTCCGTTCTCATAGGCATAAACCATGGCAACGGATACGCCATCTTTTGGAGCAATGATCGAGTAGCAAGTGTTGACCCATGACGGTTCTGGCATTTCGACTCCATTGAGCGAGGATGCGATGGCCGCGGCACAAACCTTGGCTTGTGAGTTAGCCGCATAACCCGATTTTGGCATAGGAGAAGAGACGGAAGCATCACCAATAACATGAATGTTTTTATGAATTTTAGATTCAAATGTTTTATGGTCCACTGTGCACCAGTCAAGATTACCGACTAAACCCGTATCAAACGCAATTTTCCCCGCTTTTTGGGCTGGAATAATATTTAATACATCGGCTTTAAAGGTGCCCGCTTCAGCAGTAACTGTTTTGGTTGCTACATCGACTTTTGTCACGGCTCCGCCCGCTTTTTTACCGATCCATGTAATCATACTTTTATCGGTTCCGTAGCCATAATGACGCTTCCAACCATCCATAAATAAACCAAATTTAGAGAACTTTTCTTTTGGATCAAGCACGACAATCTTAGAATTAGGCTTATGCTTTTTTAAATAGGATGCAATTAACGAGACTCTTTCATAAGGGCCAGGAGGGCAACGGAAAGGGTTTGGTGGAGTCACAATCACAACCGTTCCACCATCTTTCATCTTCTGTAATTGATCGCGTAGCATTACCGTTTGAGGGCCCGCTTTCCAAGCATGCGGGATAGAAGATTCTGATACCTCTTTAGAGTAGCCTTCAATGTCATCGTATTTAAAATCGACCCCCGGTGATATGATGCAACGGGTATATGGCAGAACCTCACCGCTTGCGGTCGTGACAGTTTGTGCTTCAGGCTTAATGTCGGTAACAGTGTCAAAAAGGACTTTAATGCCTTTTTCTGCCAGCTTTTCATAGGTAAAGTGTATCGATTCAAGGGGGCGAACACCACCGATGACTTCATTGCTCATAAAGCAGGTATGGTACGCTTTATTGGCTTCAATCAAAGTGACATCAATACTTGAATCCATCTTTTTTAAGTATTGTGCCGCTGTGGCACCACCAATTCCACCACCGATTATGACGACTTGATTTTGATCTGTAGGTTTTGCTGAAAGAGCTGAAGAGGCTGTTGATAGACTCGAAGTGGTGATTCCCGCCGCTGTAACAGTTGAGCTTTTAAGGAGGGTTCTTCTTGAAATCTGTGTCATTTTTAATACTCCTTATTTTGTTGAAACGATAGACGGTAGTTTAGAAAAATGATCAGCTAATGCTTCAATGTCCGCTTCACTGTAGCCTTTGGCAATTCTTTGCATGACGGTGGATGGACGGTTGCCAGAGGAAAATGCGTTCATCGTTGCAATGATAGAGTTCTTAGGTAAGCCAGCAATAGAAGGGATATCACCCTGGCTGATTCCATTAACACCGTGACAGGCAGCACAAGTATTGGCTAACATAGTGCCTCTATCAATAACGGCATGGGCTGTATTGGCTAAAATGCTCGCCGTGAATAAGGTACCAGCGATTAAGCTTAATTTAATTTTTTTCATAACGTCCTCAGTTTAAACAATAGACTCTTCAAAGATAAGAATCAAAGGAGTCTAGATGAAATTACGCAGTAAGTTTCTCATATCCAAAAAGTAATGTATATCGTATTACGAAATAAGATTTCTATATCTAATCTTTATATGAGATGTACAAAGAGTCGCTTAATAGCTGATCGGTTTGTGATGTGAATAAAGTGAGTATTTAATACTTGATGGAGGAGGGAACTAAATGGCAAAAAAAGAGTAATCACTGTTAGCGATTTATCGTCAATTTAGTACAGCCCTCGCAGCTGCAAGCTGTGAGGACTGGAAAGCAAAATGATTTTGGAGTGGAGTTTATTAAAACTTAACCTCTAAAGTGACTGTTCTCGAATCTGGTAGCGCTTGTTCAGTTCTGAAAATAGCGTCTTTATTATCAACATCTTTTTGATGAGAAATTTTGATTCCCACTTTAATTTGCGCAATATCCTTTAGTTTTCGAGTAGGAAGTAGTTCATCAGCTTCGGTAATGGTAATGGTATTGGTAAGTTGATCACCCGGAAGTTTTTTAGCCGCAATAGGCATTGGCATACCCGTTGCCGATTTAGCATAGATAAAGGCTGTTGTGCCTGCTAACTTAGCTTTGGTTTCAGCATCGATATCCAGCGTAATTTGAATCGCTTGGCTTTGATTACTGTCTTGAGAAGCTGGAACATTAGCTGTTGAATTACTCGCTGGAGTGACGGCCATGTCAGTAGGCGACTTGCCTATACTGGTTAATTGTTGGCCAACTTTTAATCTATTTTCAGAACCTACTGGAAACAGGTTGTAGAGTTTAGTCCAATATTCAGCCCCTTTATCTACGTTCCCTAATTGGATTTCCGCTTTACCTATTAACCACAGTGCCATAGGTGTTTCAGAGTCAATTGTTAAGGCTTTTTTGATTAACTCATAAGGTCTACCTGTTAATTGTCCTTGTTGAAGCACACCAATTCCGTCTGCTAAAGGCAGCAGTACATCTAAGCTGTTAGGTTCAATAAGCAGCGCTTTTTCATAAGTAGCCACACCTTTAGAATAATCTTTTGCCATCATATAGGCGCGACCAAGTAATAAAAGGTCTTTAAAATCATGTTCGTTTTTGGCAATTTTCTCTTCCAGCTGTTGAATCATCGCTCGTATTTGAAGTTGAGGATCTGGATGATTATTAGGCATAGCTGCATTAGCTGAAACAGTGGGTAATGGTTTCTGGGCAGGTGCTTCTACGGTAACATAAGGTTCTTCGTTGATTTGCATAACGTAAAAGCCAATAGCAATGATAGGGATTATAAGCAGAATACCGATAAAACTGCGTTGAAATAATGTCATCCGTTGTTACTCCTTGATGATGAAAGTTTTGAAAATAAGTTGTTTTGAAAAGGACGGATAAGGGTCTTTGACTTATCATGAATGCCTATAACATATTCTTTAGCGTTGCATCATTATAGTCATCGAAAATAGAGTTTGTTGGTTTTTCTACTAAAAAATAAGTAGGCTTTTGCGGAAGGTAAATGTTTGCTAGTAAAATCAATAAGATAAAGTAAGGTTGAGGGAGTAATAATAGGTAGGCAGAGTCAGTATATGAGCAAGGTTTTTCAAGGGGATATTGCTGAAAAACCTTATAATAACAAAGGGATATGTTTATTGGTTTATGCGTTTATAGGCCTTTTTAACGGCTTTGGCGACACGTTTTTGAATGGCCCAGTGTTCGTCGGTTGACATGTAAAAAGACATATCAATATCGTAACGGATATAACGAGGGGCAATGCGATTTAAAGCAATGCACGCCATGTCGGCCGCTTGGTTTTCATCTACTTTATCATTATAGTTTTCTTTGATTTCATTGATTACTAAACGTTCGTAGTAATTATGTACCGTATCCATTGCCATTTATCGCTCCTAGTGCAGGAATTATCTTAATTTCGTATCCACTATACCGCAGATTGCGCTATAAAAAAAGCACCTCATAAGGTGCATTTTTTAGTCATAGAATAAGAATTTTATGAGGAATATAAGTCTGTCTTATTTCTCTCGAGAAACCGCTCTATGTCCAATGTCGGTACGGAAGTAAACTTCGTCCCAAGAGATTAAATCTAAACCTTGATAAGCTCGTTTTTGTGCAGCAGAAACGTTTTTACCTAAAGCCGTGACGCATAAAACTCGCCCACCTGAAGTAATAACTTGACCATCGTCATTTAAACTCGTGCCGGCATGGAAGACTTTTAGATCGTCTGCATAGGCATTTTCTAGGCCAGAAATAATATCAGCTTTACGGTAGGCTTCAGGATAGCCGCCCGCCGCCATGACAACGCCTAGCGCCGCGCGTTCGTCCCATTTAGCTGAAATCGTGTCTAGTTGACCTGCAATGGCCGCTAGACAAAGTTCAGATAAATCCGATTGCAAACGCATCATAATCGGCTGAGTTTCAGGATCACCAAAACGGCAGTTAAACTCTAGCACTTTAGGAATGCCATTCGCATCAATCATCACACCCGCGTATAGGAAGCCTGTATAAGGTAGGCCATCTTTTGCCATGCCTTCAATGGTTGGTTCTATGACCGTTTTCATAATACGGTCATGAATTTCAGGCGTCACTACTGGAGCAGGGGTGTAAGCACCCATGCCGCCTGTGTTTGGTCCTGTATCGCCGTTATTACGTGCTTTATGATCTTGTGAAGTCGCCATAGGTAAGATGTTTTTTCCATCGGCCATAACAATAAAGCTGGCTTCTTCACCCACTAGAAATTCTTCGATAACAACACGAGAGCCTGCATCCCCAAACTTATTACCCGCCAGCATGTCTGAAACGGCTTCTTTGGCTTCTTGTACTGTATCAGCCAAAATAACGCCTTTCCCAGCAGCTAAGCCATCTGCCTTAATGACGATAGGCGCTCCGACTTTATCCAAATAGGCATGAGCTGGCTCGATTTCAGTAAAGACCTCGTAAGCCGCTGTAGGAATATTGTGCTTAGCTAAAAAGTCTTTAGAAAAGGCTTTAGAACCTTCTAACTGAGCTGCACCTGCGGTTGGGCCAAAACATTTTAACCCCACTTCTGAAAAGGCATCTACCACGCCCAATACTAAAGGTACTTCCGGACCCACAATGGCTAAATCGATCTGGTTGTTTTGTGCAAAGCTAACCAATCCAGTAATATCTTCAACCGGAATATTCACATTTTCAAGATTCGGCTCTAAAGCTGTGCCTGCATTACCTGGCGCAACAAACACATTTGATACTTTATCTGACTGAGCTGTTTTCCAAGCTAAAGCGTGTTCACGACCACCGCCACCAATAATTAATACTTTCATATTCATTCTCTTTTTATACAGAGTTATTCTTTAATCACTTAGTCAGTAATGAGCGCTTTGTTCAAAATCAAGGCGGGTAAAAGAACCGAAGCGCAGCGTACATAAAGTACGTGAGCATCGGAAGCTTTTACCTAACGCAGAAGTTGGACAAATAAGCCATTACGTTCGGCAAAGGAATCTTAGTGTTTGAAGTGTCTCATTCCTGTGAACACCATCGCAATCCCATGCTCATCCGCCGCATCAATGACTTCTTGATCTCGCATTGAACCACCGGGATGAATCACCGCCGTAATGCCTGCCTCGGCCGCTGCGTCAATACCGTCACGGAAAGGGAAGAAGGCATCTGAAGCCATGACTGAACCAGGTACCTCTAATCCTTCATCTGCTGCTTTAATGCCAGCAATTTTCGCTGAATAAACTCGACTCATCTGTCCAGCGCCTACTCCAATGGTCATTCCATCTTTAACGTAAACAATGGCATTGGATTTAACGTATTTGGCTACTTTCCAAGCAAATAGAAGGTCTTCCATCTGCTTATCGGTTGGGGCAATTTTAGTGACCACTTTCAAGTCATCTTGAGTCACTGTACCTAAGTCACGATCTTGTACTAACAGTCCACCAGTAACACGCTTATAGTCATAAGCGGCTTCTTGAACATCAAGCTCACCACAAGCAAGTAAGCGTAAGTTTTTCTTGGCTTCTACAATGGCTTTTGCTTCATCAGAAACCGTTGGTGCAATAATTACCTCTACAAACTGGCGATCAACGATGGCTTGCGCAGTTTTAGCATCAAGCTCTCTATTGAAGGCAATAATGCCACCAAAGGCAGAAGTAGGATCTGTTTTATAAGCACGGTCATAAGCTTCAAACTGGCTAGAACCAATTGAAACGCCACAAGGGTTAGCGTGCTTAACGATCACACAAGCGGTTTCAGTGAACGTTTTAACCAACTCTAAGGCCGCATCGGTATCCGCGATATTGTTGAAAGACAGAGCCTTACCTTGAATTTGAGTCGCCGTCGAAATGGAAGCTTCATTTTGTGTGCGTTCAGTGTAGAAAGCCGCATTCTGATGTGGGTTTTCCCCATAACGCATGCTCTGTTTTTTAACAAGTTGAGTGCTGTAAGTACGAGGGAAAGTATCCGCTTCTTCAGTGCTGAACATAGTACCGAAGTAGTTGGCAATCGCGCCATCATAACGTGCAGTTTGCTCGAAGGTTTTAATCGCAAGATCAAAACGTGTTGTGTGTGCCAATTGACCGTTGTTCGCTTGCATCTCTTCTAAGATACGCATGTAATCAGCAGGATCTGTGACCACGGCAACGTCTTTATGGTTTTTAGCCGCTGAGCGTAACATGGTCGGTCCACCGATATCTATGTTTTCAACAGCGTCTTCTAAAGAACAGTCTGCTTTAGCAACCGTAGCTTCAAATGGGTATAAGTTAACCACCACCATATCAATGGCATCAATACCGTGCTCAGACATAATGGCGTCATCCGTACCACGACGACCTAATAAACCACCGTGAATTTTTGGGTGAAGGGTTTTAACACGTCCATCCATCATTTCAGGGAAGCCTGTATATTCAGAAACTTCAGTAACAGGTAAACCAGCTTCTGATAGGACTTTGTAAGTTCCACCTGTGGATAGAATGGCCACATTCATTGCGACTAAAGATTCGGCAAATTCTAAAATGCCTGTTTTATCAGAAACACTGATCAGTGCACGACGTACTGGTTTCATGAATATATTCTCCAAAAAAAATTATAAATTTAGGGCTAAGGGCTCTGCTATTGGCCATTAGAGGGTGTTTGTTGAGCTATTATTTGTGTTGTTTCGGCTAAATTAGATGGTACTTTTGCATTTTTTTTCTAAGCGTATTGCGGTTAATGCCTAGAATTTGAGCGGCTTGAGTTTGATTATGTTCTGTTTTAGTTAATACAAACTCTATAAGCGGTTTTTCGACCTGCTGGATCACCATCTCATAAAGATCGCTGGTTTTCTCTTCTTGAAGCGTGTCAAAGTAGACCTCCAATGTTTGGGTAACTTGTTCGCTGAGTGAATTTGAGTTGGCAGGTTGGTTCATAAATGTCGGTATCTATTTTTTGAGACCTTTGCACTAGATCATAAACGGATAAAAATGGCTAAAATTTCACTGCTTTTCGTTGTACCCCAAGGGCACTTCCTGCGGGCGACATCTTGTCAATAGCTAGCTATTAACTGCGCTTTCCGCCTTAATCAGTAAAATTTTATCTTATTTTTCTTTCGTCTCTGACTCGTGCAAAGGTCTCGTTATATTTAAAATTATTTAAGCGACGAACTCAGTCGCTGGGTAAAGTAATTTTCGATTAACTCTAATTGCGCTTGAGGACATAACAATGGGTTAAATTGTTGTCGCAACTTATCGCCTTGCGGCAGGTGCTGTCCATACCAGCCGATATGCTTACGCGCGATACGTAGACCAAGTTGTTCGCCATATAGTCGGTGAAGTCCTGAAACATGCTGAAGAACGGTTTTGTAAAACTCATCTAAGGTGGCGGGTTGGAGTAGCTTGCCCGTTTTAAGGTAATGATTTATCTCACGAAAAATCCATGGGTAACCTTGAGAGGCCCGTCCAACCATAATGCCATCAGCAGCCGTATATTTTAATACAAATTGAGCCTGTTCGGGGGTGCAAATGTCACCATTTGCAATCACTGGGATATCAATCGCCATTTTAACGGCTTTGATGGTGTCATATTCAGCCTGTCCTCTAAATTTTTCAGCACGAGTTCGGCCGTGAATGGTAATGGCTTGAAGCCCCTTTTCTTGGGCGATTAGGGCAATCTGTAGCGCATTTTTATGCTCGCTATCGGTGCCTGTTCGTATTTTAACCGTAACGGGTACGTTGACAGCGGCCACTACGGTCTCAAAAATAGCGGTCACACGTTCAGGTTCCGCCATTAAGGCAGAGCCTGCTGAAACACTGCAGACTTTTTTGGCAGGACAGCCCAAGTTAAGATCAATGATTTGCGCGCCTTGCGAGACTTGCCATATTGCGGCATCGGCTAACTCGTCAGGATCCGTGCCGATGAGTTGTATGGCTCTAGGTTCAGGGTCACTGTTATTGGCGTGTCGAGTGGACGATTTTTTAGATTGTCTCAGTTCTTTTTTAGAGGCGACCATTTCGGCTAAAGTATAGGAGGCTCCATTTTGGCGGCAGATTTCTCGATAGACAGAATCGGTGATGCCTGCCATGGGAGCCAGCACAATTTGGTGGTCAAATTGAAAAGAACCAATTTTTAGCATAGTCGCTTTGCGTGTTAATTTGCTGGATTGATTGTTTTTTGACCGGCTAAAAGCCCCCAATCATCCAGTTGTTGGAAGGTGGTTAGTTCGATGCCAATGGTTTGATAGTGTGCGATCAATTCATCAGCTTGGCTGGCTAATAATCCCGATAATACCAGCGTTCCACCCGGTTTTAATAAACGATTAAACTCAGTCGACAGCTCTTTTAAAGGGCCTGCTAGGATATTAGCGATTAATAGGTCCACGGCTTCAGGATTAAAGTCTTTGACTAAATCAAATGGAATGCTCTCATTGTTTCGTTCGGCATTTTGATGGCTTGCCGTAATGGCTTGCGGATCAATATCGGTTCCAGCAACGGAAGCCGCACCGAGCTTTTGCGCTGCCAGCGCTAAAATACCTGAGCCACAGCCATAGTCGATGACATTGATGTCTTTAGGTGGATTTTGATCTAACCATGTTAAGCATAGTGATGTGGTAGGGTGAGTTCCCGTGCCAAACGCCATGCCTGGATCTAACATAAGATTAACCGCTTGCGGTTCTGGCGGCTCACTCCAGCTAGGTACAATCCATAAGTGATCACCAAATAGCATGGGTTTAAATTGATCCATCCAGGCGCGCACCCAGTCTTTATCTTCCAGTTGTTCAACTTTATAGCTGGATGCGGGAACTTCAGGCACGATTTGAGTTAACAGGTTAATGATAGACTGAGTATCGACTTCGGCATCGAATAAGCCGGCCACTTTCGTGTGTTGCCAAATGGGGGAGGTGCCGAGTTCAGGTTCAAAAATAGGTTGGTCTTTGGCGTCTTCAAAAGTCACTGAGGCCGCATTGGCTTCCATAAAGGCATCCGATAAAGGTTCTGCAAGCGGTTCTGCAACAATGGTATTAATTTGAATCCAAGCCATGTGGCCTCCTAAAAGTGCCATATAAGAGGTGCGTAAAACACCCGTCGTAAAAAGTTAAAAAGCAAAAAACCTCCTAGGAAAATCCAAAGGAGGTTTTAAGGGTGACCAATCACATTGGTCGTTTAAGGCATGTTCTAGTAAAAATTAAACAAGGTGCTCTAAACGTTCTTCTAAATAGTGAATGTTGCGTCCACCTTCACAGAAACCACCGTCGTTCACGATTTCTCGTTGTAGATGTATATTGGTTTCAATGCCCTTAATGACCATCTCCCCTAAAGCACCATCCATACGGCGAAGAGCCGTGTGACGGTCGCTACCAAAGCAGATCAGCTTACCGATCATTGAATCATAGTGCGGTGGCACGGAATAGCCTGTGTAGATATGAGAATCCCAGCGTACCCCCAAACCTCCTGGAAGGTGAAGGCGCTCAATTTTACCTGGCGAAGGCATAAAGTTTTTTGCAGGGTTTTCAGCATTAATACGACACTCAATGGCATGCCCAGTTAGTTTAATATCTTCTTGCTTAAGACTTAATGGACGACCCATGGCAATTTCAATTTGAGCTTTTACTAAGTCAATGCCAGTCACCATCTCGGTAACGCAATGCTCTACTTGCAAGCGTGTATTCATTTCAATGAAATAGAACTTGCCGTTTTCATATAAAAACTCAAAAGTACCTGCCCCACGATAGTTAATAGCAATACAAGCGTTAACACAAGCGGCTCCAATTTCTGCTCGCTGAGCTTCAGTGACACCCGGGGCTGGGGCTTCTTCAACGACTTTTTGATGACGTCGTTGCATTGAACAGTCGCGTTCACCAAGGTGAACAGCATTGCCTTGTCCATCGGCAAGAATTTGAACTTCTAGGTGGCGTGGGTTTTCTAAGAATTTTTCCATGTAGACTTCTGGATTACCAAAGAAACTACCCGCTTCAGATTTCGTGAGCTGAATGGATTTAAGAAGATTGGCTTCGGTATGCACAACACGCATACCACGGCCACCACCGCCACCGGACGCTTTGATGATAATTGGATAACCAATTTCTTTAGCAATACGGTGGTTTTCATCGTCGTCAGTGCCTAAAGGGCCACCAGAACCTGGGACGGTTGGTACGCCAGATTCTTTCATGGCTCGAATGGCGGAAACTTTATCACCCATAATGCGAATGGTTTCTGCTTTAGGCCCTATAAACGCAAAACCACTCTCTTCAACACGTTCAGCAAAGTCGGCGTTTTCAGATAAAAAGCCGTACCCAGGGTGAATCGCTTCGGCATCCGTGATTTCTGCGGCAGCAATAATGGCTGGAACATTTAAGTAACTGTCGGTGGAAGGCGGCGGACCAATACAGACCGATTCATCGGCGAGTAAAACATGTTTTAAATCCGCATCGGCCGTTGAGTGAGCCGCTACGGTTTTAATGCCAAGCTCTTTACAGGCACGTAAAACACGTAGTGCGATTTCGCCGCGATTTGCGATTAGAATTTTGTCAATCATTGAAGGCCTTCCTTATTCAATTACGAATAGCGGTTGACCAAATTCAACTGAGTCACCATTCACGCCAAGAATTTTGGTAATTGTACCCGCTTGATCAGACTCGATCGGGTTCATGATTTTCATGGCTTCGATAATGCACAAGGTGTCACCTACAGCGACTTGATCGCCTACTTTAACAAAATCACCTGCATCAGGAGCGGGTGCTGCGTAGAAGGTTCCAACCATTGGGGAAGTGACTTTGTGACCACTCATTTCTGCTGGAGCGGCCGCTGTTGGTGCAGCCGTAGCTACGGCTGGCGCACTGGCTACAGGAGCCGTTGCGACAGGGGCCGCTTGCATAGCTGGTGCAGAGATGATAACAGGCTCTTTGCTGCGAGTGATGCGAATATTATGTTCGCCTTCTTTAATTTCAATTTCAGCAATGTCTGACTGTTCTACGATTTCTATTAATTTGCGTATTGAACGAATATCCATATTGTTATCCTTTGCTCTTTTGTACTGATGTGTTTTTGATGTTCTTACGAGTCATATTTAAAAAGTGTTTATTGCGTTAGCGCTAGATCATTTAAATATAAGTCATTAAATTTATGCGTTATTTAATTTTCTCTACGGCGGCTAAAAAAGCCAGTTCGTATCCTTGTGTTCCTAGTCCAGCAATGACGCCATCGGCTAAATCGGAAAAATAGGAGTGCGCTCTAAAGGCTTCACGTTTGTGAATGTTTGAAAGATGTACTTCTATAAATGGAATGCTGACGGTGGCTAAGGCATCTCGAATCGCCACACTGGTATGCGTAAAAGCAGCGGGATTAATAACGATATAATCGGTTCCGTCATCCATCGCTTTATGAATGCGATCTACAATTTCATGTTCCGCATTACTCTGAAAGTTGAATAGTCGAATATTGCATTCATCGGCAAGGCTTTCTAGTGATTCAATAATATCGGCTAAGGTTTGGCGACCGTAAATTTCAGGTTCACGACGCCCCAACATGTTTAGGTTAGGCCCATTAATTACTAATAGAGTTGCCATGCTGCGCTCATCCAAATATGATCAAATTAGCGGGATTATAACTTAAGTGGCCACTTAACTCTATGTAAAAGGTATAAAAAGAGACGAATGTTTACTCGAAATGATGCGTTCTGTATTGAACGGTACTAAATAATGGCGTTATTTGTTTTCTTGCAGAGAGGATGGTTGGTAGGGCGCTAAGGGATGTATAGCGCCCATTTTGGCATGAAATTCTTTTAAAGGATTTGTTTAGAGCTTCCTTAAGGTAACGCTTTTTGAATGTTAATCACAAAGTCTTCACTTGATTTAAAGCCAATAACGCGTTGTCCTTTCTGTTCAACACCTTGAGCATCAAAGAATAAGATAGCAGGGGGGCCAATTAAGCCAAATTTTTTCATTAGCAGTTTATCAACCTCATCATTTAGGGTGACATCTGACTGAAGTAGGGTAACGCCTTCTAAAGCTTGGTGTACTTTTGAATCCGTAAAGGTCAGTCTTTCCATCTCCTTACAGCTAATGCACCAATCGGCATAAAAATCCAGCATGACAGGTTGCCCTTTCGCGAGTTCATTTTCTAAATCTTGAATACTCTTAATGGTTTTAAAATTTAAATGTTCATTTTGAGTTTGTCCTGCACTGGCACTGCCTTGAAAGGTTTTTAAGGGTTGATAGATGTCTTTGCTACCACCTAATAGGCCGATTAAGATAAGTAAACCATAAAGGAATAGGGCGAGTCCTAAACCTTTTGAAAGTTTAAACCAGCCTGATTTTTCATGCGTCGTTTCGAAGGCACCCATATAGACGGCCGACACGATAAAGAGCAGTGCCCAGTTAATCATGGTGACTTCAACGGGAACAATACGTTCCATCATCCAGATAGCCACACCGATGAGCATGACACCAAAGACCGCTTTAACATTATCCATCCAAGCGCCCGCGCGCGGCATGAATTTAGCCGACGAGGTTCCTATAATCAGCAGAGGCAACCCCATACCCATGCTCATGGCAAACAGCGCTGTTCCACCAAGTAGAGCATCTCCTGTTTGACCAATGTAAATCAGTGCGCCCGCTAAAGGAGGTGCCATGCATGGGCCGACAATCAAAGCGGATAAAAAGCCCATAATGGCAACACCCGTTAAAGTCCCGCCTTTTTGTTGGTTGGAGTAGTGGGTTAGTTTGGACTGTAAACGAGCAGGCAGTTGCAGCTCGTAGAAACCAAACATAGACAGAGCAAGCAAAATAAAAATGAAGCTGAATGTGGCAATGATCCAAGGGTTTTGGAAGGTTGCTTGTAAGTTCTCACCAAACAGACCTGCTAATACACCTGCAACGGTATAAGTCATTGCCATGGCGAGTACGTAAACCAAAGACATGGTAAAAGCTCGGCTGGTAGTGAGGTGGTGCCCTTGTCCAACAATGATGCTGGATAGAATCGGTATCATGGGGAAGACACAAGGTGTTAAAGAGAGCAATAACCCAAATACAAAGAAGGTGACAATCACAATCCAAAGGCTGTTGTTTTTTAGCGTGTCGGCAATACGGTCACTTTCTGAAAGCTCGCTGTTGTTATTTGATGTGGCCGTACTTTTCTGGGTGCTGGTTGTTTGATTGTTCGTGGTTTGGCTGGCTTCCTGAATACTCTCTTCTGTAACCACAAGGGCTTTTTTCATTGGCGGGTAGCAGACTCCCGCACTGGCTGAACAGCCTTGAAACTCGATTTCAATGGTGGCGCTACCTGTAATGCTTGCGATTGGAAGGGTTGCGGAAAAAGGCCCCTGATAAACGTCTTTGATACCAAAAACGGGGTCGTCAACGGTTGTGGCTTTAGGAAGGTCTATCTCCCCAATAGTGGCATTCCCCTCAATGACCGTGGCTTTAAATTTGTCTTGGTAAAGGTGGTAGTCATTTGCTACTTGCCAGTTTAGCTCTAACTGCCCAGAACGATTAATTTGATGGCTGAACTCGAAGGCCTTATCGGCATCCAATAATGTAGGTTGGCTGGTGTTTGATTTGAAAAGGTTATTTAAGGCCGCTAAAGCGCCAAATCCGCTTTCTTCGGTTTCGCTGTCCGCTGCGCTGTTAGCGGTAACGGCAGGTAAATCCACTTTAAATTTTTGCGTTTGAGGTGGGTAACAAACGCCAATGATAGCCGCACACCCTTGGTATTTAATGGACAGTTCAATGGTTTGTTGCGCTTGATCATCGGTGTATGGAATTTGAATTTTCGCACTTTCGGTATAAACGTCTGTCTTACCAAACAGAGGGTCATCCACCCGTTCCGATTTAGAATAAATAGCGGATTCCGTATTGAGGTTTTTTGATGTGATGACGATTTTATCTCGATAGAGATAATAGTCATCGGCAATTTCCCACTGGATAATGACGTGTTGGTTTTTAACAAAAGGCGTTTCTAGTTTAAAGGCTTTATCCACCTCTAGCAGATCATTGGCGGTAGTGGTTTGAGTCAATAAGCCTAAAGTGATTAAACTGAATAAAAAGGTGTTTAACAGCGATTTAAGAAAAGCATGGGTGTTTTGAAACATTTTAAAAACTCTCGTAATCATCGGGCTTGAAATCTCTGGTGATGGCTCTCATATAAAAGACAGACATATGAATTAATTTGAGTATCGACAGATTTAACAAGTTTTAATTTGGTAAGCCATTCTATAATACTTTTATCTATAGGTCAGTCTTGGTTTGTAAGATAGTCATGGACTAGTCATTCTTTTTAAAAAGTAGTGCATTTACTTTAAGGTTTTTAAGAGACACAGATTATGCGAATTTTATTTCTTTTTTTATTTATTGTTCCGTTAATTGAGCTTTATTTCTTGATTCAAGTGGGTGAAGAAATTGGAGCATTATCCACGATTTTATTAACGGTTTTTACCGCGGTGGTGGGGATCGCGCTTATGAGAGTGCAGGGTTTAGCGGTTATGCAAAAGGCTCAGCTTGCCATGTCATCAGGGCAGCCACCGCAGACCGAGGTAATGGAAGGGGTCTTTATATTTTTAGGCGGGATTTTTCTATTCTTTCCTGGCCTTATTACGGATGGAATAGGCTTTTTGTTTTTAATTCCTTTTGTACGCCGCTTTTTTATTGGTCAGAGTTTGAAGGGAATGGCATCCAAAGGGCGTTATCGTTATCAAAATGAAAAAGGCGAATATTATGACGGTGAATGGTCAGAAAGCGCCCCACCCACTCACAAGCGATTAGACTCTAATAAGGATTCTGACATTATTGAAGGTGAAATTGTCGAGCCTAAAAAGCCCAACCAAAAATAGAACTTCCTCAAGAGAGTGAGTAAAGGTATCACGGGCTTAAATTTAAGCCCTCCTGTGGACTCTCTGGCTCTGTGTTTAAACTCTCCATGAATTTCTCATAGGTTGGCCCATGCGTTCCATCCCACTTATTCCAACCAATCCAGCCACGCCATCTATGACAAATGTAGCATTTTTGCTGCCTAGCACTTTCTGTTTCTTTGTGTACGTTTTTACGTGTTGCAGGACTACCTGTTACACGCCAAGCTGGGTGACACTGCACGCAATTTCTAAAAGGCTCTGTAATGCCATATTCTCCTGTTTCAATGTTGATAACATTCAATTTATGACATGAAAAACAATTGTAAGCGGCTCCCGAATTTATTGCGCCAGGGGCATCGGGAGCTTTTGATTTTGAAGCAGGAGGAATGATGGTGCCGATTAAAAGATGGTGTCGATCAGGGTTTCTGTATTTGAGCATTGGAAACTCTGTCAAGTTGTCATGACAGTTTCGACACTGGTCAGCGGAAGGATCACCGTCAAAAATCTCCATCATTCCTATCACGTTATCCGCTGCAGAAGTCAGGCTTGTTGCCACAGCGATATAGAAAATGAGTAAGCTTTTTAACATTGTGTTCATGTTGTTCTCATTTTTAGATGTTTGTTTAACCTATGGTGTGTTAATTATACAGCTGAAAATAAGCGTGGTACGTACTTTTTATAGTGTAATGATTTGTTACGACAGCAGTTCTAAATAACCTTCTTTGTAAGTTGGGTATTTAAAGCTATAGCCCGTTGCTCTAATTTTGGCGTTAGATATGCGCTTATTGCTGCGCATTAAACGAGAGGTTTCGGTAGGCTCGTTTCTATCCGCCTCTGGTGCGCAAAGTTGTTCAGCCAACCAGTCGTAAACTTCGCATGATAGAGTGGGATGGTCATCAACCCCTACATATAAAGACTCTAGGCTGTCAGGATTGTTCTCATTAAGTTTAACTAGATGATGTAATAGGCCAGCACAATCTTCCGAATGAATGCGATTGCTCCAAACATTCTCCATGCAGTGGGCTTTACCTTCTTGGATTAAGTCAATGAGGTGTGTTCTTTCTGGTCCATAAATACCGCCAAAGCGAATGATGGTCGCGTTTAAGCCGCTGTCTAAAGCCGTGTTTTCACCTTCTAGCAGTCGTTTGGTTGAAAATATACTGTCGTCGGTAGAGCTTAATTCATTGACTTCTTCGCCATTATTTTGACCAAAGACGGAGCTGCTGGAAATAAAAAACAGTCTTTTGATGGGGGTATCTTTTAGAGCGGAAATGATGTTTTTTAGACCTAAAACATAGGCTTGATAATAAGCCGTGTCTTTGTATTTACCAGCCGAGGCCATGTAAAAAACATAATCTATCTGTTTGGGAAGGCCCTTGAGGGGAACTGTTAAATTGGCTTGAATGGGTTGAATGCATTCAGGTAGTGCACTGATATCTCGACGTAATCCAAAAACCTGATGACCTTCTTGAGTGAGTTGAGTGCCGAGTAAACAACCAATATCTCCACAGCCTGCGATTAAAATATTTGCCATATATAATTCTCCTTTATTGCTGACATAGTACGTCAAAAATAACTCTGAAAAAAGACAAATTTTATGAAAGTTTTAAGGCAGTTTTATGGACGGGCTGAATGGAATAAAAAATGTATAAAAAACCGCGCTGAATTGAATTCACGTGCGGTTTAGAGGATGGAATTTGTTTTATGATTTAGAAGTTATAACGTACCGATATAGAGTAACCTAGTTGAGAATGTTTAGTGGTATTCGAGCCAACTCCAGCGCCCATGTTAATCGTGTCAACAGTTGTTTTGGTTTCAGGTGCATAGACCAGTGCGCCTTCTAGGGTTGTGTTTTTGTTTAAGTTATAACCGCCACCTAAACTATAGTGCATTTCGGTTGTGGCAGGGAAGAACAGGTTGTTAAACAGATTAATTGTACCTGGTTTTTGAGCAGGGCCTGTTGCGATATTTCCCGCTTTAATTGGGTTGTCAGCTTTATTGATACCTGCCCCAAGCCAGTAGTTGTTACCTGAGTATTTGGCTCCTACCGCAATCACGTTTTGGTCTTCCCAGCCAAAGTCTTTATAGCCTTTGGCTTCACTCCAGCGAACTTGTTTAAAATCAGCGGTCAGGATTATATTGTCCATGTTGTAGGCAATTCCTGCTTTTAATTCGGCTGGCTGTTCAAGTTTGTTGCCAAAAGTTTCAGTAATAAAATTAAAATCCTTGAACGGTTGTGATGCGGTCTCTAGTACTTTGTCAAAATCCATTTCAATAGCGGACTGGTAAGAAAAACCTAATGTGACTTTATTGGACAAATCAACGTAACCACCAGCATTAAAGCCATAGCCAATGTCTTGGGCCATACCTGAACCGTAATTTGTACCCATCATGTTGTAATTAACGTCTAAAGCGCTATATTGAATAACGGGAGAGAAACCCAATCCAAAATTATCTTGGTTGTAGGCAAGTGTTGGAACAAAGCGCATAATTTGCATTTGAGTTTGCGCTTGGAATAAAGATCCGCTAACCGCATCGTCTCCACTATAGTCAACACCCATGCCAGATGTACCGTACATTCCGACACCAAAGGTTAAACTGTCATTAATTCTGCTTGCAAGAGAAACGGAAGGGATGATATTTAAATCGGCTTTGCTGTCCATGGAGCCAGCGCCGTTGTCACTGCTTACATTGGGCATAAAAATAGTCCCACCAAAAGAGAACTCGGTACTTTGGGTTTTACCTATCATTCCTGGGTTGTCAATGACATTTTCAGCACCATAATAGGCGGCAACACCTGTTCCGCCCATGGCATTGGCTTGAGCACCAACGGCAATCATATTGGTTCCGTTTGTTGCGACGGCAGATGTAGCGATAAACGTTGCTGAAATGGCTAATGCTAGTTTTGTTTTTCTCATCTTTCTTGTCCTCTTGGCGGAGCTAGAATTAGCTGATGTGCAGTATCTTTCTGGCTCTATAATGATTTGCTTATTAATTACGTTTTCTACTATGCATTAAATGCACGGCTAAAAATAATTAAATAAATTTTATAACTTATTAGTAGATGTTATATAAGGAAAAGGTTGTTTTAGAGTTTTGTGTGAACAAACGTTTTTTTTGCTTCTATATTGTCTTAACTGGTTGAAAATTAATGGGAAAGTTTATATTCTATGGGTTGATGCTGGTATCAGATAATCTGATGTAAGGTAATCTACTTATGCTAATTTAAGCTTGTTTTTTTGAATGTTTTTTTAGGTGAGTTTAAGAGGTGGGCTACAAGAGTGATGATTCGTTTCGAAATGCTTCTATTCATGTCAAGATAAAAAAACCGCAAGCAGATTAATCTGGTTGCGGTTTATGTTTTATAGTCGAGATAGCGCTAAATTTAAACGCGATCAATGATTCTCTGCTTGAGATTAAAACTCGCCTGTTTTGCCTTTTTCAAGCATTTCCCAGATGGTGTTACGCACTTGCATGGTCGCTTCTAATAACTCTGGAGGCATTTTTTTACCCATTTTGATTGCCATGTCCATATTCATACTGTAAATATGTAAGCCGTCTTCTTCTTCAATGATGGTGACACGACACGGTAGGAAACCACTCATGGCGGGTGAGAAATCAATCATTTTACGAGCCGTTTCAGGGTTGCAGAAAGACATGACGTGGATAATTCCAGATTCAATGCCTCGCGCGTTAAGCTCTTCTGAAAGGGGTAGCTCGCCTACATTTTTGATGTTGTTTTGCACGCCCACGGAGTTAATGGCATCAATCACGTCTTCAAGCTCTACGCCTTCATCCACTTTAACTTCCCACATGGTGGCATCGGCAATATCACCTTCGCTTTCTACCCATTTATCCCAAACTTGCATGAAGGTTTCACCCGCGCCGTCGTTTAGGTTGCTGATGGCATTAATGGTTCCACACCCCGTTAAGGATGTGACCGCAAGAGCAAGAAAACCTGCTTTAAATAAGTTCATTAATTTCATTTTATTCTCCGGTAGAAAGGTACATTTCATTACGTATCTTAGATTACTGCTTCTAGCTGGAAACGCAATGTGATTTTTTTTGGTGTGGAATAATTAAATTTTATTATAAAACGTTAATATTCTAATATGATTCTTTTATTGTAACTGAAACCCCAGTACTTTCAATAGATGGACTAGCTCTTGATTGTCTGGTGTGTTCACTGTGTGGGCATGCCACTCTCGGTAAATAGGGTAGTTTCTTCGGTAAAGTTCATATTTATTCACAATCTCTTCCATTGAGAGGGCTCGAATGGCTTGGTCATCGTTGTGAATATTATGAGTTTGCTTAAACAGCTGGTTGAGTGTTTTCTGTAGCGTTTCCTGTTGAACAAGGTTAATGGATTTTGGAGCAGGCGGTAATGATTTTGGCCAGTTCTGTTGAGAGGGTATTTGCCAGAAATCGCACAGTGCCTGATAGACCATTGCGCTGCCCGCGACTTTGGCATCTAAAGAGTGTCCTGCAATGTGCGGAGTGGCTAAATAAGCGGTTTGATAGAGATTCTCTAAAATATTGGGTTCATTGTTCCAGCAGTCAATAACATTGGCTTTAGTGGCGGTTTGGCTCCAAGCTTGCTCATTAATAATACCGCCGCGAGCCGCGTTAATTAGAATTTGATCGGGACGAATCTGTGTCAGGCGTTGGGGCGATAGTAAATTAAGCGTGGCGTCTTCACCTGTTAGAGTAAGCGGTGTATGAAACGTGATGATGTCGGCTTTTAAGCATTGGTCTAAATCAACAAATTGATCGTTTCTTTCGTTACTCGGTTCACTACGCTGTCTTGGAGGATCGTTTAATAGACAGTTTATGCCAAGAGCAGAGGCTTTTTGATGGACTAAAGAGCCAACATGACCTACCCCGACAATGCCGAGGGTTTTCGTAAAAATATCAAAATCGAATTGTTCGGCAAGGTTAAACAGAGCGCTGATAATAAATTCGGCTACGGAATTCGCATTGCAACCTTGGGCGGAATAAAAATGAATCCCTTTTTCTTTTAGGTAGGCTTGGTCAATGTGATCTAGACCGACCACCGTGCTGCCAACAAATTGAATGCGACTGCCTTTAAGTAGGCTTTCGTTGACCTGTGTTCTGGATCGGACAATTAAAGCATCCGCGTCTTTAACAGATTGGGCATCAATGCTTTTTCCCGGCAGGCTAATGACCTTTCCAAGGTGTGAGAATATTTCATGAGCATAGGGGATGGCATCGTCAATAATAAGCGTCTTTTGAGCAGTCATAGTTTTAGTTCAGTATGAGTTTATTAATTAGTCAGCCTTATACGATAACGGAGAAGGCAGGGAGTTGTAAATTATAATAATGTTCGTTGAGAAAATTACTGGAGTTCAAAAAGAGCGTTATATTGATAGAAGTATATAACCAGTAGACTTATTTTAAATGGATTAAAGTAAGTGAACAGACACGCTGTAAATGGGAGAGTTAAGCGGTGAAAAAAAGTTCGAAGGGGGTCTTAATCGAAGGGGCAGAGGGCAATATAGAGTTGCGTTACCATACTGTTTCTGATGATGAGCAGGCTGTTAAGCTGGTGGTGTTGAGTCACCCGCATCCCTTGTATGGCGGTACCATGAATAATAAAGTGGTCACAACAATGGAGCGGGCCTTCCACGCCTTGGGGTATGTGACGATTGCTTATAATTTTCGTGGAGTGGGGAAAAGTGAAGGTGAGTATGATCATGGGCATGGCGAACAAGAGGACTTAATGGCGGTTGTGGATTGGGCTCGTCAGCAATTCAATGTGGAGCATTTGACACTCGCAGGATTTTCATTTGGAAGCTATGTGTCTTTAAAGGCTCAAAGCAAAATTGAGGTACAAGCGTTATGCACGGTGGCACCGCCTGTTGGTTTGTATGACTTTGCTGACATTGATCCCGTTAAAATTCCTTGGGTACTTATTCAAGGGGGGCAAGACGAGGTAGTGGAGGCAAAAGGGATTGTAGATTGGGCGATCTCATTAGAGCATTCCCCTGATATTTACTGGCGTGCAAATGCGGGTCATTTTTTTCATGGTGAATTAATTTGGCTGAAACAGAATATTTTATTGATTTTTAAAGAATAGCTTTCTTATTAACTTTTATTTATGTACCGTGCTTAAGAGGGGAGGGTCTATTGTAAAAATGTAAATATATAAGTTTTTGCTAATATTTATATTTTCATTATAATAGCCTTGTATAAAGTTTTGATGGAAACTCAAATTATTATCACTAAATTAGGCTTTTATTTAAAAGAGTTTATGATTTAGTTTCTTTGTGTAAAGGAAGAAAAAGTATGAAAACAACTCGTCGCCCTCATTTAAAACGAGCTACATGGTGGCTATTGGCTGGAACGGTTTCTGTTGTTTTATCAAATAGCGTTTATGCACAAGCGTTGGATTTTAAAATGTGTGTTGATAAAGCTCTGACGCAAAATCCAGAAATGGATATGAGCGCGGCACGTATTGATCAAGCCGAAGCGGCCTTAAATAAAGCCGAATCCAGTCGTTTACCACAGATTAATTTATCGCTAACGGCCGCCAATTCTAATAATGCTTTAAGTGCATTTGGCATGAAGTTGCAGCAACAGAGTGTGGCGATGTCTGATTTTAACCCTTCCGTTTTAAATAACCCTGACGGGTACTCCGATTTTAATACCCGCATTGAAATGCTGATTCCAGTTTGGAACGGAGGCAAAATAGGCCACTATGAGGATCAAGCCTCAGCGATGATTCAAGCGGCGAGACAAGGTGATTTAGCGGTTCAACAGTATTTAACGTACAACGTTTATCAAGCTTATGAGGCCGTTCACGCAGCAAGGGCGTACATTCAAGTGGCTGAACAGGCTGTGAAAACGGCGCAGGCTTTTGTTAAAACGACTCAAAACTTAGTGGATGAAGGGGTTGTGGTTCGTTCGGAGTTATTGAGTGCCAAAGTTCATCAAACTAAGGCTGAAGTGTCGTTGCTTAAAGCCAAAAGCCAAGAAGACATGGCGTTAGACAGTTTAAGAATGTTGATGGGTTCTGAAATGCATACAGCTCTGGAGGTCGCTGATCGAATGAATTTGGCGTTGCCTGCGGATTCCATTGAAACGCTTTTGGAGATGGGTGAAAAAGAGAATCCTGAGTTAGCTGCCAAACGTAAAGAGGTGGATTCAGCTGTTTTTGCAAAAAATGCTGAGAAATCGGCGTTATATCCGAGTTTTAATGTCATGGTGCGTCAAGACTGGAATGATGATGCTTTAAGTTTGAGTAATGGTTCCTATACGCTTGCGGGTGTGGTGTCATGGAAAATCACCGACTTTGGTGTGACACGCAGTGCGATGGATATGGCCAATGCTAGTGCGGTGCAAAAAAAATCAGCGTTGCGTTCGGCGGAAAACAAAATGCGCTTAGATATTTCAACCTCTTGGCGAAAAATGCAGGTGGCTGAAAAACAGGTTCAGGCAGATATATTAGCCGTGGAACAGGCCAGTGAAGCGAGAGATTTGATTGTAAAAAGATACAAAGCGGGCCTTGGAACCATGACCGAAGTCTTAGCCAGTCAAACGCAAGTAGATAAAACAAAAGCGGAGTTGGTATCAGCAGAATATGATGCCAATATTTATCGAGCCAAACTACGTTTAGCAACAGGTACGATGGATATTAATCGCCTGTAAAAATGGGCTGGTTTATGAACTGATTTGCGACGTTAAACAGAACAAACATTAAAGAATTAAGGACTTTATTATGCAACAGCTTACGAAAGCATTCTCTTTTTCATTGCTGGTAATCACATTAGGGTTAACGGGTTGCGATAAAGCCCCTGAGCCAAAAACAGCGGAACCTGCCCAAGTGGTTCAAGCGGCGGTGGAATCGGTGAAGTTAACCTCTATTCCTTTAATGGCGGTGGTGCCAGGGTCGGTTGTTCCAGAACAAAAGGCCAGCATTTCTTCTCGCTTGATTGGCTATATCAAAGGTCTTGAAGTTGAGGTGGGGCAAAAAGTTAAGCGTGGTGATTTATTGTTTAGCATTGATTCGGCCGATATTAAAAGCCAGATTGTGCAAGCGAATGCCGCTTATCAGCAAGCGCTGGCGGGTTTAAAAAATGCCGAATTAGACTACAACCGATTTACCAAACTTTATCAAGAAGATTCGGTTTCTAAGCAGCAGTACGATCAGATGCGTTTACAGTACAGTGTGGCGCAACAAAATGTGGCAGGCGCTAGGTCTGGACTGAATCAAGCTAAAGAACAATTGAAATATGCGAATGTTAAAGCGCCTTTTGACGGCGTGATTGTGGAAAAAATGGCGGTGGCGGGTGATTTGGCTGCACCAGGAAAACCCGTTGTGATGATTGAAAATGCCAGCTCATTAAGCGTGCAAACTGAAGTGGCAGGGGATTTGTTTGCCGCTTTACGTTTAGGTGATACGGCTCAGGTAGTGGTGGATGGGTTAGACGATGCCTTTGATGGAACTGTGTATACGTTAGTCGGCGCAGCCAACCCTAAAACGCGTACCCATATTGTTAAGTTAAGCTTGCCTAAAGGGTTAAATATAAACAGTGGTACCTTTGCCAGAGTGAGCTTTAAACGAGACGTTCGTCAAACGATGATGATTACCAAAGCCGCCATTGTGAATCGTGCTGGTATAGAAGGGGTGTTTGTGGTGAAACAGAATAAAGCGTATTTTTATATGGTTCGCACTGGGCTTGAAATGAATGGTCAGGTTGAAATTTTGTCTGGCTTAGAGCTTGGGGATGCGATTGTTGTTGATAATAATCAAACGATGCTGAATGGCATGGGTGTTGAAATCACGAATGCGCCAGCTTTGAAGGCTAAAGGGGCTTAATCATGACGGACATGAAAGAAACGGATAAGCGCGAAAGCGCTTCCTCTGAGCCTGAAATGAATATGGCCGGAAAGTTAGCTAAGGCCTTTATTCATTCTAAAATTACCATGATGATTGTTATATCCATTACCTTAGCGGGCTTGATGGCTTACCTCTTAACCCCTCGTGAATACAACCCTCAAATAGTGGTGCCTGCGGCCAATATTTTTGTCCCTAAAGGCGGAGCGATGCCGACTGAAGTGAATAACATGGTGGTTAAACCATTAGAGACCATTTTGGCTGCTTTACCCGGGGTGGAGCATACCTTTGGTTATGCCAGTAATGATTTTGGGGTGGTGACGGTACAGTTTGAAGTAGGCGAAAACCAAGTGGATAGTCTGGTGAAAGTCTATAACCAGATTATGCAAAACATGGATAAAATGCCACCCGATACGCAAAATCCAATGGTCAAACCGATTAATGTGGATGATGTGCCCATTATGACTTTGGCCGTGACCTCTAATGAATTATCAGGGTACGATTTACGCGATATTTCTTTAAAGTTAGTTGAGAATTTGCGCAATATTGAGGGCGTGTCTTTTACCGATGTTGTTGGTGGTCAGCAGCGTGCGGTGAATGTTTGGTTGGACGCGCAAAAAATTTCCTTAACAGGGCTGTCTTTAGACACCATTAGTCAAATGTTGCTAGGCAGTAACGTCTCTCTGCCCGTGGGTGAAATGGTTAACAATAATAAGAACCAGTCCATTCGGGTGAATGGGTATTTGGGCGACGCGAAAGACGTTGGTGACATTATTATTGGTACAGATCATGGGCGCCCCATTTATTTAAAAGACATTGCTGAAATTGTCGATGGGCCCAAAGAACCGGATAGCTATACTCGAATAGGCTTTGGCCCTGAGTCTGGCTTGGCTACACAAGGTGAGCAAGCGGCCGTTACGATTTCAATTGCCAAAAAACCAGGTACCAATGCGGTGGATGTGGCCAATGCTGTTTTAAATAAACTTGAAAAGCTTCAGCAAAGTGTTGTACCGCATAATGTCGATGTGGTGGTGACCCGTAATGATGGCGCAAAAGCCAACGCCGCTGTGAATCTTCTGATGGAGCATTTGGGCATAGCGATTGGTTCGGTTGTGATTATTTTGATTCTGTTTTTAGGTTGGCGTGAAGCAGGTATTGTGACCTTAACCGTGCCCTTGATTCTGTTTGTTGTGCTGTTTGTCGGTATGTTGGTTGATCAAACCATTAACCGAATTACCCTCTTTGCGCTGATTTTATCGCTCGGCTTGCTGGTGGATGCGGCCATCGTGGTCATCGAAAATATACACCGGCATATTCACAATGGCTTTGATCCTGAAAAGTTTGATGAAGTACTGATTAAGGCGACTAATGAAATTGGTAACCCAACCAATGTGGCGACCATTGCGGTTATTTTAGCGTTTATTCCGATGTTATTTGTCACGGGCATGATGGGGCCTTTTATGGCCCCGATTCCATTTAATGTGCCTGTGGCTATGATCGCTTCTTTAGTGATTGCTTATATGTTGGTGCCTTATTTGGCTTATCGATTCTTAGGCAAAAAAGCGATTAAAGAGATGCAGGAACGTGAGAGTCTTGAAACGCATCATGTGGAAAAAGAAGACTGGATGCAGAAGTTGTATGTCACTTCGATTACGCCTTTGATTGAAAGCCGTACTAAACGCAATGTATTTTTATTTATTGTCTTAATGTCTTTAATGGCCGCGATGTTACAGCCTGCATTACAGTTTTTAAGAGACGACGGAATGAGTAATCCGCTTCACCCTGCAGGGGTTGAGGTGAAAATGTTGCCTTACGACAATACCAGTACCTTTTTAATTCAAGTAGATATGCCAGAAGGCACCGCGCTAGAAGCAACGGATAGAGTGGTGCGATTAATTGGTGATCAACTCTCTGTCACGCCGAACGTAATGGATTACAGTGTTTATTTAGGGGATCATGCTCCGATTGATTTTGCGGCCTTAGTCCGTGGTGATTTGATTAAACAGGGCAGTCACTTTGCACAAATTCGAGTTAATTTGATTGATAAACATGATCGTGATGAATCGTCCCATGAGATTGTGATGCAATTTAATGAATCGCTGCAAAGTCTAAAAGAGGTGTTTCCAACGGCGAATGTGAAGTTGTATGAAACGCCTCCTGGTCCTCCTGTAACAACGCAAATAATGGCCGAACTGTATGGGCCAGATTACGATAAGCTTCGGGCTGCGGCCATTGAAATGGGGCCTGCCTTTAGAGATGTCTATGGTCTGATTAATGTGGACGATTCAGTTACGGCAGATACTGAGACTTATGAAGTTAAGATTGATCGTATACAGGCCAATTTATTAGGCGTTGCACCTGCTCAAGTCGCTAAAATGCTGCGTGATTACATTAGCGGTTACGAACTGGGTTATATGCACTTGAACAATGTTCGAGAGCCCGTCAATATTATTGTGCGTTTACCTCGCTCTGATAGAACGGTGGCCGAACAACTGCTTTCATTGCGTATTCAGTCTCATAGTGGTGCCGCGGTGCCGCTGTCTTCTATTGCGGATATTGAAAAAATCATTCAGCCTAAGCCAATTATGGCAAGAGATCAGCACCAGATGGTGATGATGGGGGGCGAGCTGCTTAAGTCGAGTCCTGTTTATGCCGTGTTGGCTTTAGATAAAATGTTAGATGGTGTTGAGCTACCTGACACGGGTGTGACGTTTCAAACGGCCAATTTAGGCTTTGTGGCCGCCGAGCCTGATGATGTGATGGATTACACATTGCTTTGGGGCGGGGAAATGCGTTTAACATTGGATGTGTTTCGCGATATGGGCAGTGCCTTTATTGTCGCTTTAATCTTTATTTATCTGATTTTGGTGGGCTACTATAAATCCTTTATGATTCCAACCATTGTGATGGGGGCGATTCCCTTAACTATGATCGGTGTTTTTCCGGGTCACTGGTTAACGGATCAAGCCTTTACGGCGACCTCTATGATTGGGGTGATTGCCTTGGCAGGGATCGTGGTGCGAAACTCTTTGCTGTTGATTGATTTTATTCTTGAATACGAGGCAGAAGGTAAATCGTTAAAAGAGTCCGTGATTGAAGCAGGAAAAGTACGTTTCCGTCCAATCTTACTGACGGCATTAGCGATTATGTTCGGTTCAATGATTATGATCACAGATCCTGTATTTGGTGGTTTAGCCGTGGCACTGATTTTTGGTACACTTTCGTCAACCATTTTGACCTTATTGGTGATTCCTTCGCTGTATTATATTTGGCGATGGCATGGCGGCGTTAAACAGCAAGAAGCTTTAGAATCTATGCGGGCCAAGTAACAAAAAATAAACTTGATAATGGCTAGGCCGTTAAAGGTTTTAGCCAACCATTAAGCGCATAAATAAAAAGGATTTGTTATGACATTTAAACGATTTCAAAAAGTATGCCTTACCTCTTTCCTCGCTGCGGCTGTTTCGACCCCCGTTGTGGCAGAAGAGCCTCTAAGTGTGAATGTTGCCAGAATTACCATGGATGTAGCCAATACCATTGCGCTGAACGCGGTTAAATCGTGCCGTGAAAAAGGCATTCCAATCAGTGTTACGGTGGTGGATCGTAATGGGATTACGCAAGCTCAATTACGCGATACGGTAGCCCCTCCTGTGTCACTAAGCATTAGTTATAAAAAAGCTTACACAGCGGCCATGTTTAACGTTAAAGGGTCTCAGTTAGGCAGTCGTGCTAACAGTCCCCTACAAACCATGGGCGAAGGCTTAGCCTTTATGGCAGGTTCTAGCCCAATTCATGCTGGTGGAAAAATGTACGGTGCTGTGGGTGTGAGTGGCGCGCCAGATGGCATGGATGACGAAGCCTGCGCTCTGGCAGGTATTGAATCTGTTTTAGATGATTTAGAGATGCAGTAAGTCTTATAGTCTTTATGTAACCTTATAGAAGAGGGGCGCTACTCTAAAAATGTTTATTAGCTTCGGAATCCGTTGCCTTTAAAAATAGCGCGTCTCTTTTCTAATCCGTTTTAAAAGCTTTTTAAGTTTTAGTACTCACTTTTCACTCCACCTAATAGGCTCTGTGCCATAGCCAATTCATTTCTTTGAATATAGCCTGTTCATAAATCACAGCCATCTCTTTCCTTAAAATAAGTCCAGCCTTTACTAGCGTTAAAGTGTTACGTAATTCCTCTAGTGATCTAGGTTTTTTTTGATATAGTATCTGTTCACCTTAACCTTGTAGATTAACAGGTTATAGTTGTAATATCGTATAAGCTGTCAAAAGGACAGGTTTACATAATATCAGGTCAAATCATACTAAAAACAAGGGTAGTACCCAATAACATGGCTTAAGTGCCTTATACTAAATGTTATGTTTAAAAATAAACCAAAGGAGAACCCAATGAAGAAAACGTCATTCCTGTTATTTATGGTGCTAGCAGCATCTAATGTTTATGCAGACAAGTTAACTCACCCGCTTGATTTTAAAGGCACTGAAAAAGAAAAAAATCATGTAATTTCTTATATTAAAGGTAATGTCAAAGAGCAATACACTAAAATTGGCATGGGTGATCCTTCTACTTTAAGAATGATGGAACAGGAAGAATTAAAGTCATTTAAAGAATTAACAAAAGTTAAAAACAGAAAGTTACTAGATGGTGTCATACGCCAATATTGCGGGATTGGCATGTGTAACTACAATACTATCTTAATGATGTATAACGAACAAAATAAGGCATCAAAAGAAACTCTGCAATGGTAAAAAACATAACAAGCGCATGCAGTGGATGGCAAAAAAGCGCCGCTCCTTCGTCGCTATGCTTTTTTGCCACCACTGATGCGAGACGTTAGAAGCGCCCGCAAGCGGCCGCTTCTAACGGGGTGGCGATCAGGGATCGGCAGTTAGGCCGCTTGCGCGCCTACTAACAGCCAATCAACCTGACGTGTTTCACCCAAAAAATTAAAATTTTTCAGGCGAAGCCACGCAGGTTATCGCCACCCCGTTATATTTAAATAAGGGTAAACATGGGTAGTATAGCCGTAGATATATTTCCTCCAGCCTATTGGCAAGACTTTGAAAAGTTAACTTATGATATTTCTAAAATTGAGTGGAATGATGATTATGCTGAGCTACATGGAAGAGGAGGCCAGTCTCAGGGTGGTGTTGATGTAATTGGTACTAATAGCAATTCAAGTGAGCGTATAGGAATTCAGTGTAAGAAACGTGCGATCAAAGCTAAAGCTGGATCTGAGTCGCCATCTAATACTTTAACGACGAAAGAAATCGATGATGAGTTAAAGTTAATTAAAGATTCTCAACATAACTTGGACCGCTTTGTAATTGCAACTACAGGCCCAAGAGACTCTAAGCTTCAGCTGCATGTAGCTGCATTGAATAGAGCAGAATCCCAAATTAAGGTAGCAATTAAGTTTTGGGATGATTATGTTGAATTTCTCAATGATCACCCTGAATTGATGTACCGTTATTATGAAAACATACTGAAGTATCGTCTTGAGTATGACAGTACAAAACATTATCTACATTTATTATCAATGGCGTTTGACAGGCCAGCACTTAGAACCCCATTTGATTGTGAGAATAGAGCAACGGATTTTATTTCAGCATTATCTGCAACTCAACAAGCTATAGCGACTGGTAGGTTAGTCGATCGAGAAAATAGGGTAATAGACCAGGTTCGTGTACCAAAACCTAAACCTAAAGGGTTAGCTAAAATTTCAAATCGATTGCAAACTTGTCGTGATATTGTGTCAACCGCTTTGTCAGAAGGCCTAATTATTGAGCATGCAACTGTATTAGAAATAAAAGATCATAAAGTAGTATCGAAACTTAATGACTTGCGCTCAGAAGCAATTGATTTGTTAAATAAGATACTTACTGACAATGAAATAGAAGCAATTGAGTTCAGTGGCTATTAAATATAACAAGTGACTATGGTGTCAAACATTAAATTACAAACCTATTTCAGGGTTCCAATGAACACCGTCGCGCACCATCGAATTTAAAATCACAATCATTTTTCTTACACACGCAATGATCGCAGTTTTTTTAGGTTTGCCATCAGCCAACAGTCGCTGATACATTCTTTTAAAGACAGGATTACACTGCATGGCTGACATCATCGCCATGTACATGGCCGTTCTGATTTGATGGCGACCGCCGCGTATTTTACTTTTACCCTGGTAGATACCACTTTCTTTGTTAATGGGGGCAACACCAACTAGAGCAGCGGCTTGTTTGTTTGTAATGTATCCCAGTTCAGGCATGTTGCTGAGCAAACTAAAAGCGACCACATTACCAACACCGGGCATGCTCTGAATAATGTCATTCTTTGCTTTATATTCATTGCAACTTTCAATCAATTTTAAAAGTTTTTGATCTGTTTTGATGATTTGTTTTTTTAATGGTAGTCAGGATGGGCTTAATAAAACCCGATATTTCTTTTGGCATGATTTGGAGTCGATTTTTCTCCATGGTTTGCATCGTCATTAGCTGACGCCTTCGTGACAGCAAGTCGCTCATATGTCGAAGTACACCTGGCTTTAGCTGGGAGAGTTGTGGTTTAATCGCTTCGCCAAAATGGGCAATTAACTGCGCATCTAATGGATCTGTTTTAGCGAGCTGCCCTATGGCGCCTGCAAACCGTCTAACATGCATAGGGTTGGCAATCACAAAAGGTAACTTGTTTTGAGAGCATGCCATAATGAACGCATGTTCTAGTCGCCCAGTAGCCTCGATGATAATACGTGTTGGCTTATGTTGTTTAATAATTTTAATGGATTCTTTTATACCTTTTTCATCGTTGGTGACACTGAAATAGATATCTAAAGGTCGAATATAAATATCGAGTTGATGTTTACCTGTATCGACACCGATGTTGATTTCACGTTGATTATCTTTGCTGTTCATAATAAGCTAACTCCGCCTTGCTGATACGGGCTCGAGGCCCAGTTGACTATCCGAGTTTAATGCTTGGAGTCCTATACAGCGTTCGTTCTTGTTAACGGTCTCTCAAATGAGGAGCCAAGCACTCATCGAACTACTGTATAGGAAGGCTTTAGTTGCTGCTAAAGCTTGGGTCTCACTTTACCCAAATACAGAGTTATTATCCATACAAGGCACTCAAGCCGACTGTGCTAACGCGCAGCGGCTTAGCTTAGTCGTTAGGCTTATTTTGCTATGTACTTAAAACTGGAGATTTTATGAACCAAAGAACACATGAACCAAGTAATTTCTATATTTGGTTGCTCAAACAAATTGATAAAGATACCCCAGTTGGAGATCTTGCCAGGGATGCAAAAGGGGACCCTTCTTTCCCTAGAGCAGGGTCTACTATTGATCCTTTTAAAGACTACCTTATGAAAATATCAGGCGACAGTCTTATTATTCGAGCCTTAGAGGATGCGTGGTCAGAATATTCTGAATCTAATGTTTCGGAAATAACAGGCCTAACAAAGCCCTAAAGCCGACTGCGCTAAAGCGCAGCCGCTTAGCTTAATCGTTAGAAGGCAAATGGACTAATAATCATGTTGGATCGTGAACTACAAAATAGAATTTTAACTTCGCTTAGTGAGGCGTATCCTAATGAATGTGAAGTTTCTTCATTTTTAGATGCGACTAACAACAAGGATCAGGCAAACCTTTTTTATCTTGAAGAGCATGGTTTGATTGAATCATGTGCAGTTAGCAACGGACTTAACTCATCAAAACAGATGCTATCGGCTCAGATAACAGCTCATGGTCTGGATTTCCTAGAAGATGATGGTGGGCTAGGTGCTATTCTAAATGTTCTCACTGTAAAAATAGACTCAGCTAATATAAAAGAGATTTTAGAAGCAAAAATATTATCATCAGATTTGGTTCCCGAGGATAAGGAATCAGCCATAAACAAAGTTAAATCATTTACTGGTGATGTAATGAAAAATTTGATTATCAAGCTAATCGAAAAGGGTGTTGATAACCCTGAAAAAATTGGAAAGATAATTGAAACCATCTCAAAGATGGGTTAATGCCTTCTAACGGGGTGGCGATCAGGGATCGGCAGTTAGGCCGCTTGCGCGCCTACTAACAGCCAATCAACCTGACGTGTTTCACCCAAAAAATTAAAATTTTTCAGGCGAAGCCACGCAGGTTATCGCCACCCCGTTAGGCTAATAAAGGATACTCGATGCGAAGATTCATATACCTGTGGTTGGTTGTTACAGTTTTTTCGTCTTCATTGACCGCATGCTCTAAAGCCGAAAACGGCAATAAGAGCATTGAGGCTGAAGTAGCAAAAACTCCCGAAGATGCGATTAATGGTCTAATAGCTGCATATGCGGCTAATGACCTTGATTTGATACGTCAATCTCTTGGCTCTCATCATAGATTCGGAAGCAACATAGTTGATGGATTAGAGTGGCTGGGTAACTGCCTGAAACTGATGGATAAGTGCATTAAAACGCCAGTTAAAGTGGTAGAAACTAAGACAGTTGGCAATGAGATTGCTGTAGCAGTTTTGGCAAAGAATCTAATCGGCGCACCAATGAGTGTCTGGTTTATAACGTCTTTAGAAAATGGCAGTTATAAGGTTACGGGAATGAATACCAGATTTGAATGTGCACTTAAAACGCCAGAACAAAAGGCGAAAGATCGCGAAGAACGAGAACCCGGCGACTACAGCTTCTGTTAGCCTAACATGGCGATGCAGCCGACCGTCAAAAGCCGCCTTCGGCTCCTTTCGTCGTCGGCTGATCTAGGACGTTATGCGTAAAAGGAATTTGCTATGAACTGGTTGAAAAAAATATTTGGTAAAGAAACTAAAAAAACAGAAAACGCTTCAAATCCAGTTCAAGAATTTACAAAGAACATGGCATCAATCAAAGAATCAGGTAGTGATGAGGGTGGTCACTACACTGATAATGTAGAAACAATAAAGCAGTTAAAAAGAGATAAAAAATATGATGAAGCAATAGAAATATTGCTGAGGTGCGTAGATTTAACAGAAAATGAATCAAAGAAAGCTAATTCAAGTCCTGTTCTGGATGAAAAATTCGCTTTCTTGAGTGAGGGCCGAACAAATCAATGGGGTGTGGCTCCTTGGTATTACGAGCAATTAGCAATCATTTATCGTAAACAAAAGAAGTATGCTGAAGAGGTTGCTATTCTAAAGAGGTATAGTGAGCAACCGAAAGCGCCAGGGGTTGGGCCAGAAAAACTAGCGGAAAGGCTGGTGAAGGCTAAAGAGTTATTGGCAAAAAATAACGCATAACAATGCGGTCAAGCGGACAGTTTTCCGCGTCGTTATTTTTGCGCCATTAAAAGCCAGGCACAAAAATCCCAACGCTACGGCCTGCCGCTTACCTTAAACTTTAGAAGCGCCCGCAAGCGGCCGCTTCTAACGGGGTGGCGATCACGGATCGGTTGTTAGGCCGCTTGCGCGCCTACTAACAAGCCAATCAACCTGACGTGTTTCACCCAAAAAATTAAAATTTTTCAGGCGAAGCCACGCAGGTTATTGCCACCCCGTTATGTTCTATAGTGTAAAAATTAAATTTAATATAGAGACTCATGATTTATAAAAATATTGAGAAAAAATACAAGAGCGACATTACAGATCTATTTACGTCTGTCTTCACCCAATCCGAGGGAGCAGACGAAGGAGCATTAGTTGGCAGTCTTGTTGCAAAGTTATGCACTTCAATTGATGATAAGGAAGTAATCTGTTTTGCAGCCTACGATGGTAATGAACTGGTCGGTACGGTCTTCTGTACGCACCTTAACTTTGGTGGCGATGAAAAAATTTATATGTTGGCTCCAGTTGCCGTGAGTACTGAGCATCAAGGAAAAGGAGTCGGGCAGGGACTCATTAATCACGCCCTTAATAAGCTAAAAGAACGTTCTGTTGAAGTCGTTGTCACCTATGGTGACCCTGCGTACTATTCAAAAGTTGGATTTCAAGCATTGCCAGAGGGCGTGTTGCAGGCTCCGCTTACCCTTTCTATACCTGAAGGGTGGTTAGGGCAATCACTACTAGGTAAGGCTATTCCCGTTATTAGCCAGCGCCCTACGTGTGTTAAAGAATTCAACGACTCTGTTTATTGGTAGAGAAAGAACATAACAATGGCAATTGAGAGGGGATGGCCTTATACAGTATTTGTGTGTGCTTTAGGCTCCGTTAGCCCAAGCCTTAGTCTATCAGGAAAAGCTATGTAGTTTATCGCCACCCCGTTATGTGCCGTAATGGTAGCGAAGTTGAGCAATGAGAATAGAGTCGTCTTTTTGTTTATAAACAATTCTATGTTCATCATTTATGCGACGAGACCAGTACCCTGATAATCCATGCTTTAAAGCTTCAGGTTTTCCAATACCTTCATTTGGGGTTCTTTGAATATCTTTAATGAGCAAATTGATACGTTTTAGTGTTTTTTTGTCCGTGGTTTGCCAGTAAAGATATTGTTCCCAAGCCTTAGTTGAAAAAGTCAGCTTCACTCAATCAGTTCTCTATCTGTTCCACTGCCTGTTTCTAGTTCGGCAATAGACTCTAAAAGCTCTCTCGCATTGGCTGGAGATCTAAGCAAATAAGTAGTCTCCTGCATTGCGTTGTAGTCTTCTAAAGACATCATAACGACTGGATCTTCACTTTTACGAGTAATAATAATTGGTGCGTGGTCATTACAAACATGCGCCATTGTGTTTGCTAAATTTGCTCTAGCTGCTGTATAGCTTATTGCATCCATATTGACTCCAAAAGGTTCATGTACTTTTTTTTGTACATGTTAGCAAAAAGGTACATAGCAAGCAAATAAACTAGAACGGGTAACGATTGGCTAGATTGCACTTGGTTTCAAATTTTAACCAACCGATACTTAGCCTGTTATTTAGGTTTTATGACCTAGAAGTATAAGGGGTTAGTCGAAACTAGGACAAAGGGTATCCTTTTTATGTTGTGAGTATATGCATGAGTAGAGTAAGGGTGGCCTACTCAATACCGTGTTTTGCTAAATTTTGGTAAAGAATTTCCTGCAAGCTGGACATTATCCGCTTTAATGTCTATAATTCGCGATTCATTTAGGACGGAGAGCTGTCTGAGTGGCTGAAGGAGCTCGCCTGGAAAGCGGGTATAGGGTTAAACCTATCGGGGGTTCGAATCCCCCGCTCTCCGCCAATATCCTATTTGAATATCTATTATGGTGACTCTATTCGTCCCCTCGCGACGCTAAGTTGGAAACTCCGCCAGGTCCGGAAGGAAGCAACGGTACCTTCTGATGCGTGCGCCGAGGTAAGGCGGGTAGGGTTGCCACCCTTAATTTGTATCTCTGTTTTAGTCTACTCTTTATTCTTTTTTTCGCTTTGAAAATATCCTCAATTAACGGTTGTTTCAAGTTAAAATAAATGCAATTTTTTGTGTGTTTATTCCTAAGGTTTATTTGATGAGTTATACCGTTCTTGCCCGAAAGTGGCGCCCTAAAAAATTTGCAGAACTGGTTGGTCAAGCTCACGTTATGCAAGCGTTATCAAATGCCTTAGATCAACAGCGTCTTCACCATGCCTATTTGTTTACAGGTACTCGCGGCGTGGGTAAAACGACCATTGCTCGTATCTTCGCAAAAGCATTGAACTGTGAACAAGGTATTTCATCTACCCCTTGTGGTGTGTGTGATGTGTGTCGCTCGATTGATGAAGGGCGTTTTATTGATCTAATTGAAGTCGATGCGGCTTCGCGTACAAAGGTCGATGATACGCGTGAAATTCTTGATAATGTTCAATTTGCACCTACCCAAGGCCGCTATAAAGTCTATTTGATCGATGAAGTGCACATGCTGTCTAAGAGCAGTTTTAATGCCTTGTTGAAAACCTTAGAAGAGCCGCCTGAGCATGTTAAATTTTTATTAGCGACCACGGACCCTCATAAATTACCCATTACCGTTTTATCGCGCTGTTTACAGTTTAATTTAATGCGTTTAACGCAGATACAGATTCAAAATCATCTTGAATTTATTATGTCGCAAGAATCTCTACCTTGCGATAAAACGGCTTTGGCTTTGATTGCCAAAGGTGCTGATGGTTCAGCCCGCGATGCGTTAAGTCTTTTGGATCAAGCGATTGCTTATGGAGCGGGTGAGGTTTTATTTGAGCCTGTTCAAACGATGTTGGGCTTGGTGGATCAGCAGTATGGTTTGTCCATTTTAAATGCCTTAGCCCAAGATGATCCAGATCAGCTTAAAGGTGCGATTCAGCAACTTGCGATTATGGGCGTGGACTATCAAGCCCTGTTAACGCAGCTAATTGAAACATTACATGCGCTGTCTTATTTTCAGGTATTTGGCGACAGTGCTGATGGAATCGGGTTGCCGAATGATATTTTAAATGGCTTGGCCGAGCAGCTTTCTCCTGAGCGTGTTCAACTGTTTTATCAAATTGCTTTACTAGCAAAACAGGATATGCAGTTAGCCCCTGATATTCGTATTGGTTTTGAAATGACTTTGATCCGCATGTTGGCCTTTCAGCCAGCTAGTGGAGCCGTTTGCAATGCGGAAAGTACGAGTTCAAGCTCTGATGTTTCACCTTCTAAGGTCAGCACGCTTTCGCAACCTGTAGCTAGCCTGTCTGAGGCACAGAATGCATTAGCGAGCTTGGCTTCGGCCCGTTCGTTGGTGGGCAAAAAGAATGAAGGCATAGCGACTAATCCTCAATCTGAAGGGGTTAATCATGTCCCGCAAGCGCCTTTAAATTCTCAAATACCAGCTTCAGGCATGGCGGTTCAACCTAATGTCGAAACGGTTTACAATGAAGCGCCAACTTCTCAAGGTAATGCTTTAGGTGACAGTGGAGAATTGCCTCATTTTGATGTGCCAGCGAACACGGCTGGAAATACTGAAAACCTTGGAGCCGATACGGGCATCGAATCCGGTTTTGAACCTAAGGTTGAAACGAATTTTAGTGGCGCTAGCATGGAAAACACGCCACCTTGGGATATGTCAGAACCGTCGAATGCTCAGAGTCAGGTTTCTTCTCAGCCTGATTATGGGGTTTCTGAAAGTGCGCCAATGGCAGAACCCGCTCCTATCATTTCATCTTCTGATCACTTGGCTCAAATCAAAGCGAGGTTGAAACAGCCGCTGGGAAAGCCTGATTCGCTTTCTCAGCCTAGTGTAGTCAAACCACCAGTACAGCCTATAGAGGTTATTGAATTACCAGTAGAGAGATTAAAACATTCGGCTTTAGAGCCGATGTTTAATGAGGTTGAACCGCGTGTAGCCGCTGACGCGAATGCTTTTGCTTCCAAGGATGAAGAGTCTGCCCTAGAGCTAAATGTAGAGCCAAAAGCAGAACCGAAGCTAGAGTCACAGAAGACTGCTAGCGAGCCTCTTGTTCGCAACGCTAATTTTGAAAGCCCATCTAATGACGTGGGTATAGAGAGATGGTTGGAGATTATTGATCAACTCGCTCTTAAGGGAATGGCGGGTGAAGTGGCTCGTAATTCCGTACTGGTTGATTTCTCAGAGACTCGAATGGCAGTGAGTATTGATCCAGAACAAAACTATTCAAAGCAAGAGATGGCTTTAATACAGTTTTCAGAGGCGGTAAAGCAACGTTTTGGTGATGATTATCAACTGGAGTTTGTTTCAACCAATGAGCATTTGACTCCAGTTAAGCATGCAAAGCAATTGGCAGAAAATAAGCAGCAACAGGCCGAGCAATCAATTGAGCAAGATGCAATAGTACAGGCGATCAGTCAGCAGTTAGGTGTGGAAATTATGCAGGGAACGATTAAGCCCATTTAACAAAATAATGTAATTTTTATAAAAAAAATTAGACACAATTTATAAATAGTATTTAAGAGAAAAGGAAAGAGTATGTTTAGTGGAAAAGGTGGCTTAGGTAATTTGATGAAGCAAGCGCAAGATATGCAAAAAAACATGCAAGCAGCGCAAGAAGAAATTGCTCAAATGGAAGTAAGTGGCGAGTCTGGTGGCGGTCTAGTTAAGGTTATTATGACGGGAAAACATGAGTTGGTTAAGGTTGTTATTGACGACAGCATGATGGACGATAAAGAGATGCTAGAAGATTTATTTGCCGCGGCTGTTAATAGCGCCGTTCGAAATGTTGAAGACGTTTCTAAAGAGAAAATGGGTGGTTTGACGGAAGGTATGGATCTTCCGCCTGGCATGAAAATGCCTTTTTAATTCTGTAATTAAATAATCCATTGTGAGTAACCGAATAGGTTTAGGCTGAATATTTGTGAAGAGTCCTTTAATTCAAGAGTTGATTGAAGCGTTTAGGGTGTTGCCAGGCGTGGGCCCTAAGTCAGCACAGCGAATGGCTTACTATTTGTTGGAACGTAATAAACAAGGTGGTGAAGTCCTTGCGAAGACGCTTGCTAGAGCCGTGGAAGAGGTAGGGCATTGTGCTTCATGTCGAACTTTGACAGAAGAAGAGATTTGCTCTATTTGCAACTCTACGAAGCGAAGTAACTCTGAACTTTGTATTGTTGAAAGTCCTGCAGATGTCGCAATTATAGAACAGTCAGGCATTTTTAACGGTAAGTACTTTGTGTTGATGGGGCATCTGTCACCGATTGATGGTATCGGCCCTCAAGAGCTAGGTTTGGACCTGCTTGAAGCGCGTTTGTCGAACAAAGAGGCGCTAGAATTAATTGTAGCAACGAACCCTACGGTTGAAGGTGAAGCCACGGCTTTCTATATTCAACAGTTGGCAAACTCATACGATGTCTTGGTCACTCGATTGGCCCAAGGCATTCCGATGGGGGGCGAGTTGGAGTATGTGGATTCGGGTACCCTAACACAAGCTTTTCTTGCCAGAAAAAAGGTATAGGTTGCTGGATTAAATGGCTAGCCGTGCAGAAAAGGCTGAATGAGTCACTTTGATTGAAGAGACGGCTGAAGGTCGGCTTGAATGAGCTGTCGTTTTTTAAAGATAACGTTTTCATTACCCATATTGGAAACCTTTGCTTGATAAGTCTGAGCAAAGGTTTTGAACTGCCACAATTGGATAATTGTGGCTAGTTAACGGTGTTAAATTTCTCCCCATTTTTTTCGCTTAGCTGGAATTCTAAAGAAACGACCTAATAATAGACCTAGTAACAGAACACCACCTCCCGTTAGGAACCATTGACGTCTAATAGAGTCTTCAGATTGGTCTATCTGCTCTTTCATAATCGCATTTTGATCTTCTAAAGTAGATAAGCGTTGTTTCATCTGTTGGTTTTGCTGATCAAGTTCAACCGCATTGCTTGAAATGGATTTCAGGCGGCTAAGCTCTTGAGTGAGCTCAAATTTTTCTTGCTTAACGGTCGTCAGCTCTTGGTTTGTTTCATCATAACGCTCTTTGAGCGTGTTAAGTTCATGCTGCAATGCGTTCAGCTTTTCTTCAACGGTGTTTGTCTTCTTTATTTGAGATTCTAAGCGTACTTTAGCAACGGGTACGTTCTGTAGAACACTGGTTGGCATCCAGCCAGTGGTGGTTTTGTTGCGTTTTTTGTATTCTACCAATGCCCAGCCTGATTCATTGACTTCTAGAATTTTAACAGCGGCGCCAGAAGGTACCATTCTGCTTATTTTAAAGTTATTACCCGCCCCGCGCCTCATTGGAGTGCTAAGGGAGTCCGTTACATAGTTTGTATACCCTGGTGCCGCGGCCGCAGAAGCCGTTTGACTGATTAAGCCATAGCTAAAGAGGCTGGCGAAAATAACGCCTTTAGCGACAGAGGGCATGGCTGTTTTAAATTTGTTGAATCTTTTCATATTGAGTCTCTAAATTGTTTAGTGCAGTTTCATAGTTCGACAATTTTTCACGCTCATTAGCAACAACCGATTTAGGGGCTTTAGCCACAAAACCTTGGTTGTTTAATTTACCACTAAGGCGCTTAATCTCACCTTGAAGCTTGCCAATTTCTTTTGATAAGCGTGCCAGCTCGGCGTCTTTATCTATTAAACCTGCAATGGGAATTAATACCTTCATTTCACCCACTAAAGCGACGGCTGATTCTGGAGCGGTCGCATCAAGAGAAAGCACTTCAATCGATTCAAGTTTCGCTAAAGAAAGAAGGTATAGTTTGTTGTTTTTAAGCCATTGAAGATCGTTTTCATTAAGTCCTTCTAGTAATACAGGTAAGGCTTTACTTGGAGCTATATCCATTTCTGATCGAATTTTACGAACACCAATAATAAACTTCTTAACCCACTCCAGCTCGGCAACAGCAGCGGAATTAATTTTAGATTCATCCGCTTCCGGATAAGGTTCTAGCATAATGGTGTCATTATGTTTACCAGCTAGAGGTGCAACTGCCTGCCATGCTTCTTCGGTAATGAATGGTGTGATAGGGTGTAACATTCTTAAGAGTGTTTCTAAGACTCTAACCAGTGTTTTTCGTGTTCCACGTTTTGCCGCATCTGAACTATCATTATTTAGAATTGGTTTAGCCAGCTCTAAATACCAGTCACAATACTCATTCCAGGTGAATTCATAAAGTGCAGTGGCCGCCAAGTCAAAACGATAGGCATCAAACTGTTTAGCGACTTCTGCTTCGACTTCTTGTAAACGAGACACAATCCACTTGTCTGCTAGTGAGAGTTCAATCTCTAATGATTCATCCACACCTGTATCATAACCTTCGGTGTTCATAAGTACGTAACGGGTTGCATTCCATAGTTTGTTACAGAAGTTACGGTAGCCTTCAGCTCGTTGTAGATCAAAACGGATGTCTCGACCAGTTGACGCTAAAGAGGCAAATGTGAAGCGAATGGCGTCGGTACCAAATGCAGGGATTCCATCGGCAAACTGTTTTCGGGTAGATTTTTCAATCTTAGCCGCTTTTTCTGGCTGCATCATGCCGTAGGTGCGTTTTTTAACTAGATCTTCCAGCTCAATACCATCAATTAAATCGATAGGATCTAAGACGTTACCTTTGGACTTAGACATTTTTTGGCCTTCGCCATCGCGAACCAAACCGTGCACATAAATTTGTTTGAAAGGGACTTCACCTGTAAATTTAAGTCCCATCATGATCATGCGAGCCACCCAGAAGAAGATAATGTCAAATCCTGTCACCAATACAGACGTTGGGTGGAACTTTGCAAGTTCAGGTGTTTTTTCAGGCCAGCCTAAGGTTGAGAAAGTCCAAAGCGCTGAGCTGAACCAAGTGTCTAAAACATCATTATCTTGATTCAATTTAACGTCTGCTGCTAGATTGTGTTTGGCACGAACTTCAGCTTCATCACGACCAACATAGACTTTACCATTTTCATCATACCAAGCAGGAATGCGATGTCCCCACCATATCTGGCGAGAGATACACCAGTCTTGGATATTGTTCATCCATTCAAAGTAAGTGTTTTCCCAGTTTTTGGGTACAAATTCAATGTCGCCATTTTTAACGGCATCAATAGCTGGTTTGGCTAGTGATTTAACGGCGACATACCATTGATCCGTCAAAAAGGGTTCTATGACAGCGTGAGAGCGGTCGCCACGTGGAACCATTAGTGTGTGCGGTTTAATGTCTTCCATTAAACCAAGTGATTCTAAGTCAGCAACGATCTGTTTACGCGCTTCGTAACGATCTAATCCTTGGTATTTTTCGGGTGCTTCTTCATTAATAGCCGCATCAATGGTTAGGATGTTAAGCATCGGTAAGTTATGACGTTTACCCATCTCGTAATCGTTGAAATCGTGAGCGGGGGTAATTTTGACGCAGCCCGTTCCGAACTCTAAATCGACATAATCATCCGCGATAATAGGGATTTTACGACCAACTAAAGGAAGGGTGATGCTTTTACCAATGAGGTGTTGATAGCGCTCATCATCAGGGTGAACAGCAACGGCTTGGTCTCCCAACATGGTTTCTGGGCGAGTGGTGGCGACGACAAGATGACCAGAACCGTCTGACAACGGATAACGCATATGCCATAAGTTACCTTGCTCTTCGGCGGAAACCACTTCAAGATCGGAAACGGCTGTGTGCAGTACAGGATCCCAGTTGACTAGGCGTTTACCACGGTAAATGAGATCTTCTTCATAAAGCTTAACGAACACTTCCTTAACGGCTTCTGATAAGCCATCATCCATCGTAAAACGCTCTCGACTCCAATCTGGAGAAGCACCCATGCGACGAAGCTGTTGTGTGATAGTTCCGCCAGATTCCTCTTTCCACTCCCAAATCTTATCAATGAATTTTTCACGGCCTAGGTCATGACGGCTTAATCCTTGGGCGGCCAGTTGACGTTCCACAACCATTTGAGTTGCGATTCCGGCATGGTCCGTTCCTGGTTGCCAAAGAGTACTGTCTCCCTTCATTCGATGGTAGCGAATGAGGGTGTCCATAATGGTGTCTTGGAAGGCGTGCCCCATGTGTAAGCTACCCGTGACATTGGGTGGCGGTATCATTATGCTGTAAGGCGCTGCATCAGGGTTTTGCGGTTTAAAGTAACCTTTGTTTTCCCAGGTTTGATACCATTTTGTTTCAATGGTGTTTGGATCGAAATGCTTTTCCATAGGGGTCTTAATCTACTTATAAAATTTAAAGAATAATTCGCACGATTATATCAACCAGAGAAGAAGAAGTCTTTATTTGTCCACGAGAAAAGTAAAGTGAATTTGCATTGTGAAATAATTGGGGAGGCAAAAAAAACGGCAGAGAACTGCCGCAATGTTTTTGCTAGGAGAGCAAAGCGATAAGAGGTTTGTAAGGTTGAGCTTTATTATCTTTTAAGTAAGTAGTTGTAAAACAGCCGCCTTGGATTGGTTGCCTTGGGATTGCATGGCTATGGCACTTTGATTCAGAATGTTCTGTCTGGATTGTTCAGCAATGGCTTTGGCAAAATCGGTGTCGCTGATTTGGCTTCGGCTTGAATAGGTAGCGATGTTTTGATTTTGCATGTTTTCTACGCTACGGGTCAAATCGTTTTGCTGCGCACCAAACTCTGAACGTGCGCTGGAAAGTTGCTCCATGGCTAATCCAATGCCTTCCATAGCGGTGGCCGCATCAGCAGGGTTGGTGATGCTTAGTCCTGTTAGGCTTAAGCTGTCAGTAGTAAGCGTTGGAAGGTTTAGGGTGCTATTTGCTTCAGAGCCTAACGCAATGTTAACAGTAGGGTTGTCGCCATTAAGTAACATTTGATCGTTAAAGCTTGTTGTGCCAGCTATTTGGCTGATGTTTTGTAAGTTCTGTTGAAACTCATTGTTCAGCATGCTGCGCTGGGATGAGTTTAAGGTGCCGTTCATCGCTTGGGTACCGAGTTCACTCATTCTCTGTAAAGATTGGGTGATTAGGTCGCTGGCACCATCAGCTGTTTGCAATAAGGCGATGCCGTCGTTAGCGTTACGGACTCCCATGTCTTGGCTGGTGATTTGAGCGGTGAAGGCGGTAACTAGAGCTTGACCAGCAGGGTTGTCAGCGGCACTGTTGATTTTTTGACCGCTTGCCAAGCTTTGACTGGTCGAGTTTGAGCTGGAAGAGTATAGTTGGCTGGTGCTAAGGCTGTCTATATTCATGTTAAAATCTCCAGTAAAGCCGTTTATAATTTTTATATTACGCTTAATTTATTGTTAAGGAAAGTAAATATGTCATGTTGCTCTGGTGGTCGTTGTAAATTTCAGTTTGAAGAGGGGCCACCGTTGGTCGATAACTCGGTGACAAATTTAAATGCGCAATATCAGTTTTTACCCTATGGAACGATACTTGAAAAAGAAGAGGTGATTCGGATTTGGTTAGAATCTGGAGAGTCTAAGGTGGTGATTTTAGAAGATAAAATCCCTTTGAATATTACGGATTCAGGGCCTGAACCAGTGGATGGCGAGGCTGATTTTCCTTGGCAATTAGTGGCCTTAGATAGTGGTATTGAGTATGAGGAATTAATGGGTTGGAAATTTCATCCTTTATACAATCCAAGTGAAACCTCTGTTTTACTTAAATTTAATCACCCAATTGAGGTGAAACCCTCTTTAAAAATGTGGTTCTTAAATATTTTGTATAAATTGCGAAATTTATAATGAGTTTAAGTTCTATGGCAGATTGAATGCGGTAACAAAAAAGCCTCAGAAATGAGGCTTTTTTGTTTTATAGGGTGATGATGTTTTGTGGTGAATTTGGTCTGATGCTATTGCATGACAAAACGGCCAAGATAAACGTCTTCTAATAAGTCAGGATATATTCTGTGTTGGTCTAGCACTTGGCGAGCTACCTTTAAGATTTCAGTACGTAAATGATCAGGGCCGTCTGGCGTTTTAAGTTGTGAATAGGTCTGATTTCGCAAGATACGATCAATATCATTTTTTAGAATAGGGCGAAGATGCTCCATTTCAACTTCTACTATTTGTGGCATATAAGACATAAATTTTAAGTCTACCGCTAGGAATTTGGCCTGTCCTTCTCCCCGAAAATTAACCACCACTTTTTCCATGGCAAAATACTTAGGGACTTTGGTTTCTGGTGCTTCAAATTGTTTGTACTTGGCTGGGTTGCCTTGGTTGCTCGTGGATTGCTCTTCTGATAAGGCGTGGAAGGAGAGGCTTGTTAGGATTAAGGCTAATAAAAAACTAAGTGTGATTTTTGGCATGGGGTTTGGTCTTCTAGTAGTGGATTAGAAATTCATTTTTATAAATAACAGAATACTAATATTGTATCGGATAAAAATTGAGGGGGGATAGTTTTTTAAAAAGCAGGTGTGTCTGCTTAAAACAAAAAGCCCCGCATAAAGCGGGGCTGGATATGAAAGTGAGTTACTTAATTAAAGTTTAAGATTTTTTAAACTCTGGGTAAGCTTCCATTCCACATTCTGATTGATCCACACCTTCGTACTCTTCTTCTTCTGAGACTCTGATGCCCATCACCGCTTTGATGATTGACCAAACGATTAAGCTTGTTACAAATACCCAAGCAAAGATCACTGCAATACCTGTTAGCTGTGCAATGATTGACGCGTCAGGGTTAGTGAAAGTAACTGCGATTAAACCAAAGATACCGACAATACCGTGAACCGAGATAGCACCAACTGGATCATCAATTTTAAGTTTAGAATCTACGAATAGGATTGCGAATACAACAATCATACCACCAGCAAGACCAATTAAGGTTGCTTCTAAAGCGCTTGGCGTTAATGGTTCAGCCGTGATTGCTACTAGACCTGCTAAAGCACCGTTAAGCATCATTGTTAAATCTGCTTTACCAAACTTAAGCTTAGAGATTAATAATGCACCCATTACACCACCAGCAGCAGCCATTAATGTGTTAACAAAGATCATTGCAACCGCGTTTGCGTTTTCAACATCAGAAACCATTAACTGTGAGCCACCGTTGAAACCAAACCAACCTAACCATAGGATGAATGTACCTAAAGTGGCTAGCGGAAGGTTGGCACCAGGGATAGCGCGAGACTCTCCGTTTGCACCATATTTACCTTTACGAGCACCTAGTAGTAAAACACCAGCTAAAGCAGCAGAAGCACCTGCCATGTGAACCACACCAGAACCTGCGAAATCTAGGAAACCTAAACCATCTAAGAAACCACCGCCCCATTTCCAGAAACCTTGCATTGGGTAGATGAATGCTGTGAATACGATTGCAAAAGCAAAGAAAGACATTAGCTTCATACGCTCAGCGACCGCACCTGAAACAACAGACATAGCTGTAGCAACAAATACCACTTGGAAGAAGAAATCAGACATGCCTGAATAGTAAGGAGCGTCATCACCACCTGCAATAACTGCAGCAGTCGCGTTATCACCACCAATTAAAAAGCTGATACCAGGGAAGAAGCTGCTTACGGCTTCGCCAGGGTACATAATGTTATAACCCACCAGCATGTACATAATACAAGCGATGGCGAATAGACCAATGTTTTTAGCTAAAATTTCAGTTGTGTTTTTTGAGCGAACTAAACCCGCTTCTAGCATCGCAAAACCTGCTGCCATCCACATTACTAATGCACCAGACATTAGGAAATAGAAGGTATCAAGCGCATAGCTTAATTGTAGAACTTGTTCCATAAGTAATTCCTTTTTTAAAGAGCAATATCGCCAGTTTCTTCAGTACGGATACGAACTGTGTGTTCAAGAGGCATAACGAATATTTTTCCATCCCCGATCTTGCCTGTTCGTGCTGCAGTGCCGATTGTTTCAATAACGCTTTCAAGCTGCTCATCAGAAACAGCAACTTCCAGTCTTAATTTAGGTAAGAATTCAATCGCATATTCAGCACCACGATATATCTCGGTATGGCCCTTTTGACGGCCAAAACCTTTAGATTCTGTGACGGTCATTCCGTGTACATCAATATCATGTAAGGCTTCACGAACGTCATCAAGTTTAAAAGGTTTGATAATTGCAACAACCAGTTTCATACTAACCCCTTCTTTGATTAAATTTAAAATATTTTCACAGGGTATAAAGCTTCTGATGTGCCATGTGTTTTTTATTTATTTTATTCAAAGGGTTATGAGTTATTTTTTGATTTTTTAGCTGTGAATTTAACTGTTTAGCTGCAGGTTGATAACTTAATGGTGCGCAATATTATATTTTTGGTGCGCTGATTTCTTGGCTTGAGGAGGTTTTGTACGTTGCCAAAGATATTGCTAGCGTTGGGCATACAGTTGCTCGTTTTTATTGTGGTCGCCTTTGGGGTATTCTTTGCGCCTTATTTTATTTCGCCTCCTTACTCGTATTTAGTATTGGTTATTATTCAGGGAGGCTTAGCCGCTGCAGTCAGCTGTAAGTTAGGTTTGCCATGTTGGTGGCGCTGGATTCAGTTTTTTATGCCTATTGGGCTGTATTTGGGTTTGGAAGCAGGGTTTAATCCAGTTTGGGCGTTGGTTGTATTTGTGGTTATTTGGTTGGTGTTTAGCAATGCGCTGACAGAGCGTGTGCCTCTCTACTTAACCAATCAGACGACTCGAAAAGCCTTAAAGGATCTTGTTAAGGATAAGAAGTCCGTTCGTTTTCTTGATTTGGGTTGTGGTTTGGGAGGTAATGTAAATTTTATGTCTAAGCAGGCGGAGGTGGTTGTGTCACATGGTGTTGAAACGGCTCCGATACCTTATCTAGTGTCTAAGGTTTTCAGCCTGTTTGGTGGGGGTGATGTTTTTGCGATTGATTTGTGGAAAAAAGGCTTGCAGGAGTATGATGTGGTTTATGCCTTTTTATCGCCAGAACCGATGCCAAAGCTTTGGCAGAAAGTGTTGGATGAAATGCAGCCTGGAGCTATTTTTGTCTCGAATAGTTTTGCTGTGCCTGACGTGGAGCCAGCAGAAGTCTGGCTGTTGTCAGATACACGACAAACGCAGTTGTATATTTATCGCTTGTAGCTGGTGAATTGCATCAAGTGTGGTTTAGAAAATTTAATAATTTAGAAGATTTAACGTTCAGTTATTGTTGATAAGGAAAGTGGTTTGATTATGGAAGTGAAACAGTATTCGTTTGAAGAAATTCAGCAGTGGAGTCAATATGTTGAAAAGATGTGTAAGCGATTTCCAGACTTAGAAAAACCGTCTAGTTGGGAGGCTTCTTATGATGAGGGCGAGCTTTATCAGCAGGTCTATTCTCAAGTCATTGCTTCTGAAGATGAAGAGATGTTAAAGCAGCGATTGCGCAAGCAGCGTAATTGGCAGATGGCTCGAATTGCTATTCGTGATTTGTCAGGTCTTGCCTCTTTGGATGAGGTCATGCGTTCTGTTTCAGATCTTGCGGATGCTTTAGTTTCATCGGCATTAGATTGGCATTATGAACGATTTTGTCAGCGTTATGGAACGCCCATTGGTAGAGATTCTGGTTTGCCACAAAAAATGTTGGTCATCGGTATGGGTAAGCTGGGTGGTCAAGAGTTGAATTTTTCTTCGGATATTGATCTGATTTTTGCCTATCCTGAGGGTGGAGAGACTCAAGCGCTGGATGGTCAAGATGTCAGGCGGCCAATCTCCAATGATCAGTTTTTTGTTAGGTTAGGTCAGGCGATGAATAAGTCGTTAGTGGAAATGACGGCAGATGGATTTGTTTATCGTGTTGATATGCGTCTGAGGCCCTTTGGTGACGCGGGTTCACTGGCAATTAGTTTTGCTGGTCTAGAGCATTATTACGAGATTCATGGTCGTGCTTGGGAGCGTTACGCCTTAGTGAAGGGACGAGTGATGGCGGGCGACGCTGATGATGCGGCTTATTTATTTGATATTTTGCGGCCTTTTATTTATCGACGTTATGTGGACTTTACGGCGATGGACTCTTTAAGAGAGTTAAAGCAGATGATCGCGGCTCAGGTTAAGAAAAAAGGCATGGAGGAGAATGTCAAGCTAGGGCCTGGGGGAATACGTGAAATCGAGTTTATTGCGCAAGCTTTTCAATTGGTTCATGGTGGGCGAGATAAGGCTTTACAGATCCGTTCATTATTACCTACCTTAGCGGCTTTGTTAAAACGAGGTTTTATTGATGAGCAGGCACATGACTCCTTAGAAGAGGCCTATGTCTTTTTAAGACGAGCAGAAAACCGTTTGCAAGAATGGAATGATCAGCAGACGCATGACCTTCCTTCGGATAGACATCAGCAGTTAATGTTAGCCAATGCCATGGGCTATGAAGATTATGAGCTGTTTTTAGGTGCGCTTAATGAGCATAGAGAGTTTGTTCAGGCACAGTTTAATTTAGTGTTCGCTGAAGATGACGCGTGTCATGAAGTGGATGCTATGACAAATGTATGGCTTGCCGATCGTGATGATGTTGAGTTAATAAGTGAATATGATTTGTCAGAAGAGCGTGCGGTTGAGTTTTTAAAAAGAATCGAGCAATTTAAAGAGGGACGGATCGTTCAAACCTTAAGTAGTGAGGGGGTTGAGCGTTTAAATGCCGTTATGCCGATATTGATGAAGGAGGTGTTAAAAGCAGATTATGATTCAGTTTGTTTTCAACGTGTTCTCTCTGTGATTGAATCGATTGTAAAACGCAGTGTTTACCTTGTGCTCTTAAAAGAGAATATTGAGGCCTTGCGACGCTTGATTGAGTTGTGTAATGTCAGTGCTTGGTTGGCTGAAATGCTGGTGAAATACCCTGCGTTATTGGATCAGTTGATTGATGAGAATAGTCTCTATACTCCTTTGGAGGCTAGTGCTTTACAAGAGGAGTCGTTTGCTATTTTAAATTCCGCAAATTTGGATGAAGAGGAGTTTATGAATAGTTTGCGTCAGTGGCGTCATGCTCAGGTGTTTAAAGTAGCGGCGGCTGATATCTCGGGCAGTGTGCCTGTGACCAAGGTGAGTGACTATTTAACCTGGATTGCAGAAGCGGTGCTCTCTTCAGTCGTAGAGTTTGCGTGGCGACTTATGCAGCAAAAAAGTGGTTTACCAGGCGGTATCTCCGAAGAGGCTAAACGCAATCCGTTTATGGTCTTGGGGTATGGCAAGCTGGGTGGGATTGAGTTGGGTTATGGCTCTGATTTGGATGTGGTCTTTGTCTATGAAGGGGTAAAATCAAGTGCTCAAGCTGTAAGCGCTTCAGGAAAAGCGTTAGATAATTCCATTTATTTTATTCGGATGGGTCAGAAAATTATTTCATTGATGACAACCGTTATGCCTGCAGGCGTGCTTTATGAGGTCGATACTCGATTACGCCCTAACGGTGCTTCAGGCATGATGGTGGTTGATTTTGAAGGTTATCAGAATTATCTGCAAAATAAAGCTTGGGTGTGGGAGCATCAGGCGTTTGTCCGTGTGCGAGCTGTTGTGGGAGATCAGCAGTGTATTGAGTCTTTTAATCATTTTAAGTCCGAATTTTTGCAGCAAAAAAGGGATGTGGCGGATATTAAAAAAGAAGTCGTTGATATGCGTCATAAAATGCAAAAAGAGTTGGATAAAAGTAGTGAAGTTCTATTTGACTTAAAGCAAGCTCGAGGAGGGATTGTCGATATAGAATTTATGATTCAGTTTTTAGTATTGAGTTATGCTCATGACTATCCGAGCTTGTGTGTTTATAGTGATAATTTACGCATTTTGGAGGCGGTGGAAGAAGCCGGCTTGTTGTCACAAAAAGAGGTGGATGATTTGCTGGATGCTTATAAAACGTATCGCTCAAAGTATCACCGAGTGGCTTTGCAGAATGAAAAGCCTCTGGTTTCAAGTGACTGTTATTTGGAGCAGCGTGAGGCTGTTCAAGCTGTATGGCAAAAGCTGATGCTTGGTTGATGCTGAAAAGGTTTGTAAGTCAGATTATGTCTCAGTTTATTTAATGGCTGAAAATTACCTGTGCTAGAGACTCTCTAGGGGCGGCACAGGTAAACATCAAATATCATCTGCCCATTTTTAACGGGTCCGCGCGCCACAATAGTATTCCCTTTCATTAAGGCCGCTTCGTTTTGAGCGAGGATTTGCAGTTCCTTAGTCATGGTGTCGGTATCTCGCTGAAAAAAGCCGATTTTATCCAGTACAGAGGATCGCGTGTAACCAAGTTTGCGACAGTCGGTGACTTGTTGATAGGTTTTTACAGTGACTTGTTGGCCTGATTTAGTTGTTTTGACCCAGCTGCAAGCTGACAGCATTGAAAGAGCGGTCAGTATCGTTAGTAGGCTTGTTATGTGTTGTTTCATAAATACCTCTGTCTTGGAGTGTAGGGGTTAGTTATTGATAATAGTAGATATTGATGGGAATGTTAATTGTTTTTGAAGGGGAAGGGTTGTCTACTGTTGAAAGAGTATAAAAAAACCCCATCAATTTGACGGGGCTTTTTTGTGGCTATTAAGATCAAGTGATTTAATCTTAATAGTCGTTTTGATGCTAAAACTAAACTGAATTATGCAGAGTAGTATAGATCGAACTCAATTGGGTGAGTTGTAGCGCGTAACTGAGTCACGTGCTCCATTTTTAGATCAATATAAGAATTGATCATCTCATCAGTGAAGACGCCACCAGCTGTTAAGAATGCACGATCTTGATCAAGTGCGTCTAGGGCTTCTTCTAAAGAGGCGCAAACTGTGTTGTAAGTCGCTTCTTCTTCAGGAGATAGATCGTATAGATCTTTCTCTGATGGAGCACCAGGATCAATTTTATTGATGATTCCGTCAAGACCAGCCATCATAGAAGCAGCAAATGCTAGGTATGGGTTAGCTGTAGGATCAGGGAAACGTAACTCAACACGACGACCACGTTCAGAAGGCGCGTATGGGATGCGGATTGAAGCTGAGCGGTTAGATCCAGAGTATGCCAGTAGGATTGGCGCTTCGAAACCTGGGACTAAACGCTTATAAGAGTTAGTTCCTGGGTTAGTGAAAGCGTTCAATGCGCGAGCATGCTTCATTAAACCACCGATGTACCAAAGAGCTTCTTGAGAAAGACCAGAGTAAACATCACCAGCAAAAATGTTTTTACCGTCTTTAGATAAAGACATATTGATGTGCATTCCGTTACCGTTATCACCAACGATTGGCTTAGGCATGAATGTCGCTGTTTTACCTAAAGCGTGTACTGTGTTGTGCACTGCATATTTTAGGATCTGAACTTCATCGGCTTTTGCTGTAAGAGTGTTACCAGCAACGGCTAATTCACACTGTCCAGCTGTCGCTACTTCGTGGTGATGAGCTTCAAGCTTAAGTCCCATTGCTTCAGACATGGCGCAGATATCAGCACGAACTTCGTGTAACTGATCCACAGGAGGAACTGGAAAGTAACCGCCTTTAACACTTGGGCGGTGACCAACGTTACCGTCAGCAAAAACTTTTTCTGAGTTCCAAGACGCTTCATCCGCATCAATTTTAACGAAAGAACCTGACATATCAGAACCCCAGCGAACATCATCAAAGATGAAAAATTCAGGTTCAGGGCCAAAGAAGGCTGAGTCTGCAACACCAGTAGATTTTAGGTAAGCTTCAGCTTTTTTAGCAACTCCACGAGGATCTTTTTCGTAAGATTCCATTGTGCTAGGGTCAACAATCATGCAGCGAATGATGATGGTAGGATCATTGGTAAAAGGGTCTAAAACATAACCATCTGTTTGAGGCATCAGGATCATGTCAGAGTTGTTAATGCCTTTCCAGCCAGCGATAGAAGACCCGTCAAATGTTTCGCCATCTGTGAAGAAGTCTTCATCAATGCTTGAAGCAGGAATTGTGACGTGTTGTTCTTTACCGTGAGTATCTGTAAAACGTAGATCTGCCCACGTTACATCATTTTCTTTAATGATATCGAAAATAGCTTGAGACATTTGTTCATCCTTTTAAGGCTATGTTGTTAAATTTAATCGGGTTGATATTAGCGGGAAACATGCCAAAAAGCGAATATTTTTTTTTAATGATGTAACTGATTGATAATAAGCGCTTTTACAGGGTGGTAAATGTACGAGTGAAAGGCGGGCTGAGCGATGTATCGTGTTCTTTATGGTGCGTTGGGCGCTATATTTGGTGCAGATTTGGCCTGTTAATTTTTCGTGTGCAAAGTGTAATGTTTATGTAACATAACTGTCATAATTAAATTATAAAATCCCGCATATCTAAAAAGATGACTGAATTGGTAGTATATAAATGAATAAAAGTATAGATCAAAA
>Ga0316204_10001069_pt1 | contig 81397 bp, 70 predicted proteins | sample 6monrhotite_MG_2_FD_205661 | JGI IMG/M metagenome (GOLD analysis project Ga0316204, IMG submission 205661) | Microbial mat bacterial communities from mineral coupon in-situ incubated in ocean water Damariscotta River, Maine, United States -... | ecosystem: Environmental > Aquatic > Marine >... | reverse complement strand
GGAAGTTCGTTCCTGTTGGTCGAAGAGGCTGGCTGCGAAACCGCTTCTTAGACCCCCAAACAGGGCGTTCTTCCGGTGCTTTACGACGTTACGCTACGCGGCGGCGTGCAACTCCGAGGTACACGTTGAGCCTTCAGCCGGGCTGGTGGGTCGAGCAATGGGACCCGTTCTCCGATCAGGCCTTCCCGATCGAGGCCCGGCTCATCTCGGACAACCCGGCGAGCGCCACGGTCTCCGAGCTCTCAACAGCTATCGTGACGTACACGTTCTATGTTGAGGGCGTCGGGCCCATTAGTCTGGGCGATGGAGACTTGGCCGTGGACGTCGACTTCGACACCGAGCCCCCGATCTGCGACCCCAATGCTCAGGACTGTGCCGATGGCCTCGTCTGTGCTCTGACCGACCTGGGGACGCCACAGTTCGAGTGTGGGCCTGAGGGATTCTATTCGTCCTATCAAGAGTGCTACACCGCATTCGACTGCGAGATGGACCACGCTTGCGTTCCGATCGCCGAGAACTTCAACTGTGCGTTTGGCGTCGACTGTTGTGTGCCGACCTGTGATCTGGGGGCGCCCGCGTGTCCAAACGGGGAGTCTTGCGTGCCGGTGGACGGGGCGACTGGAATCTGCTCCACGAACTGAGACCGGACGGCACGCTGCAGAACCGGACGGGGGGGCTCCGTTCTCGTCAAACGAGGGGGGGCTGGCCGACGGATGGGCCCGGTCGACCAAGCCCAACCCGCGGGTGATGAGCACGCAGCGCTGTCACGACCGTCGGATGTTCTTGGGCCCCTACGGCGATCCGACGAAGGGGCATACGCCCGAGCAGACGGGGACCTTCTACGGGTACACCGTTGCCGGTGGGAGCAGCAGCGGATCCTGCGATCCCGCCACGCCGTCCGAGGACGACGACCGCCGGCTTGGTCAAGCGGGCGTATTTTTGGCCGGGGTTCAGCACCCGTGGTTTGGTCCACTGTGGAATGAGGCGACCTCGTGATGGTTCAGCGATTGAAGGTTCTCCGGGTCTTGTGGTCGGATGCGTCATCGGGTCAGAAGACGGTGGAGTTCGATCTTGGCGAGGGGCGCACGGTGAGCTGCCTCGTTGATGGCGGCGAGGTCGTAGAAGGAGAGGTCGCGAGTATTCGTGAGTTTTTCTGCCTGGACATTGAGGGGGACCCGTTCGAGTCCAATCCGAACGCGGAGGAGTCCGTCGCTCAACTCAGCGAGTGGGACGTCCTAGCTTTGGGAAGGATTGTCGGCTCGGAGGGGGACTCCGGACTGGTCGATTGCGGGGGGATTGTCATTTCGTTCTCGAATCTTACGGATGACCCCGCGGCCGTCGGGACCTGGGTGGGTGGGGTGCTGCGCCGCCTGGAGGCTGAACTGGAGGGTCCTGCGGCCTAGCGGTTGTGGATCCAGGGTCCCGGGCTCGAAGCACAGCGGGGGTCGTCGAACCGGAGACCCCCCCCGTCCGGATCCCGTTCCGCGGGATCCGTTCCGGATGCCGCGCGAGTTCCCTGACGGCCGGCTTCGCGAGTTTCCCGCGCCGAAGACGAGGGCGGCTGGTGCTCCGTTCAGGAGTGGTGGGCGAGTGCGGCCGCAGGCGATGCGCCGGGCGAAAGCCGCGGACGCAACTCCACTCGCGCCTGCGGTTCGACCGTGGACTCCGGGCGGCGACCTTCATCGCCGGGAAGAACTCACCACCGGACAGCAGGAAACGTTCGGCTACGACCCGCTCCACCGCCTGAACGGGCAGAACGAGGGGGCGACACCCATCGCGACGTATGACGCACTGGGCAACATCACCAACCGTGCGGGGGTTGGTGAGTATGCGTACGACTCGGATACAGGGCGACTTGACTGGTACGGGAACTCGCTGAATGTCGTGCCGCACGATCTCAACGGCAACGTGGAGCGGATCCAAGATACGGAGCTAAAGTGGAATGCGTTCGACAAGATTCGGACGCTTTCGACGGGCGGAGAACAGTCTTCGTTCTTGTATGACGCAGGCGGCACACGGGCGCTGCGCTACGACGAGGAGGGCTACACGATGACCTCGGGAGGGCTGTTCGAACTGTCGAATCAGCCGGGAGCTAAACCCAAAACGCGTGAGACCAAAGCCCGGTTCTTCGTGCCTGTAGGCGGTGCCGTTGTGGAAGTTCGCGACCAGCTCCTCTCAGGGGGTGAGAAGCCTGGCAAGTGGGATCGCGAAGTGTTCTACCAGTATAACGATCACCTCGGCTCGGGGTCGCTACTGGTGAGCGAGGACGGGAGCGTCGAAGAAGCGGTGTCGTATGGCCCATGGGGCGAGGCGCGCGCCTGGGAAGACTGGACTCTGGAGGCCACACCAGAGGAGTTGCAGAACATGGCGTCTGGGTTCACTGGGCATCAGCCGGAGTTGGACTCTGGGCTGATCAACATGCGGGGGCGGATGTACTCGCCGATGCTGGCTCGGTTTCTGAGTGTGGACCCGGTGATTGAGTCGGCTGGGGATGCGCAGACTTGGAATGCTTATAGTTATGTTCAGAACAACCCGTTGCGGTACGTGGATCCTTCGGGCCGCTGTGCAGAAGCGACCGACTGGAGCGAGCCAGTAGTACACCCCAACGGAAGCTCTACGAGGTGGAAGAGGGATGGCAGCGACTGCGACCGAGGCGACGTCCCTCAGGAGGTTCCCGCTCAGGACACGGGCCCGACAGGAGGGTCCACGGGAACCGGGGACGCTGGTGGCGGTGGTGGCAGGTCAGGGGGTGGAAGCTCGACCAATCCGAATGGCGATGGTCAAGGTGGCCCGGAGGCAGGAGGAGGCTGTTCGTTTGCGGATCGTGCCTGCTTCGACGCGTTCCTAGCGGATGCTGAGGCCGAGCGTCTCCGAAAGAGGGCTCACGAGCGAGCACAACAACCACGGACCGGGCCGGCACCCGGGGAGCCGATGTGGACTCCGGACGGAAACGTTGGGACGACGGTCGTGAGTCGGTCCAAGGGCGGTCAAGGCATGATGCTTGTCGCGGGAGCCTTGGGGGCGGCTGGGCCTGCTGGAGGGCTGATAGCCGGTACAGGCTCGGCCAACATGGCAGTCATCGCCGCGGCCGAGACCGCGAAGGCGTACTACTACTGGGCCCTGGGTGCGGGAGTGAGTGCAATGAACTCCTGTACCGCGGGGCTCCGCTGTGGGGGCTCGAAGGTGCCGCCGCCACCGCCGCCGGCGAGCATACCCAACCTGACCCGTGGCCCAGCGGGGGCGATGGTCGGTCAGGCGGTGGCGCACCTAAAAGAAATACCCGGCGCCGCGAACAAGGCGGCTGCGTTTCGCGCAATGGTCCCTCAAATTGCTCGAGCCAACGGTGACTGGAGCGCTATCTTGAGCCGTGGGGCCGATGGATCGTACATCTTCGCCGGGGGAGCCGGCGAGGCGCTTGTAATTAGCCCGAATGGGGCAATATTTCGCGGGAGCATCTTGAACTGGGTCGCGCAGGGCAGTCCCGTTGGCGCGGCTCAGTTCGTGATCGTCGGCACGGGAGACGTACTTTCGCCTGTGTACGACGCGCTGCGAAGACTGTGAGATGTGTGATGACCAAGAAGATCGATGAAATCGATGATCCCGCGTGCCGATACTTTGTATCCGTGGGCGCGACAGCTGCCTTGAGACGTGGAGCACTGCTCGGCCTTCCCGGCTATCGCCAGGAGATGCTGGTCGAAGTCTTGCAGGACATCTTCGAGACCCCCGGCCTCCTCGGTTCGCTTGCGGACGGGACTTGGCGGGAGAAAACCTGGTTTTCCGAGGACTGGGACTGACTGGCATCTCGGCGCAGGCCGGGACGGAAGGCCTCTGTTTCGCGAAAACAAAGAACGTGGGAGGACCGGACGTTGAGAGGACCGAGCAGACGGCGAACTTCTACGGGTTCAGGATAGCCCGTCCCGTCGAGAAGTACGGCGTCCCGTTCCACGGGGGGATCCATGTGGGGGAACCATCACCACCACAAGATCACCGACAGGCCGGGCGCGGTCGAGCGGGCGGGCCTCACCCATGTAGAAGACGGCGATGAAAAACAGGACCGGACGGGACGTAGGGCCCCCGCTTTCGAAGACTAAGGACCCGCCCCGTTGGCCCACGGGTGGGCCAGCGGTTCGAGGTTTGTTCGGATGCCTCAGTTCTTTCGCAATGCTGAAACAGCTTCGCAACACCTCGGCGCGGAGGTGGACCCGTTGTTCCGTGACCGCTGCCGGCAAGGCGGCCAGCGCTGCGAGGCCCAAGGCCAACCGCGCCCGCGGCAAGGCTCGTGCCTACGAGCGCGTTCGAGCTCGGGCAATCAAGCCCAACACGCGGGTGATGACCGCGCGGCGCTGTCACGACCGTCGGATGTTCTTGAGCCTCAACGGCGACCCGACGACGGGGCATACGCCCGAGCAGATGGCGAACTCTTGCGGGTACACCGTTGCCCATGCGGTCAAGAAGTACGGCGTCTCGTTCCATGGCGGAGTTCAGATGGGCAGATGGGCAACCGTCAACAAGCGGTCCGAACTACAAGATCAAGTGGGCGCATCTGTGGCCGGCGTTCAGCACCGGTGGCTTGGTCCACTGTGGAATGGAGGCGATCTCGTGATGGTCCAGCGATTGAAGGTTCTCCGGGTCTTGTGGTCGGATGCGTCGTCGGCTCTGACGGCCGGCTTCGCGAGTTTCCCGCGCTGAAGACGAGGGCGACTGGTGCTCCGTTCAGGAGTGGTGCGCGAGTGGGACCGGAGGCGATGCGCCGGGCGAAAGCCGCGGACGCGAACTCCGCTCGCGCCTGCGGGTCGACGGGGTTTCCTGCAAGTCCTCGTACGGCGGCTCGGAAGGCAGCACACCGGGAGTCATGCGAGCCTCCCGCGTCTCCGGCGGCGCCAATCATGGTTCTCAGTGCTCCCAAACTCCATCGCGGTAGACCAAGCCGCGGGGCCGATCGCTGCGCGATTCGCAACGGCGAATGAAACGGGCGCGGTCCGGATCGGCTCTCGATCCGACGCGGCATCTGTGTGGTTTCTGGTCATCGTGGTGGCCCCGAGTTCGCGTATTGTGCGGGCGATGAGCGAGGGGGTGGTGCTCGCCGGTCGTTGGCAACTCGAGTCCCAGTTGGGCGCGGGTGCGATGGGATCGGTCTATCGCGGTCGGGACCTTGTTCTCGAGCGCGAGGTGGCGATCAAGTTGTTGGCGAGCGACTACGCCGACGACGACATGATGCTGGCTCGCTTCCGGCGAGAGGCGATGTCTTCGAGTCGCCTGTTGCATCCCAACATCGTGACGACCCTCGACTTCGGCATCGCGGTCCAGGGCCCGTACATCGCGATGGAGTTGGTCGACGGTGTCTCGTTGGATCAGTTGCTCGCCCACCAACGGCGGCTGTCGATCCGGCGCGCGGTTGCGTTGGCTGAAGGGGTTGCCTCAGGGCTCGATGCTGCGCACCGCCGGTCAATCGTGCACCGTGACATCAAGCCTGCGAACGTGATGGTCGCCAAGATCCCGCGCGGCGAACGTGCACGGATCGTCGACTTCGGCATCGCACAGGCCCCGACGGCGGGCTCGAAGCTCACCCAGGCTGGCATCGCTGTCGGGACACCGGGCTACGTCGCGCCGGAGCAGCTCATGGGCCTCGATACAGATGGCCGTGCCGATCTGTTCTCGCTTGGGGTGACCCTGTTCGAGATGCTCACGGGCGAGCTTCCGTGGGTGGAAAGCGACCCACTCTTGCTGCTGCGGGCGATCCTCGATGACCGACCGCGGTCCTTGTACCTGCTGCGTCCGGAGGCCCCCCGGGCTCTTGAAGAGTTACTTCGCACGTTGCTTCGCTCTCGCCCCGAGGAACGCCCCGCATCTGCTGCGGACGTCGCGGCCACGTTGGAGAGCATCGCCCGCGGACTCGAAGAGCCGGTTCGTGGCAGTCAGCACGACGAGCCCTCGACGGGCCACGAACTGGCGCTCGCGGCAGCCTCGCTGGATCGCGATGACCGATCCTGCGCCGCTCAACAGCTGCGCTGGTTCACGCGTTGCACCGAAGATGAAGGGGGCCGGGTTGCACAGTCCATCGGCCACGAGGTCATCGCAGTGTTGCCCTCGGCAGAGGCTGCGCTTCGGCTGACGCGGACACACCCCAGTGCAGACGTGCGCCGCCCCTCCCTTGCGCTTCACCAGGGCGTGGCCGAAGTCGACGAGACCGGGATGGCGATCGGCTCTGGGGTTCGGGCGACGCTGCGCCTGGCTCGGTTGGCGGGCCCCGAAGAGGTCCTGCTGACCGAAGAGCTGCACGCCGCCGTCGGGCTCGGCTGGCGCGGGCGTGTCGAGTTGCGCGGCCGCTTCCTCCTCGATACCGACGCGCATTGTCGGATCTACGCAGTGCGCGGGGAGGGAGTCCTCGATGCGTATCGGGCAGAACTCGAAGCGGACTCGCACATCCTTCATTGGCGCTGCGTCTGCGGCGGTCACGGAGAGATCCCCACGACCTCGAGCACGCTGCTCCGGGTTCGTTGCTCGCAGTGTTCCCGCTTGCTCGAGGTCGACCTCGAGCAGTCCGCATCGCCACTCGAGCAAGACGGCGGACATCCGCTGACTTCAGTCGTGCTCACCTCGAACCGTCCCCCTGACACCGACATCCAGCGTGAGGACAATGCCGTCATCGCTGCACTGTCTGGGTTTGGAGAATAAAAAGCCGTGAATCTCAACAGCCAGAGTCCCAGCCCCACTCCTCCTCCCCCGCCCCAAACCGATCTGGACCGCGAGGTTCAAGAAAAGTACGGGAACCGCCTGCGTGCTCGACTCGCGCGCCCGAAGATCACGATCGAGGATGCCCGCGACGGAATGCTCGACTGCTTCGTCTCGACCTACTTCCAGGGCGTCAAGCAGGGGCTCACGCGGATCCTCGGGGTCGATGCGTCGCCCGACCAGGTTGCGCAGGTCACCGCGCGCATGTTCCGAGACCGTCTTGCCAAGCGCGGCATCAGTTTCGACGAGCCGACCGGTGACGGACTCAACGAGGTGAAAGAGGAGATCGACGAGGAGTTCCACTTCCGCGAGCTCCCCGCTGAAATGAGCGCCATGCACGACCAGGTTTGCTCGCTGCTCCTTGCGAAGGCCGAAGGTCTGATCGAGCACGTTGGCGACCGATCGGTCGTGGGTCGCAACAAGGAGACCGAGAGGGCACTGACGAGCAGCAAGGTCGAATCGGGGCCGAAGGCTCCGGTGGTGCGTCCGCCCAGCTTCGGTTCGCTCAGCGCGCAGGGTAGCGGGACTCGGCACGCCGCCACCGTGCCGCCACCGCAGCCTCGCCGTCCAAACAGCTCGGTCACCGATAGCTTGCGACAGGCGCTCGCCAGCTACCTCGACGAGATCAAGAACAACGCGGCCAGTGCAGACCCCCGCGAGATCCTGCAGTCGCTCGAGCGCGCCCGCGGACTCGCTGAGTCGATCGCGGACTTCAGCCGCTGAGCGACGGCGGCGACGTGTCGCACCCGCGTCCGCTCAGCTTGGGCTCAGGCAGAGCCCCTCGTCGCAGACGCCGACGCATTCTCCTTCGGGGGTCCACGGCACGCACTCGAGCCCTTCGTCACACGAATCGGTGACGCTGAGGTCGCAGAACGGTGTGCAGCACGGCTCATCCTCGAGGCATCCCGCGACCAGGTCCGGCACGACACCGATTTGTCCGACATCGCACGCTGCGGGTTGGACCTCGGCTTCATTGATGTAGGGCGTACCGGGCGGCATACAGAAGAACGCGGACTCTCCGAAGTTGCCTGTGCACATCTCTTCGTTGGCGCAGTTCTGAAGCAGCGGCTCGCATGTGTTCAGACACAGTGCGATCACGCCGTCGTTACCGGAAACACACGTTGCTGTGGGATCGGCACAGGACGGACCTTCGGGATCGCCCTGACAATAGGCGACGCAGGTGCCCTGAAGCGTGTCCGGGTCGACATCGAAACACATCGCCCGCGGCTCGCAGGTATCGAGCCCCGTCAGGGGAGAGAGCTGGGTGGTGCACGACTCTCCCGCGAGGTCTGGAGCCTCGGCGAGCGGGATGCAGCGGGTCACGTTCCACGATGGACCGCCATCGTTCGACCACGGCCTGCAGGCTTCGCCCACGGGGCAGTCGTCCGACCAGATGCGGCAGTCGATGTCGACGAAACCACCGTCTGGGTTCACGATGAATCCGGAGCTGAGGTCGGAGGTGCTGCTCGAACTCGAGTCGCCCGGCGTGGAGCCGGTGGTCGTGTCACTGGTGGAGCCCGTGTCTGCGCCCACGGTGGGGGAGGTTGCAGAGGTCACCGGCCCCCCTGTTGCCGGTGTCGAGGCCGTACCCGGTACCCCGGACGTCGTCTGCGACGAATCGGTCGACGCACTGGGTCCGTCGGTCGCGACCGCGGGACCGCAACCGACGAGGAACGCGACGAGGAACGCCCCCCAAAAACAACTCCTGCTCACGGATGCACCATACAACTATCGTGCCGGACAACCGGCGAAACTTCCCGAGGGTTCGTACTTCCTGCCGAAGATCTACAAGGCCGACGTCGAGCCTCCGCGGAGCTGTGGACATACGGCTGCGGCGGCGTTGCTTTGGGCTTTGTCGCCGTCGTGTATTGGTTCGGGTTCGGACCGGAGGGCGTTCGAGCCCTGATTCGGACCGAGTGGGCCGAGCTGATGTCCTGGATGCCTCGCGCGGCCGACATCCACGAGGTCCCGGGCCCGAAGCGCAGACCGGAGCCGTCGACCCGGAGACCCCCGTCCGGATCCCGTCTTTTCTCCGGAGCGCGTCTTTCCGGATCCCGTCTTTCACCTCTGGAAGGTGATCGATCGACGCGTCAAAATCGGCCTACTGCCGACACGCCACGACCCGTCGGAACGACGCGGATCCAAGCAGTCCGACCGTTCCGCCACTGAGCGGTGCGAATCTTCCCCTCTCGAAATGCGAGGCCTCCGGCGACCAGTAGCAACACTCCCAGCCCGCCTCCTACACCAAGCGAGATGGCACGAAGCGTATTCGCCTGATTTCCGTTGTCGCGCCAAGTGTCGATCTGCCCTTGGACCTGAGAGCACTCGTCAGCCGGGTCATTGCTATTGCATCCAAGCTGGGCCTGTTCGTCCAGCGATGCTCCGAGTTCGTTGGAAAACTCGCGTCCCCTCACGCTGTAGAAGGCGAACATCCCGATGCCGGAGACAACCCCGAACGCGCCCACCCCCATTGATGTGATGCCGCCGACCTCCCAGCTTCGTCCCGGGTCTTTGCCCAACGTGATCGGTCTAGGATCACCCAACCGCAAGATTACCGGGCGTGATGGTTCACCCGACGGCCCGGCTCTTGTCCCGAGAGTGTCAGCCATGTCGTTCGCGCAGCTGAGAATCGCCTGGTTGAGTACGCGCTCGGCATCGCTACCTTCGGGAACAGCCTCGAGAACGCGCTCGAACTCTCGGACCGCTTCTGAACATCGGTCGAGCTTCTTGAGCACCTGACCGTATGCAAAACGGGTGTTTGCATCCTCTTGAAGCGAGAGCGATGCCTCGAGCGGTCGCAGAGCCGCCTCTAAGTCCCCTGACTCGAACAGCTTCACACCCGCGTTGTAGAGAGCTTCGGGCTCGTCATTCAAGGGGGTCTCGGAGGCTTCGTCGACAGAAGGTTCGAAGGCGCCAGGCGGCGGAATAGGACTCACCGACCCGAAAACGATTGAAAGCGAAACAGCCAACTGGACCAGCACAGCTCGCAGCATATCGGTGCTGGCCGAAACCGTCTCCAAGAAGAGAGCCGCAGTGATCTGTTGTTCTCGGCCCAGGCGCGAGCCTCCGGCGAGCGCGTGCTGGTGTACTTGCTGTTCGAGCATCAGTCGACGTCGGAGCGGAGAATGGCGCTGCGACTGCTGAGCTACATGGTCAGCATCTGGGAGCGGTTCTCAGAAGCCGACAGGGACCTGCAGCTGGAGCGGTTCCGTGCCATTCTCAAGGGGCGAGCACCCGCCGCGGGGTCCGTCGCGATGACCATCGCAGAACAGCTTGTGGCCGAGGGCGAAGCCCAGGGGAAACTTCGTCGAGCGGCCGTATTGGTGCTCACCGAAATAGCGCGTTTCGTTTCCTGTGTCTTGGCGTGTTTGTGTCACCTACGTCATGGCACCAGAGCAGAGGAGTCGCCGCGCGCCCGTTCACGCGCGGCCGCGATGCTGCTCGATCAACGCCCGGGTCGCACGCGGATCATTGGTCAGCACCGCATCCACATCCATCGCGAGATAACGAGGCAGGCGTCGATGAAGATCCGGGTCCAGGGGGCACACCCTCTGCCCGCGCGCGTGGGCCCGGCGCACGTACCCGGGATTGATCGCCAGCCACGGCCAGTACGGACCGAGCAGTTCGGTGGTTGGGTTCGCGTGCGGCCGGGTGATCGCGATGTGCCCGGCAACCAGGTCCGGCGCGCGCTCCTTGATCGCCCGGATGAGCCCCAGGTCTTCGGCGATGATGCCCGCGCGCTGGGCCTGGACCCGAGGACCGAGCACACGAAGGAGCTGGGCCAGCGGTCCGGGATGTCGAAACTTCGGGTCTTTGATCTCGGTGACGATGACCACACCCGGCGGGGTCTGCTCTACCAGCTGGGCCAGTGTCGGAATCCGTTCTCCGGCAATGCCGTGCTCGGTGCGTAGCCGAAGTTCCATCAGCTGGCTCAGCGAGACGGTGGTGATCTGGCGCGGGTCACCGGTCATCCGCTCGAGCGTCGCGTCGTGGTGGCAGACGATCTGGCCGTCGGCGGTGAGCCAAATGTCGGTCTCCAGCAGATCTGCGCCATGCCGCACCGCGAGGTCGAAGGACGCGAGGCTGTTCTCAGGGGCGAGATCGGAGGCCCCTCGATGCGCCATCACCCAGGGACGAGGACCCTCCAAGCTGAGTCGTTGTGGGGACACGCGGTCCCTGTCTATCCGGAGTGGGGACCGATCGCAAGGCGGCACGGGTCGTGCATACTCGGCGTTGCCATCCTCCTTGGTGGCGGAGAGTGTCCCTTATGGTCATATCCAGGAGCGGTGTTTCTTGGCGTGCGCCGTGCGCGCTAAATGCGACAGCGCTGTCGTATTTGCATGCGTCAGGATTGGCGCATTTGCGACGTGGCCAGGCGTTGCCGCTTCGGGGGGCGCATGACCAGGTCCCATCAGGCCAACTCGCCGTAGCGCTTGCTAGCGTGCAAGGTTTGCTGCCTCCAGACTCGTCTGGCCCCGAAGCCCATACTCGCGCCCACGTTACGCGGCGGCCGATTGGCTCAGCTTCAGGGTCGTTCAACAGACTCGCCGGGCCGAGGTTCTCCCTGTCTCGCGCGGGCGGTAGACTCGCTCTACCCCGTGGGCGAGAACATCTACAAAACCGAGTTCATCGACTCGGACTACGGAGCGTTCGGCACACGGCTCGAACAGCAGCTGGACGTGTTGCGCGACACTCTGCGTACACCCGCATTCAATCGAGACAAGCCCAGTCTCGGTGCCGAACTCGAGGTCTATCTCGTCGACAAGGACCTCGACCCGGCGCCAGTGAACGAAACGCTGCTCGAACTGTCCGACAACCCCCAGCTCACGCCCGAACTCAACCGCTACAACCTCGAGTTCAACCTGTCTCCGGTCGACGCGGCAGGCTCCCCGTTCGGCGCAATGGGCTCGGAGCTGCGGCGGTTTCTAGACGAGCTTGCCGCGCATGCGAAGGAGATCGATACCCGCGTGGTGCCGGTGGGTATCCTGCCAACGCTCCGCGAAGAGCATTTGTCCCTTTCTTACATGACCGACCGTCCCCGCTACCACGCGCTGAGCCAAGCGCTTGCCCGAGAGCGCGGCGACGGGGTCCCGATCAAGATCAACGGCAAGGATCCGCTGTCGATGCGCGGGGAAGGGGTGACGGTTGAGGGGGCCAACACGTCCTTCCAGGTTCACCTCCGCCTGGCTGCGGACGACTTCGCACGGACGTTCAACGCCGCGCAACTGACCACGCCGCTGGTGCTTGCCCTCTGTGCGAACTCGCCGATGGTGGCCGGCCACCGACTGTGGCAGGAGTCACGCATCGCGCTGTTCAAGCAGAGCACGGACATCCGCCTCAAGGCGCACCCCGATTGGCGTCAGCCGGCCCGGGTGTGTTTTGGTCACGGATGGGTGCGGGAGGGCGCGTGGGAGCTGTTCGCAGAGAACGTCGCGCTGCATGCCCCGCTGGTCCCGGCGCTCTATGACTCGGACGACGACACGACGCCTCCGCGTCTGCGTGAACTCCGGCTCCACCACGGCACGATCTGGCCGTGGAATCGTGCCGTGTACGACACCGCGGACAATGGGCACCTGCGCATCGAGTTCCGCGCGCTCCCTGCCGGTCCCACGGTGCTCGACATGATGGCGAACGCGGCGCTCTCGATCGGATGGAGCGTTGCGCTGCAAGACACCATCGACGGACTCGTCGCGCGCCTTCCCTTTCGGACGGCGGAGTACAACTTCTATCGCGCCGCCCAGCACGGCCTCGACGCGATCCTCCTGTGGCCATGCGCGCATGGCGGGGGACTCGAGGAACGTCCGGTCACGGAACTCATCGAGTCGTTCCTTCCGTGTGCTGCGGATGGGCTGGCGGCGCTCGGGATCGATTCGAGCGACTCGGACCCGCTGCTCGATGTGGCCGCGCAGCGCCTTGCGTCTCGCCAAACCGGGGCCCAATGGCAGCTCGACCACTACGAGCAACATCGTGCGAAGGGCACGGTCGACGAGGCTTGCCGAGCGATGTTGGCGGGCTACATGGAGCGCATGACGCTCGGAGACCCGGTGGCCACGTGGACCTGACGACCTGGACCAACCCCGACCCCGACTCCATTCCTCCTCGGGTCGGCACATTCCTCCAGTCTTTGCCCGGGCCCACCGCGATTGCAGTCCACGGCCAGGATCGCTCGCGGTGTCGCGTCTTGGTGACGCTGTCGCACGGCAACGAACCCTCAGGCCTCGAGGCGATCCATCGCTGGCTCCGCTCGGGGCGAACGCCTGTTGTCGACGTGCTGTTTCTGCTTGGATCGGTGGAAGCCGCACGGGCCGAGCCGATGTTCTACTTCCGCATGTTGCCGGGACAGCGCGATCTCAACCGTTGCTTCACCCCGCCGTTTCCCGACGTCGCGGGACAGCTTGCCGAGGCGATGTTGCGCAGGATCCGTGCTTCGAAGCCCGAAGCCGTTCTCGATCTTCACAACACCTCGGGCAGCAACCCTGCGTTCTCGGTCACGATCGGCGACTCACCCCAGCAGCGCGCTTTGTCCTCGCTGTTTGCCCAGCAGATGATCGTGACCGATCTGCGTCTCGGCTCGCTGATGGAGCAGGACTTTGGTTGTCCGGTCGTCACGATCGAAGCCGGCGGTAGCCAAGACGACACCGCAGCGGGGGTCTGCGATGTTGGACTCGAAGCCTTCTTCCATCGCGACGACGTGTTTGCTGAGGCTGGCGACGTCAATCTCCTCGAGCACCCATACCGCCTCGAGTTGCAGCCGCACGCCCGGATCGACTTCGCTGATCATCCGCTGCCCGACCGCGACCTGACGATGCGGGCCGACATCGAGCGCTTCAACTTTGCCCCCGTGCCGCCCAGCGAGCCGCTCGGGTGGGCCAGCGGTTTGGGAAGCCTGCGGGCGAGCACGGGCCGCGACACCTGTGATGCTCGGAAGTTCTTCCGTATCGAAGACGGGCGTATCTACACGCGTGACACGCTCCGGCTGTTCATGGCGACCACGCGAGCCGACATCGCGGCATCCGACTGCCTGTTCTATTTTGTGCGCGAAGGCTGAAGGAGCACGCTCCTCGGTGGCGCTCGCTCCCGAATCTAAGTCGGCTGGAACCCTCTGGGGCCTTCGTGCGTCTATACAGCGTGCTGTCCCGCCGAACGTTGCTCTGTGCGCTGAGTGCCTGCGCCCTCGTCGGGTGCAATGGAGCCGCGAACGCCGCGGAACCGAAGCCGGAGCCCGAGGGCAAGGCCAATCCATCCCCAGCCGAATCGGCTCACACCGCCAGCGCGGGCCCCGTCGAACTCGGCGAGCCTCAGACTCGAGCCACCGTCTACTTGGTCTCGTTGGGCCCGTTCGACGCGTCCATGCTGGATGCAATCGAGGCCGGCCTCGCGGATGAACTCCAGGTCGAGGTCAAGCGCCTCGGTCGCAAGCCCTTGCCCAAGTCGGCCTGGTACGCGCCACGCAGGCGGTTCCGCGCCGACATCATCCTCGATCACCTGCCAACGCTGATCCCCGACGAGCCCGATTCCACCCGCATTCTGGCTCTGACCCAAAAGGACATCTCCACGACCCAAGGAAAGTTCAAGGATTGGGGGGTCTTTGGGCTCGGCAACATGCCCGGTCAGGCTGCCGTGGTGTCCAACTATCGCCTCAAGCGCAAGGCCAAGGGCCCCAAGCATCTGCGCCGCCGCATCGTGAACACGGCGATTCATGAGGTTGGCCACATGCTCGGCCTGGCCCACTGCACCGAGCACGACGAGCGATGTCCGATGCAGGACGCCGAGGGCAGCATCGCCAACACAGATGCGAGCACCGGGCACTTGGGCCCCGAGTGCCGCGCGGAACTCGATCGCGAACTTCCGCTCAGTCGAAGCGGCTCATGATCTCGACGTCCCAGGACTGAACCGACCCGCTGTTGGCGTTGTCCAAGGTGTCGCGAACGATCAGGGTCCACGTACCGTTGACGGACTCGTCGCCGGAGAAGCCGGTGGGGACGATGGGGACGCCGCCGGGGTGCAGCTCGGTGCTCTGAAGGTTGGCGACCGAGACCTCATTGCCGTCGGGGTTTCGCAGCTGGATCTCCAGCTCTTGCGGCGCAGGGTGGTCGAGGTCGAGCAGGACGGTCACGTCCATGTCGACCGTGGTGAGTCCGCTGACCTCCATCGAAACCTCGGCGGCCGCACCGTCCGAAGGAATCACGACCGATCCTCCCGTGAACACGCCGCTGTACGAGCTGTCCAAGCAGAGCCCGCCGGGGTCGTTCGCCAACACGGTGTTGCGGATGATACCGGCGCACAGCAGGCCGGTCGCACACGGCGAGTCGAGGCCGCAGTCCATCGAATCGGTCGCTCCGGCGGCGCACGAGGTCTCGAGCACGGCGGTTTGGTCATCCATGTCTTGAACCTCAGCGTCCAACGCGTCGAACGAGAGCAGGGTATCGGCGGGCCAGATGAACTCGTAGGTTTCGCAGTCGTTGCCCGGGTTGACGTGGTCTCCCGAGATTCGGAGCGTGTCGCCGAGCCACGCAAGCGCGTTCACGGTGACGCCATGGCCGGGGTAGGCCAGCGGACCCCGGCTCCCGAACAGCACCCATTGCTCCGGAAAGGTGACGCCCGCGGGCACCGGAGCATCGGTGAACGATGCCCACTGCGCGGCGCTGGTGACCAGAACCCAACCCACGGGCACGCGTGCGGTGAGCTCGAGGACGCTCGGGTCCAGGACGGTGAAGGGCACATCTACGGCGCTCGCTCCGGTGGTGTCGTCGGTGCTCGTGGTGGACTCACCCAGCGTCCCGGATGTTCCCGGCCCGGTTGTGGAGTCGCTGGTGGATCCGCTGGAACTCGAGGACCCGGTCGTGTCGGTGGTCCCCGTGGTGCTGCCTTCGGCCGATGCGGTTCCCGTGGACGTCGACCCCGGGGCACCCGTGCTCGAGGTCTCGCCGCCCGTCGTGCCATCGCTTCCGCCCGAGCCGGTCAACTCGGGGCTGCCGTCGTCGCCACAACCGGGGGCGAGGCACAGCAGCGCGCCAAGAAGAAGAGCCCCGGACGGGGAGGAGGCGGAACGGACTCGGGCAGCGGCTCGCATGTCGCCGCGGAGGCTAACCCAAGCTCGCGCGCCATTGCGATCGGCAATGTGTGATCGCCGGTGACCGGCCCGTGACCCTCCGCTGTGCGTCACAACGACAGGAGAAATGCGCGCAGGTCCGTACGTCGCTGTGGCGTGACCTCGACGCGGCCCTGCGAGTGTTCGAGCATGTCCGCGATCGCCACGTCGAGGTTCTGTGACCGGCCGTCGTGCATGTATGGCGCGCCGTACTGCACGCCAAGCAATGAGGGGACCTGCAGAGTCCCGTGGCCGGGCACGTGGACACTGTTGGGGTTGTCGTACCGCGGAGCGAGGTGACAGGCGTTGCACCCAAGCTCGTCGAATGCGCGGGCTCCCGCTGAGACGGCCGACGGATCCTGGTCCTCGGAGGGTTGCATCGCGGGGAGTGCGAAGAGGTAGCGTTCAAAGACCTCGACGTGCTCGGGCCCTCGGTCAAAGCCCAACATCGCTTCCACCCGGACCTCGGCGTCGAGGCTCGCGATGTCCGCTTGCTCGCCGCCCCAGTGAAAGGGCGCACCCCCATCCAAGCGACCGGCTAGGCTGATCGTGCGTCGGGGGCTTGTCGATTCGAGCGCCCAGCGCAAGCCGTCTTCCCGCCCCTCGGGATGGCATGAGACGCATGCGACCCCTGCGGAGGTCGGTCGGTGGAACTGGGTGAACCCACTGTCCTCGATGCTCTGGTGATCGAGGAACCGGATCCGCTCGGGCGAACCGTTGTCCTCCGGGTCGAAGATGAGCAACCCTGGGTCTTCGGGCTGGAAGACCCACGCTCGTCCGTCGGCGTCGAACTCGACCGCCGTGGGCATCGAATCGATCGAGCGTTGCCCCATCACGAAACACGTTGGCAGCACGGTCGGGAGGCCGTCGATGGGCTCCCGGATGACAACGATCCATTCGGACTCCACGGCCCCGACCATCGCGAACCGTTCGCGGTCCGGGTCGAGGGCAACATCAAACGCGAGGCCCATGCCCGGGAACGCGTGGGTCTGAACCTCTTGCGTCTCCGGATCGACCCACGAGAGCGCCGCGGTCTGCGTGCCCACGCAGCCGCTTGTGGATGCCCATCCTTCTGCGGTCGACGTGACGCCGGATGCGCTGTTCTGCGCAACCTGGTGGAGCATCTGCCAACCCCCAACTCCGTCGTCGACAACCCGCCGGCCGACATTGGGAACGAGGGGCCCTGTGACCGAATCCTCGAGTGAAGCCTCGAAGGGGACGGTTTCCTCGCCGCCGATGATTCCCACGTCGGCTGGCGCTCTCACATCGGTGACCTCACCGGAAGCGTCGAGCGTGAGAACCGATGGCGTACGGAAGGTCGAGACTCTCAGTGGTGGTCCAGCATCGACGACGTCCCGCAGCTCCTGCCCAACGTCGAGCCGCCCGGCGATCCGCCCTTCGCGGACCTCGTGCACCGCACCCTCCGCACACGCGACCCAGGCCGTGTCGTTCTCGTCGAGCGCGAGTCCTCTTGGATTCGCGCAGACCTCAACCGCACCCATGGCCTCCCCAGCGTCCGGGTCGACGTACAGCAGGCCACCGGAGCGCGTGCACACGACCACCAGAGTCCCGTCCGAAGCTTGCGCCATGCGCCCGGGATGGCAGCCAGGTACCGAGACCGAGCGTAGGACCATCTGTGTCTCCACTTCCACCACGTGAATCTCATCGCGCAACTCGTCACCAACGAGCATCTGAGAGCTGTCGCGGCTGAGCAGCATCGTGCCCCCGCGGATCGGGGCCGGAGGGAATTCGGCGATGTCCGGAGGGTAGGGCCACTCACCCGCAGAGACATCGAGGAACTCGTCGTTGTCGTCGACTCCCGCCGAAGTACTTGTGCCTTCATACACAAGTGTTCCTGCGTCGAGTTCGAACTCGCGCTGCGCGGGCTCGGTGCAGCCTCCTGCCGCAAGTAGGACCATCCATGGTCGCAACCTATCCATTACCGCCAAGCGTAGCAGTCTGTGCTCGTCTTCCGTCGCCTCGTTGGGAAACGGCGTTCCTCAATCCGCGCAGCAGCGAAAACCGAGCGCCGAGTATCGGTCCTCACCGGGTGGGACGCGCAGTCGCGAGCCCATCGAGCACTTCATACCGATGCCTGAGTGGTTGTAGCTGCCGCCTCGGACGCGGCACCCGTCCTCGTCACACGAGTCGACCCACTCCAGCGCGTTGCCGCCGAGATCGAACACCCCAGTGTAGGCTTCGTCGGGCGACTGGCAGCCGGGGTGCGTCGCAACTTCGGTCTGCGCCCAGCCTTCCTCCGGCGAGTCCCAGCAGACATGCGCGGATTCTTCGGCACCGTACGGGTAGGGGAACTGGCCTCCACCGGAGCACGCGGCGAACCACTGATCGACCGCGGGATCATCGTAGTCGTCCACCGCGGTGGGGCCGCCACCGATGGCACCACACAGGCGCTTGTCGTGCGCTTCGCAGAACCCCCGCGCGTCGCACCAGTCGACACATCCGACGGGACGCTCGAGGAATCGGTCGAGCCCCCACCCACCAGTCGTCTGGCATGAGGGTTCATACAGGTTGTCTTCGCAGGAGGCGGCCTGATCCGTGGGAGCCTCGGCAAGCCACGCGAAGTACTCACCCCGAGTGACTTCGTTGACGTCGATGCAGAACCCCTCGGGCAAGCGTTTCATCAGGCCGCCCTCGGCCGGGCAGGGGTCGCCGCCGGGTACCGGAGCGGGTGCCGAGCCCAACGAGCGTTGCGAGACTGTAGCGTCAGGCGTGGTCTCGCCTGCACCGCAGCCAAAGCACACGAGGGAAGCGACCAGCAGGGTTTGTGTGTTGCGCAAGGTCATGGCTCACCACAGGTGCGGAGGAGAGTTGGTGTAGGGGGCGTCGTCGCCCATCAAGAACCGCACGACCTCCCCATCGAACAGGTTGTCGCGCGTCTCCTCGCCCGACACCTCGCGAAACTTGTAGGGCTCGCCGACCTCGCCGTCGACCTCGTTGCCCTCGAGTCTCAAGCAGTCGATACGCGTGCCCAAGATGCCAAAGTTCGACAGTGTGTTTCCCCGGACGACGAACGACTCGGTTCTCGCCAAGTGCAGTCCGGCGTCGATGAACACGTTGTCCTCGAAGTAGTTCGGCGCCGTGTTGCCGCTGCGGGTGCCTCGGCCCGGGCGGTCGGGGTCATCGCGGGAGTACCCGATCAGGCCCCAGCGTCCGTTCGAGCTGCCGACGGTGACGGTGATGGTGTTGCGCCGAATCACGTTGTCGGACCTGCCCCAGTGCACGATCGGTCCGTCGGTCTGCGGCTCGGTCAACCCGGTTTGGTCACAGATGTTGTCGAGGAACCACAGGTTGGTGCCGTCGGTGTTGACCAGGTCGCCGCCGAAGTTTTCGTGGAAGTTGTTGTCGCGGATCAGGATGTCCGCGCTGCGAAAGTCCAGGCTCTCTACGTCGACGCCAAACTGCGGGCTGGTGCCGTTGATGTGGTGGATCTCGTTGCCCTCGATCAACACCCGCACGCCGCCGACGATCGAGACCCCCTGCCGACGGTTGTCGTGAATCTCGTTGTTGCGAATCGTGATGTCGAAGCACGAGTTGCCCGGGTCTCCGGAGCCGACGATCAGCACGCCGTCGCCCGTGACGTCGCGGAGCTCCATGTCCTGCACCAGCACGCGCTCGGAGTTGCCTTCGATGCAGATCGCATGACCCTCATCGTGTGCACCGCCACCTTCGTAGATGTGAGTTTCTCGGTCGCCTGCGATCGTGCCGCCACGAATGACGACGTCTTGCTCTCCGCGGACCGCGATGACGCAGTAGTTCCAGCGGTCGTTGGTGTCCATGGTGAGCGTTGCGCCGTCGAGCAACTCAAACACCATGTTCGAGGGGAGGGTGATGCCGGCCCAGTAGATGTCGTTGCCTTCACGCCCGACGAGGTAGTTCCCCGCTGGCACGCTGAACTGTCCGTAGCCCTCCGCGTGGGCCCAGTCGATCGCCTCCTGAAGGCCCTCCGTGGTTCCCACGGCGTCGGTCCCGTTGGTGGAGACGCCCCAGTCAGCGGGGATGAGGACATACTCGCCCTCCGAAGTCGCGGGCGGTTGCACTTCGGGCATGGGCGCTGGCGGATCGAACGCGCACAGTTCGGTGTCGAGTGGGCCCGAGTCACCCCCGGTCGAGCTGCCGGTGGTGTCGTCACCAGGCCCGGTGCCATCGAGCCCACCGGTCGATGTGCCGTCCGATGTCGCGGGGCCGCTGGTCGAGACCGGCGTCGTTGTGGTGGACGATGTGGCGTCGGTCTCGCTGGCCGAGTCCCCGCCACTGGGCGAGCCGCACGCGACGCACACGACCAAGAGACAACACGTGGTCCACCTCATTCAGCAAGGGTATCTACAGTGATGACACGCGGTGCCAGATGTGTCTCAGGGCTGATTGGACGACCGTTTATCGCTGGATCTGCGAAGCGGGGTCCGGGTCCCCCTGCAGTAGCCCCCAGCGATCCGCGACGGCGTAACGCTAGTCAGTCGGGAGGCGATACTCCAGTGATGGAGCGTCGCGGCTTTGTGTTGGGGAGCGTCGCGAGTGCGCTCATGGGTTGCGCGAACGCTCCGAACGAGGCGGTACCCGTCATCCCTGGTGCGCTCGTCGTCGGCGGCTGCGACCTCTCCCTGGTTTTCGAGGGCGAACCTCCCAACCTGCCCCGGTCCGCCTACGAAGGGTGGGTTCGTACCTCGGCGCAGATGATCACCGACTACTACGGAGGCGCGTTCCCTGTCCCCGGCTTGGAGGTCACCGTGGTGCCCAGTGGCCGGGGCGGCGTTGGCTTCGGCAGCCACCGACAGGGGCGATGGATCCGGGTGCGTTGTGGGCGAGGTACTCAGCAGCGTTCGCTCGACCGCGACTGGGTGATGGTGCACGAGATGCTGCACGCGACCTTCCCCGACCTGACCGACCAGCATCGCTGGATGCAGGAGGGGTTGTCGACCTACGCCGAGAAGCTCGTTCGTATCCGGGCGGGCAACATCACCGAACAAGGCATGTGGTCACGACTGAGCGGCTCCATGCATCACGGGCGGCCACGTGCAGGTGATCGTGGCCTCGCAAAGACGCACACGTGGGGGAGGACGTACTGGGGCGGCGCCCTGTTCTGGATGGTGGCCGATGTCGATATTCGGGTGCAGACCAAGAATCGGAAGTCGCTGGACGACGTGCTCCACTACGTCGCTTCGATCGGTGGGAACGCCCGGCAAATGTGGGAGCCGCAGCGCGTCTGCGAGGCAGCCGACAAAGGCACGGGTACCCGTGCGGTGTCGGAGCTGTACGAGCGCATGGCCGAGGCCCCTGGGGATGTGGACCTCGATCGTTTTTGGGCGGACCTCGGGATCATCCGCGTCGACGAGGACTCGGTGCGTTTCGATGACGACGCACCGCTCGCGTATGTGCGGCGGGGCATCGCGACGGGGTAGCGTCAGTACAGGACGGTGAACATCGCTCCGTCGTGGGTACTTTCGAACCCGACAGTGACGTTGGCCTTGCCCGTGAGGCGAAGGACCGCCCGGACCGCGGCCGCGATCCCCAGCAACCGGTTGCGGCTCACATTGGGCCAGTGGGTGAGCTCCAGGTTCGCGCCGTTCTCGGTGCTGCTCGCTTGCAGAACCCCGTGGGAGTAGCTCTTCTCGAAGATGACCGTGGCGCGCTGGAGGACCAGACGACCGGGTGCCATGCGCAGCAGCGCACTCCAGATTGTGCTGAAGGCTTCCTCGTTGCCTCGCTCGGCGATGAGTGGGAGGAGTTGCTCGAGCGGCCGGCCACAGGTCTTCGACAAGGCCTCATAGAGTTGGTCGAGCGTATCGACCGCAAGCCAGGAGCCCGCGACGAGGGCTTCCAGCTCGGCTTGCAGCGTCACCGGAAGTGTCCTGAGTGCGTGCCCTACCACAGATGGCCCGAACTCGGACCGAAACGCGGAGAGGTGCCGTAGCACCAACGTCCCCGACATCTGGACCTCGTCGCCGGGGGCAGGGCGCCGGTATGGACGTCGGTCCTGGATCGCCGGACTCCCCACACGAAGCCTATGCGGCCGCCGACCGGCCGTGTCAACCGCACGTTGTGTTGCCCGCCGCGGTTGCTGTCCTCACGGTCGCAACGCTTCACGCTCTGCACGACTCATCTCGCGCTTCTTACAAGCGACTGGGACGGCGACCTCAAGAACCATTCGCGGAACCGGTGCTCGACCAAGACGTGGTCGTAGGCGCAGTCCGCCGAGCTGACGCAATAGGCGCCGTCGATCGGGTCTCGACCCGAGATGTAGCGAGCACATTGGGCCACTGCATCCGAGGCCGACTGCGTATCACTGAATCGACAATCACCGTGGGGGCTCGGTGTCGGGCGCATCGCGTCCTGCCGATCGACGGTGCGGCCTCCACGATCCTCGAGGGGCGTGTCTCGTCGCAGCTTTGCTGCCAGCACGGGAGCACGCGGCGGGCGACGAAATACGTGAGCCAATCCACGACGGCTGGGTCGGACCCGTGAATGGCAAGTAGCATCCGGCCATGCGGAAGAGTGTGGACCCGCGCGACGGTCACTCGCGCTCTGGCGTGGACCTGGGCGCTTGAATCAGCTCGAAGAACTCGATCCTGTCGAGGCTAGAGACTCGCGGTCCGCGCGACAACCGACCACGCAGAGACACGAACAGGTCAAAAGCCTCGTGGGCTTGGAGCGCGACGGCGTATTGGTCGTGGTCCAGGTTGGCGCGCGCGGTGATCCTCTCCCCGTCGGGGTGGAGCAGCGCGAGTGTGACGTCGCCAGCCCGGCGTCGGTCCGCGTCCAGCTCACCGTTGAGGGCCTCAACCCGAGCCGCGAACGTCTCGATCTGTTTCTCGTCCGTGTAGGGGCGAAGAGACGACCCTACGCGCTCGATCTCGTGCAGGTAGTCAGACTTGATCACAGCGCGCTCGGGAACGTCGGGGCCTGGCGCGTCGACCGTCGGATCCGATGCCCACGACGTCGTGATCTCTAAGTCCCCGCGTTCCCGGTCAGGGTGCATTTGGACCAGCGCATCGCATAAGTTCGAGGAAACCTTGGGTATCGCCTTGTCCGCCTCCAGGAACTGGTCAAGGGTCGATTGCTCGATCGCATCAACGAGCCCGCTGACCGCGGTCATGAGGAGGATGCTTGTCTGGCGCGTAAACGGGGGACGGTGGTGGTCGGTGTTTTCCTCGACCGCGAACAGCGGGCACGCCACCTTGATCACGTACGAACCTCGCTCGGTCTGACCGGCACGGCACTTGCCGAGCAGCTCGACCGCGTTGGAGCGGCTCATCTTCGGATGATGCTTTACAGGGTTGACCACCGAGCTGGCGGCGGCCGCGATCGCTCGCTTGAGACCACGGCGCAAAGCGACGTCGTCGTTCATCGACAGTTGGCCGGTTCCGGAATCGGGATGGCTCACGCGTACGCGAATGACATCCGAGTCGGCGGTCAAGACGTCGGAGAGCACGACTTCCAACCGTCGGTCCTCCTGTTCGGCGATGCGCTCAAGTGACACGAGCATCGCGTCTCGAAAATCGACGGCATCACGGTCCATGGGGACTTGCAGTTGTCGGAGATCGTCCTCCTCGGGGCGGTTGAGCAACCAGAACCGTCGTCTGGGGAGGGGGCGCAGCGCCCAACCCCGGGCGGTCGCGTAGTTCCGCACGTTGATCGGAGGGATGCGATCGATCGCGTCGAGTATTGCGGCGCTACGGTACATAGGTCAGGTCCTGTTCTTCGGCGACTCGCCGGAACAGGTCGATGAGCCCGTCGGGCGTGAGGAGATTGTCCTTGGGGAGGAAGATGCGTTGGGAGGTTCGGTTCGTCGTTGGTGGTGCCCCAACGAGGCTAATCCAGTATGCCGCTCGTTCCATGGCGAGATGCTCGGGATCCACGCGCAGCCACTTGGACTTGTCACCGGGGAGGTACAAGACGGCAAGGAGTCGGTGGTTCGTCGAGGCCGCAACCCGTAGGCGCTCGTACTCGTCGACGTCCCGGAGGTCATAGCGCATCCGTCCATCGGGATCCGGGTTCGGATCGGCGACGGTGGCCTTCAACTGGATGTGTATCGTCAGGTCGGTCAGAACCGCAGGGGTGCCAAAGTCATGGCGGAGATGGAGGGTTGCATCGATCCCCGCGTTGTCGAGCTGCCGCGACGCGTTCTGAACCCCGACGCCCGCCGCCGCACAGACGGCATGGAGGTAGGCGTAGGAGAGCTCTGACTCTCTCTCCTGCTGGGACATCATCGGGGGCATGAACCGGCGACCTCGTTCTGCGCCCGGAGCGTATCAGGTGGAAGGCGCCTCGTGCACTCCGACGTTCGCGGACGACGAGCGCGCCGCCACTGGTACAGGAGCGCATCCAACGACCTCGCCATGCGGTCTCGCTTGGGCGACCCGGCGGGCCCAAATCCGGCACGAGCCACCACGTCGAGGTCGTGAGATGAGCTGAGCCCAACCTGCGGGTAGTCATGGCAGGCATGACCTTCGACGATGCGACCAGGTTGGCAGGCGGACACCGCGAAGGCGGGCCTTGTGGCACTCCGATCGAAAAACGGGAGCTTCGATGCCGTTCGGGTAGTACGTCTTGACCCGGGTCGGGCGAGCTGGTCGCCGGAGTTTGGAGTGAACCGCTCAGCGGGGAGGCAGACCAGCTTCGTCCGGTGGGTTGCTCACCCTGTCGCGGAGACCTCTTCCAGCGAGCGATCGAGCCAGTCTTCGTACCAAGTCGCGAAACGCATGTGGTGTCTGCCTGCCCGGCACCGACCCGGCCACGGACGACGACTGCCCGGACACCTGCGGCAACGGTGACGTAGAGCCTTGGGAGACGTGCGATACCGCGGCCGTCGGCGCGGGGGCGTGTCCCTCGGCGGCGGACTGCGACGATGACGACTCCTGCACGGCCGACCTCCTGGCGGACGACGGTACGTGCCTGGCCGAGTGCAACAACGACGACATCACCGAGCCGACTCCTGGAGACGGTTGCTGTCCAGCTGGCGCGGACTCTGTGACCGACAGCGACTGTGACCCGATACCGCAGTGCGAAGCCGCCGACGTCTTGATCGACAACGCGTCGGACCCCACGATGGCGTTGGTCGCCGCGACCGACCACGAGGATGCGCTGTGGTCGTTGTGGACAACGAGCGGTGGCATCTTCAACGACGTTCGAGCGGCTCGGCTGAACCCCGCGACGGGGCAATGGAGCCCGGACGTCGGGGTGCAGGCCACCTCGGATGACCTGGAGGGGCTCGCGGCCGCGACCGACCATGCTGGCGCGCTGTGGAGTGTGTGGGCACAGAACGGCGGCATCGCCGACGCGGTACGCGGTGCCCGGCTCGACCCAGGCGGCTCCACATGGGAGGCGGACGTCTCGATCGGGACAACGTTCGACCATGCGCGCGACCCCGTAGCCATCGCCGACCATGCGGGAGCGTTGTGGGCCCTGTGGGTCGAGGACGGCGACACCGTGGACGACGTTCGCGGCGCACGACTCGATCCGGCGAGCAGTACGTGGCAGCCGGACGTTGTGGTGGGGACCACGTTCGACGACGCCGTACACCTTTGCGCTGCGCCCGACGACCAAGGACGGCTGTGGGCGAGCTGGGTCGAAGCGGGCGGCATTGTCGAGGACGTTCGCGCGGCCCGGCTCGACCCTGCGACGCTCGAGTGGGAACCGACCATCGCCCTCGGGACCTCGTTCGACGTCATCGATGCGCTGGCCTTGGCGCCCGATGACGACGACGCGTTGTGGGCGGTGTGGATCGTCAATGGCGGCGTCGCGACCGATATCCGCGGCGCACGTTTTGACCCCGCGACGCAGAGCTGGCAAGCCGACGTCGCGGTCGGTGCCGAGTTTGATCCTGCGGACAACCTCCTTCTCGCGCATGATCACGTCGGTGCACTCTGGGCCTTCTGGGTGGTCAACGGAGGGATCGCCGACGACGTTCGTGGTGCGCGGCTCGATCCCGCGACCGAGCAGTGGGGGCCGGCAATGGTCGTAGGCACGACCTTCGACGACGCGACGTCGTTGGCCGCGGGACACGGCGACGAGGGGGCCCTATGGGTCCTGTGGGGCGACACCGGGAGCTTCGACGGCGTTCGGGCGACACGTCTCGACCCGGAGTCCGGCACCTGGGCTGCCGGGATCAGCGTGGAGAACGCTTTCAATCCTGTGTACGAAGTGGCCGCGGCCTCGGATACCGACGGCAGCCTCTGGGCGCTGTGGATGGAAGAGGGAGGATTTGGCGGGTCGTCGGTGCGCGGAACGACCTGCGTGTTTCAGTGAACACTTCCCGCCGCCGGCGCCGCTTTCCTGCCAAATGGCCGACTATCTTGCTGTAATGCCTCGCTTTTTTGATCGTTGCACAGATTGATGCAATAGTCGAAGGCAGGAGCGAGACGGGCTATGTTGGACATTCGTAGGTTGTTGGAGAAGAGCGAACGGCTGCAGTGGTCGGTCGACGACATTGATTTCACGGCGCCAGGAGCCGACCTCGTGCGCGACGAACAGCTCGGCGAGCTCGCCCCGTTCATGTCCGATCTTTATTGGATCGAACGCGTGGCAGCCGTGGTGTTCGAGGCGATGCGTTCGCGCGAGACCGACCCGGTGCGCCGAGCGATCTTTGCGAGCTTTGCCGCGGATGAAGCTCGCCATGCTGAGGCCGAGCGGCGGTTGATGGTCCGCTGGGGGATGCTCGGTCGTCGCCAGCGACCCCAGCCCAATCCCAGTGTCGCGAAGCTGCTGCACGTGCTCGAACGAGACGCGCATCGCATCCATCCCTCGGTGTTCGCCGCGATCATTCCCATGACGGAGCTCGTGCTCGACGGGGCCCTGGTCAAGTTCCTGACCCGGGTGGTCGACGATCCGGTCTGCGATCAAGTGTTCGAGCACGTCAATGCCGACGAGGCGCGCCACATCGCGATGGACTTCTACATGCTCGAGTACTACGGGCACGCGCACTCGGCGATGACCAACACGTTCGAGCTGGTGCGGTCGATCGGGCGTCCGCAGGGGATGTACGCGCTGCTGTTCGGCTACTTCCCGACGCTCACGCGCAGCCGGGCGAGCCTGGACCGGCTGGGCATCGACCTCGAAGACGTGACCTCGGCGATGAAGCGATACACCGGGCTCGGCGATCGCAACCCCGATATCGCTCGCCATCCAGCCTACCGGTTGATGTCCGGATACATCGACCTCGTGACCGGCAACGACCGCATCGGCTCCGCCCTCGTGAGGATCTCCGACGTCATGGATGGGTTTCGCGGCGGGCCCGTCGCGGCCTGAAAGCGGGGGGCTGTCGGAACCCTCCGCTCAACGTCGTGGACCCTTTTTGGCACTTGGCCTGTCACAGCCGCCCGCGTGCGCGTCTACCCAACACAGACACCACGATGAAACATGCCAAGTTGACCCTGGGAGCCCTCCTCGCCGCGTTCGCCCTGTCGGCGTGCGATTCGGGCGGTGCTGAGTACGCGAAGAAGTTGGGCGAGTTCGCGGACCAAGCCTGCGCTTGCAAGGACGTGGACTGCACCACGAAGGTCGCCAAGAAGCAGGCGGACTGGCTCGGGGCCAATGCCGAGAAGGCCTCGAAACTCAGCAGCGACGACGCGGAGGCGGTGACCGCCGCGGGGACGAAGCTCGCCGAGTGCACCACCAAGATCATGACCGAGGCCGCGACGGCTGCGACTCCCAAGTAGGCCATCCGCCGAGGGAACCAAGACCGAAGTGCCGATCCTGCGCGTCGAACAGCTGGAGGGGCGTTCGGGGTAGACTGAACGCGCGTCAGGAGACCACGTGCAGTCTAGATTCTATTTGCTGTCGACCGTCTTGCTCTTCGCATGCTCCACCGACCCCGAGTCGGAGCCGCCGGAGTGCGAGAGCCTTCTGACGCGCGACGCGTGTGAGAGCGCCGAACCCTTCGGGCCCAGCAGCATGGGCGCATTGCTGGGAGGCTCATGCATCTGGGAGGTGCGCGTGAGCGCGGCGGTTCGCTCCGATGGCACCTGCGAATTTGGTGAGCCCACGGGTCGATGCATCGGCGATTTCGTGTCGGAGATCGGTTGCGCCGGTTTCGGCTACACGTGCAGCCCCGATGGGCCCGACGTGAAGGGTGCCTGGTCTGATGATGGCGGCGAAACTCTACTGGTCTCGGCGAACGTGTGTTCGCACTTCGAAGGCGCAACCGCATGTGCGCACCCGGACGTCGAAGAACGTCCGGAGTGCGCGTGCCTGTGCGACCCCGGCTGGCCCGGGTAGGTCGCCTCAGCCGATCGGCTCGCAGCCCTCGACCGGGTCGGTGCTGTTGTTGTCTTCGATGCACTCGTTGAACGCGCCCATGCCCATGCCGTCGTCATCCACCACGACGGTGAAGGAGTAGGGCGGGTCTGCCGGCGGCGCGATGGGAAGCTCGAGTGTCAGTGTCCCTCCTGCAGGAATCGCGACATCGGTGACGAAGGTCTGCAGCAGCGCGCCGTCCTCATACAAGGAGACGTTCACGCCAGGACCCACACCCAGGCAGCCCTCGTTGATGATCTTGACCGAGAGGTCGAGCTCCGCCTCGGTGCAGCTGAACTGATCGAGGGTGAGGTCAGCGGCGGTCAGGTCGGGCGCGCACAAGGCCTCGAGCGAGCCCTGACCGTTTCGGCGGTAGCTGTTGTAGGGGTTGCCCACGGGGGTGGTCCAGTTGGGGTCCTCGACGTCGGGGATGCTGCCGTCCACGCGGACGTTGGTTACGTGATAGCTGTGCTGGTTCCAGATCGGAAGCGTGCCGACCCAGTTGTCGAGGCGGTCCTCGAACACCTCGATGCCCGCGTCCCCAATCGCGCCCTGGCCGGATTCGTTGTTGGTGCTGACGATGATCTCGGCTTTGAAGTCGCCATCGACGTCGGCGACGATGGGGTTCTCCGACCGGGTTCGCGACGAGTTGATGTCGATGAACAACACTTCCTCGTCCGTCATGATGCCGTCGCAGTTCGGCCCACCGGGGCAGTCGGGCTCGGTCCCGGGATAGATGCGTAGGTACCACTCGTCGCCGTAGATGACCTCGGAGCGACCGTCGCCGTCGAAGTCGAACACCGACGACCCCGTGCGTTGGGAGCTGCCATCGCGGGTCTCGGCGTTCCACAACTCCTCCAGGGCTTCGGTCCCGTTCCACTGGACCACCACGTAGTTGTTGCCGCCGGCGGTGCCTATGTCGGGGATGTTGTCCCCGTCGAAGTCGGCGATGTTGGGTGGCCCGCCAGCGCCGCCTCCGGTGATCACGGCCGAGGCCATCGTCGCGCCGGTCTGCCCGTTGAAGATCGTGATGGCATTGCTGCGAACCGTGACGACCTCGGGCAGGGCGTCGCCGTTGAAGTCGGCCACGCCGCAGTAGCCGTCGGCGGGGCTGCCTTCCCAGAGCATTGTGCCCGCGAAGTCGACCCCGACGGTCCCGGTGAAAGTGTAGACGGTGGCGCCAGCGATGAGCTCGGGGCGTCCATCGCCGGTGAGGTCGGCCACGCAGGAGATCGGGCCGACACCGTTGGTTCCCGTTGCGTCCGCCGCGGGAGCTTGGAACAGGATCGCACCCGCGGAGTCGTAGATCGTGTGCCCGAACGCAATCTCAGGGTTGCCCGTGTTGTCGAAGTTGACGATCGACGGCGCGCCCGAGACCCCGCCGTTGTTGTGGTTCTCCGACACCCACAGCACCGTGCCGTTGTTCCCCTGAACGGCGATGAGTGCGTTGGTGGTGGCTTCGGTGATGACCTCGGGGATACCGTCCCCGTTGATGTCGCCGATGGCCGGGTGGGAACCGGGGTCGGTGCGGTAGGCCTCGTCACCCAAGGTCCACAGCGGCATCCCGGTGTCGCCATGAATCGCGCGGAGGATGCCGTTGGCGGTGTACGCGGAGTTCTGATAGGTGTTGAAGATGATCTCCGGGACACAGTCGCCGTCGAGGTCGGCGACCTGCGGGGTCATGACGCACTGGTGAAACTCCGGGAAGTCGTCCGCCGCAACTTCGATGTGTGGCCACGTCGGCTCGCACAGTCCAGTGCCCATGTTGCACACCTCCTCGGTCTGACAGCCGAGGTCGCACGCCCGGTCCTGCCGCACGCCCCAGCTGAACCGCGGGACCGGATCGAAGACCCCCACCTCGGGCTCGAAGGCGCACGTGGGGTCGGAGAAGTCGGGGACGCACTGGCCCAGCTGCGGATCGCAAACCTCGCCGTCCCCGCAATCGGAGCCGACTTGAGTCGCACAAGCCGCGGCCGAGCAGACATCACCGGGGACGATGCACTGGCCGACGTAGCAAATCTCTCCGCCTCCGACGTCGCAGCAGACATCGCCGCAGGGGTCATTGGCACCACAGTCCAACATGCAGACGTCGCCGTCCCCGCAGCTCTGGTCCGCATCGCAGCAGCCCTCGCCGCAGACCTGGCTCTCGGGGCACGCACCCGCGGTCGAGCTTCCGGTGTCGATGCCCGATGTGCTTGCATCGGTGGTCCCGGACCCACTGGGTTCGGTGCCCTGGGTGGCCAGCGTGAGCGTGCCGGGTCCGGAAGCATCCGTGTCCCCGCCGCCGCCCGAATCCCCACCACAGCCGCCCGCCAATCCCGCGGCCAATCCCGCGGCCAATCCCGCGGCCAATCCCGCGGCCAATCCCACGGGAAGCGAGACGAGCGTGATGCCGCGGGTAGCCTGAAACCGGGGAGCAACTCTCATGCCCGATTAGACACCGGTTTGGTGCGACTGTCCGAGCGCGGATCCTCAGCGGCGTCGTCGAAGACCGAGCAGCACGAAGGGAAGCAGAAGTAGCGCCGTTCCGCCATTGGGGCCGCTGTGCCGGCACCCGCAGCCGTCCTCGGAGCTGTCGCCACCTTGGCCGGCGCTGTCCCCATCCGTGTCGGCTCCCCCGGTCATCTCATCGGAGGTGTCGGGGCTGTCCCCACTGCTTGCACCGTCCGTGGCCCCGGAGGTTCCGCTGCCGCTCCCACTGCTCTGCCCACCGCTCTCGTCGCCGCCGGTCGACCCTGCCGCGGCATTGCCGACGGTGAACAGGATCTCGTCGGTCGTGGTGTGGTCGGCGTGGTCCTGAACCATCGCGATGGCTCGGTAGGAACCATCGGGAACTGCGGTCAGCTTGAACTCTAGCGCTCGGTCATAGTCGACGGCCTGCGCGAGTTCTTCGCCGGTCTCCGCATCCTGCAAGGTGAGCTGCCAACCGTAGCCGCCAAAGTCATCCCAGGGGTCGACCTGAATGATGACGTCCTCACCGGTCTCGTACTGCATGCCGTCGTCCGGGCTGGTGATGTCGATCGTCGGCTCGACCATGTCGATGCCCGCGGGTGCGAATGTGGCGAAGAGGGTGTTCTTGTCGTGCTGGGCGTCGGGCACCCCGCAGTGACAGCGGTTGACCCCGGTGCACGCGGCGCCTTGTCCCGACACGTTGATCGTGGGAGCGCAGCTGTCGTTGAAGCCGAGGTCTCCGCCTTGCGTCGGCGCGTAGCCAGACGCCATGACCGAGTCGGAGGCGTTGGTGTGGCCCAGGCCGAGCGTGTGCCCGATCTCCTGGCTTGCGACGTTGGCTTGCTGCACCGCCGGAGAGCCCGGCAGGAACATGTAGCAGACGTTGCGCTGACCGAAGTCCTCACAGTCCAGTGGAGCCACGCCCCCGCTGGGGCCAGCGGTCGTGTCCGAGTAGTGGCCGCCCATCATCACCATCGTGTACGGCAGCACCTTGGGTGGTCGCTGCTCGTAGACTATGCGAACGGCGAGGTCCTCGAAGTCAGCGGAGACCGCTTGGGCGGCGGCGATGGCTCGCATCTCGCCACCCGAGTAGACGGGGTAGGGGTGTCCGCTTCGAGCGATGCGCGAGAGATCTTCGGCCGAGTTCTCGCCACTGGCCGACATCGTTGCGCCGACGTAGTTGAGATAGACCGTCGTGTAGCGCGGCGTCTCCCCGCCGGGGCGAGCGTCGTAGTCGTAGATGCCGCCCGGGACCTCGTCAGGAAACGCGCAGATCTCACTGAGGTCGGGTGCGCCACCGCCAGCGACCGGTCCGGTCTCGGCAGCGAAGGCATCGGCCGCGTTCCCCACCATCTCCGCTCCGCCCAGCATCTCCTGCGGCACGACCATGGAGCCGACCTGTACCAAACCGTTGCCCAGGTCGTGAGGCGCCTCGAGCCGAAGCGGAGCGTCTTTGTGGGTGTCGGTCGCGTAGTCGTCGAGTGCCGAGAACGAAGGGGTCGGCTGCGTGGGCGCTGCCTTGGGTGCGCCGAGATCGATCACCACCGCATCGGGCGAGGGGTTGACGTTCGGGTTCTGCACGACCGCTGGCTGGGCGCCGACCGTTGCGGGCAGCGCGAGGGCCAGGAGGGCCAACAAAGGGGAGGTTTCCCGAAGCTTCGATCCGACCACGACGGGGTTAGACTACCGAGTTCCGGCAGCTCTGTGGGCTTCGTAGGTTGTGTCGTGACCCGCGTCGGCTCACTTCGGCGCGTTGCGACACTGAGCGACCAGCGGGGACTCGCAGGTCGAGAGCGTTGTGGGACTGGTTTCCCGCTGTGCCGCGGACAGGGCGAGTTGCGCCGCCGCGATCTCGGTGGTCGGTCGGTCGTGGACTTGAAAGATGTCCAGCGAAGCCTGGGCTGCAGCGGCAGCCTTTCCGGGATGCCCGAGCTCGAGGAGGGCGCCCGACATCAGCACAAGGGTACGCGCCGCGTCAGGGCCGGTCGCCAATCCGAGTGTCTCCCATGCCTCCATCGCGGCCTGTGACTGGTCGAATGCCGGGCGCCACTTGGCCTGAGCGAGTTCGATTCGGGTGAGTTCGTCGAGCACATGCGGAATGGATGGATGCGCGGGGCTCTGGGACCTGAAGGCGAGTAGAGCCTCATGTGCGTGTTGGCGGGCTTCGTCATGCCGACTCTGGAGCCGGGAGACACCCGCTCGAATCACGAGCGTGTGCGCCAGGAGGTGGGAAGGTGCACCCTCGGGATACATCGCTTCGAACGCCCGCAGGGAGGCGAGCGCGGGCTCGGGCCGAGCGGCAAAAACGAACAACGAAGCGCGGTTGAGCTGCAGCGGTGCGCGAGTCGATGCCTCGCGCGCCAGCGGATGCGCGAGTGCGTCCCCGTAGGCATCGTCCGCTTCGTCGAGTTGCAACTGGTCTGCGTAGGCGTCGGCGAGCAAACTATGGGCGAACAACCCGTGGCTGCTGCCCTTGGGGAGGGCCTTCGAGATCCGAAGCAGGGCGTCGACACTCGCACCCGTGTCGCCGGTGGCGAGGTTGAGCTGCTCCTGAACGAGGTCGAGCTCGAGCCGAGCCTGCTCCGTCAGGTCTTCCACGTCGAGTCGTGCCAGAGACTGTGCGTGTGACACGTGGGCAGCTGCGAGCTCGGTCTTCCCGAGTCGGAGTGCGACGTTCGACCGCTCCATCGCGATGCCGACTGAGATCGAGACCGGCAGTGCATTGTCGGTGAGGGCCTCCGCCTGGGCGAGTCGCTCGGAGGTGCGTGTCGGGTCGTCCGCGTGCCCGGCAAGGAGCAGGAGCGCTTCGGCTTCAACGGCGTGGAGTCCGTGCTGGTGCCCCAAGGCCTGGGCTTGTGTTGCGAGTTCGGTGGGATCCTCGCCGCGCCGAGCTCGGGCATGCGCGAGGGTGAGCAGCCGAAGGCCCTCGCGATTCGCAGTGTCCTGGGTCGTGGTGGAGAACCTCGACGTGGAGGCGAGGCTTCCTTCGTACCTTCGCAAGACGACCGTGTCCTCGCAGCGGCCGAGGTCTTGCAACAATGGTGTCGGGTCCAGCCCTGGTGGCCCGTGCGCCGCGATGTCTTCGACGACCCCTGATAGCCGAGCTTCGGCACGGTCGATACAGGCGCTACGCAGGGCGAAGTCGGTGTCCGAGATCGTCTGCTTGACGGCGTGTGCGCGGCAACTGTCAAGCCGAGAGTCGGCGATGTCGTCGTGGTACGTGTCCAACTTCTGCGCTGTGGACTCTCCAGAGCGACGCGAGATTTGTTTCCGGGTCGCATCGTCCCACCGCCCGAGCATGGACGTTGCGAGAGCGTCGGGTCCGCAGGGCTCGACCACGCTCGGTGCAAGCCAGAACCCACCGCCTGTGGAGAGGATGCCGCCGGCGAGCAAGGCGATGTTTCGGGCTCTACGCCGTCGTGCGTGCAACACGGTCTCGAGCTGACTCGCAACGGAGCCCATCGTTGCATGACGGGCTTCTGGATCGTTGCGCAGCCCTTGGCGGACCAGTTCCGCAAGCGCGCGGGGCATGCCCGGCGTGGCGCGGGGAGGGCCGGCCTCGATCGACTCGAGGACTGCGGGCATGGTCGTTCCCGGGAAAGGTCTCCTACCGCAGATCGCCTCGTACAAGGTGACGAAGAACGCGAACTGATCGGCGGCGGCGGTTGCGGTTCGTCCGCGTGCTTGTTCCGGCGCCATGTAGGCAGGCGTACCTAGGACCGAACCGGGGCGAGTCGTGACGGCGTCTGCGAGGATCGGGGCACGCAGCGTCTGACGGGCGGCGACACTTCTCGCCAGTCCGAAGTCGGCGATTCGTGGGTCCCCGTGCATGCCGAGCAACACGTTCTGTGGCTTGAAGTCGCGATGAACGACGCCGGCTGCGTGGGCCGCCGCGAGCGTCTCGGCGAGGGGGAGGAACATCGCGACAACCTCTCGCCATGGGCGTCGTCCCAGGTCCATCCAGTCTCGCAACGTCCCGCCGGGCACGAACTCCAGCGAGATGTAGATGTCGTCCCCGGAAGCGGCGGCCTCAAACACGGTGACGATGCCCGAGTGTGACAGCTGGGCCATGAGCTTGGCCTCTTGCTGGAGCCGGACAAGCTCGGTCTCGCTTTGACGGCCCGCCGCGAGCTTGAGGGCGACCTTGCGTCCCAACTCCATGTCGGTCGCGAGATAGACCGCTCCCATTCCGCCGCGGCCCAACTCGCGCTCGACGCGATAGCGGCCCGCAAACACGTCGCCAGAGGCAAGGCTTGGAGGCCGGTAGGGGGAGGGAGATGCCGCAAGCGCCGCGAGAAATGACTCGAAGTGCCCGTCAGACCCGGGCGTCTGCGACGAACTCGCGCTGCGGGTGTCCGTCTCCACAACCTGTAGGTGTGTTCTGCGGCCGTTGTGACAACGTCCCCGTCGATTTTCTGGATGGATTTCTCCCCAACGCGGTCACATCCGTCTCGGGGCGCATCTGACTGGGAAAGGGCCTCAACACAATGAAGAAAACGCTCCGTTTCGCTTTCGCTCCCGTCCTTCTCTCGCTGCTCGCGCTCCCCGGATGTGACGAATCGTCTCCGTCCGACCTCGATCTCGACGAACTACGCGGGGTCTACGTGAAGACCGTCTATCAGACCGCTAGCTCCAAGTCGTTCAAGCTCGACATTCTGCCTCGCGATGGAGGTCCCGGCAACGATGGCCCTGACGGTGGCGGTCGGCCGGACTTCGAGAACGTCCTGCGAAATGCGCCGGCGATGTTCGCCGCGGCCTACCAGGATTCCGCCGAGTCGGAGGATTTCTGCCCCGACGCATGCGCGGAGGAAGACCTCGAGTGGAGCGGCGAGGTCACCGCAAGCACGGAACTCCGGGCAGGAGATTCCCAGTGGGTGCGAGGTCGGGACGGTGGGGTGTCCGCTGAAACCCTCGTCACCGGCGAGGTGGCGATGGGTTGCGGGTGCGAGTGACGGGCTAAGAGCCCGATGAGCTGGAAGCGTCTACTTGCATCTCTTGGCGAAGTCGCTCCTTGAGGCGCTCGAACTTCTTGCGGAGCGCAGCGGAGCGCTGCGGGGTCGATCGCGCGTCGCCGGGGTCTGTGAGGACCTCCGCGATACTGTTCCACGACATGTTGCGATCGACTCTCAGAATGAGAAGCGACTGCTCGTCGGGGTCGAGGGTCTCGCGGATCTGCTGCAATCGGTCCTTGGCCTGCGTTCGCACGTGCGGCGGCGTGGTCGAACGGACTCGGTCCGCGAGCTTGCTCGCCTCCGAGCTTCCGAACACATCGATGCGTCCGCGCGGCCCTCGTGCCGTTCGAATCCCGGAGCGCAGCAGGTTCCGGGCGACGACGTAGCTCCACGTCCGCAAGCTGCTCTTCCACTGGAAGTTGGGCAGATTCTTCCACAGCCGCTCGCAGAGCTCGGAGAATAGCTCGTCCGGCTCCAAGGGCGGTCGGGCCATCGCATGGAGGTAGCCGAGCAGCTCCGACCCATAACGGTCCAGTGCCAAGGTCGCCGCGCGGTCAAAAGCCTTGGCGTCCCAGGCCTCCCGGAGTTCCGACTCGTCGGGTCCTTCGTTGGCGTCGACCACATCGGTAGCCTATCAGTCACGACGAGGCCCAGTGCCATCGATGGAGCCGATCGAAAACTCGGGAATCCGCGGCGCAGGATCGCCAAGGGCTTCAATGCTCCGAGCATCTATCGATCAAGTCGATCGCACAGCCAACCACCTGATCAGATTGATCGGGTTGCGCCTAAAAAAAGCGAATGAATCCGCGCGAAAGGCTAGACAGGGATCTCGCTTTGACCATAATGGCGGCCCATGCAGTTTGCTTCGGCTGCTGCCTCGGTACGGGCGTTCGTCCCGTGCTTGAGGCTGCGAAGCGAGACCCTGCTCATCGACCAATCGGAAGGCTTCGGCGACGACTTCCGGGAGGTTGAGAGTGCGGTGATCGACCTTCGCTTCAATTACTCCGGTCTCGTTATCGAGGCCGGCAGTCCGTTGACGCTCGAAGAGTGCTTTCGCGACGGACGCGGCGAGTCCGAGTGCCGCCGGGTGCTCGAGAGCTTCGGCGCGGTCGAGCTGGCCGACCTCGAGGACATCGCGCTCCTGCCCGGTGCCACGGCCGACTACGCGGTCAGCCTCGATGGCGACGCGGATGTGCTCACCGCTTTTTCCACGACCGTCGTTCCCAAGCTCAGAGCCTTGGGCTGGAAAGTGGACATCGACAAGGACTACCCCTGCCACGTGGTGAATGACGCCCGTTGGTACGCCTCCGTCACGGCCGATGCCGGCTCTGACGTGGCGACCGAGACGGACGCCGACGCGGGCGAAGAACGGGGGTGGTTCGAGCTCGAGCTCGGCGTCGAAGTCGACGGCGAGCAAGTTGATCTCTTGCCCGTGCTTCTCGATCTCATCGAAACCCGCGGTATGCAGGCGCTTCTTCAAACGCCTCGCCAACGCCAGATGGCGTTGCCACTGGGCGGCAAGCGGTACCTTGCCGTTCCTCCCGGCCGAATCCAGGCCGTGGTGCGCGTACTTTCGGAACTCTATGAGATCGAGGGCACTGGGCCTGGAGGCGGCCTCCGCGTCCCGGAGCTGGCTCCCGACGTCCTCGACGAGCTGCAGAGCGCGTTCGAAGACGACAGCCTGAACTGGTCGGGCGACACCGAGCGCGTCCGCATGAAGGTGCCGCGCAACGACCCGCCGATGGTCGAGCCGCCGCGCGGGCTCAAGGCCACGTTGCGCCCCTACCAAATGGAGGGCCTGGCCTTCCTTCAAAACCTTCGCGAGCACGGATCCGGCGCGATCCTTGCGGATGACATGGGTCTGGGCAAGACGCTCCAGACCATCACTCATATCCTCACCGAGAAAGAATCGGGGCGGATGCACGAGCCCGTGCTCGTGGTCGCTCCCACGTCTCTGGTGGGCAACTGGGCCCGGGAGATCGAGAAATTCGCCCCGGCGCTCGAGGTCCACGTGCACTACGGTAGCGGGCGCCGACACGTGGTCCGCAACGTGAAGTTCAGCGACGTGGTCATCACCACGTATGGCCTGCTCATGCGGGACAACGACGTGTTCGGGTCGCAGTCCTTCTACATGGTCATCCTCGACGAGGCGCAGACCATCAAGAACGCTCGCTCGCAAGCCCATGCGGCGGTCAAGGCCGTCGATGCCCAGTACCGCATCGCCCTCTCGGGCACGCCGGTCGAGAACAACCTCGACGAGCTGTGGGCGCTGTTCGACTTCGCGATGCCTGGTCTGCTCGGGGCTGCCGCACAGTTCCGGTCGGCGTTCCGGGTCCCGATCGAGAAGCAAGGCAACACGGACCGGATGGACACGCTGCGGCGCCGGGTTGCGCCGTTCATCCTCCGGCGGCTCAAGACAGAGGTCGCTACGGACCTGCCGCCCAAGACCATCATGACGCGGCCGGTCGACCTCAAGGGGCCGCAGCGCGACCTCTACGAATCGATCCGTATCGCCGGCCATGCGCTGGTGCGAAAGGTCGTCAAGAAGAAGGGCATCGCCGCTTCGACGATCGACATCCTCGGCGCTCTGATGAAGCTGCGCCAGGTGTGCTGCGATCCTCGGCTGGTTCGTCTGCGCTCGGCCCATGAGATCGAGCAGTCCTCCAAGTTCGACGCGTTGTTCGAGATGCTGCCGGACATGCTCGAGCAGGGACGGCAGGTGCTCGTCTTCTCTCAGTTCACACGGATGCTCTCGCTGATCGGCGACGAGCTTCGCGAACGAGGCATTCCGTTCGTGGTGATCACCGGGAGCACGACGGACCGGCAGGCCGCGGTCGACGAGTTTCAGTCGGGGCAAGCCAAGGTGTTCTTGCTCAGCCTCAAGGCGGCTGGCACTGGACTCAACCTGGTCGCAGCGGACACGGTCATCCACTTCGATCCGTGGTGGAACCCCGCCGCGCAGGCACAGGCCACCGACCGTGCGTACCGTATCGGCCAGAAGCGGCCCGTGTTCGTCTACAACCTGATCGTCAGCGGGAGCGTGGAGGAGCGCATGGTTGCTCTGCAGCAGCACAAGCAAGCCCTCGCAGACGGGCTGTTGGCAAAGGACGATCACCGAATCGAGCTCACCGCAGGCGACGTGGACAATCTGTTCGCGCCGCTGGGTGACCCCAAGCGGCCGTAGCGGACGGTCTCGCGACGCTTGCTGACCCACCGCGGCCCACGGGCTTGTTGGGAGTTGCTCAGCTGTGCCGCCGCGGAATCGCAATCCGTGACTTGACCCACGTCACCCTCGCGGGCGTCGCGTCGGGAATCGGGGTACTTCCAACGCTCCGGACCGGCATCCACGAAGTTCGTGGGGGTCGGTGTCCGGGACTCAGACGCGTGGCTGATGCCGCGCAACGAAGAAGACAATCGATGACAGAGAAACTTTTTGTGGGCGGCCTGAGCTGGGACACGAACGACGAAAGCCTTTCGAACGCTTTCGGTCAGTTTGGAGCAGTGAAGGAAGCGAAAGTGATCCTGGACCGTGAGACCGGACGGTCGCGCGGCTTTGGATTCGTGACCATGTCGGAGCCCGAAGCAGCCCAGACTGCAATGCAGGAGCTCGACGGCAGCTCACTCGACGGCCGAGCCATCCGCGTCAATGAAGCAACCGATCGTCGCAGCGGCGGTGGTGGTGGCGGCGGCGGCGGACGGGGTGGCGGCGGCGGCGGTGGATACGGCGGCGGCGGCGGTGGCCGCGATCGCTACTAGCACCGCCAGGTCCTGAGTCAGTTTCGGGGCCTCCGGCCATTCGAAGCAGGAGAGCGAAGCGTCCCGAAGGGATGCGGAGCGGGAAGGATAGAAAGGACCGAACGAAGGCCTCGCCGGCCAAGGGTTTCGGAGGGGCCCCACACCCCGAAGGGGGCCCCGCAGAAAACCGGCGCGGACTCGAGGCGTGAGGTCCTAGTCGGAGAGTCCGTCCGTCAGAGCCCCGTTCGTGTCAGCACGAGCGGGGTTTTCTCGTGGGAGCTCGAGAGACGTCAGCGCCCGCTCAAACGTGTCTTCCGCATTGGCGATGGCGGCAAGCGTTCGGCTGCGCCCGAACCCTGCCCCGAGCGCGATGCTCAGCAACACCGCGAGCGCAGCGACGAATCCTCCGAGTACGCCCTTGCCGAATGCGGCGAAGAGGCTGAGCCCGAGCATCATCCCGGCGCCCATGCCCAGGGTTGCTCCTGCGCTCATCGAGGTTGTCGCGGTGTTCACGAACCGCTCACTGATCTGCACGAGCGTGCCGTCTGCTTGGCTCTCAAACGTGACCACAATGTGGCGGGCGGTCCAGGTCGCGTGCGCCTCGTCTTCCGAGCGCTCTCCCTTGGCGCCAAAGATCGAGTCGAGCCTCGCGAGCAGGTGCGCTCTGATCTTTGCGTCTCCCAGGTCGGTGTCGAGCCAGCGACGACGGACGACACGGGTCGGGACGCCGAGGGTCCGTGGAGGTTGTATTGCCTCGATCGACTGCTCCCACGCAGCGCGCCGCATCAGAGCGCGGTCGATGCCGACCTCTGCGGCCGCATCCTCGAGCTGAGTCAGCCGATCTTCATCTTCGGAGGACTGCTGCATCTGCGCCGCGCGGGCGAGGATGCGAGCCATTCGCGTGTCGGTGTCGCTCATGCGGGAGGTCGAGCACTGTACCGCCGCTGGAGCCAGTCCATTCCCCAGTTGCTGGGTCATTCCTCGCCTCCTACCTATCCCGGTCGCCGATTGCCGCCCCCTTGACAGTGGCTGTCAGCGCGGCACCCTCGCAGTGTGAAGGGCTTCTCTCGGGTCTCCGCTGCGGTTCCCACCTGCGTCGTCGCGGACGCGCAGGCCAACGCGGCCAACACGATCGCATTGATGCAGCGAAGCCACGCGCAGGGAGACGCGGTGGCCGTCTTCCCCGAGCTGGGACTCACCGGCTACACGGCACGCGACCTGTTCGCCGACAGCCACATGCTCGAGCAAGCCGAGGCGGCGCTGGGGAGCATCGCCCAGGCGAGTGCTGAACTCAGCGGCCTCACGCTGGTGGGCCTTCCACTGCGGCACGGCGCGGGCGTGTACAACGTGGCGGCCGCAGTCCAAGGCGGCAAGGTCCTGGGCGTGGTGCCCAAGTCCTACTTGCCGACGTACCGCGAGTTCGAAGAGGCCCGCTGGTTTCGCCCCGGGACCGAGGTCGCGCAGGGGTCGGTCGCGCGGGTGTTCGGTCACGATGTCCCGTTCGGCACGGACCTCCTGTTTCGCGCGGGGGACCTCCTGGTCGGCGTTGAGATCTGCGAGGACCTTTGGGTGCAGGTCCCGCCCCACGCCAAGCTCGTGGGTGCCGGGGCCAATCTGATCTGCAACCTGTCGGCGTCCAACTTCACGGTCGGCAAGGCCCGGCTACGCCGCACGTTGGCCACGTCAGCCAGCGATCGCGGAAAGTGTGCATACATCTACGTTGCGGCAGGGCCGGGGGAGTCGTCCACCGACCTCGCGTTCGATGCCGACGCGTTCATCTGCGAGAACGGACGGGTGCTCGCCGAGTCCAAGCGCTTCGATCGCGATCCGCAGCTGGTCTCGGCCGACATCGACTTGGAGTTCTTGGCGCACGACCGGCGGGTGACCGGGACGTTTGGCGACTGCGCAGCGCACAACCCCACGCCCGTCCGTGTCCTGAGTTTCTCGGCGGCGACCGAAGTGCAGGTCCCTCTTCGCCGGACCGTTCCTCGCCATCCCTTCGTCCCGCACGACCCCGCAACGCTCGGTGACCGCTGCTGGGAAATCTTCGAGATTCAGACCCACGCCCTCGCCACCCGGATGGAAGCGATCGGCGAGCCCAACCTCATCCTGGGCCTCTCGGGCGGACTCGACTCGACCCAGGCCGCGCTGGTTTGTGCAGGTGCGGTCGATCTCCTCGGGCGCCCCCGCGATGCGCTTCGCTGCGTGAGCATGCCGGGTTTCGGAACAACCGATGGGACGCGCGGCAATGCGGAAGTCCTCGCAGACCTGCTCGGCGCCCAGTTGCGGACCCTGTCGATCTCCGAGGTCAGCCACGCGGTGCTGGACTTGGTCGGTCACCCTGCCACCGACGACGCGCCAAGCGTCGACACGATGTTGGCTCGGCTGCGCGCCCATCCGGAGCTTGGTGATGTTTCGCTGGAAAATGCTCAGGCTCGCATGCGCACGTTGGTGTTGATGACCGAGGCCAACCGCCAAGCCGGCATCGTCGTGGGGACCGGTGACCTCTCCGAGAAGGCGCTGGGTTGGTCGACCTATGCCGGCGACCAGATCGCGATGTACGACGTCAACGCGGGCATCCCCAAGACGCTGATTCAGTCGGTCATCCGTTGGGTCGCCAACGAGAAGGTGTCGACATGGTCGGCCGGCGACGCGGATGCGCTGCGTCAGACGCTGTTCGACATTCTCGACACTCCGATTTCGCCCGAGCTGTTGCCCGCCGACGCCGACGGCCAGATCGCGCAGCTCACCGAGTCGAGCATCGGGCCCTACGAGCTGCACGACTTCTACCTCTACGCCTTGGTGCGCAAGGGAGCTCGACCCGCCCGGATTCTCGACCTGGCCCAGGTCGCGTTCGGGGACGACTACGATCTGGCCACCCACAAAAAGTGGCTCCGGACGTTCATCTCTCGGTTCTTCCGCTACCAGTTCAAGCGCTCGTGCACACCGGACGGACCGAAGGTCGGCCAAGTCGCGTTGTCTCCTCGTGGAGACTGGCGCATGCCCTCGGATGCGCGCGCGAGTACGTGGCTGGCCGAAGTGGATGCGTACGGCACATGAGAAGGCTTCTCGGGCTCTTGGTGCCGTTGCTCGCGTGCCGCCCGGAGTCCGTCCCCATTGACGCTCCGCCCACGCCCTATCGTCGCGACCTACAGCTCACCGACGCCCAAGCCCGGTCCTTGGAAGCGCTGGCCGCCGAGGCCGACGAACATCCCTCCGATGTCTCGGCCCTCAAGCGCTCCGGGATGGCCCACATGCGTTTCACGCTCAGTGGGGTGTTGCCGCTACGCGACCGCGCCGAACAGGACCTCGAGGCTGCCTTCGCGCTCGACCCGACCGACAAGCAACTCACTCGCACACTCGGGCGCTTCTACAACCTCCGCGCAGTCGGTGGCGATGACACCAAAGCTCAGATGCAGGCACGGGTCTACGCTGCGCATCTCGGGGAGGCTTCGGTCGAGCAGCTGCCGACGTCCGAGTTTGTCGCCTACAGCTTCTCGCGGCTGGGGGCGATCCTCTCCGACCGAAACCGAGGTCAGCTCGTCGGCGCGCTGTCGAAGATCAAGGCGCTCGAGGTGGAGCTGCGCGAGGCGACCGAGCGCGACCCAGGCGACCTCGAACTCAAAGCGCTCGCCGGAAACTTCGCGTTCTTCTTTGCCGGCAACGTGCCGTTTGGCAGACGCGATCGGGTCGAGGCGGCAGTTGGCTACTTCGAACCTCTACGCGCTCGCTGGACCGAGCTTCGTTCAGGCGCGAGGCATCCGGGCGAGTGCCCCAACACCTACGAGAACTTCATGTTCGAACTCGCCGAGGGCTACACAGTCCTCGAACGGCTCGACGACGCTCGCGAGGTCTACAGCGAGCTCTCGCAGCTTCGGGAGCCCCGAACGCGGGCCAAGGAACAGGTGGCGTTTGTCAGTTCCGAGCGCTTGCGGAACCTGGATGAGTACGCGGGCGAGATGGATCTGATGCCTCCGTGGCCCAGTGACGTGGGCAACTGCGTCGTCTGCCACAGCTACGACGCAGACGTGCCGATGACGTCGCTCCATGCTGTCCCGCCCATCACGCTCGATGATATCCCGCGGGGTCGTCTCGCCCCCAAGGCCGCACCGGCGCCCAGGCGATAGGGCTCGCGGCCTCTGGACGTCAGCGACTTCCGCCCGCGGCAGGAATCCGCTCGGATACATCACCAAAGAGACCGAACACCGATGGGGCTCCGGCCAAACCCTCCATGCCGATCGAGCATGTCGCCGAAGCGTCCGGTTTTGGCTCGGTCACGGCGATGCGCTCGTTGTCGGCGGCTGGTGCGGACCAGTCCTCAAGCCCATCGACGTGCGTTCCTGTCCCGGTGAGCGGGACGTGGCGTACACTGAGGCTCGACGGATGATGGCCGTTCCGACCACGAGCAAGAAGCGCGGCCGACCCCGGGCGTATGACCCCGAACATGCACTGGATGCAGCGCTCGATGTGTTTTGGATGCAAGGGTTCGATGGAACCTCCCTCGAGGATCTTCGCCGGGCGACCGGGATGAATCGTCCGAGTCTCGCGGCAGCGTTTGGGGATAAACGAGCGATCTTCCTTCGTACGCTTGCCCGCTTCCGGGCCCGCGTGTGTGCCGACGGGGCGGGGGCCCTCGAGGCCGCACCCTCGGTGGAGGGAAAGCTCGAGTCATTCTATGGAACGCTGATCCAGCACTACGGCCCGAATGCGCGGCACCCCGCCCGAGGTTGCATGTTGTTGGGCGCGGCTGCTGTGCTCGCTCCCACCGACCCGGACGTCGCAGCCGAGTTGACGGCGCTGCTCGACGAGGTTCACGCGGTGCTGCTCGGGGTCTTCAAGGACGCGCAGGCGGGCGGAGAAATCCCCAACAGTGCCAGCCCACGCGAGCTCGCGTGGTTGGCTGCGGCGGTTCAGCACAGTCTGTCGACGCGTGCGCGATCCGGAGCTTCCAAACGGCAGCTGTCGAGCTTTGCTCGGGTCTGCGTTCGACAGGTACTCCGAGCTGCGGCGTGTTGAACCGAGGGCTACTCCGCGAACTGTGAGTGGGCGACCACGTCGCAGAAGTTCGGGGCGCTGAAGCCCGGGATGTGCTGACAGCCAACATCGGCGACAACGTGGGACGCTGCTGCGCGCGGATCGGCAAGGAGCCGCTGCTTCAGCAGATCAACGAGGGCTTGCTTGAATCCGAGTCGCGGCCAGCTGTCGAGAATCTGCTCGAGTGCATGTGGTGAGAGCATCTCGAGTGGCACCACGCCGACGTCCAGAGCGGCGCCCAGTTGCACGAGGGCGATCTCAGGCTGCTTCCGCTGCGGAATGACGGCGGTGGTGTGCAGCGCGATCGCGTCCCACACCAGCTCGATCTGGTGCTCGGGCATCCCCTGCCGGGTCAGGAACTCTTTCGCTGCGTCGGCGCCATCGACTTCGAACCGCTCATGCGTTGGGACCGTCTCGCACAGCCCGAGGTCGTGCAAGAGACAGCCGATGTACAGAATCTCGGCATCGTACGCCGGGCCTTGCCCTCCCACGGTCGCCGCGAACGCGTATGTGCGCATGACGTGATTGAAGAGGAACGGCGGTGAAACGCGTTGTGCGTAGGCGCGAGAAGCGACGCACAACGGGCTGTCCGGAAAAACGATGTCATCAGGGAGTTGTACGGAGTTCATATTTTGTTCAACGAGGAATAAAATAAACGCGCTGATGATTTTGTGCAACGACGCATTTAAATCAATGGGCGCTCGACCAGGTAGCGCACAACCTCCATGCCTCCCCGGGGGTGGACGAGCCGTCCCGCATATCGCATGCCGCATTTCTTCATCACCGAGATGCTCGCGGCGTTGGCTTCCATGGCGCAGGCGTCGACAAGCGTCTGGCCGAGCTCGTCGAACGCGTAGCGGACCAGCGCGCGCGAACCCTCGGTGGCCAGCCCTCGACCCCACGCGTCTTGACGCAGGCGGTACCCCAACTCCAGGATGTCCTCGTCGGCGACCGAAGGCCGCAGGTGGAACCACCCGACGAAGTGCTCGGCTTCGTACGCGGCCGCGTATCCGTAGGGTTGGTCCGCATACGCTTTCATGCGTTCGAGCAGCGCGTCCTCGTAGACCCGGCGCGGCGTCGGCTCGCCTCCGTTGATGAACCGCATCACGGCAGGGTCACTATCGAGCGTCACGAGGTCGTCGAGGTTGACGTCGGTGATACGGCGGAGGTGCAAGCGCGTGGTGTCCAGCACGAACGGAACGGGCACGCTTCCAAGCCTACGCGGGCGACGGTCTCGAATTCGAGACCAAGGCTGTGGCGCAGTTTGCGGCCTTGTCATCGGCCGAGGGGTGGTCCATTGTCTTACACCGCAGCGAGGTCCTGATGACGCAGCACGATGAAAACTGCCCAACCTGCGGAAGCCAACTCAGCGCGCTCAATCGCGTCGAGCTGCGCCGCTGCAACGCTTGCCGACGCACCACGCCGGCCGGCTTTCTGTACTGCGGCTACTGTGCGGCGCCGATGGAGCACAACGAGATTCGGGCTCGTGTCGCCGAAGTTGCGGCGCCTCCGGGGGGCTGGCCCAATCTTGCGGGCGACCTCACCGAGGTGGAGTTCTTCCTCAAGCAGGGGCAGCTCGACGAGGCCTACGATCTGCTTTCGATTCTGCAGCGTCGCTACCCGGGGCACCCCGAGCTCGCTGATTTTGCACGGGGGACGGAGAGCTCTCCACGGCCGGATGCCGACGTGGAGCAGCTCGTCGACACTGTGCTGGCGGACTCGTCCACGTTGGGCGGAAAAATTCCGAGACGGCGGGCGACACCTTGGGACGCGCCGGAGTCCGAGCCGACGGAACGCCGCGGCCGCAAGCTGACCACGGCGCACGAAGTTGTTCGCGCGGCGCTCATCGAGGACGTCGATGGCGACGTCGAAGTCGAAGAGGAGACGACCAACCCGGTGGGGAAGGTCGTCGTGGCCGAGTACGCCAAGAATCCGCGCCCCATTCGCAAGCCGGTGCCGAAGGTCGATCGCACCCACGCGTTCGAGGCCATTCCGCCCAAACGTATGCCGCGCGTACGACTGCGGCCTCCGACGGGCGAGATGCCCACGCCGAAGTTACTGCGAGACGGCGCGCCGAAACCTCGCGCCGCAGGCAAGGTGCGTGAAGACGCCACGAAGTCTCGCGAGGCTGCGGCCAGAGCTCGCGAGACCGCGGCCAAGGTGAGGGCGGCTGCAGCCAAGGTCAAGGAGGCGGCCGAGCATCTTCCTCCACTGCCCGAGCCCAACTACGTCGAGAAAGGGCGCCCGGCGACGGTGCACATGCCGTCCGTTCGTGCGGAGGAGGCTCCGTCGTTGCCACCGTTCGAGGTGAAGCCCGACACCAGCGTGCCGGCACCGCCGAAGCGAACGTCGCTGCCAAGGGGGAATCCTCTTCCGAAGGGAAACCCATTGCCGAAGGGAAACCCGCCGCCGATCGCCAAGCCTTCTGCGAAGGCCCAACCGGTGTCCGCCGTACAGCCTCCGCAGGCTCCGGTTCTCACCAAAGCACCGGGACCGGCATCGGCCGAGCCGCCCGCCGCGGTGCCTGTCGTCGCCAGGAAAGAAGCCGCCGCGCCGCAGCACACGATGGTCGTCGACGCGCTTCAGCCGGCCGCGCCGTATCCGGAGGATCGTCCGAACCAAACCATGGCCGTCGATGCTCTGCAGCCCGCTGCGCCGTACGAGGGGGAGTCGGACGAGTTGTTCGAGGCGCGCAAAGAGCAGATCAAGCGGGCCACCAACAAGACGGGCCGACGTCGTCGTGTGGCGACGGGCGCCAACAAGGTCGGGAAGCGGAAGCGACCTCGCGGCGTGCCGCCCAGGCGGGACGAGACGGATGAAGAAGCGAAGAAGCGGCGCGGGACTGCCTTTGGCGCCGGGGTGCTTTCCCGCTTTGGCCGCTGAGTTGCCCGAGCGTCCGCGGCTGGCGGACCACATGCTCGCGCGTCGGCACATCGTCGATGGGCGTGAGAGCGTGGTGCTTCACGACGAGGCTCGACATGAAGCCGTGGAGCTCCCGCCCGCGACGTGGGCAGTGCTCGCGTGTGCTGATGGAACGCGTGATGTCGCAGGCATTGCGGCTGCGGCAGCGCGCGTGGGTGCGGGGGCGACCGAGGCCGCTGTGGCGACGCTGCTCGAAGCGATGCACGCCCGAGGAGCCCTCGAAAACGGAGCGCCGCCCCACGAGCCCGACGTCGTCACGATTCGACCTCGGCCCGAGGATGTCTCCCGACAGCCAGTGGCTCCGCTCCCCGGATATCGCTTCGACTGTGACGGTTCGGGAGGGTGCTGCAGCGCGTACGGCTCGATCTTGCTCACGCCCAGAGATCGCGACCGGGCTCGCGCCGCGCTGGAGGGGGAGACGCGAGCCGGGGTTCCGATGTCGCGTTGGTTCACGCCGGATCATGGGAGCGCACCCACGCCGCTGAGCGTGCCCCTCCATGTCGAGGGCGGGTGCGGATTCTTGGGAGACGACGGGCTCTGCGAGATCCACCGCCGCGTTGGGCTGGCTGGTAAGCCCAGGGCCTGCGCGGCATTTCCGTTGATCGCGTGTTCCGACGGCGAGGAGGTGCGGGTCTCCGTCACCCCCGAATGTGCGTGTGTACTTCGACTCGCAGCCCCCGGGCGCGGCGAGCCGTTGGCGGAGTCCTGGCGTTCGGGCTCAGACCTTCCGCCCACCACCGTCGTCGATGTGCTTCCCGCCAATCTCACCGTGTCAGCGGGTCGAACGCAGAGTCGGGCTTGGGTGCGAGCACAGGTGGCAGAGGTCCTCTCCGAACTACCGAACGTGCCAGACCCCGCACGCGCGTGCTGGGGATGGGCGGATGCTTGGTCGGAGTCGTCGCCCACCGAAGCATCTCTCGCTCCGTACGTCGATTCGCTGCTGCCGCTGGCTCGCGATCTGCTGCGTCGGCGCTCGACGTACGCCCCCAAGGGAGATTGGGTGCTGGGATCGCTGCGCTGGTTGGTCGGTACGTTACACTTGCTGCGTGAAGCCTCCCTACAACAGATGATGCTCGAGCCGACCGGGCTCGGGGATTCCACCGAGCAGCTCTACCTTCGCAGCTCCCTGTGGGCGTACCGCGACTTCATCGACACTCCGCTCGAGGTTGTGATGCGGGCCCATGCTGCGAAGATCTGGATCGGCCGGGCGATGGCTGAAGTTCCGCTCGCCCCGTCTGACACCGCGGTCCCGCTCGCGGCGATCAGCATGCTGATGCGAGGTCACGGGTTGATGCGGGCGTGGGACGAGTCTTCCCAGGCCTGATAGCGTAGGGCGGCATGGGGACACGGCAGAGGATGATTGGATGTGCGGCGCTGTTGCTGGCCGGGTGCAGCCCCGTGGATCCCAAGCCCTCGCCGAAGGCACCCGCGGAGCCGGCACAAGCCGACGACGTCGCAGCCGTCCCGGTGGCCAAAACCACGCTCGTCGGTGTCCTGCACGAAGGCGGAACCCGTCTGTGTACCGAACCCTATGAAACCCACTGGGTTGACCGGACATGGGCCGTGGGGTTCGTGCCACTGGTCCATGAGCCCGGCCACAACGACACCATCGCCAAGCTGGAGGGCTCGGTGGTCAGGGTCTTTGGCGTTGCGACCGACGAGCCGAGGACTGTCCACGACGGAGACCCACGACCCAAGAACACCGTGATGTGCGGCGAGCTGCAGATGCGCTCAGATTGGGAGTCGTGGCCCAAGGGAACACGAGCCCGCCGCGGCGATGGCCCAGACTTGGCCAAGCTTCGCATCGAGTCGATCGAGGTCGTGGAGCCGTTTCGCGCAGCGCTTGGCGACGACGAGGTCACGTTCAGCGTGACCAATCCGTTTGAGCGCCCGGTGAAGGATGCGACGTTGGTGGCGCACTACGAGGGCTGTTACGGAAAACCGGGCACCGCGGTCGAGCGCCGCCCGTTGGGGGCGCTCGAGGCCGGAGCCGCGCTCGACGACATCCCCGTGCCGCAGATCTCGATGCGCAAGATGGCGCGGGGATCCGAACACCGCCTCGATTCGGTCCAGCTGATTGGGACCGTTGAAGGCGGTGCGTTCGATCTCGACGTCGACATTTCCACTCTCGGAATCGACGTCATGTGTCCGAAGCGGAAGTGACGCCCGTCGAGTCCGGCAGCCAGCGGTATCTGTGGAGATCGATGGTGCCGTTGGCTTTGAACTCCACGCCTTCATCTTCGAGCAGGCTGCGCTGATCGGGCCTGGCGCCGGAGTCGTCCCGGGTGGAGATGCCGCCACGGCCGTTGACGATCCGATGCCAGGGCACGGGGGGGCCCTCGGAATGTGACGCACCCGCCAATGCGAACCCTACATGCCGCGCAACCCTGGGCGAGCCGAGCAGTGTTGCAATCTGACCGTACGTTGCAACATGGCCCGCTGGAACCCTGCGGACCATGGCGAAGACTCTCGCGTGCCAGCCAGGGCCCACGACCCGAAGTTCCTCGGCGATCATGGGCCCAAGCGTAGCTCAGAAGCTGTAGACGACCGAGCTGTCCCAGCCGGGAATGTTGATGTCGATGTCCCCGCCGCCGCCGTATCCCTCGACGTATGCCTCGCGAAGCGGCGTCAGGTCGACCTCGAAGGAGTCCGAGGGGAACGCGTCACAGGCTTCGGCGAGGTCGTCATGTGCGACATTCAGCGTGACCTGCACCGGGGCGCTCTCGAGGAACTCCCCGTCCCAGCAACCGCCGAGAGGGTGGCCGGGGCCGCAGCCGCTGTAGGCCACATCGAGGGTGAGTGTGTCCTCTTCGAGGGTGACGTTGTTGATGACCAGGCTGTCGAAGGGGGTGTCGGGCTGGCAGGAGGACAACGCGGGGCCATCGAACGGGTCGATGTCCGCCGGCTCGCAGGCGATCTCCGTGCAAGAGCCCACGGTTCCATTGTCGTTGCACTCGCAGGTGTTGCAGCCGTCATCTGCAGGGACCGTGGTGCCGGGTTCGCACGCAGGCTCGCAGCCGATCGCGGTGCAGCCACCGATGGTGCCGTCGTCGTTGCACTCGCAGGTGTTGCAGCCGTCATCTGCGGGGACCGTGGTGCCGGGCTCACACTCCGGCTCGGGGTCGGGCTCGCATCCGATCTCGGTGCAGCCGCCGATCGTTCCGTCCTCGTTGCACTCGCAGGTGTTGCAGCCGTCGTCCGCGGGGACGCTCGTGCCTGGCTCGCACTCTGGCGCTGGCTCGCATGCGATCTCCGTGCAGGACAGCGTCCCGTCGTCCCCACACTCGCAGGTGTTGCAACCATCGGCCGCAGGCACTTGGTCTCCGGGCTCGCAGTCGTCGCCGGGCTCACCACTTCCACCCATCGTCTCGTCGCCGATGTCCTTGTCATCAAGGTCGCACGCGGTCGCGCCGAAGAGGGAAAGGCAGGCCATCAAGATCCATTGAGTCTTCATTCGTTTCACCGTTAGTTCAGGGGGGGGCCATCAAGCTGGCAAGGGGTAGTGGTCCGCCCGGACGCACCGTCGTGATCGCGAATGAAAAAAACTACGGTGTCGCTTCAGGGCACGCGCTGTGCACCCGCGACCGCAGGGCCGACTGAGGATGCGTGCGCAGGAATGCCGCGGCGGCCTTGCGTCCGTCGGAGAGCGCTCCGGCGTCGCACAGGGCGACGACGCGAAGGACCGCTCGTTCTTGGCGCAGGACTCCTTGGGGAAACCTGCTCTGGGCGTCCCGCAGCAGCGAAAGCGCGTCTTTCGGACGATTCTCCACGACGGCCAGACGCGCTCGATCCAGCAATCGCGTCTCTTCGGCAAGCGATGTCGGGGACGCGGCGGTCGGCGCCTCGAGGGGCGCGGTCTTCTTGCGGGTTGTCGAGGCCCGGCGCCGCGGGGTGCTCGGGGCCGCTGGCTCTGGCGCGAGGGGGACGGCCGAGAGAACTTCGGTCGGTGCCTCGTCCTGCAGGGATGGCTGCACGGATGGCTGCACGGCTGGACCGGGTGACGCAGCGGTTGGCGGCCGGCGAGCAGGTGCTGGAGCAGCTTCTTGCCTCGCCCGAATGTCCTCGGTGGCTTCGGGGGTGTTGGGTGCCTGCTGCAAGCTGGGGTCGTGTCTTGCTGCCACGCCGCTGTCGCTCATGGTCAGGACGAGCAATGCCGCGGCCGCAGCCGCAAGGACGGTCCCGGCGACCCAGGGGACCCAAGGCCCGCGCAGCACTGTGCCCGTGGGTACGGAAGGAGCGGTCGACTCCACAACCCGCGCTTTCACCCGTTCACGAGCGGCCGCTCCCGGCGCCTCGTCATCGGCAAAGGCGGCCAGCAGCGCAAGCTCGTTCGCGTCCAGCTCGGGAAGCTCGTCTTGCGGGCTCATGCGCTCTCGCTCTCGGCGGGGTCACGGGTGAACGCGGCGGCGGCTTGCCGGAACGCCTGACGAGCGGCGCGAAGACGTGCGTGCGCCGTGTTCACGTTGACGTTGGTAATGCCCGCGGCCTCCTTCACCGAGACCCCCTCGAGATCCACGAGCGTGAAGAGCTCGCGCTTGTCCGCATCGAGTGCTGCCACAAAGCGCCGCACGAACGCCGCCGCCTCTCGACGCTGAGCTGCTTCGTCGGTCGGCGGCAGGGTTTGTGGTTTGGGCTGTGCATGCTCGATGCGCCGTGCTTCGCGAGCTCGGCCTCGGCGTCGGTTGCTGGCAACCCCGCGGGTGATGCCGTACAGCCAGGAGGTGAGTGCGGCGCGACCGTCGTAGTCGTCGATGCGCCTGTGAACGATGACGAAGACGTCGTGCATGACGTCCTCGAGCGCGCCTTCGGGGACTCCAAGACGCTTGGCGACACGCCAGACAAAGTCCGCGTGGTCGTCGTAGATCGTCGCCAAATCAAGCGCACTGCAGCTCCCCTTCTCCGTGATGCCGCCAGAAGCGCCGGGCGCATGGGCTGTCACAGATGGTTGTTGTCCGTCGGTGGACACCGTCGTGACCGCAGCGTACCGCGACCCACAGTTTTCTTCGATGTGATTGAAATGACTCGGAATTAGCGAAGTTCGAAACCGAGCATCGCGCTGAACTGGCCGCCAAGTGGGCCCGCCTCAGACAGTACCCGTCCGCCGGTCGCTCCTCCGGTCGTCTTGAAGCCGGGTCGGGTCAGAGAAACCGACCCCTCGGCGCGGGCCCCCAAGATGAACCGTCCGCCGGCCACAGAGGGTGGGCGCCACAGCAGGGTGGGCGCCACTGAGGCCGCGACCCAGGGCGAGGCGGCGGCGTTCGATTCCAGCTCGCCTCGGCCCTCGCCGTGCATGAGTCCAGCGCGCACCCCTACGCACAACGGGACCGTGATGGCCGAGTTCCCGAACACTGGGCAGCCGCGGGCGTCGATGGACCACAGCGAGAAGCGTCCACCGACGGAGGGCTCCGTGGCTGCAGTCTCATCGCGCGGCGTTTCGTACGTTGCGCCGAGTTCGAAGCGCCACCGCCGGAGTCGTAGCGCGCCGTGGAGAGCGGCGATGCCTCCCACCGAGGGCAGCACGCCGACTCCGAGGCCACCTCCAACCATGAGCTCGACGCCGACAGGCGCGGCCGCCTGAGGTTCGGGCTCGGGCTCGGGCTCGGGCTCGGGCTCGGGCTCGGGCTCCGGCTTGGGCTTGGGTTCCGGTTCCGGTTCCGATTCAGGTTCAGGTTCAGGCTCCGGCTCAGGTTCCGGCTCCGGTTCCGGTTCCGGTTCCGGTTCCGGTTCCGGCTCCGGTTCCGGCTTCGGCGGCGCCAAAGCCTCCGCGGCATTCGGATCGATCGCGATGGCAACGATCAGGATCGCGGCGTCACTCACCTCGACGCAGGTCTCGCCCTCCAGCGTTCGCGTTCCCTCGGGGACGCCGTCGCGGCTGAGCGTCAAGACGAGCCGGAAGCGTGCGTCGTCGGTCTCGGTGATGACCGCACGGGCATCGAGCGGGGGCCCGCTCGTTTCCCCCAGTGCCGTGGCGAGACGCTGGTGCGCTTCGTCTTGCTCCGGACAGCCGGCGGGTGCCGTCCAGTCCAGTGTGAACGGCTCCCCGGCGAGCATCGCGGCCAGCAGCACTGTGGGGATCATGGATCTTCACCACCGCTTTCGAACGGAGCGGCGAGGCGACGACCCAGCGCCACCAGAATGATGATCGCGACGCTCCACTGAAGAATGCAGGTCGCAACGGAGTACGTGTCGGCGGGGTTCCACCAAGTGTCCGGTGCGTACGCCGTGGCGGAGAGGTACAGCCACCACAGCAGCAAGACGATCGCGAGCGCGGGGACGACGAACCGCAGAATGACAACCCAGGCGACGCCGGGATCCCACTCGCCTTCTTGGGCTTGCATTCTCTCGCGCATCTTCGCCAGGCCGGCATCTCGGGCCAGCATGGCGACGAACAAGCCGGAGATCATCAGGGCCACGCCCCACACGAAGTCCTGATTGCCCAAGACGTCGAGGTTGATCGCGGAGGGGATACCCAACCCGAAGCCCACCAGTCCGGTGATGACCACGGCCCGTCCACGCTCGACGCCGTGGTCGACCAAGGTGCGGGCGGCCAGCTCCACCATGGACAGCAACGAGGACAGCGCGGCGAAGGTCAGCCCCAGGAAGAACAGGATCGACAGCGGCTTGCCCAACGCCATCTTCGCGAAGAGCTGGGGCATCCAGATAAACGTGAGCCCAGTGGAGGCGGGCCCGCTCTCCTTCATGACTGCCAGGATCTCCGGGCGGCTCATCTCGGTGCCGAGCACAGAGAACACGGTGCCGAAGATCGTGACCGCGGCGACGAGTGAGACGACGTTGTTCGTGATGCCGGTGATGAGTGCGCTCTTCACCACGCTATGCCGCGCGCTCATGTACGCGGCGTAGCTGAGAATCAGGCCCCATCCCGCACCGGTGTCCCAGGCGTTCTGGGTCAGTGCCTCGAGCCAGACGTTGGCGTTGCTCAGCTGGCTCCACTGCGGCGTGAAGAGGTAGGCGATCCCGTCGAAAGAGCCCGGGAGCAGGAGCGTCCGGACCATGCTGATCACCACGACCACCAGCAGGGTCGGGACCAGCACCCGGTTGAGGCGCTCGATCGAGGTCACACCGCGCCGAACCACGACGACCGCAACAAACATCGCGATTCCGTGAAACAAAACCGGAAGCCCGCTGTCCTGGAACCCTTCCCAGACCGCGGTGGACGCTTGCGTCGTGACTGGCAGGTCCTGAAGGACCGATGCGCCGAGGTAGTGGACGCACCAACCGGCGACCACCGAGTAATAAAACATGATCGCGGTGGCGGTCAGCGCCACGAAGCCGCCCATCCAGGCTCGTTTGGCGCCTCCGTGATGCACGAAGGTCCCCACGACGCCTCTGCGGGCCGAGCGGCCCAGCGCGTACTCGGCGATGATCAGCGGCACGCTCCACACAAACAGGAACACGAGCCACGCGACTAGGAACGCGCCGGCGCCCTCATCCCCACCGTTTTGGGCGGCGATTCGAGGAAACCTCCAGATGTTCCCGGTGCCAACCGCGATGCCGAGCACGCTGAGGATCATTCCCCATCGGGATGAGAATCGAGGTTCCGCCAAAACGCCCGGAGTATAGAGGGCGGATTGCTCGGAAAGAAATCGCGGGGCTGGGAACCTTCGTAGGGGGTCGCTGTCAATCCCCTACGAGACCGCAAGACACCGCCTGCTCGGCGTGACGGCATCCTCGGCTTCACATGATGTGGGGTTCATCGAGGGGGCGGCACACCGGGGGGCTGGGTCAAGGCGGCCAAAAGGAAACCCATGTCCCGAGCCCTCCGTTTCGAAGTGTGGCGTGACGATCAGCTCGTCGACGTCACGACCCTGTCCCAAAACGTGATCAAGATTGGTCGCCTGCCCTCCTCGCATCTGCGCATCGACGACGAGTCGATCGCCCGGATGCACGCCGTCCTGGAGGTTCAAGGAGACCGATTGCGACTCGTCGACTTGGGGAGTTCGGTGGGCACGACAGTCAACGGCGAGCGGGTGCTCAAGAGTGCGGCGGTTCAGGTCGGCGACGCAATCTCGATCGGTCGCTACAGCGTGCGTCTGGCCGCTCCGACCCACGCCGTGCAGCGCCCCGCCGCGCTTCCGAGTGCCGCGTCCGTCGAGTGTGTTGATGCGCCCGACGTCGCCGAGGTGATGGCGGTCTACGGCGACACCGTACTCGACGTCCAACACGTCGGTCACCGGACCGATCGCAAACTCGCCTACGCAAGCTTGGCGCTTGGCGGTGCATTGCTGCTCGGTGGTGCGGGATACGTCGCATCTCAGACGGTGCTGCGCGCTGAGGCGTGGCAGACCTACGAGGTTCAACGGGCCGAAGCTGCGGTCGCCGGCCGACCCGCGCCGCAAGCCCCGGGATCTTCGTGGAGCGGATTGGGCGTTGTCTTGGGTCTTGCTGGCTTGGTGCCTCTGGGCTTCGGCCTGGTCCGACTCGGCGACCGCGACCGATCCCACTACACCATCGGAGAAGGGGACCAGACATCGTTCGCCACCGCGACGGATTCACTCCCCACTCCAGCTGACTTCCCGCTCGTCGCGGCGAACGAAGGCGGAGAAACGTGCGTCCAGTTTACGCCAGGGATGGAGGGCCACGTCACGGTCGAAGGCCAGCGTTACAGCCTTCAAGAGCTCGTCTCGTCAGGACAAGCGACGGTGCAAGGCGCGGCGTTCACCTTCCCGCTGCCAACCGGAGCGCGCTGCCGGATTCAACACGAGGACGTCACATTCCACGTCAATGGCGTGAAGCCGGGCCGGGTTGTCGCGGGTCGAGGCAGCGCCGACAAGAACTTCTGGTTCTACAACGCAGCTTCGCTGATCGGTATCGGAACGCTGCTGGGCCTGGCGCAGCTGGCGATGCCGGACCAGAGCGACTTCTCCCTCGAAGATGCGCAGTCGAGCAACCGGTTCGTGGGCTACATCCAACAGCCCGACATCGAGGAAGATGAGGACGAGCCAGACGAGCAACCGCTCGACGACGGCAAGGAGAAGAGCGACCCGGGCGATCCCGGCAAGAGAGCCCCCGGGACCGAGGGCAAGATGGGCAAGCCCGACTCGAAGGTCTCTGCGCCCAAAAAGTTCGCACAGCGCGGTCCGAAGGATGCGGTGCGTCAGATGTCACGCACGTTCTCACCGGATATCGAGGCGCGTCAGGCCGGCATCCTGGGCATGATTCAGAGCGACAGTGGTCACTTCCTGGCCAGTCCCAACGGCGGTAACTTCTCGGTCGGGAACGAGGACCAAAACCTGTGGGGCAACATGACGGGCACGGAGCTTGGAGAGTCCAGCGGCATGGCCGGACTGGGACTCGCGGGTTCGGGTCGCGGTGGTGGTGGCAACGCGGACGGGCTGCTCGGTCTGGGCGACGTCGGCCTGATGGGCACGCGAGGTTCTGGTGGGAACGGCGTCGGATACACCCACGGTCGAGGAGCGGGGTTCAAGACTCGCAAGCGCGGCAAGCCCGGGGTCCGAGCTGCGAAGTCCACCATCCGTGGGGCGCTCGACAAGGACATCGTCCGCAGGGTCGTTCGGGCGCACATCAACCAGGTCCGGCATTGCTACAACCAAGGCCTGGTCCGCGACCCCACCGCACGCGGAAAGGTCGCCGTCCAGTTCACGATCGGACAGACCGGAAAGGTCCCACTCGCTGTCGTTTCTGAGACGACGCTCAAGGACAAGGCCGTGGGGAACTGCATCGCCAAAGCGGTCCGGCGTTGGAAGTTCCCTCGCCCAGACGGTGGTGGCAACGTGATGGTGACGTATCCGTTCGTGCTCAACCCCGGCTGAGGGGCTGCTCGCCGTTCGTCACCTCCAGTCCAGACACGCTCGCGTCGCCGGTCAGATCCTCGGGATCGTCGGCGGCGTGTTCCTCGTTGTCGAGGTGGGGTTGTTTCCGTCGGGGGGCGAGCAGGATGTCCCGCTCACTGCGCAGGTGTCGGTGCGCCGCCGATGCCAACGTCCACCACGTAGATGTGGCCGGGCACGCCGACAGCGAACAGGTGGGTGGCATACGCGTCCCAGCCGGGTCCTTGCGCGAAGACGACGTTGGCCACGTTCTCGGGGAACTCGGCCAACAGCTCGGGCGGAGCAAGAGGGTCACCAGCGTCGTCAAGCGAGAGTCGATAGAGCGACCCGGGGTCGCCCTGGTTCTGATCGACGATGTACAGATTCCCGCACGTGTCCATCGCGAGTCCGTCGAGGCCGACACCGTCGCCAACGCCCTCGCTCACGATCGTCGCGAGCAATTGGGGGGGCCCTGGGTTGGCGGGGTCGGTGAGGTCAACGCGGTAGATCTCACCGTCACCGTAGGTGTTGTAGTAGACGACCTCATGCACCGGGTCGAAGAGGACCCCGTTCGCCTGGGAAGCCGTGGCGCCGCCGGATGCGAGTGTCACGAGGCTCGCACCGGACGGGTCGACGTAGGCCACGAGATCGTCCAGGAAGTCGGTCAGGAACACGGTGCCGTCGAGGCCGATGAAGACCCCGTTGGGTAGCGTGAGGCCGGGCCAGAGCGTCGTGACGGTTCCATCGTTGTCGAGCTCGAGGAGTTCGCCCGTGCCGATGGTGGCGGTCACGACGGTGCCGGAGGGGCTCCAGCGCAACCCGAGCGTGTCCGGCAAAGCGGTCGCGGTGACAAACGGCGTGACGGTGCCGGCCGCACTGATGCGCACCAGGTCGTCTCCGTCTCGGGCGACGATCTCCCCGTTCGAGGTGAAGGTCATGTCCTCGGAGTTCCCATCGAGCGGACTGCCCGCGAATGCGAACTCGGTCGGCAAGATTGGGCCGGCCGGGAGCGCATCGCACGGATCGATGTCGCCGGTCGTCGAGCCGTCGGATGTCTCTGATGACGTGCCGCCGGTCGTGGAGTCGTCGGTCGTTTCTGATGATGTGCTGGCGGTCGTCGAATCGTCGCTCGTGCCGCCGGTGGTGGAGTCTTCTGTTGTTGTCGTTGATGCGCGCCCGGACGTGGAGTCTTCACTGGTGCGCGACGATGCGGCCCCTGTCGTGGAGTTGTCGCTGTTCCCAGCCGGGCCGGTCGATCCGGGTCCCGAGTCTGACGAGGACGAACCCGCTCCCATCGTGACCGTCGCGTCGACCGTGGGGGCGTTGGGCCCACCCGACGAGCTGCCGCCGGTTTCGCCCGACTCAGCTCCGGTGGCTGTGGTCCCGCAGCCCGCGGTCATCGAGACCGCAAAAAGTCCAACGAGCACGGATGTCGGCGAGTGGGGCATCTCGTACATCTCGCGAGCTTCGCACGCTGCGGGCAGCCTGACTCCTCACAACCTAGGAAGCGTGGCTACGGGCCCTCCGCACTCGTAGCCTGTACTCCACAGTTCGTTCGGAGGGGTCGACGCGCTCGAGTGTCGTACCATTCGGAGGATTCGCGTCGCGAGGAGTCCGTCGCAGTGAGATGGGCTCGGTCATCGTCTTCGATGTGCCCCGCGAGAGATGAATCGGGCCACGGAGCACGACGTCATGCAGATCGGTAGCTACACGATTATCCGCGAGCTGGGCCGAGGAGGCATGGGCGGTCTATGAGGCCCAGGAGCAAGCCACGGGGAGGACTCCTGCCCAAAACGGTAGCGAGGCGCGTGCAGCGGATGGCGCATTCGCGCGTGACGCTCGGCCGGGGGTCGCGTCCGAGCACGAGCGTGTGCGGCACCGTCGGGGAGGGGGCCTACTCCTTCGTCGGACTCGCAGACAGCCTGGTGGCTTCGGCCACGGCCCGGTTTGCTTCGGCATACCGACCCTGCCGATTGAAGACATTCCCGAGACCTTGGAGCGCTGCGAATCGGCTCGGGTGCTCCGTTGTCTTGTGGATGGCTTCGAGCGTTCGCAGCGCTCGGCGGTACGCGTCTTCCGCCTCGGCGTACTTTCCTTGTGCTACGTAGACATCTCCTAGACGACGCGACGTCAGCGCAGAAGAGGGTTCCGGTTCACGCCCCGATAACATCTCGAGGGATCGCGTGAATGCCCTCTCAGCCTCCGCGTAGCGGCCCTGTAGCGTGTAGACACTCCCCAAACCGTGGAGCGGCGCGGCTGCCGTCGGATTGTCTGTTTTCCCGTAGAAGTCCTCGGAGACATCGAGCGCCTCTTGGAATGCGCGCTGTGCTTCTTCGTATCGCCCCTGCCGCTCATAGATATTCCCCAATCCCTGGAGTGCCGCTGGGATCCCGAGATGCGGGTTCGATGCTCCGTCGAGGAGCTCGAGAACCCGACGGTACGTCCGCTCGGCCTCTGCGTACTCATGCTGGTTGTCGAACACGGTCCCCAGGCCGTGCAACGCAGCCGCGCTCCTGGGGTCGGCCTTGCCGTACGCGGTTTCGTACGCGGAAAACGCCTCACGGAACGCTTGTTGTGCCTCGTCGAGCCTCCCCTCCCGCAGGTAAACGTTCCCTAGAGCCTGCTGCCTGCCGCCCTCGGTCTCCGGTGCCGCATCGTTGCCAACCGAGTGCTCCAGCATCTCCTTGGCCGTTGTGACGTCGCCTCTCTCAAGAAGCATCCTGGCCTCCAGGATCGGGTCCTCATCGGAACTGTTGCGAAGAACGAACTCTGCGGTGTCCAGGTGCTTTTCCCCAAACGCCTGCCGGGCAGCATCCAACCCCGTCATCGCCGGCAAAGGCTGCGAGCGCTGCGCGACGGATATGAGGTCCTCAGGATCGACGGAACCGAGCGTGGCACATCCGGTCAGAGCCACGTCCCAGTTGCTTCGGCCCTCTTTCAGCAGCGCCCAGGGCTCGGAGGTCCGAGCGTCGACGACGGGCCAGGTTGTGGACACCGTTTGGCCCTCGGTCATCGATAGACGCGGCCGCTGGGCAGCGAGCGCAAGCACCCATTCGATCCGTCGTCTCTCGTATCGTGTGGCGGCATGCGTCCAGATAATTGCCTCGGCGTCCGACTCGGCGAGCGCGTCATTGAGGGCTCGATGAGGCTGCGTGGCGGAGATACTCTGAAATGAAACACCGAGGGCCTCCAGCACCTCACGAAGCGGAGGCCCCTGCCAGCTCACTCCGGGCAAGACCCCTCGCGCCGCTTCAACCCCAGCCCGGACTACCGTCGCAAGTTCCGACTCCGCCTCGACGACGTGACTCGCCCAGTCCAGGAAGTCGGGCGCGTCGTTGCGAGCGGCGGCGACACCCCCTTGAGAATCCAACGGCATGAGGAGGAGCTTCAGCCCCCGTTGTTGTGCGACCGGGCGGACTTCGTTGAGTCGTGGAAGTTCTTCTCGTCGGATGGAAACGAGTGCGACGGAGCCGGGCTTCAGGTGCACGAAGTCTGCGACACAGAACGCGATCCCCGGCCTTCCGAGCGCTTGGTTGAGGCCGAGCGCTGCTGGCCTCAAGTGGTGTGCGGCAGCACCACGGACCAGCACGATGGTGCTCTCGTCCGACAGTTCCAGCCGCGCGCACGCCTGCCGCACCCAGTCCGGAGTCACTCCAGCGTTGTTCCCATCAAGAGGAGAGGATGAGGTGCCCACCACTTGGTGCCATTGGGGTAGGGCAAGAGCCACAGATTCGTGACCAACTCGAGCCCCTCGCTTCCACCCGGCAGCTTGTGCGTGTCGCGTGCGGAACGTAGGAGCGCGATCCGGTCGGCGTCGAGCCCCTCCTCATACATCTTTCGCCAGCGGTCGAGGACCTTGTTTGCCTGTTCTTCCGTCGCGGCGTCCGTGTCATCGTCCCAGCATTCCCCCGCGAGATCACGGATGAACCGGACGAAGTCGCGAAACCGACCCCCGGAGAAGTAGCCCAGCCGTCGCAACAACGGCTGTGACACCCGGCGGCTTGAATCCTCGAGGTCCGCGGTGCGAGCATTGTAGGCCTTGACGAAGCACTCCACTGATTCGTCGGCTTGGGCGGGGTCCCCTAGCGCGTCCTGTCGCATCACGGGGACGCTATGCAGCATGTACGCATCGAAGCTCGTGCGAGGCAGGCCGCGGCCAACAAGCGTCGCCGAGCCCGTAACCACTGTCGCGCAGACGAGTGCGCCGAGTAGCCGCGACTCTATGAAGACGCGCTCTGTGGTCGCGGGGTCCTTGATTCGGTCCAATCCATCCAAGATGAACGTGACCGGCCCGTACTCGACTTGCAGGGTTCCAAGCAGCTTGTTGACCGCCGCGAGCAAGTTCTTTGCCCGCGCGTCCTGGTCCTGAACGAACTCTCGTCGGCCCCGTCCACCCAGAGGGATGTTCCACTTCGCCGCCTTGACCAAGCCCGAAGCATCTTCGACCACTGCGCCTACTGTCTTCAGCACGGCCGCGCCAGCGGCAGCTCCGATAGGTCCTGCCGCCGCGGCGCCGAGAGCTCCCCCTGCGAGGACGAGCACCGAACTCGCCAACTTTGCGACATCGAGCGATGCTGTCTCGCCGCCGCTCATGAGGGCTGTGGCGGCCTTGCTCAGGGCGTTCAGTTCTTCAGCATCCCACTGATGCCCGAGGACCTCGCGGGCGGCTCTCACGACGGCGAGTCCGCACAAGAAAACGACCTCCCACGGCTGCAGGTGGTCAAGCGCCGCGGGGTCACCGACCCCATCGAAATGTCGGCCAACATCGAAGAACACGACGAAGGTGTCCTTGGTGCGCGCGTCGCCGACTCGTAGTAGCTCGGTCGTCTTTCCGGCTCCCGTCGTTCCGTACAGCAGGTAGCGCTTCTGATCTGGCTCAAACGGCCGAGCGAGGCCCTTGATGATGTCGTCGACCGGAGAGTAGGGCCGCGCTACGCGCCACGCCTGTTGCAGCGCGGGCTCATCAGGCCTGAAGCGGGCATTCAGCTCCTTCCAGAATTCGCGGCTCACTGAGCCGACGATAGCAGCCTGATCTCATGCGGGGGCGTTTCACTTCGCAGCCAGAATGAGGCGGCCCCGATTCGGAAGTCCGTGGGAGCCAGAGTTTGCTGGAGGTAGGCCTCGAAGCCGAGGATTCGGCCTTCCCGGCTGGCTGGATCCACCGAACGAGGCGCGTGTCCGGGGGTCGCGGGCGTGTCGAGTCCTCCCACGTTCCCGCCGACGCCCTCGCTGTGGCCGGGTCGTCCGCTCTTGCTCCCGGTCGTTGAGCTGTCCAACTTGTACGGCGCACAGCGGGTTCACGTCGTACTCTCGGAATCCTCGTGGTTCCCGGATGTGACAGGTCCCGCGCTACGCCACGTTGCTCGTCATGGCCGGTGCCTCCGCATTCCTCGCTCTGCTTCTGTCCGCCGCATCGCTGGTCTCTCCGGCTGATCCTCAGTCGGTGATCGGTGGCGAGCCATCGCCAAGCTGCGCGTGGCCGACCACGGTGTCGCTTGGCGGCTGCACGGGCACACTCGTCCACCCTGAGGTTGTGGTCTACGCGGCGCACTGCGGGTCGGAGATCCCCTCGGTGTGGTTCGGGGAGCAGGCTTTCTCTGGCGAGGGGCGACAGGTCGCAACGTCCGAGTGTCATGTGAACCCGGCCTACCTCGATGGCAACGGCGAGCGACATGAAGACTGGGCGTTTTGCCGTCTGGCGGAACCGGTCACCGATGTGCCGATCGTGCCGCCGTTGATGGGATGCGAGACCACGCTGCTCACGCCCGGGCGACCGATCACGATCGTGGGCTTTGGTCTCGACGAAAACGACAACAACGGCATCAAGCGACAAGGGGACACCGAGCTGCAATGGATCACCGAAGACGGCGCGGTGTTGGCTGGCAACGGCGACGTCGGAAGTTGCTTCGGCGACTCGGGGGGGCCCATCTACCTGCAACTCCCGGACGGTAGCTGGCGGGTGTTTGGCATCGTGTCTGGAGGTCAGGCGTGTGGGTTTCCGGCTTGGTACTCGACGGTTCACACCGCGGTACCGACGATCGAGGCCACGCTCGGCATCGACATCACGCCGTGTCACTACGCAGGCGGTGAATGGAATCCGTCGCCTGCGTGTGGAGAGGTCCCGACCGAACCGTGGAACGGGGCGGGCACGTCATGGCAGGCTGGATGTGGTGGTGGGCCCGTGGTCGAGACGAGTTCCACCTGCGGTGATGCGTACGACGATGCGGAGGATTTGGCCGGTCCTCTGACCGCCGTCGTGACTCCTGTGTGGGGCGATGAGTTCGCGAGCGAAGAGGGCTCTGGCTTTGCACGAGTCGAGATCGTGGTGGAGGCCAGCGACTTGCCCAGCGGTGTCCGCTCGGTCGCACTGAGCATCAACGGCGAGGTGTTCGACGATGACCCGGACCTCGATCCGCCGTGGGTGTGGGGGTCGGTGACGTTTCCTCCTGGAGTCTGGGAGATCAGCGCGGTGGCCACGGATTGGGCCGGCAACACCTCGGTCGCTCCGGTCGTGATGATCGGCGTTGATGAAACCCCGCCACCGATGCCCGAACCCGAGCCGGAGGGCTCGACCGGCCTAGGAAGCGGGACCGGTGGCGACTCGACCGGGGGCGGGGGGGATGACTCGACCATCACGGGTCCCGAGCCCGAGCCCGAGCCTGAACCGGAGCCGGAACCCTCGACGAGCTCCAGCGGCTCGTCTTCGGGTGGCGAGGCGTCGGGGCTTGCGGAAGATTCGGGCTGCGGCTGCACGGCGGATTCGAGCGGAGGTTCCTTCGCATGGCTCGGGCTGCTGGTCCTGGGGTTCGTACGTCGGCGCCGAGCTTCGTGGGCGCTGGGTGCTGCGTTGGCAGCGACTGGTTGCAGCGACGACGCGTCGCCAGAGGCCAGTGGAACGAGCGGCGACACGTCGTCGAGTTCGTCGACGACGACGGACATCGAAGGCACGTCCACATCGTCTTCAGGATCTTCGAGTACGGGCGGCGAAGCCTCGACTGGAGTCCGCGCCGGAAGCACCACGGACGCATCCTCTTCCAGTGAGACCACCGTGGCCTGCGAGGTCGGCACCGAAGGATGCGGCTGCGACGAGGGCTTCGTGTGCGGCACCGACCTCCGCTGCGAGCTCGACACGTGCATTGTGTGTCCCGTTGGATCGGCCACCTGCCACTGCATCCCGTCCGAGGTGGAGGATGAAAGCGGTAGCTGCGATGAGGGCCTCCTGTGTGTGGGGAACCTCTGCGCCCCGCCTCCGCCGTGTCCATTCACCAACAATGGCTTCTGTGACGAGGGAGGCGGCACCTGTTTCGAGGGCAGCGACGTGTTCGACTGTTGTCCCACGCGCGGGGACGGTGTGTGCGAAGAGGAGGCCGCCGGAGGCGAGTGCCCGGAGGGCAGCGACGTGTTCGACTGCTGCCCCACCGTTGAAGACGGAGTCTGCGAGGACGCTTCTGCGGGCGGCAGCTGTCCCGATGGCAGCGACGTGTTCGACTGCTGCCCCGTCGAGCCCGGCGTCTGCGAAGAGGAGGCGGCCGGTGGCAGTTGCCCAGAGGGGAGCGACGCGGAGGACTGCGCAGTCGTGCCGCCCGAGCGGTAGCAGCCCGCGGCGAAACCCAACATCCGCCGCGCCGGGTTTGACCACGGGCTGCTGGCCGTCGGCACAAGTTGCGGCGCCGAAGACCGTCCGCGTGTGGTGCGGACTTCATCTGCTCCGCGAGCGTCGCTAGCGCATCGACTTCGAGAAGCGGTACGTCGAAGCGGCGAACACGATCACGCCCATCGACGCGAGTGTCGACAACGGGACCATCAGCTCCTCAGCGGTCGCCCCTCGAAGCAGGACGCCGCGCAGGACCTCGGCGTAGTGACGTAGAGGGTTCACCAGGGTGAGCACCTGCATCCAGCCTGGCATCGAGTGCACGGGGGTCATGATCCCGCTGAGAAGTGCCGCAGGAAGGATGAAGAGGAAACCCCCCATGAACGCCTGTTGCTGACCCGAGCTCAACGTGGCGATGAGCAGACCCATCCCGAGCGTGACCAACAGGTAGGCGCCGGTCGCAGCGAAGAGCAAGGGAACACTGCCATTGATCGGCATGTCGAACACATAGGGACCAACGACCAACGCCAGGATGAAGTCAAACAGCCCGAACGCGGCGAACGGCAAGATCTTCCCGGCGATGAGCACCCACCCTGGCATCGGTGTGACGAGTACTTGCTCGAGGGTGCCGGCCTCTCTCTCTCTCGAGAGCCCCATCGCGGTCACGACGGTTGTGATGAGCATCAGCAGGATCGCCGCCACCCCTGGGACCATGTAGATCGCGCTTTTGAGGCCCGGGTTGAAGAGCACCCGCGAACGAACATCGGCGGTTGGGGGAAGGCGCATCGTGGACTGCTGACGCTTCATCTGCGCCACGGCCAGAATCCGTCCTTGTCGTGCAAAGTACTCGGCGACGGTGGAGCCAGCCACACTTGCCCGATTGGGGTCGGTACCGTCCAGGACGACCTGGATGTATCCGGTGCGGCCCGCGAGGGCATCTCGCTCGAAGTCTTTGGGCACGATCACAACCGCAGCCGCATCACCGGATTGCAGCAGCGCATTGGCCTGTTCCAGGTCTCTCGTCTCGCCCACCGGATCCAACGTGCCATCGGCGAGCACCCGCGCGAGGTGTTCTCGAGACAGGGGGCTCTGGTCGCGATCTACGATGACCGTGGGGACGTCGTCCACATCGAGGTCGACCGCGTAGCCAAAAATGATGAGCTGCACGGCCGGGACACCGAGCAGGAGCACCATCATCCGTTTGTCGCGTACGATCTGACGCAACTCCTTGAGCATCGTCGCCAACAGCATGGTGAGCGACTTCATGCCGTGGTCCTTCGGAATAGGCGGGTCGATAGGGCGATCATCGCGGCGGCGTACGCGATGAGACCCAGGGCTTGGGACCACAACTCGGCGAATCCGGCACCCCGAAGCAACACCCCTCGGAGCGCCTCGATGTAGTAGCGCGCAGGTACCAGGAAGCTGAGGCCTTGCAGGGGCAGGGGCATGTTGTCGACCGGAAACATGAAGCCGCTCAGCAACAGCGACGGTAGGACGGACATCAGGGTTGCGAGCTGAGTCGCGACCATCTGGTTGCGCGTTGCGATGGAGATCAGGAGCCCTTGGCCCAACGTGGCTGCCAGGAAGAGCACCGAGAAAACGCCCAAGGCCCAAAGAGGTCCTCGAAACGGGACATCGAAGACCCACCCGCCGACCGCGATGACGAGCAGAACAGCGATGAAGCTCAGCACCATGTAGGGCAGAAGCTTCCCCAGGACGATCTCCAGACGACTGACCGGTGTCGAGAACAACTGCGCCATCGAGCCTTGTTCCCATTCGCGCGCCACCGTCAAAGCCGTGAGGAGCACCGCGATGATCGCCAGCACGTAGCCGGCGATCCCCGGGACGAGGAAAACGGCGCTGAGCCCCTGAGGGTTGTAGCGGGTGAACGTACGGACCTCGAGCGGCGGGCGGAATGCTGGGCGCTCAGGTCCGAGTGAAGTCACGGCGCTCGTGACCAGCTGCTCCGCTTTGGCTCGCGCCTGTACGGCACTGTTCGGGTCGGAGCCGTCGAACCAAAGACCGACCTGGCCCGCTTGGCCGTGAGCGAGCTGAGTCTCGAACCCCGGCTCGATCACCAGAACCCCGATCGCATGGCCGCCCGTGAGCACCTCTTGCGCGCCACGTTCGCTCGTCACCGACTCGGCACGTGTGAAGTCGTCGTTGGCGAAGAAACGACCCACGAGTTCACGGCTGGCAGGGCTGTTGTCCTGGTCGAGCACGGCCATGGGCATGTGCTCGAGGTCGAAGCTGACCCCGAAGCCAAAGAGCAGGAGCAAGAGCACTGGCATCGCCAACGCCAAGTACAAAGTGCGAGGGTCCCGAATCACGTGGAGGACCTCTTTGTGCGCCAACGCCAGTACTCTTCGTGCGGAGGACATGCTTCACCCAGCCTTGGCGACGGTGGTCGCTGGAGCGACGACGGACAGGAACACGTCCTCCAGAGTCGGGGCGATGCGCTCGAGCCGTTGTGGGTGGGCACCAGCGGCTCGGAGCGCTCGCCGCAGCTCCAGCTGGAAGTCGTCGGTGTCACGATCCTCGGCGACACGAACATGCAAACCGGCCCCAAACGATGCGACGTCGATGACTCCGCCCAGATCGCGGATGGCGTCGATGCCTTGGTGCAGTGCCGAGCCCTCCATCGCGAACATGGCTCCTGGAACGTACTGGGCCTTGAGACCCGCGGGAGTATCGAGTGCGCGAAGGTCCCCGTCGACCATGAGGCCGACCCGTGCACAGTACTCAGCTTCGTCCATGTAGTGGGTCGTGACGAATACGGTGGTGCCCGCATTGGCGAGCCCTCGGATGAGCGACCAGAAGTTGCGGCGAGACAGTGGATCCACCCCTGCGGTGGGTTCGTCGAGGAACACGATCTTGGGCTGATGAACCAATCCCGACGCAAGCGCCAGCCGCTGACGGATACCCGCTGGCATCGCGCCAGCCAGCTCGCCTCGGTGCTCACGGAGCGCGGCGAGCTCCATGACCTGGTCAATTCTCGCGGCGCGCTCCCGCCCCTGCAACCCGTAGGCCCCGGCGAAGAACTCGAGGTTCTCTTGTGCGGTGAGGTCGAGATACAGGCTGAACTTCTGCGACATGTAGCCGATGGAGGCTTTGACGTCGCGTGGTGCACGACCCACATCGTGGCCGGCCACGGTGGCCTGTCCGCTCGTTGGCGCGAGCAGTCCGCACAGCATGCGGATCGTCGTGGACTTCCCCGCCCCGTTGGCACCGAGGTAGCCAAAAATCTCCCCCTTCTCGACCGTGAAGCTGACATCGCGAACGGCCACGAACGAGCCGTACTCCTTGCGCAACGCGTTCACCTCTATCGAGTGCGGGTTCACGCTGCCTCCGAGAGGCGAGCGAGGAAGAGGTCCTCGAACGTCGCTGAGATGCTCTGGAGCGTCGCCCCGTAGGGCGCGAGCTCCTGTGCGACTTCGTCTCGTGAACCGGGGGTGAGCACCACGCGAAGCTGAGCGCCGGCCGGTGATGCGGCCACGACATCGCTGCACGCCTCCAACACACCATGCAGAGCCTCGCGCTCGCCCCCCACGACCTCGCAGACTTCGTGCTCGAGCTCATCGATCAGGCTTCCCGGCGTGCCCTCGGCGATGAGTTCGCCTTGGTGCATCAGGCCCACGCGGTGGCATCGAGCCGCTTCGTCCATGTACGGCGTAGAGACCAAGACCGCCATTCCGTCGGCGACGAGCTCGTAGATGAGCTTCCAAAGCTCGCGACGGCTGACGGGGTCCACACCGTTGGTGGGCTCATCGAGAAGCAGGACTTTGGGCTGATGCAACAGCGCGGCGGACAACGCCAGCTTCTTGTACATGCCGCCAGAGAGTGCGGATGCTCGGCGTTTGAGGAATGGAGTGAGCCGCGTAATCTCCAGCAGCCGATCACGCCGTTGTCTAAACACGTGGGCGGGCAGGGAGAAGAGCTTGCCAAAGAAACTGAGATTCTCTGCGATTGTGAGGTCGCCGTAGAGGCTGTACTCAGCAGGCATGAGCCCAAGCGACTCGCGCACTTCTGTCCCTTGTGCGATGGGGTCGCGGCCGAGCACTCGCACGTTGCCGGAGTCTGGGGCCATCAGTCCGGCGAGGCAGGAGATCGCCGTGGTCTTGCCGGCACCATCGGGTCCCACCAGGCCGTAGAGCTCAGCCTGCGCGACCTGTAGATTCAAACCTCGGACAGCGGGCTTGTCGTCATAACCGCGAACGAGGCGACTGATCTCGATCGCGGTCATGGCCCGCCCTCGACGGTGATTGTGATGGGCATCCCAGCCCGCAGAAGACCGCCGTCGTTGACGACGTCGACCTCGGCTGGAAACACGAGCCGGTCGCGGTCGCTACGGGTCTGCACGTTGCGCGGCGTAAACTCGGCTTCGAGGCCCACGCGATACACGGTGCCTTCGAACTCGCGTCCTTCGAACGCATCGGCGACGACCACCACGGGCTGCCCGACACGGACCTGTCCGAGCTCAGCGTTGGGAACATAGAACGTCGCGCGTATCGTTTGGGGGCGGATGATACGCGCCACGCGTGCGCCGAACGAAACCAGCTCGCCGGGCTCGAAGTACGTCCTCTCGACAATGCCAGCCTCCGGAGCCACGATCGTGCATTCTTCGACCGTGAGCTTGGCTCGGGCCAAGCGTGCCTCGACCACGGCGATGGCGTCTTGCACGGCTTGTGCGTTCTCTGCCGCGGATTGGGCCTGGGCTTGCGCCGCAGATGCCTGTTGTCGGCTTGCGACTCGCGATGCGCTCGCACTGCCAACCTCCCGCTCGAGAGCGATGACTGTGTCCTGAGCCTTGTCGTGTCGTTCGGAGGCGACGAGGTCGCCAAGTCTCCCCACGCGCGCAGCCTCTCGCCGCGCGGCGTCTCGCCGACTCTCGAGGGCTCCAACCTGTGCCCGCACCGCGCGGGTGTTCGCCGTCGCAGCGGAGCCTTGGCGGTCGGCCGCTTGTGCCGCGGACTTCGCACCCACCGCTTGCGCGCGCGCGACGACGAGTTGGGCCTCGACCTCCGCGAGGATGGCCCGAGGTTCGTCACAGTTGAGTTCCACGATGACGTCGCCTTGGGCGACTTCGGTGCCTTCGGGTGCCGCTCGGGTGACACGCGCCGCAAGCCGGGACGAAAGGTCCACTCCGATGCTCTCCACCACGCCGGAGCCAGAGACAGGGCCGCGTAGGGCTGCGGCCTGAGCCTGAATCCGCCAGACGATGAGGCCCGCGAGTACCCCGATGAGGCCCAGAGCGATGATGAGAATGCGCTTCATTGTGCTCCTAAGGGTTCCGAGTTTTCACCGACGAACAACACGCTGCTAGAGGAAGTACTGAATGAACACCGTCACGTTGCGATGTTCGTCCACGGTGAACTTCGCGCTGGACCATTGGGGTCGGCCCTTCTCGACCTTGGAGGCACCCACGCCCTCCTTCGGCAGCCCGATGAGGTTCTTGTCCATCTCGCCGTTGCTGTTCTCGTCGTGAATGACGAGGAGGGCGTAGGTGCCTGGCGCGAGGTCCGTGAATCTCAACGCGGTGGACGTTCCCACGAGCGAAGGGCGACGTTTCTCCTGAACGGCCCGGTCGAACTCTTTGGGAAACGCATCTTCGGAGTCGTAGAGGTAGGCGATGAGACCCCCCTTCGAGCTTCGGAGCCCCTGGATCTCGACGTTGAGTGTGGAGGTGGCTGGGGTGGAGTCCGAAGCCGGTGTGGGATCCGTCGTGCTGCTGGCTGACGCAGTGCTCTCGCAACCGGAGAGGGCGAGTAGGAGGAGGGCGGTGGAAATCGTTGATTGCACGAGCTTGGAGTCCTCGAGGGGGTCGGGTGTCCATGCGGGAACGCAAGGCTCGTGCCAACGGGGTGTTTGGAGGCTTGATGAACGTTTGTCGGGCGACGAGGTCGGAACCCGCCGGATTCCCGAACAAAGGAGGCACAGGGTGTTCGGGGAACCGACGCCAAGACCCGTCCACGTCCTGTTGAGTCCCCGGATTCACGCGCTGGCATCGCGCTTGCTTTGCGCTCTTGCATGCCCTCGTTCTTGCTCGCCGCCGTTCTCGCCTCGTCGACGCCGCTCATGGTCGGCCCTGGCCCGGCCGTGACGCAGGCCGGTGTTGATGGGGTCGAGAGCGTGAGCCTCGACGAAGCGTTGGCGTTGCTCGAAGCAAACAATCCGGACTTGGAGTCTGCTGCCGCTGCGCTGGACGATGCCGAGGCCGTCGTTCAGTCCTCACTTGCCGCCGTCAAGCCGTTTGCGGGTGTCTCGGCCGGCTACATGCTGAACAACGAAGAGGCGGTGCTCGACCTTGGCGACGCGCTTGGCGGCGTGGGTCAGGCCCTCGAACAGGCCACTGGCATGCCCGTGGACCTCAGCGGCGCTGGTGTGACGACGATTCAACCGCGGCAAGCTTTGACGGGTGGGGCTCAGGTTCGAGTGCCCTTGTTCGCGGCGAATGCATACGCCGACATCAAGGCGGCGCGAGCTTCGGTGACCTCGGCGAAAGCAAACCGCGATGCGATGCGAGTGCGGCTGCGTGGCGCCCTCCGACAAGCAGCGTGGCTGGCCGGCGCGGCTGAGGCGTTCGTCGGGGTCGCAGAACGGGCGGCTCGCAACGCGGCGGCTCATCTCGAACGCACCGAGCAGCTCGTCACGGCCGGACAGGCGACGGGTCTGAGCCGAAGCCAGGCGAAGCTGCGGGTTCTTCGTCGTCGCAACGACGTGCTTCGGGCCAGAGGGGAGTTGGAGCGAGCTCAGGTTTCGATGGGTGTGCTGCTGGGTCGCGAGGGGCCGGTACGGATACAGCTGCCCGACATTGCAGCTCCGGTTGTGAGCCCAGACCCCGAGGCCGCAGTCGCCCTGCAGCACCGGTCCGAAGTGGTCGCCCGCCGCGCGGACGAGAAAGCTGCTCAGCTTCGGGTACGATCTTCCCGCATGCGATACGCCCCAACGCTGGAGGCGACGTTCGGCGGCAACGTGAGCACGGCCGAGTACGTCACGGGCCTCAACTACGTGTGGCGGACGGGGCTGTCGCTGAGGTGGACGGTGTATGCAGGGGGCGCGCGCCGGGGCACCAAGAAACGGGCGGAAGCCGGGGCCCGACGAGCCCGGGCGCAGCGGCGACGTCAGGAACTCATCGTGAAGCAAGAGGTGCTCGACGCCCGCCGCGAGCTCGAGCTCGCCCGGGCCACGTACGCCTTGGCAGTTGAGGAGGTTAGCGTCGCCACCGACGCTGCCGGGTCTGCGGAGCGAAGGTTCGCGGAGGGACTCGCGGGCTCGCTCGATGTGCTCGACGCCCTCGATGCGTCATTTCAGGCAGAGTTGAGGCGCGAAGAAGCCAGGGCCCGCGCGGCGGCAGCTACGGCCGCTCTGGATGCTGCAAGAGGCCGCCAGTGAGCGAGGCCCAAGGAGTCTCCGTCGCGACGCCTGCCCCGGTCCAGGGGGCCGGGCCCTCCGAATCTCCTCTGACCTTCGATGAGTTCGAACGGCGCGGGTTGGCCGGCGCGTTCATTGCAGCGGACAAACTTCGCTTCATCGTGCTCATCGCGATCTCGAGCTTCACGGTCTGGATGGCGATCGCGGATTCGCAGTGGTGGAGACGTGCGTTGATGGCGTCGGTCGTGGTGGCGCTCGTCTTGGTTGAGCGTTCCGCTCGAAGGCGATTCCGCGATCACGGTGTCGACCTCGACGCGCTACGTGGGAACATTGCGACGATGATCGGGCTGCAGGCGGTCATGGTTCTCTGCACGGGGGCCTTCGCGAGCCCGTTGCTCCCCGTCTTCCTGCTCTCTGCGTTCTTGGCGGGTCTTCTCGCCGACGGTTGGGGGATTCGGCGACTCGTGTTTGGGCTCCAAATCCCGGCGCTCGCAATGTATGGAGTGCTGCATTGGACGAACGCGATTCCCACCTTGGTTCCCGTTCCTTTCCGGGTGGATGGCGGTCCACGTCTGACGCGCCTGCTGTTCGTGGGGGGCATTCTCGTTGTCCTTCTCATCGCAGCATCGCGGCTGGGACGTCGACTCCGTCACGAGGCACGAGACCACCTGGAGCAGCTCCAGTCCGCACAACGCACGGCGCTATCCGTCCATCGTCAGCGCGCCGACGACCTCACTACGATGACTGGCGAGATTGCCCACGAACTCAAGAACCCGCTCGCTTCGGTCAAGGGCTTGACCCAGCTGCTCGCCCGAAACTGTCCTCCACAGGACATGAAGAGGACTGAGCGACTCGGAGTCCTCGCCCGGGAAGTCACCCGTATGCAGGCGATTCTCGAAGAGTTCCTGAACTTCTCGCGTCCAGTGTCCCCCCTCACCCGGTCACCGGTCGATGTCGGTGTCGTATGTTCTGACGTCGTGACGCTGCATGAGGCGATGTGTGCGTCTCTCTCGGTCACATTGCATACCGACCTCCAAGAGGGGCTGGCGATCGATGGGGACGAGCGTAAGATTGGTCAGGTGCTCATCAACCTGCTCCAGAACGCACTGGAGGCCGCGCCACCGGGCAGCCAGGTGTGGCTGCGTGGTTTCTCGTCCAGCGAAGGAGTGGTGCTCGAAGTGCGAGATTCGGGCCCAGGGTTGGAAGCCCCAGTGGAAGGTGCGGTGTTCAAGCCGGGCATGACGACCAAGCCCGGTGGCAACGGGCTGGGGTTGACCATCGCGCAGGCAATCGCCCGCCAACACGGAGGCACGCTCACTCTCGCCAACCACCCCAAGGGAGGTTGCGTCGCGCGGTTGACGATCCCTCTCCAAAAAGAGGAGGCCGAATGAAGCCCCGAGTCCTGATCGTCGACGACGACGAGGGGGTCCGGTACACGATCGCAGGCATTCTCGAAGATCACGACGTCGAGGTCGCGCAAGCATCCTCCGGAGTCGAGGCGCTGGCCTTGCTCGACGGCGCGCCCGAGCATGTCCCGAGCCTGGTGATCACGGACCTACGGATGCCGGGAATGAGTGGGCTCGAACTCATCGACCGAGTCGTGGCTCGCCCCGACGCACCGAAGGTCGTCTTGATCACGGCGCATGGTAGCGAACGCACGGCTGTCGACGCGGTCAAGCGCGGCGCCTACGACTTCTTCCGCAAGCCGTTCGACCTCGATGAGTTGGTCGCGGTGGTCAACCGGGCCGTCGAGTCGGTGCGACTTCGAGCCGAGAACGAGCAGCTCGAGGGCGAGCTCGCGCTCCGGCGAACGATGGTGTTTGCCTCAGAGCCGATGCGCCGGCTGGCAGTCCTGGTACGCAGGGTTGCCCCGCGCGATGTCACCGTCCTCATTCGCGGGGAGTCGGGGACGGGGAAAGAGAAGCTGGCCGAAGCGATCGTTGCTGCGTCCCTACGAGCCGATGCGCCGTTCGTGCGGTTCAACTGCGCGGCGCTGAGCCCCGAGCTGGCCGACGCCGAGTTGTTTGGGCACACCAAGGGTGCCTACACCGGGGCCGATCGTTCTCGCGCTGGGCTGTTTCGCGAGGCCCACACAGGGACCATCTTCTTGGACGAGGTCGGGGAGCTTGCTCCCGCGGCCCAAGCGAAGCTACTGCGCGTCTTGCAGGAGCGCGAAGTTCGGCCTGTGGGTGACGACCACCCGACGCCGGTGGATGTGCGAGTGCTCGCCGCCACCCATCGAGACCTCGAGGCCGAAGTCGCCGAAGGTCGGTTTCGCGAAGACCTCTACTATCGCCTCAAGGTCGTGACGCTCGAGATCGCCCCGCTGCGGGACCGTCCCGAGGACCTCCCCGTCCTCGCAACGGCATTCTTGCGGGCGTCCGCCGAGCGGATGGGCGTCCCCGTGATGCAACCGTCCACTCCCCTGCTGGCGGCGCTGGAGCAGCAACGGTGGCCGGGGAACGTGCGCGAACTCGCCAACGAACTGGAGAGCCTCGTAGCGCTCTCGGAGAACGGTGAACTCGACCTCAGTCGGCTCTCGTCCAGCACCACCGGCCCGCCCGCTGCGGTGGGATCCGGGACTCTCAAGGAGAGGATGGACGCGTTCGAGAAACGTCTGCTCGGCGAAGCGTTGGCTGCCGCTGAGGGCAACCGAACCGACGCGGCGAAGTCATTGGGGATCGGTAGAGCGACACTTCACGACAAGCTACGCAAGCACGGTCTCGGCTAGGGCTAGAGAAGGTCTCTTAGATGCGGGTGACGGGCACGAAGAGTCCTTGCGAACTTCGCCCGCGCCAGTCTCATCCGTGACTTTGCCGTCCCGACGGGGATCTGGAGAACCTCCGCAACCTCATCAAGGCGCAGCCCCTCCCAGTAGTGGAGTTCGAGCGGTTGCCGCAGCCGGTCGGAGAGCGTGGACATGCATTCGACCACTGCGGCGGAGAGGTCACGGCGTTGCAAGTGCTCGCTTGGGGTTGTTCTCTCTTCGGCGATCGAATAGCTCGGAAGGGTGTCGATGGGGCATCCGTGCTGGCTTCGAAGGCTATCGATGAGGCGGTTTCGGGCACACCGAAGGACGTATGCACGCAAGCTCACCGCCTGGCGAGCCCCGTCCACATTACGCAGGAGGGACAACATGGTCTGCTGAATGAGCTCGTCCGGGTCCAGAGCTGTCCGCCCATTGAAGAATCGGCGGAGCAGAGGCACGAAATCAGCAATTACCGTTGCCGCTGCGTTCTGATCTCCACCCGCCCACCGTTCAAGGCGTTCTTCCGTGCTCGTGCTCCTCATGACCTGCCTATCGGGGCGTACACCATCGCCATTCGTCGGGGGCAAACAACGCCTGCCATCGTGGGGGTAGGAGGTCCTTCAGAGGTTGCATCTTGCAGAGACGCGCGCGCCCACCGAGTCGACATGGCCCAGTGGTTCATCGACAGGGCGTCGAAGGTCGCTGCGGCTTTTTCGAGCGACGAGAGAGCGACCGCAGGATGGTCAGGGAATGACACGAGTCCTGTGATCAACGCAGCGTACCCCGGCCCAAGGAGCCCGGGTTCCCTTCGAAGTCGCCGCGCTGCCGCTCGGGCGTGACGGCGCGCTGTGGAGCAGCCTCTCGCAAGGAAGACGGCCGCCGCCGCACGTCCCACCGTGCCGTCCATTTGGACGCGAAGAAGCGTCAGTTTGTGTCCCATCTGGGAGCGCACGAGCTTGCTTGCCCGCAGTGCCTTCTCCAGAGCTGTGTCCAGTTTGCCCTGATACAGGTCGGTCCAGACATGACCCAGGTGGACGATCGCATGCGGTAGAACGAAGCCGTCGCCTGGCCATTCGTGCAAAACCGTGTCGAGGGTGCTTCGGGCTTGTTCGGGATCGTTGTCGAAGAGGTGGCAACGATGCTCATCAGCACCCATCGTGAGAGCAAGAATGTGGTTGCCGCGACGCGACGCTTCAGCTCGGAGTCGTGTCACCCGCTCCTTGTACTGGGACACCAGACCGAGGAAGTCCATCGCGTTGGACACCGCGGTGTGTGCCGCAAGAAGGTCGTGGGGCACACCGACGCTCTCTTCTCGAAGGCTCTTCTCGGCGGCCAGCCCAAACTGGAGTGCTTGCTTCCATTCTGCCCGGTTGAGAGAGGCGTGGGCGTCCGCCAACAAGACGAGCGCTTGAGCGTAGTGGTCGTCGAGCCTGAGTGCTTCCACGCGCGCCGTGTCGAGCGCTTTTCGCACGTGGAGAGAATACGGAGCCATCAGAGACCTGACGTTGGCGGCCCTTGCCATCGCATGGGCGATTCGCGGGGGGTCGGCTGCTCGCCGAGCGAGCCAGTTCGTGAGCGCAGAGAAGTACGCGGCGAGAAGCATGTCGGTCTGTGAAACACCGTGAGAGATGGACCAGCACACGTCGGCGCGAACAGTTTCGGAGTATTTGCGGCCTTCGGCAGAGCGGGCGCTTGTTCGCCCGAATCCGAAGATTCGCAACATCGACATCAGCCAGAGCGTTCGGATGACGAGCAACACTCGGGATGTCGGGAACGGCACCCCTAGGTGTCGGAGCAGGAGCCTCATGTGGGGTCGTGCGGCCTCGGTTCGGCCCGCCCGGAGAAGCTCGCGGACTCCCATCCGTCGGAGGTAGATCCGTTGAGGTTCCACGGTGCTTTCCGAAGCCGCCTCGAGGAAGCAGTCCGCCGCGACCTCAGAACGCCCACTGGCCCGTTCAGCCTCGGCCAACGCCATCAGGCTCTCGTGGCCCGAGGATGAGTCGTTGCTCAGCTCGAGTGCGATGCGGTGGAGGGCGGCGGCTTCCGGAAAGTTCAGGCGAGCCTCAGCCGAAGCGGCGGCCTTCCTTAGCCAGTCTCGTGATTCCTGCGGGCGGCCGCCCCGACGGAGGTGAAAGGCAATCGTTCCGGACTCGACGGATGTCTCCCCGTGTGTCTCGAGTGCGCGCGCAAGTGCGAGGTGTAGCGATTCGCAGTGGTCGCTCTCGAGCTCCGAGACGAGAGCCGCGCGGATGTGGTCGTGGTAGACATCGAGAGGGTGTCCTGGTCCAGATGCCCTTCGTACGAGCCGTTCTCGGATTAGCAACGAGGCTTCGACAGCGTGCTCGCCGAGCGCGGCTTTTAACACCTGCTGGGGGACCGGGCCTTGCGAGATGGCGAGGAGTTCAAGGAGCTCGCGTGACTGTGGTCCGAGCTGTGCTGCTCGCTCACGGACCATGGCGTGAAGTGATGGCGGAGAGTCTGTTCGTGTAGCGGCCCAGGTGAGGACTTCTTGCAGGAAAAGTGGGTGTCCGGTTGAGCTCTGGACGAGGTGGTCCAGCTGGTCCGAAGCTTGGAGATCGTGCCCGGACAACCTGACAAGGGTTTTTGCGGCTTCCGGTTCGAGCCCGCTGAGTTCGAGCACGCTGGGGGGGCCGCCGAGGTCCGCGAGTCGCTTCTCAAGCCCCGAGGTCGGCAGCTTCTCTGTCCGGGCGCTCAGGAGCATTCGGACTCGCGGAAGCGCATCGTTCTGCAGGAGCGCGCTCAAGATCCGCCACGCGCCCTCCTCGAGCCACTGGGCGTCATCAATCCACACGACGACCGGTGCTTTCGTGCTGATCCTCGCCAGGACGTCACGGAACGCGAGCCCTGCACGATACGCGATCTCCTGTTGATCGCATGGGGTGTGCGCCCGGGGCGTCGACTTGGGCAGCCTGTCAAAGACGGGAATCACCGCGGCGAGTTCATCGCGGTGCTGCGGCTCGTAGAAGCTCTGCTCATTGGCTGGCTGCAGCTCGATGAAGCAACAGATGGAATCGGCCAGTTCATCCAGCGTGTTGAGCTGAGTCGAAGGCTGGGAATAGCTACGTGCAGAAAACACCCGCGTGAGATCGCTGGACACGAGTTCTTCGAGCACAGCGCGGGCGAGGGTCGTTTTTCCGATCCCGGACTCCCCAACCAACAGCGAGACTGCTGTCCTGGACGAGGGGACGAGCCACTCTGCGAGTTTTTTTTGCTCGGTCGCACGGCCAATGAACTGCGGTCTCGCGCCCGAGTCCGTTTGGAGGTCGAGGGCCGTATTGATCGCCGCGCGGGCGCTTGCATCCGAGTGGAGGGAGTCAGTGAGCGCGAGTGCCAACGCCTCGAGCCTCGCCGCCGCCGATTCCTGTGTAGCGTCGCCTCGAGCTGTCGCACGAGCGCTTGCGAGAAGGCGGGTGACCAGGCGTCCGAGTGCGTACCAATCGTCGCTTGGGCGCTGTTCTCGGCCATCGCCCGGGGTGTTCCCCGCTGTGCCCCCGCGGCGACGGTTGCTCTCTCCTGGGGCTCCTGTCGACGCAAGACCGAAGTCAATAAGCCTGACGCGGCCTCCCTCTTCGACCAAGGCGTTGCTTGCCTTGATGTCACCATGGGTGACGCCTTGGCTGTGTAGGTAGGACAATGCGGCTGCTACCTGGCGCACAACCTCCCCGACTCGCCGGGTCGAGTCGGTCGACGAGGTGACCCAATCGACGAGTGTTTTGCCGGACAGCAGCTGCATGGACAGGCAACGCAGTTCGTCAATGTGGTGCAGGCCGTGGTACCGAACGATGCCCGGATGACAAAGACCGCCGAGCGCACGGAATTCTGCCTCTGCTTCGCGGCGAGAGTGGCCCCCGTGAAGAACTTTCAGCGCGACTTGGCACCCAAGCTCTGAGTCTTGGGCCTCGTACACGGTTCCGGAGCCTCCCCGTCCTGTGCGACGGGCGAGCGTGAACCGTCCCAGCCGAACCGGTTCTGGGGTGCCGCCCATCAGCCGTGACACGGAGCCCACGACGACCGCATCCTCGAGTTGTTCCGCCCGGGTCCCCGGCACGCCGTCTTGATCCGAATCGGACGTCGCTTCTTGCCAGGCCGTCACGCAAGGGAGGATTCCAAACCGTTGGGAAGTTGTCTTGGCTTTCCCGTGCCCGAGGACAGGGTGCAGGCGTCTAGGAGGCTCACCGTCGCCAGGGCGTGGGAGACCGTGGTAGGAGGTCGACGATGCTTCGCCGCCAGCGCCCAGAAGGCAAGCCGGCTCCAGGGCCCGGTGCGCTCGCCCTCCTGCAAGGGATCAGCGCGCTGCAGAAAGACCCTCTGGAGTACGTCACTCGGTTGCAGCAACAGTACGGCGACCTCGTGCGTATTCGGTTGGGCCCCCAAGATGTTTTCTTGGTCACCGAGCCGGCGCTGATCGAGGAGAGCTGCCGGAGCCGCTCGGTCTTCACCCGGGGGACGATTGCTCGTCGAGCGCGCGAGGTTATCGGGCCTTCGCTCATCGTCTCGGAGGGGCCCGAGTGGAAGCGCCACAGGCGGCTCATGAGCCCCGGATTTCGGAGCAGCTTCATGGCGAACCTTCGGCCGTCGGTCGACAATGCTGCGACCGAGATGACGAGCCGGTGGCTCGACTCAGGCCGCAAAACCGTCGATGTGGAGGCGGCGGCCCGTCACTACACGCTCGATTCGACGTGTCGCGCTCTGTTCGGTCGCGCGCTTCCCACGGAGGCGGACGCGCTAGGGCGGGCTCTGACGGACGTCTTGGATCTGACTGTGCGTCGGGCGAGAGAGGTTCTCCCCCTTCCTCTATGGGTCCCAACATCGCGTCACCGCGCGTTTGCCGAGCGACGTCGGCGGGCGAACGCATTGATCGACGACCTCCTTCGAGATGCGCGGCGGCTTCCGCCCGAGCGATGCCTTGCCTCGCGCCTCGCCCACGACGCGCATGAATCCGGAGACATGAATCCGGAGCAGCTGCGGGCCGAGATCTTCGGCCTTCTCTTTAGTGGCTACGAGTCTCCGACGCGGGCGCTCACCTGGACCCTCTCTCTGCTTGCGAGGCATCCGGAAGCTCAGGCCCGGGCTCGGGCATCGGCGGTGGATGGGGCCTACGTCCCTGCGGACGACTTCCTTGTCGCGACCATCAAGGAGGCGATGCGCCTCTATCCGCCGGGCTGGATTCTTGGCCGAGAAGCGAGTCAAGACACCGCGCTCGGCGGATACGGGATCCGCAAGGGTGCCTTCTTGATGTACAGCGCTTGGGTGACCCATCGCCGGTCCGACCTGTGGGAGGCACCCTTGGAGTTTCGCCCGGGTCGTTTTCTTGGGGGAGAGCGCCCGGCCGGGGCTGACTTCTCGTACTTCCCGTTTGGCCTGCCTCCAAACCACTGCATTGGTGCTGGGTTTGCGCTTCTGCAGGCCCGTGCCGCAATCGCAAAGATCTTGATGAGCTTTGAGATTCAGGCGCTGGGAGCTCCGCCGCACCCCGTTGCTGAGGCGACGGTCCGGCCATCACGGCCAATCGTGCTTTCTCTCCGTCCATTGCAAAAAAAGTGATCCAGATGCCGAGGTTGACCGCCTTGGTTGGGGAAGGCGCGCTGGTGCGTCGCCGCAGGACGTTTCCTGACCGAGAGCCCCGGATCGATGTTGGCCGAAGAAGACTTGCGCTGCGAGACCTGTCGTCTCTGTACGAGGGCTGAGGAGGGCCGGAACGAAGGAACGGGGCTCTGGCTGTGCTCGTCGGGGAAAGGAATTCCCCGGCGGCGATGTTTGCGAAGGCTCTGCGAGCTGAGACGGAGCAGAGAACGAAGGGGGATGGCGGGGTGCTGGCGGAGGCCGACCTGTCCCTCGCGACGGATTCAGTTGGACTGGGAATCGACCGGGCCGTAGACCAATTTCGGTCGGCTGCCTGAGACCGGGCTGAGGAGTTTGCCCAGGACAGCTCGAAGGAGCCCTCGAGCGAGTTCGTTTGAGGATGAAGGAAGACCTCATGACAGTTTCGTTTGATGTGTATGGACGCCGATTCCGACGTTCCCTTGGGAGATTGCGTTCTGCCGCGGCGGAGGAGGAGGCGCCGCCTGCCCGTACAGCCTCCGAAGGCGACGAGCGTGGGCACTGCGAAGGATGGACGCTCCGGCGTGTGCCGAGATTTTCGAGAACAGCCATGACGAGGATGTCGAACCACAATCGTTTTCTCTCCACGCTCCGGCGGACCGCGATGCTGGTCTCCGCCGCGGCGCTCCTGTGCGTAGGAGAGGGCCAGGCCTTGGCAGTGCCACCGTCTCCGTCTGGCCAGGTGGCGACGCAGACCCCATCTCATGCATCAGGCGACATCGACGGCGATGGGGGCACGGACCACGTGTTCGGCTACCCGTCATGGAACGGCAGTCGTGGCGCGATCGTCGTCGTCACCGCGAGCGGGAAGGCTACCCAGCTGACCGAAGACTACCCCTGGTCGTCCGACTACTTCGGCGACAGCGTGTCGGTGGGCGATATCGACGGAGATGGCTTCGACGACGTCGTAGTGGGCGTTCCTGGAGACTGGGTCGGCTGGATGCCCAATGCAGGTTCGATCCACGTCTTCTACGGCTCCAGCGAGTAACCGTTCAGGCCAGGGGTTGAAGAAGAGCGGCGAGGCCCAGACGCTGGAGGGATGAAGACTGGCAGCCTGTCCGAGCAGATCGACAAGGTGGTGCGGGAGCACCTCGCGCAAGTCCAAGCGGA
>Ga0316204_10001068_pt1 | contig 81587 bp, 71 predicted proteins | sample 6monrhotite_MG_2_FD_205661 | JGI IMG/M metagenome (GOLD analysis project Ga0316204, IMG submission 205661) | Microbial mat bacterial communities from mineral coupon in-situ incubated in ocean water Damariscotta River, Maine, United States -... | ecosystem: Environmental > Aquatic > Marine >... | reverse complement strand
ATGACACAATCCCTTCAGGATTGCCTGTTAGTGAATAGATCTTAACTATCCCGGCATCAACGATGTACACTCGGTCTTTCGTGATCGCCACTTCCGGGTTATTAATATCGATTTCGCTCACTTTTCCGACCTGGGTTCCATCGGAAGTGTAGATATATAACTCTGAATTATTAGTTGTCGCAAAGTGGGTATTATTGGCGGCAATTCGGATCTCTCCACCCTGCCAGTAATACCCAGGACTGACCGTTACCTGAGTTGAACCACCTTGAGCGTTAGGTACCGTTGCCCAGGCTTCACTGCTATCAGCAAATGATCTGTATACCCCAGTATCACTCACACTCGTATCATTGCTATATTGCCCCGTCGCGGTATATAGCGCATTTGCATAAACTGATAATCCAATATTACTGTCAGCCGTCCTCGCGCCACCTTTTGACACACCAGTCGCTGAAAACTGGTAAACATCACTGCCCACAACGTCCAGTACAAAAACATCAGGTTCGGTATCAAATACACGCCCTGCAACACCTTCTAAGACACCAATATCGCCTCTAAAAACCACGGTCATATCATGCCTTAAAGCACGATCAAATGGGACCGCGACAACCAGTTCCATCTCTTCACCGACCGCTAACCCAACAGTATCAACTAAACCGCCGTTTCCTCCCAGGATAGTCATTCGCTGACGGATGCCATAAAGGTCATCATAAAACAGCTCAAACGCCCCATCACTGAATGTATTACCAGTACTGGAGACATTCCTGACCGTAATACGATAAACAGGTAGCTGAAGATTAAGATCCATCTCTTCATGGGCATGCGTCACGTCAATACGACCACGGAAGAAGTAATCAATCAGTCCAGCAGAATAGCCAACGGCCCTTGGAATCAGAAACTCATGGGCACGTTCGATATTGAATTGGTTAAGGGCATAAATCTGTGGCGTAGCATATGCTTGCCCACCCGCGGTCATATAGGTAACCGCCGCACCATGAATTTCAAGGTCTTGATCAAAAATCGAGTTTGAAGCCGCTCTATCATTGAAGCGGGTAAAGTTGTCATCATAACTATCGATTACGGTATTCGTCAGAAAGGTCATGAAGCAAGGGGCAGCATTGTCATTACATTGCGGAGGCACACCGATAGCAGGGCTAGCCTGAGAAAATAGATCTCGAACATCGATCTGCCATTCGCCCCCTAATACGGGCTGTGGAAAGTCTGAGTTTGTTGGCCCAGTACCAGCAGAGACAAACCCTCGATTTGTATAGTCGGCTATCCCCTTGCGCATCATAAGATCATCCTCTGTGGTATGCCAGAGTTCACGAGGGAAATTAACTACAACAGGGGAATAACCGTCAAATGGAAGCTGCTCTCTCACCTCTTTTAGATCTGTATGACCCTCATAAAGACTCGGATTCAAACGGCCAAGTAGCCCACATATATACTTACTACTACAATGCTCATCTAGGCGCACATGCTGCGGCTGTGCCATATCCTGGATATGGTGAATCACATGCCCCAGCGTTTGAAAGGTCAAGCCGAAGTTTTCCTTCCGCGTTTTTTCATCGGCCTGCTTTAGAAATCCTTTTGGTATTGTCAGTGCTTCGTAGAAATAATCCAGCACATCTCGATATGAAAAATCCTGAGTACCAAACTCCTCCATGTCTTCAATCGCCCAATCAGGTGATGTTTCCGGACTATACGGTGAAACATTTTGAAGTGGTCTATTCTGTATAGGGTCATAGAAGTGGTTAAGAAAACGAGGGAAATTATCTTCAAATTTTGCGCCATCACGAAACAAATCAACAATATCTTTATTGCTCCCATTTGAATTGGGAAATTTTTGTTTATTCTCTATAGGCTCAAGACCAATACCGGTCAACACACCAATATCTTTAAATATGACAGATATCTCAGTAGATTTCTGAGACATGTCTTCGTGTGTTTCGATTTCATAAGCCCAGGTTAGATTGATTAATGTAAACCAAATCGTGATCCCAGTAATAATATTTCGTATCATGGCCGATAACTCCGAAAAAACTCTTCTGGTGATCCACACCCATTACTAGTTAAATCATTAATAGAATATAAAGAACTATAAATTTTATTTTTACGAAATATTCTTTCTTGTTGATCAACGGCAATAATTAACTTCGGTATTTGTTTCCAGTCACATTCCCCATCGATTAAAATCGAACGCATCGTAGTATGAAGAAATGACAAATTCCTCGCATATTTTTTCATATTTCCATCAAATTTTTTAAGTTCAATAGTCTTTCCACTCCACCTAGACTGGCGAACTTGATTGTTATTTACGTATGATTTCACTGAGTTTTGCATCCCTCTGTACTCATAACCAGGTTTAAACAACGCAAGTCCAGGATCCATATTATCCAAAAAGGTATTAAATGGCCGTCGTTTTGGCCCCCAGGCAGGGAATGAAAAGCGACCATCTTTATCAGCCACCGTCTCCATCACCACCAACTGCCCCCCCGGTTTACGACCGTCAATCGTACCGACATGAAGCCCCCAGTTAGCCACCACAATCACATCTGACAGCGGTTGTTTAGTCTCTGCATCCACCACCCACGCCTCAATCGCCTCGGCTGAGTATTGATTGGGATGACTCGAGCAAGCTGGTAAAGGCAGCAATAGAACAAGAAAAGCAGCAAAATGAGACAAGGGTGATTTTAGACGTGCCATGTAAATTCTCCTGTGAAACCATTTACTCTAACCTTGCCATGCTCATCCAGACGCACATGCTGTGGTTGTGCCATATCCTGAATATGGTGAATCACCTGCCCAAGCGTCTGAAAGGTTCGACCAAAATTTTCTTTACGCGTTTTTTCATCTGCCTTTACTAAAAACCCAGTCGGTATTGTCAGCGCCTCGTAGAAATAATCTAGCGCATTCCGATACGAGTAATCCTGGCCACCAATCTCCTCATTATCTTCGAGCGCCCAGTCCGGGGAAATTTCTGGGTTAAACGGTGAAACATTTTGAAGCGGCCGGTTCTGTAAAGGGTCGTAGAAATGGTTAATAAATCGGGGGGAATCATCTTCGAAGCGAGCGCCAAATCTAACCAGTTCTCGTATCGTGTTTCTTTTATTATTCGAGTTTGGGAATATCTTGTCGTCTTGCATCTTTTTCAAACCCAAAGTTTTAAGCAGACCTGGTTCCTTTACTATCGAAGAATTATTGACAGCCTGCAATTCCGGAATTTTTTTCCAAAGACACCCTTTATCATAGCCAACAATTGATCTTATCGAGGTATCCGTAGATGATAAATGATTCATATACGAATCCAAACTGCCCTTAAAGGATTGAACTTCGATGGTCTTCCCATTCCATATCGAGCGACGAACCGGGTCATTATTGACGTATGACTTCAGCGGATTCTGTAACCCCTCATATTCATAACCTGGCTTAAACAACAAAATCAACGGATCACTGTCATGCAGAAACGTATTAAAGGGACGTCGCTTAGGCCCCCAGGCGGGGAATGAAAACCGACCATCTTTGTCGGTTACAGTCTCCATCACCATCAACTGCCCACCCGGTTTACGACCATCTAACGAACCGGCATGAAGCTTCCAGTTAGCCACTACAATCACATCGGCAAGCGGCTCTTTCGTCTCTGAATCCAATACCCACGCCTCGACGGCCTCGGCAGAGTATTGATCAGGTAGATCTGAACAAGCGGGCAAAAGCAGCAACAAGGCAATAAAACATAAGGGACAAGCACTTAAGCTAGTAAACTTCTTCATTGTATAACCCTCACATCGTATCCAGCCGCCAAACACCATCAGCGTCTTTCAGGAAATAGATAAGAAACAATTTTTTCTGCCCGTTAACTACCCGAGTAATGGCATACCCTCCAATATTTCCAGAAATCGACACCCGACTCATCGGTGAATATGAGGCTATAATTCCGGGCATATAAGGTCGCAGTACATCAAAAACAGGTTCGTATTTTTGCCTGGCACTGCTATTCATAAATTGTACTGCACTGTTGATATCTCCCAGCACTAGCGCATCGTTCATACCACGCCATAACTCAGTAAGAAGTTGGTCCAGTTCTTGCCCACTTTGCACCACAATCATTAACGTCTGATCGTAAGAAACATTCAGATCATCAATAACGGTGATATTAACCTGGTAAGCGCCGACCGTCGTATATAAAAATTCTATAGGAGCAGTGTTGTCAGTCGTCACAAAATCGATATTGCCGTCGCCATCAAAATCTACACTAATTTGCTGAATACTCTGGCCAGTATTATTAGTGATAGAAAAAGCCGTATTAAGTGGTGCTATACCACTCTGTGGCGATGCCGTTACTTCGACTAGACTAGCGCCCGTTCGGGTGACCGTCAGACTTTGTGTTACTACGTCTCCGTCTAGGGTCGTCGCCGTCACAGTAATTAAATTGTCACCAACAGCAAGAGATACATTGTTGGCATAAAATTTATCCCCCGATATCAGGGCCACCACTTCATTAACCGTAATTCCAATATTTGAAAGACCTTGGAAGACACCTGATACCAAAACTGAACTACTACCGATGGTAGCCCCTTCTGCTGGAGTTGAGATGACAACACCAAGCCCACCGCTGTTTGCCTCTGTGACTGTTACTATATATTCTTGTGCAACTTCCGCACTCAATTGGTCTGCCACTCTCACCATTATGTTGTGATCACCGATATCTGCTGCCGTAGGTGCCCACTGGATCAGCCCACTGACACTATCGATGGACATTCCAGCAGGTGAGTTAATCAGTGAATAGGTCAGCACATCTCCGACATCCGGGTCATTTGCATTGACATCGTAGCTGTAGAGGCTGTTTTCCGTTGCAGCAGTGACCGGAACAGAGGTAATCACCGGCAGCTGATTGTATATGACATTAACAGCTGCACTGCCACTGTTATCGGCAATGTCAATGGCGGTAGCAGTGAGCGTATTGGCACCACTTAGGAGAGGGATCGCACCACTAAAGCTCCCATCGGTGGTGGCTGTAAACGCAACACCATTAATTTCTAACGAAGTGATGGTATTGGCATCTACAACATTGCCATTGATGGTGACCGGTGCCTCAGTCAACACCGCACCCTCCAACGGTGAGTTGATGGTGACAATCGGCGCAATCTTATCAATCATTAGTGTGATGGCAGAAACAGCACTGTTTCCAGCCAGGTCTGTCACGTTCACAACCTGCCCAGCGCCATCATCTGAAACCAATAGATCAGCGGGACATTGCACAACACCTGACAGCGTGTCACTACAGTTAAACGACACGATGACATCACTGTTATGCCAGCCATAGATATTTGCGAGTGGTGTAGATGTTGCGGTAACTGTGGGTTGAGTTTTGTCCAGATTGAGGAGTACAGATGCCGAGGCGGTATTGCCTGCTACGTCGGTAGCAGTTGCACTGATGACCTGCCCTACCCCTTCTGTTGAGTGAGTCACCGACGCAGGACAGGAAGCAACGCCACCTTCACCACCTGAACAGGTGTAGGTAATGATAACATCCTGCTTGTGCCAACCCCCCGCGTTAGCCGGTAATGAGGGACTCGCAATAACCTCAAGGGGAACAGAAACAAAAGATGCAAAGTCCAGTAGCGTGACATCGCCACTCTTCTCATTGGTAACAGCCCCCTGATAGGTATCTGGGTGGACAGCCATAGCAAAGGGTTCCCTGCCGACGGATAGCGTGTCGATGACAGCCTGTGTTGTTAAATCCACAACAGAGAGCGTATCGTCACCTTCATTGACTACAAATGCCAGGCCAGCGTCATCAAGCACAGACAGCCCCCTGGGCTCTTTACCAACAGGGATGGTGACAATGAAACTATTATTAGAGAGGTCTATTAACGTCAGGCTGTCATCTTTTTCGTTAGCGACAACGGCCATGTTGAGTGTCGTACTGACGGTAACCGCGAGTGGTTTTCTACCAGTGGCGATGGTAGCGGTGACAGTGTCGCTCTGCAAATCAATGATCTGGAGCGTATCATCCTTTTTGTTGACCACAAGCACGCTATTCAGCGCGGGGTGGAGGGCAGCATCCACGGGATCTTTGCCCACGGGAATCGTCGCTGTCACCGTGCGGGTATTCAGGTCAATAACGCTGAGGCTATTGTCTTTCTTATTGGTAACAATCACAGTGCCTGTACTTTCATCAACGACAAGCCCATGCGGGTCTTTGCCAACAGGAATCGCAGCAACCACCTGATTGCTCGCAAGATCAATCACCGTAAGCATGTCATCCTTACGTTGAGTCACGAAGGCTTCTTTACGTTGAGTATGGATCGCCACACGATGAGGCTTCTTCCCCACTGCCACGGTCGCGGTAGCATTACCATCAGGCAGCGAAAGTATGGAGACAGTATCGTCTTTCTTATTCGCCACTACGGCGATGTTCATGACAGGATGAATGCCGATACCACGTGGGTCACGGCCCACCGGAGCCGAAACAGCATAAGTGGCCGTGGCCAGATCGATGATACTGATGGATTGCCCTTTTTCATTGGCTACCACAGCAATATTGCTCGTCGCATTGATAGCAATACCCACAGGGTTACGTCCAACACTGAACATTCCGAGCATCGACAGATCTCCAAGGTCTATGACACTGACACTGTCATCATTTTCATTGCTGACCAGCGCTCTATTGGTTACTGGGTTGATCGCCACGCCCCGGGGCTCTTCGCCCGCAGACAAGGAACCCAATACAGTACGGGTTGGAATATCGACAATGCTAATCTGGTTTAGCTTCTTGTGGGCAATGACTGCGATTTGGGTCTGCGCGTTAATGGCAACAGCGCCGGGACTCTCAGCGGTATGAACGGTTGCGACAACCGTCTGTGTAACAAGATCAATAAAACTCAGGGTATCGCTTTTTTCGTTGCTGACAATGGCAATGTCATCATCAATTGCAACGTCTTCAGGTTTCTCGCCGACTGCCAAAACGTTGATGACTGCAAAAATTTGCAAGTCAATAATCGAGACTGTATCTGATTTTTTGTTCGAAACAATGGCAAGGTTATTGGTGAGATCAACCGCAACACCGTATGGATCTTCACCAACAGCCAATGTTCCCAAAACAATATTCGTTGCGAGATCAACAAAGCTAACGGAGTCACTCTTTTCATGGGTAACCACTGCCATGCCAGTAGCCAGATTGAGCGCGATGTTGGTTGGTTTTTCACCCAACGCGATGGTCGCTACGACATTATTGGTGGCCAGATCGATGACCTGTAGCGCCTGGCTTTCCTTGATAGCGACAAGAGCCTGATTGGTTCCCGAATTGATGGCGACGGCTTGTGGTTTTCCACCTAGCGGCACTTCCAAAGCCGCAACTGACGATGAAATCACCAGCAGGCAGGCAAACAAAATCATCGGTAAATAAAAAAACAGCCTGCCTAATAACAGTGAACTTATTGATGCACTACTCATAAAGCGTCATACTCTCAGAGTTAACCACCCAACCCCTCTGAGCCCTTCCCTGAACCTGGCAGATAGGAAAAAATATGATTATTTTTTATAATTAACCATAAATAGCCAATGGATACTACCTGTAAAATTTCACAGTTCAGCATGGTATGAATTGTGCCTAATTCTGATTAAATCGTTGATATTAACTGATGTTACGCACCGGCTATTATGAATCAATGGGTTACAATTTTTTCAGTCCGCTACAGACCGTATTCTATCTGAGGTGTGCGTAACATCAGATATTAAAATTGAAATACTAGACTACAGGAATTAAAAAAGATCGGAAAAAATAAAAATTTAATTCATCGTTATCTTAGAGGGAGGGTTCTGGTGGGCAATAACCGCTATCGCAAGAGACTAAAAACGATTCAGACCTAGTTAAACAGACTACGATCAAATATTTTCCCATCTGCATCATCTGCGGGATAATCGTACCAGTGAAGCGCTTGCTCAGAAGGCGATGTAATCTCACCATTCAACCACTGACGATATTCAGCGAAGTAAGGGTACACAGTATTAATATCAACCCCCTCCAGCGGCCACGCCCACTCCTCGGGCACCACCACACCAAATGGATAGCCATTTGAATCAATCATACCGTCTCCACCATTAACCGCAGCAATATCGATATCTTTATTGGTATTTAATACATGCAAAAATGGACGATATGGTGGCAAGTCAGGTGCTAGACGATTCGCATAGGGGTTAAGTGTCGGTGCCGCTATCGTAATATCCACCATTGTCTTTATTTTAGGGTCAACATAATCAGCGCCGGCGTAGACATTAGCAAACCCTTCTAAGGTCGCTCGCGTATTGCGGAACAGTGTCACATCCTCCCAGGGGTTATAATAAGAGACAGTCCCCGTGTTGTTGTGAAGATTCAAACGCGTCACCTTCACCTCGGCATCACCAACGAAGGCAGCTGCCGTTTCTGTTGTGACGTTACGCGAGTCATCCAGCGTACCATCTAGCGATAACAGCAGTTGATGGTTATAACCTGCACCTCGCGCCAACGGCACAAATTCAAGGTGCATGCTCTCAAGGTTATTCTGTTCGTTGTAACTTTCGCTAATATTAAACTTCACCACCATGTCGTTATAGTCTGCATCACCCGGATTAGGATAAAGGTCTTCAAAGGCCATTGTCGCCCAGGCATCACCATCACCGTCACCCACAAAGGGATAGGTTGTGACCGCCAATGAACAGGTGCCACCCATTTCATTAATTTGTGGTGTCACCGTTAACGTCACCTGACCCGCGTATTGTCCGGCTGCCTGGTCAGATATGTTTCCCAAGATAGCCATCGCTTGCAGTGTGTGTTCACCCTCGTGCGTCTGAAGCGGCGTGGTATCCATCAAACTACCACCGCCATCAATCTGATAGATCGTTTCGATATGCATATCACCATTATACAAACCACTACCCGTTGCGCGCACACGTACCGGACCATTTGATTGCAGCTGAAACAGATCATCACCAGAATACAATGACCCAGTCGCCCCATCTTGTCCCATCGGAGTCAGGGTAAAATCATCCAGCCCCGTTAACGAAGCATAAACACCAATACTAAAGCAGACCGTTGCATCGTCACTCACCGCCGCACCGGACAAATTACCACTACCCGCAGATAAAGCTGTTCCTGTAAAAAGAGAGAAACATAAAACTAGCCAATAGATAGCTCCAGAGTTTTTTTTGTGATGATTAATATTTTTATTCATTAGGAACATGCACGGAATAACTTACTGTTTTGGCGCTCTGATTTAGTTTGTATTTGTTCGTTCTGATTGAGAAAAAGCGGAGGAATAGTCATTCTATTTCGAGTTTTTGTGATTGAAGAACGGGCAAAGACGGGCTGAAGCAGAGATGCGAAAACGGTAAGTTATTCCGTGCACGTTCCTTACCCAATCGCCTTATGAGTTCAGCACCCTAGGGGTAATCACAATCAACACCTCACTCTCCTGAACCTGCTTTTCTCGCTGTTTAAACAACCAGCCCAGTCCAGGAATATTTCCCAACAATGGCAGCTGAGTCTGCTTAGTTCGCTGCGTCTTGTGCAACAGACCACCCAGCACTAATGTGCGCCCACTGGCCACCCGCACAGTGTTTGATATTGAGTGTGCGATCACCTTTGGATTACCGTCATTTCGCTCAACAAGATCACTGACTGATGCCGAAATAATATCAAGACGAATACTGTTATCTTCAGCGATATAGGGGATTAGCTTCATCATCACCCCATAGCTCACCGCCCTTGAATCTTTTCCCGCCTCAGACTCAGCACCTAACCAAATATTTTCCAGCGATGAAAACTGCGCAACCCGCCCATCAAGGGTTACGATACTTGGCTTAGAGCGCACATGCGCCTTACCATTCGCCTCCAGAAAACCAATCGCATCTAACAGCGGCGCACTCATCGCGCTCATATACTGATTAACATTTATTTTTGAACGATTAGCGGCTCCACCAACATTAACACGGGTGCTTGATGAGCTATTCCCGAGGCGATTACGCAGATCCCAGTTAATACCAAGAATATCCATCGCATCAGAGCTCACCTCAATAATACTCATCTCTAACAGCACCTGGCGTGGGCGTCGATCAAGGTTGAGCAGGTCTTTTTGCATACGCGCCTGAATCGTCGCAGGTGCCACCACCGTCACCAGACCATACTCATCATTGAACGTCATAAACTGACGATAATAGGGTGATAATAGTGATGAGATCTGTGATGCACGAAGGTACTGTGGCCTAAAATGACAACTCGTCGATAACAGATGAAAGGACTGACTCTCAGGCGAACTACTACCGACAAAAATATAGTCCTGCATCTTTTTATAACTAAAGCCTCCCGGTGAAAGCACCGTACGCAGACTCGACTCAAGTGATTGTTCATTTAAATTTGCAGAGATCAAACCTTCCACCATATCATCTGTCACGATTGAAACACCCGTCATTGCACTCAGCTCAAGCAACGCCTCGCGAATATCCGTCTCGATCAATGACAAACTGACAGGCAGAAGATTTGATAAATCAATCAAGTTTGATTCATCAGGGCATGAAAATCGTGGCGTGCGACTTTCAACCTGAACTTCCTCTTGCACAGAAAGTACTCTCTGGCGCTCTACAAAATTTCTTGCCTGAACCAATAGCGGCACTGAGTTTGTATCTCCACTACCATCCGCCTCACGCAGTTGACCACTGCTAGCACACCCAGCCAAAATAGAAAGCAGTACCATCGAGAACAAGAGTGATTGAGGGGCCTTAAATAACATAACCGATACTCACTGCGACAACTCAGCTTTCACAAGCAAGGTATTTTCAACCTGGTCACCTTCAATATACTTCACCTCATAATCAACAGAATGGGCGCCATCCTTTTGGAAACGCTGCTTAAGAATAATATTGTGTCGTTGATTAGGCGCAAGCACGAGTTTTTTGGGCACAAATTCATAATGCGTCAACCCCTTTACATCAGGCACATTTCTAGCACCATCATTCCATTGTGGGAAATCTAGCGCTATTTCAGCAGCGCCATTATTAGTAATCGTAAAGCTCGAAAACGTCGTGTTATTTTTTCTTAAGCGAGCCTTCAATTTACCAGGAGACATCGCTAGCATCTGACTATCACTTGCAATGACAACGTTAGCCGCAAGTAGCTGCTCTTTGGTGACAATAAACTTTTTTCTTATGCTTGGCTGTCCATGTTTACCTAAGCGTGTCTGTAGCAATAGCTGATACTCACCTGGTTTATTTAGTTTTCCTATCGGGCCAATAAGGTCGACCACTGCTCCGGGAAAGACACGAGAATTGGGATCATTTCTTTCCCATGCTGACTGCGTTTTCATCGTCACTTTTTCAATCAAACGGCCTTTTTCATCACGGATCTGTCCAGTCGCTTTAACCCAATGGTCACTCTTTGACTGGTTGTTTAATATCCCAGACAGAATCAATTTACCTTTATAAGCCAATAGATCAATATCAGTTATTCTTGACTTGGCACGACCTCGTCGCCCTTTAACATTAACTTTCAAAATAACGGCATAACGCACTGCCACCGCGATGCCTGTCTGCTCGCTATCACTGCGATCTTCTTCCACCATCACCGACACAAGATAGGTTCCGTGAGTTTTTCGTGGGATATTAATCTTTCCAGTCACATGAACATCTTCACCACTACGTAGACGGTAACGATCCTTTTTTAACGACACCCATGAAGCCGCGATCTCTTTCCGGGAAAGGTTCGCCTCAACAAACCCCATATGACCGCTTTTTTCCTGGCGCATATCAAATGGTCTCAACATCACGCGACCGGCGCTCGTTGCGCGAATATTAAACGTAAACTGTTTCACCTGACCTGGCTTAGCATCAATCTCAATCATCATCGGACTAACGGCAAACTCAGCTGCAGAAGAGTTCCCAACCTGAAAAACAATACCTGTCATTAACAGCAGCGCGATTAATAACCGCATTGTTTTTTTAACCTTAAATATTTCAACATTTGACATAATGTTCCCTCATCTATTACGAAAATAAAAAGAGGCCTGACAGCAGGCCTCTTTTTAAACTGACAAAATTAGATCGCAGAAACTGTGATCGTAATAGTAGATGAGTACGCGCCTGATTTTTGAGATGAGATATCCCCTAGCTCAGCAGAGGCAGATACACTATGGTTTTCGTTATGTATTGCGCTTGCAGTTGTATCAAAGGTAGTGCCATCGCTATCCATTTCATAGGTAGTCGTGACGCTGTCGCTGCCATTACTCAAGTCACCACCGCTCAGGCTAACGCGAACCTGACCATTTGATTCCAGATTAAACGTATCGTTACCCGCGTAAACACTGCCCGATGCGCCATCACTACTCGATGGTGATAAAACAAAGTTATCAAGCCCTGTTAGTGAAGCATACAGTCCAACACTCATAGATACCGTTGCCGAATCTGTATCTAATGCAGCAGATGAAACACCTGGTAGTGTAAGGGCAGTCGCAACACCAATAGCAGCAATAATTTTATTCAGTTTCATGATCCTTCTCCTTTTACATGCACTCACCAGGATTGGTAAAATGCTTTCTTAAAATTTAGAGTGAACATTTCCGCTCAATCATGACTAGACTATTGCAGAAGCCATGCCAACTTAAAATACATGTAAAATCAAACACTTAATAAAACCAACCTGTAACATTCGATGTAACGTTACGTACCATGAAATGTAACTGTTACGACTGCAGATACGTGACAAACAGATAACACTGTCACTCACATCGAGATCAACCATTCAAATTAAACCAGAGGCTATTAAAACGAAAAAAGCACCATCATATTCAACATATAATGGTGCCGATTAAATTGACTTATTACGAGCTATCCTGCGATATTGTAAATTTTCATCTTTCGCCAGAGCGTCATACGACTAACACCGAGATGGTCTGCGGTATCAGTTCGATTACCGTGGTGCATCGATAACGCCTTCACTAGCCTCTCCTTATCTAGCACAGGGTTTAAAATAACCGCTTTTCTACCTAACTTATCATGCACCTTTTTTTCACCACTGTTCGTCAAAACAAATTTTTCAGGTAGATCATCCAGGCTAATATGCGAACCGCGGGACATCGCCAGCACATAGTCACAAACATTTTTTAACTCTCTAATGTTACCCGGCCATGAATAATCATCAATCGCGCGTAAGACATCGTCATCAATCACGACTTCTTCATCAGAGGCCTCACCATACCGATCGGCATAACCCTCTCGTAGAAAGCGCTCAAATAACAATATCGCGTCTAGCTCTCGATCTCTTAATGGCCTAAGATCCAATGGTATCACTTCAATTCGATATTGAAGATCGAGTCTGAACTCTCCATTCGAAACAGCATCTGAAAGGCGAGTTGAAGATGCTGACAATAACTGAACATCAAATTTTTTCGGCTTTGTATCTCCGACAGGGACATACTCTCGCTCTTGCAATACACGCAATAGCTTTGCCTGCAATGACAGTGGCAGTTCTGTTACCTCATCCAGAAATAACGTACCACCATCCGCTGCTGAAAATATTCCCTCTTGGTCTTTCACTGCACCAGTGAATGCGCCTTTTTTATGCCCAAAGAGCTGTGATTCCAATAACTGTTCACTCAAATTTGCACAGTTCACTGCAACAAACGGTGAATTTTTTCGCGCACCCTCCTGATGAATCGCTCTTGCAAGCAACTCTTTTCCTGTACCGGTTTCACCATAAATAAATATCGCCGCCTCGTGCAGTGTCACACGCCAAACTTTTTCAAACAGGGTATGCATTACTGGCGATGACGAATATATTCCATGAAATTTTCTTAACTCTGTACCTGTTCCAGATACATCATTATCTAATACTGGTTCGCTATTAACCTCACATAACACTGCTGATATTTTTTCACGCTTAATCTCACCTGCTGCTTTTACATCTGAAATACTACTGCGAAGTAAGTCACGCAGATCATCTTCGCCATTACCCATGGCAGCACCAACATCAACGCTCATTCCAACCCCCAAGCCATTATTTGAATAGCGCTCCACTGCGGCAGATGCCACTCTTTCTTTTACGATATGAATACAGTCATCGCTTTCAATCCGACTCAGTAATACTACAATTAAATTTTCCCGGTAGAAACAAACCGCATCTGTTTCTCGCATCAAACAATCCAGATATGCAGAAAAATCATTTACTACAGAATGGTTCTTATCACCATCAATTCGAATGGCAATCAGGCCCACCGCCCATTTGTAGCGTTTTGCCAGTGCCGCAATAAATTTATATTTATTTTTTAGATCGACGCGATCACAGACACCACTAATGTACTCGATTGGCGCAGGTTTAATACTCTGTAGCATGAGGTTTGATGGACATCTATTACGCGAAACCAAGAGGCTATACGCGGTGCTTTCCGAGCCAAGGTCTTCAAGCATCTTCATCGAGAAGGTTAAAAATATAATGTCATCCTTTAACCCCATATCAATAGGAAGCTCAATCACCTGGTCAAACCACTCATTCACCTGAGGCACTACAAAACCTGTACTTTCAAATATTAACTGACAAAAATTACGCCCGACCGCCTGATGCCCTTCCAGGTTTAACGACAAAAGAAATGACTCACATACTTCGCTTATGACACTATCACGCTCAACGACGGCATAGCCAAAACCGTTTTGCCCCATTACCCGCTGTGTCATTCCGGCCTTGCTTCGTACTTTATAGTGATCGTATGCAGCGCGAAGCTTACGTCTAATTCGGTCATAGCCACTATGATCATCATGTGTGCCTTCATCAAACTCATCAACATTTTCATGTTTAAATGAGTCAGTACAGAGCGTCATTCTTTCTACATCAGGGTATCTTTGGCTCACATCACTCAAGATGCCGTGTAGCTTATTATCACGGATGCCTTGCGCAACCATCACTACACCAACCTCATACTTTTCCAGACACTCAAATACTGAACGTCGATTTTCTGCACAGACCAGCTGATAACCATCATGCCTAACAAGTTGACAAAATTTTTGATCGACTATTTGTGCTTCATCTACAAAAACTACCGTATCCATAACAGACCTCTGACCACCGCATATTCAGAAACCCCATTTCCAAATAGTTTATCTCTCTCTTTCCACTGCTTACATCACACACACATTAACTCAGCTGTTCGCGAGCAGATTTTCCACTTTATCTACCAGCATTACATTTTCAAATGGTTTACTCAGCACGTCATCTGCACCAGCATCGATATAAATCTCGCTATTTTCAGCGACTGTGCCGGATACAACCAAGATTCTTAAATCACTAAACGCTTCCATTCCCCGTATGAACTTCAATACCTCTATCCCACTCATACCGGGCAACATCATATCGAGCGTCATCACATCTGGCTTATAAGTGGCCAGCATTGCGCCCGCCTGGAATCCATCCGCCGCGACCTTTGTTTCATAACCCGCCTGCTCAAGCAAAAATTCAATCGCGCACGCCATGATGTCATCGTCCTCAACAATCAGAACACGCTTAGTCGCGACTCCCATCGTCTCAATATGCTTCAACTCTTCAGGAACCGGCATTTTGTTTTGCTTCAGGAACAACATGAAATCAGCCATCTGTACTCGGTTATCGCCACGACCAGGCAGCTTGTAGGCATTCAGGTGGCCACGTTCGATCCAGCGAATGACCGTGCGAAAACTGACGCCGCAATATTTCGCAACCTCACCCGTTGTCATCACCCGATTAATTTCTGCTAGTTCTGCCATAACTAAATTATATGACTATTGTGACACTTATGTCAATAGAGACATGTGAGTGACTTTTTAATCACACACGAGCAAGCCGTCCCATTCATGAAAATTCACTTCAAAAACAATTGCTTGTGAAGACAAGAAGTACATGCAAGGCAAACATCACCGGAGATGCAATGAACCCGGCAATCGCTGTTAAATGCCAGGCCGTCCGTAAAACCTGAAGCTCAATCGCTACTGGCGTGGATATCGTCTTGCAACATCGCGCGAAACATCGACCAGTTAAATGATTCGCCCGGATCGGTCTTGCGCCCAGGTGCCACATCACAATGCCCCACAATATGCGCTGGCGTGATATGCGGATAGCGACTCATCAACAGACAGACCAAGTGCACCAGCATGCGGTACTGCGCCGGGTCATATGGGTGTTCATCAGTGCCTTCAAGCTCAATCCCAATGGAAAAATCGTTACAGCGCTCACGCCCTTCAAAGCTCGATTCGCCCGCATGCCAGGCACGTTTATCAAAGGGGACAAACTGAATCACCGAACCATCGCGGCGAATCAACACATGAGCCGACACACGCAGCTCACTGATATCACAAAATGAGGGGTGTGCAGCGGGATCAAGCTGGTTACAAAAAAGATCTTCAATCCATCCTTCACCAAACTCACCCGGCGGCAGGCTAATACCATGAATCACGACCAGGTCAATCTCGCTATCCTGCGGGCGCTCATCACAATTCGCCGATGGCCGACGACAGGCTGTTGTCAGCCAACCGTTATCAATCATATTCAACATCATCTACGCTATGGTTACTTTGCGTGCCTAACCAGATAAGCTTGGATCAAATCACGCTCACCCTCGCTCGGCATCTGCTGGCCACTTGCCGACATATTCGTCACCATACGCGCCATCGCACGCGGCCACTCCGCTGCGGTATGGGTATCGATCCCGGGCAGACCATGGCACTGCGCACAATACTGCTTAAACAGCCCCGCGTCGACCGAATCAGGCTCCGGCAACACCACCGCCGGCACATCTTCACTGGTCGCCTGCATCATCTTTTTACCTGCCGAGTTAATGATCACCCCCGCCAGAATCACTATCACGGCCGCCGCAATTGCGAGATACCTCATAAACATCCAACCCCTATTCATTAAGCCTATAAAACCAAAATCATTGTACGCAAGAAGCACTCACGATGCATCGCCGCCCAATGCCGCTCAATGCTGAATCTTTGGCCAGTAGTCCGCCACATCAAACAGTGGGCTATGCGTTGCGTTATGACACTGCACACAGATCTCTACCGTCGCTTTTTTCGCATACTCGACTGGCACCTGCCCGCCGGATGCAACATGCGTACGCGCTGCACCGTGGCAGGATTCACACTGCACATGCATCAGACCGGAGGTGGATTCAGGGTCGATAAAGCCGCCATTGCGATTAAAACCAACGGTGTGACAAGCAATGCAGTTGGGGTCAAATGCCTTATTCACATCCATCAATGTATAAAAGGCATCGCTGTGACGCGATTTACGCCACGCCTTATGTTCCGCCTGGTGGCACACCTTGCACGCCTTTGCCCCGGCAAAAGGGCTTTCGCCCGACTTCTGCGCCTTACGTAGCGCCACGCTCTTTTTATAGGCCGCCTTTACTTCTGCATTATAGGCCTCGTACCATCCGGCCATGCGCGGCGCATCTTTTACCTCTGGTGGCAGCGGCAACACCTCATGCTGCCACTGCGTAACGCGGCCAATCTTATCGATCTCAAAGTCGAGCGATGCCAGACGCATGCCGCGCGAACCGGGCTGCAATACCAACAGGCCATCGACTAATTCAGGGCTAACATAAAGTTCGTAATTAGATTCGATAATCAGGATCGAGACATCTGCCAGCGGCAATTGCTGCTGTGCATCCGCAAGTGACAAGGTTGTCGCCAACAATGTGACCTCGCCCTGCGCACGTGCATTTTTCAGCCGCGCAGCAAGATAAGCTGTCTCGCTCGCCACCTGCGCATAGCGACCCTGCATCGCGCCCTTCATCGCCAGTTGAGGCGCCTGCGCCGGATCCAGCCACTGGAAATAACGCAACGTCACATCACCACGCTGAACCTGTTTTTCAGCCGCAAAGGCCGCGCCATTCCAGTTGCTCACCACCAACGGCAGTTGATGCGGCTGCAAAAAAGCCGCGCCAAAGGCAAGGTCACGCCACTGCACTCCGACCGCATCGTAATTAAGTGCCGCCAAGCCTTTAAGGATATAGTCACTGGTGAGACGATCCTGCGGCAGGTCACTAATCAACAAACCACCCGCCGAGACCAGAAAGAGATCGGGGCTCACGGCTCGCAGTTCATCGATCTTTTGCACCCGCCGCTTGATGCCGCCCTGATTACCAAATTCACTGCAACCACAGGGCTCCAGCTCTCCATCAAGATTGCCAGAGTAGACCAGCATCGCCTGACGCGGCGCATCCTCTTCAGGTATTACGACACAGCCAGCCAACCACATCGCGCATAATAGAAAACAGACCCACCGCCATAACGCCGTCATCAACATCACTCGCTTTTATCGATAAAGCGCTATTCTTACACAACCAGGGGGATTCAGCGTATTAAAAAAGCACTCGCGATGACGACCGCCGGGAATCGTTATACATTGCCGCTGCCGGGCAGTAACGGGATTTACTACTCGGTAATCGAGAGATCGATCAACTCTTCAACTTCCTGCCGATTGGGCTCCCGACCCTGCGCCTTAAGACAACTGCGATAGACCAATGCAACAAGCTGCGCCCTACGCTTACCGCTGCTCTCAAGCCCCCTCGCATCAAACAGCTCTTCAATCATCGTGATGACACTGGCCAAAAGCACTTTATCAATCTCGATCAAACCATAATGCTCCTCATCCTCACCAACCCTAATCCCGGCGACACGCATCGGCCCTCGACCCAATATCAGGTAATCAAGCGACACACCACTTTTGCGGGCATAGTCCAGTACGCGCTCCCACGGAATTTGCCCACGCGCCTTCCACGGACCGACATGCTGTTTTTCCGCCCCCAGCACAATGGCAACATCCGTATCGTAGCGTAACGACTCGATCTGTTTGATGCGCTCAATGATCTCTTCGGCAAAATTTTTCACGTTCAATCCATCAAATCCTTGACTTAATATTCTTTTTGGAATATTTATATTCACAAAATAATCATATTTATTCGATATCGAACAATTAAGGGACTATTATTCGACATGAAACAACCACCAAATCAAAAAGATAGTGACCGTTTTGAATTGTACGTCATTCAGTTAATGCGTTTCTATAATATTAGACACAGCCACGTTGCCAACCGCATCGAAGGCAATGGACATACGGTTAAACGCGCACTTGATATCCAGCACTCTCTCAACACATCACACGGTAATATTCTGCTGACACGAAAAACCATTGAGCAAATGCTGATGGAAAAGGGGTGGGATGGCGACCCATTGGCGCTATGGGATGAATACGACAATATTTAGCAAAAAAGCATTGATGGCAGGGCGCCAACATGACAGCAATAAAAAGGAACCCTTTATGGCACACCTCACCTCGCAGCAGATCGAGCATTTAATCTGGCAGATCAGTCTGCTCTCTCGCAGCCTGACGACGATACAACCCTGTAGCTTGCAGGCTTGTACACTCGTTGATGGCGCTGAACTTAATCTCGTGATGGTTTCAGAGATGTTAGCTGCGGATATCACCTGCACCGGCTGTGGCTGCACAGGCCATTCGCAATGCACCACTAAAGATGGCTGGGGCTGTTACTGGCTCACTGTCGATTACACAAAGAAGCAGGGGGTCTGTAGTCAATGCGCTCAGGTATTACCCACCTGGCTTGATAATAACGACAGGTAACAGTGACAGGCAGCGTCAAGCATCAATAGACTCAAAATGGGTAACGCTATTTTTGTGCGGCACCTTGCCACACGACAGCCCCGCCGCCACACGGTACAATGGCCAGCAGCAAATACCGCTCTAACCCACTGTTTTGTGATGTTTATACAGTCAGCCCCGACATCCGATGCCTCTATCGCGCAGAACCTGAAGCGCCTCTTTATGCTCAGGAACATCGTGATTGTCTGCTACCTGACAGTGGCAGCGTTCAGCTCGATCAAACTACAGCTGCATATTCCGCTGCTGCCGCTGATCATTGTGATCTCAATCTATGGCGCGGTGAACATCGTTTCATGGTTGATGCTACGCCACCGCCTGGCGATTGCGATCAACACCTTTTTCCTACAACTGCTGATCGACGTGATCACCCTCACCGTCATCCTCTATTTTACAGGCGGCTCCACCAACCCCTTTGTGTCGCTGCTGCTATTGCCGTTGGTAATTGTTGCAGCCACTGCGCCACGCCTTTACGCCTGGGGCATGGCAGGCATCACTATCGCCAGCTATACACTATTGATGTTTCTCTACACACCGCTGCATGAGGTGGGCGACCATCAGAGCGGCAACTTCGATCAACACATCGTCGGCATGTGGTTTAGCTTTCTGCTCGGCGTCGGACTGATTGTCTTTTTTGTGGTCGAACTGGCAGACTCGCTGCGTAAACGTGAACAGACCATTACCGATGCGCGCGAAAAAGCGCTGCGTGATGAGCATCTGGTATCACTCGGCACCTTTGCCGCCGGTGCCGCCCATGAACTCGGCACACCACTGGCGACGATGGCGGTGATCACCAAAGAGCTGCAAAATGATCTCGCTGATAATCCTGGGGTGACCGACCAGACCCGAATGCTGCGCGAACAGATTGACCGCTGCAAACAGACATTGACACAGATCTCCGCGCGCGCCGGACAATCACGTGCCGAAGGCGGCATCCAGCAAACACTCGATCGCTATCTCAATGGTGTCCTGCAACAGTGGCGTCTGATGCGCCCCGCTGTCACACTACAACCTCAGTGGAGCGGGCCACGACCTGCACCAACAATTGTGATCGATGATACGCTCAGTCAGGCACTCACCAGCATTCTGAATAACGCCGCGGATGCATCGCCACAGCAGATCGGGATCACGGGTGAATGGGATCACGAGCAGCTCCGGCTCGAAATCAGTGACCGGGGGGAGGGGCTCAATGAAACTGTGCAGGCGTCAATTGGCAGCGCCTTTTTCACCACCAAAAACGGGGGGCAGGGCTTGGGGGTTTTTCTCGCGCATGCGGTGATCGAACGCCTCGGCGGCACACTTTCAATCAATAACCGCGACGGCGGCGGTGCCAGCGTGAAGATTCTGCTTCCACTCAAACTATTAATGGTAAATGCATGACCACCTGCGATGAAAAAACCAACATCGAACAACTCAGCGACAAGCCATCACTACTGCTGGTCGATGACGACGAGACCTTCTGTTTCGTGTTAAGCAAGGCACTTGGCAAACGTGACTTTGATGTGACGATTGCCAACAATGTTGATGCTGCCTCGCAGCAGGCAGAAAAGAACCCGCCGGAGTTTGCAGTGATTGATCTCAACATGCCCGGGCCTTCAGGGCTGGTACTGGTTGAACGCCTCAAGGCACTCGATACCCATACCCGTATTGTTGTATTAACCGGCTATGCCAGCGTCGCCACCGCCGTCGAGGCGATCAAACTGGGTGCGACACACTATCTTTCAAAACCTGCCGATGCCGACGATCTGGTCGCCGCATTTTATAAAGAAGAAGGTGATAGCAACATCCCGGTCAGCAGCAAACCGATGTCGGTCAACCGTGTTGAATGGGAGCATATTCAAAAGGTGCTCACCGACTGCAACGGCAATATCTCTGCGGCCGCGCGCCAGCTCAACATGCACCGCCGCACATTACAGCGCAAGCTACAAAAGAGACCCATGAAAAACTAGTGGGGTGATTAAACCTATAAAATACGACTGAAGTCACATCAAAAAATGACGCTATAGTCTTTAGATATGGGGCAATTGCCTACACAAAATTTCGTAGCCAGACCCCAAAGCACGCCATACATTGCCATTGAGGTTTGAAACAGATGTGGAAAAAGATAAAAAAATCCCTCTTCACTGCCGAACAAAATGAAGCCCCCGCAGCGTCAGCCGATCAAGGCCCCCACTACCGCAGCGACCGTTTTTTCTATCAATCTTCTCTCGTCAATAAAAATGGCAAAGGAAAAAAGGATGGCTGGTATTTTCTGGTCAGAGGCGGCGAGTCCTGTGGGCCGTATAAAGATAGAGATGCAGCACAGGAAGCACTTAACGAGGTGATCAAAGCCTTCAAAGAGAAAGCGTATACTGGAAGAGAATAAACTGAAGTGGTGCCGGAGAGGTGAATCGAACACCCGACCTACTGATTACGAATCAGTTGCTCTACCAACTGAGCTACCCCGGCAATGCCTAAAAAACCAGCGTTCAAGACAAGCCGGGGAGTATAAAAGAAGGTGCCAGGCTAAACAACTGCTTTCTTTGCCACAAAAGACATTATCGCTTATCTTTCAATAGTATAGCGTGACATTTCAAAGTCGGATTCGCGCTCCAGCACAATATCCCCCAACAATTTCGCCGACGCATAGCCCAATACGACACCATTACGAAAATGACCGGTATTCACATATAACCCTGAAATCTCCGGATGCTCGCCTATATAAGGCACTCCTTTAGCGCTGCCCGGGCGCAAACCGGCCCAGTGCCGCACCACCTCAACATCCGCCAATGCAGGCACCAAGGTCTCGGCAACCTGGCGCAAGGCATCAGCGGCAGCCGTTGTGGTCGACTTATCAAACCCCACATACTCAACGGTACTGCCGACCAGCACGTGGCCATCCCGGCGCGGGATCACATAGTGACCACCTGACATCACAATCGTCTTAAGTAAACCCGGCTCACCCTTATATAGCAGCATCTGGCCACGCACCGGTTCGATTTCGATAGCAGCACCAAGGTTATTCAACAACGTTCGACTCCATGCCCCACTCGCAACCACGACCTTGCCGGCCCGATAGACGCCACGCGTGGTCTCAACGGCCGTGATTCTCCCCGCTTGCTGCTGGAAATTCTGTACTTCCGTCTGCTCTTCAAACACCACCCCGCGCTGCTCCAGCACCTTGCGCAATGCCGTTAATAAACGTGGATTGCGGATTTGGGCCACCTCAGGCATCCACAGTGCCGCACCACTATGTGTCGACAATGCAGTATCACAGCGTGCTATTTCACCATCGACCAACCGCGCCAGCCGTACCGCATGGCGATCAGCCCAGGCCAGTGCCTTAGCCTTAGCCTGATCAGCAACACCCAACATCAGCAAACCACTCGGCTGCCATTCTGGGTCAACCCCGCTCTGCTCATGCAACGATGCTGCCAGGCCCTGATAACGCCGCTGCCCCCAACGTGCCAGATCATTCACCGCATCCGGATAGCGCCATGGGTATAGTGGCGAAAGGATGCCACCGCCTGCCCATGATGACTCCTGCCCCGTCTGCCCGCGCTCCAGCAACGTCACCCGCAGTCCGGCCTGCGCCAGCTCATAAGCACTCAGCATCCCGATTAGCCCACCACCGACAATTAAACAGTCAGCTGTCGCTCTACCTGCCATCACATCCCCATCTGCATTGCCACACAACGCCTCAAAACCCACTCACAAAAGAAACTCACCAAAACGCCGATGAATACTGTGCACAACAAATATAAACCCGGGAATTTTAACCCAAACGACCGTTTATCGGACAAATATAACAGCTCGTCGCCTTTCAGGTGACTGGAAAAATGATGAATGCTAAAACAGATCCCATGAACAAGCGACAGACAGGTTTTACACTGGTTGAATTGATGATCACGCTAGCCGTTGCCGCCATCCTGATGGCGATAGCAACCCCCAGCTTTATTACAATGACTCAAAACAATCGCATGACAACCCAGGTCAACGACTTCGTCTCATCACTGAATTTAGCGCGTAGTGAAGCAATTAAACGGGGCACACGCATCACCGTCTGCAAAAGCAACGACAATGCCAGTTGCGCTGCTAATAATAACTGGGATCAGGGCTGGATCATCTTCGCTGATACAGATAATGATGCCGTGGTCGACGCAGGAGAGGAATTGATTCGCGCATACGCCCCATTAGCACCAGGCAACACACTGACCGGCAGCGGCAATGTTGATACCTATATTTCCTATGTTGGCAGTGGTTTTTTGCAACAAACCGATGGCAGCATACAAAGCGGTGAACTGGCACTCTGTGATAACAGGGGTTTTGCTGCCAGCGGGCGCGCCATCATCCTTGGGGCTTCAGGGCAAATCAGAACAGCGCCGGGTGATGATGGCAACGATACCGTTATCGCCTGTTAAATATTCAGGAAAATACCATGAGACGATTGAACAAGCATAAATCAAACTCAGGCTTCACCATGATCGAGGTGCTGGTCACGCTGATCATCCTGTCGATAGGGCTGCTCGGCCTTGCAGGACTACAGGCCAGTAGCATGAGCAACAATCACAATGCATACCTAAAAAGCCAGTCAACCCTTCTCGCCAATGACATGGCCGACCGCCTGCGTGCCAATATCGTTGGCGTGCGCGCCGGCAACTACAATAACGCATCAGGCATGCCGGGGATCGAGGAAACCTGCCTGGACGCAGGCTGTGCACCAGACGTGATGGCCGCGCACGATACGCATGAATGGAATACCACACTTGCCCAACAGTTACCCGCTGGCCAGGGCACCGTCACAAGCGATGATGCGGCCACCTTTGTCATCACCGTTCGCTGGGATGGAAACCGTAATCGCGCCACCGGCACAGACTGCGACCCGGCTGACGCCGACGACCTTAAATGTACCATTTTGAATATAACACTATGAAACAGACTACTTCCAAAAGCACTCAAGGTGGCCTGACCCTTGTTGAGATAATGATATCCATTACCATTAGCTTGATACTCCTTGCCGGAGTCGCGCAGATTTTTTTCGGCAATCAACAAACCTACCGGGTACAAGAGGCATCATCACGCATTCAGGAAAATGGCCGCTTTGCGATGCACTTTCTCACCAAAGAGATTCGCATGGCTGGCTTCACAGGATGCGCCTCGATGGCTAACGTCACCAACATCGCGGATGTTAATAACGATGATTCTGCTGATGAAACAGGAGACTTCACTACCGGAGGTATAGATGGCCGTGAGCAAGCCGGCCTGCCCATCGATATCACGGATACGGTTGCACTTGCCCTGGCAGATGTTAACGTCGGCACGGATGTCTTAATTATCAAACGCGGAACGGATACCGGTGTGCGCCTTACCGGTAACATGGGCACCATTAATGCAAACATTCAGGTGTCTGCCGCCGCTGTCAATGGCATGTTTCTGGCCAATGATATATTGATTATCTCCGACTGCGAGCAAACAGACATCTTTGCTGCCAACAATGTATCCAATGGCGCAGTCACCACCACAATCGCGCACTCTAACGCGGTCAACAAAGGCAACAACCTGTCAAAGCTCTACGATACCAGCGCAACCATCATGAAATTCGAAAACTTAACCTATTACATCGCGAATAATATTGCAGGCGTACCGTCGCTATATCGAAGACGCCTCGCCACTAATGCCATTGTGACAGAAGAGCTGGTTAACGGCATTGAGGACATGGAAATACTTTACGGCGAAGACACCGACAATGACAACACCGCCAACCGCTATGTTGCTGCTGATGCAGCAGGTTTGCTGATGGCCAATGTCGTCAGTGTACGCATCACGCTAACACTGCGCACACTGGCCGATAATGTGGCGAGTGTGGCGGCTAATGGTGATCGCCGTATTCGGCGCACTTATACCACCACCACCGCCATACGTAACCGCATACTCTAACCAACATCATCAGGAGCAGCGCCATGAATCAACATTGCATTCCATCACTCCCTTCAAAACAGACAGGTGCTGTGCTGGTTGTCAGCCTACTGATGCTGGTCATTATGACCCTCATTGGCGTCACGTCTATGCGCACCACAATACTGCAAGAAAAAATGTCAGGTAATACACGCGATACCATGCTCGCCTTTCAGGCTGCCGAAACGGTACTGCTGGATGGCGAAAGTTTTGTTGAAAACGACCTCAACGCACTGGCCGTCGCCTTCGATGGTACCAGGGCAGGCCTGTACCCTGCAGACACCAATCCGAACCCCTTCCTTGCGGCCACCTGGGCCGACGATGCCTCCAGAATTTACAGCGGCCTATATGCCGGCGTAACAACACAACCAAGATACATTGTCGAAATCCTCAAGGCGCTTGATAACCCAGCTAATGACCTCAATGCAGGCGACTCCTATGACGAGATTGCGAGCTTGGGAACGCGGTACGCATTCCGCGTGACTGCTCGCGGAACAGGTGGCACAGACAACGCCCAGTCCATTATACAGTCCAACTATATCCGTGCTTTCTAGCAAAAACACCGCGCAACTTATTTAAAGAGAGACCTGGAGTACGATCATGAATGTAACCGCACTGAATGAAAGGCATTGGCTGGCAACGTTAGCACCGGCGATGCTGCTCTCACTGGCAGGCAGCGCCCATGCCGCCCCCGGCACCCTGGCCCAGGTACCGCTCTATGTTGGCCCGGCGGTCGAGTCAAACATCATGTTTCTCAATGATGACTCCGGCAGTATGGACATAGAGACCATGGGGCCAAATGCAGAAGGAACCATTCGGGGCGATCAACCCGATGGCAGCAACCACGGGGCCGGGGAATTTAACCATCGCATCGGCAATGACGAAAAGCCCTGTGATTTTCCATATACCTACGGCGTTTTCTTTCTTAGCAAATCCAATTTTGATAAGGCTTCAGTGGACCCTAGCTGCGATACAGCCGCTGCTGAGTCGTGGCGCTTTCGTAACAGTGACTTTAACCCACTCTATTTCGACCCCACTAAAACCTACGAACCATGGGCAGGGGTCGATTTCGAAGACATCCCCTACACCGATGCCGATATCCACGAAGCGCCCGACAACCCCTTCAGGCCCACAGAGACGATTGACCTGACCGATAAAAGCGAGATCAGAGATGGGCTGCTCATGAACGTCGACGGGATAACAGACAAAGGGACGCGCGAGGATTCAGACGGCTTTCGCTACTACACCTGGAATGACGATGGCGATGGGGTGTTTGAGAACGGCGAGGAGACTGAGTTTCTGATCAAAGAGCAGGATGACGCCACACAACAAAACTTTGCCAACTGGTTTACCTATCATCGTAGCCGTGAATTGGTGGTCAAATATGCCATCAGCAAAGCCTTGAAAGATATCACCGGTGTCAGGGTCGGTTACGCCACGATTAATAACCATGGCAATAGCGGCGGCGTTAAGGTGCCCATCAAGTCAATGAATATTGATCCTAGCAAGGGTAATAAAGACGCACTCTTTTATCAGCTATTCAGGACCCATTCTGATGATGGTACCCCATTGCGGCGAAATCTGGACAAGATTGGACGCTATTTTGAATGCGTGGCCGGCAATTATTTTGATGCCACTGGTGCTGACTGTCCGATCCTGCCAGCGGCTGAGCACGGCATGTGCCAGAAGAATTTCACTATCTTACTGACCGACGGCTATTACAACGGCGACGCACCCAATCCCACGCTCGGCAATCCAGACGGCGATAATACCAGCGCCTACGACGGCGTCGACCTCGACGAGGACGGCTTCAACGACGACGGCGACCCCTATGCCGACAACCTTCACAACACCCTGGCCGATGTCGCGATGCACTACTACGAACGGGACCTTGCCCCTAACCTCAGCAACGATGTCCCCGCTTCAGGGCGGGATAATGCACCGCATCAGCACATGACCACCTACACGGTTGCCTTTGGCGTAACCGGCAACCTCGACCCAGGGAATCTCAAGACCCCTCTTGACGCCAGTGACTCCGATCCATCACATGTTGATTTCAGCTGGCCCACAGACGTCCTCCCATCGACTCCAGATTTAAGCGATGCCGCAAAAATAGACGACCTGTGGCACACCGCCTTTAACGGCCGTGGTGATTTTTTCAGCGCACAAAACCCCGAGGAGCTGGTCGCTGCAATCGAGGCGGCCATCGTCAGCGCCGCTAAAGGTACCAGCTCTGCATCGGCAGTGGCCTTCAACACCTCCCAGCTCGATACCGGCACCGCCGTCTATCAGGCGCTTTTCAACCCTTCCGATAACTGGAAAGGTGAACTGGTTGCAACCGATATCAACATTGATGGCACGCTGGCCGACAACCCAAAATGGAATGCTGGCGACCAGCTTAATGCGCAAAGCGCCACCGGTCGCAAGATCATCACCTATAAAAAAAATCTCGTCGATCCTGCTCTGTCAGCTGGCATCCGCTTCACGACGTTGACCGATCTCTCGGATGAACAACAGGCTGATCTAAACATGGGGCCATCGGCCGCTGATACCCATGGCCAGGCGCGACTCGACTACCTGCGTGGCGACCGCAGCAATGAATCTGACGGCCTGTTTTTCCGTGACCGCAGCAATGTACTGGGCGATCTGGTGCATTCGAACCCGGTATACGTTGGCAAAACACGGGCGAACTACCCCGATGTCGCACCCTACCCGGCAACCAGCGGCAATCGCTATTCCGAGTTTAAAACCGCCCATGCCAACCGCGATGGCATCATCTATGTCGGCGCCAATGACGGTATGCTGCATGGCTTCAGCGAGGACACCGGTGACGAGGTTTTCGCTTATATCCCCAATGCGCTCTTCTCTACCACGGCCAATGAAGGGCTTCACTACCTCACCGACCCGGCCTATGCTCACCGCTACTATGTGGATCTTAGCCCGGCAGTTGCCGATGTCTACATCAATTCGGAGTGGCGCACGCTGCTGGTCGGCGGGCTGGGCGCTGGTGGGCGCGGTCTCTTTGCGCTTGATGTCACCGACCCCGACACTCTCGCTACGGCCGAGACCCATGCCGCATCAATTGTACAGTGGGAATTCACCAACGATGATGACGCCGATTTTGGGTACGTCACCAGTAAAGCGACCATTGCAAAAATGGCAAATGGCAAATGGGCGGCCGTCGTCAGTAACGGCTACAACAGCACTGATGGTCGCGCGATGCTCTTTATCATTTACCTCGATGGCGGCCAAGATGGCGTCTGGACTCTGAACACTGATTATTTCAAGATCGACACCGGCGTCGGCACGACGCTAGCACCCAACGGCCTTTCCGCACCGGTCGTGATCGATGTCACTGGCGATGAACTCGCCGATCGCGTCTACGCAGGGGACCTGATGGGTAACCTGTGGGCATTTGACCTAAGTAACACCTCAGCCGCAAACTGGAAAGTTGCCTACAATGAAGAAACGGGCAAGGGAAAGAACAAGGTACAGACCCCAAAGCCACTCTTCATTGCCAAGGATGCAGATACAAACGGTAACGTTCAGCCAATCACATCAAGACCGGTCATTGCACGCCAACAAGAGGTCGGGGATTCCATTACCAACAAACCCAACCTGATGGTCTTCTTTGGTAGCGGGCAGTATCTTGTAGCAGGCGACAAGACCAGCCCCAATACTAGCAGCCCAGCCAGCCACTCCTTCTACGGCATCTGGGATCGCGGCAACGATTCGCTGGATCGCGGTGATCTGCTTGAGCAGACCCTGGACACCACCCACTCCACTGCCGACAACCGCGTGATGAACAACAATACGATCATCTATGGCAACGGTAACAATCAGCATAAGGGGTGGTATATCGACCTGCCAACCGTGGGTGAGCGCGTCACCGTGAATCCAATCATTCGTGGCAAACTGCTTATCTTCGCCACACTAATCCCCGGCGGCGATCTCTGCCTGCCCGTGGGGGATGGCTGGGTAATGGTCGTGAAGCCAGGCAACGGCGGACAACCGGATTTTATCGCCCTCGACGTCAATAAAGACGGAGTCATTGATGCCGATGACAAGGTCAACGGTCACTCGGCCTCCGGTTTCAAGGTCGACGGCATTCCGGGTGGTCTCGGCGTCATCGGTAATCTGCTGGCGGTGTCTGATGACAATGGCAACGTGACACTGACGAGGATGGATTTCGGTGTCGACGATGCTAACGGGCGCTTCTCGTGGCAGGAAATCATGCGCTAAGCGCCGGCCAAATTTAGAAGGCGGCCATCACTGAATCATTAATGAACCATGAACCTGGAGTGATTATTATGAAACCTGTTTTGATACAAGCCCTGACACAACTCAGACACCTGGCATGGAAAGCATCCGGGGTACTGCTTATATTGGTACCCCTATCCGTTTCGGCCGTCACCCTGCCCGATTATTATCCGGAAAAATTTCAAAAGGCCGGAACAATCGACCGCGTCGATATCAGGCGTGGTGATATCGTCATCAATGACAGCCTGAAACAGCTTTCGATGAATGCCAGGGTCCATAGCCTGACGACTGAATTCAGCTCGGTACAGCGATTGCGTGCCGGCATGAAAATTGGCTATGCAACCACCTCGATTAATGGAAAAAGCCAAATTACCGAAATCTGGATACTATCCGATAACAAACAGAAAAAGCGGGAATGACCATGATGCTTCACAACCTGTTATCTCTGGAGGCACTCAAATGAACCGCAAATTGAACATCACGAAACCCGCTGGCTTTTCATTAATCGAACTGATGATCGTCGTTGTGATCATCGGCATTCTGGCGGCAATCGGTTACCCGTCCTATATCAGTCAGGTCACTAAGGCAAAACGCTCGGATGGCACAATAGCGTTAATGAATGCATCACAAAGCCTTGAACGCTGCTTTACCGAATACAATGCATACAACCACGCAAACTGTGCATTTGCAGCTGCTTCGCCTGAAGGCCACTACGCGATTACCGTCGCAAGAACAGCCACCACGTTCACCTTGACAGCAACCCCGCAGGCCACTCAAACTGATCCACTATGCGTTAACTTAACCCTGACTCACGCGGGTGTTCAGGGCGAGTCGGGCACTGGCACCGTTGCAGATTGCTGGTAACAAAAACGTAACTATTCAGCTTACCGGCACTTTTTCATGGGTGCTGAACAGTGACAACTAAGGTGCTTATTGCAAACCGCGCGGCAGTGAAAATACGATATCCTCCTCGCGGCCTTTAATGTTCTCAGTGCGCTCAACGCCCGCTTTTTTAAGGTATGACAGCACTTCATCCACCAACACCTCGGGCACAGACGCGCCCGCAGTGATGCCAACCACACTTGCCTCAGTCAGCCATGCCAGGTCAATCTCGTCGGCATTGTCGATCAAATAAGCATCGATGCCATGTCGCTCTGCCATCTCGCGCAGACGATTGGAATTAGAGCTATTACGAGAACCGACCACTAAAATAAGGTCACACTTTTCAGCCAAGGTCTTCACTGCATCTTGCCGGTTCTGGGTCGCGTAACAAATATCATCGCGCTTTGGCCCGGTAATATGTGGAAAACGCTTTTGCAATGCCTCAATCACGACCGCAGTGTCATCCATCGACAGCGTGGTCTGGGTGACAAAGGCAAGTTTGTCCGGGTTCTTCACCGCAAGTCGTTCAACATCCGCTGCTGTTTCAACCAGATACATGCCACCCTCCGGGTTCTGATATTGCCCCAGCGTCCCTTCCACTTCAGGGTGTCCGGCATGGCCAATCAAAATACACTCCTGCCCATCACGTTCATGGCGCGCCACTTCAAGGTGTACTTTGGTCACTAATGGACAGGTCGCATCAAATACACGCAAACCACGCGCATCCGCCTCAACGCGCACCGCCGTTGAAACACCATGCGCACTGAAAATCAACGTCGCATTATCCGGCACCTCTGAAATCGCTTCGATAAAAACCGCGCCTTTATCTCGCAACCCTTCGACCACAAATTTATTATGCACAACCTCATGCCGCACATAGATAGGTCGTCCAAATTGTTCCAGTACGCGCTCAACAATTTCAATTGCACGCTCCACTCCCGCACAAAAACCACGTGGATTGGCCAGCAATACCTGCCCTGCTTTAATCTTGTCCATATCTATTTCTTTTCTACTTTTGTTTGCTTTTCTTTATTAAACAGCGCATCAAGAATCAGCAGCGCGGCACCCACACAGATCGCTGAATCTGCCACATTAAAAGCAGGCCAATGCCACTCACCATAATAGACATCAATAAAGTCGACGACATAACCATGCGCAATGCGATCCCACACATTGCCAATCGCACCGCCCAGCACCAGCGATAATGCGACTGCCAGGCGCCGCTCTTCCTGCTTAAGGCGCTTAATCCAGATCAATATGACAACACTGACACCCATCGCCAACACTACAAAAAACCAACGCTGCCAACCACCCGCATCGCTCAGAAAACTAAACGCCGCGCCCGAATTATGAACCAGCACCAGGTTCAATGAAGGCAGAATGGGGATCGATTGGTACAGATGTAACGAATCAGTAACCATCTGCTTGGTCACTTGATCAAACACAATCACGACTAGCGAAAGCCACAACCACTTCAACATAACGTTATCCGACCTTTAGGCAAACTGACGTGACTCACCATCACCAATAATATTCTCGACACAACGCCCGCACAATCCAGGGTGCTCACTATTGACCCCAACATCTTCACGATGATGCCAGCAACGATCACACTTCGCATATTCACAGGCCTTAACCACTACCCACAATGCAGGCTGATCTTTTTGCGTCACCTCAACCGCTGCCGCTGGTTTTTCGTTAATACTGTGTACGCGCGCATAAGAGGTGATCAACACAAAGCGCAGTTCATCATCAAACTTCGACAACAGCGCTAGCAATGCGTCATCACAATAGAGATCAACCTCTGCATCGAGCGCAGAACCGATACCGCCACTTGAACGTAGTCCCTCTAACTCTTTAGAGACAGACTCACGCACGGCAATGATCATCGCCCACTCATCCTGACTAAATTGCTGGCCAGCTGTTGCCGGGAACTCATACAGTGTCTCAAGAAAGACCGATTCACTACGTTCACCCGGGATGTGTTTCCAGATATCTTCAGCGGTAAAACTCAACACAGGCGCCAACCAACGCGCCAACGCTTCAACAATATGATACATAGCGGTCTGGGCCGAGCGTCGCGCTACACTATTGGCCTGCGTGGTGTACTGACGATCTTTAATAATATCGAGATAAAAACTACCCAGATCCACTGCACAAAAATTATGAATCTTTTGATAGACCAGATGAAATTCATAACGCCCATAGGCATCGCGTACCTCATCCTGCAGTTGTTGCGCACATGCGACTGCCCACTGGTCAAGCGCCAACATCTCGCCCAACTCAATCTTATCGGACACTGGATCAAAACCATTTAAGTTGGCCAGCAGAAAACGCGCCGTGTTGCGCATTCTGCGATAGGCATCCGCCATGCGCTTAAGGATCTCATCCGAGACATTCATCTCGGTACGATAATCGGTTGCCGCCACCCACAGGCGCAAAATATCGGCGCCCAATGAGTTCATGATTTTTTGCGGTGCGATCACATTACCTAACGACTTGGACATCTTGCGACCCTTGGCATCCACGGTGAAACCATGGGTTAACACTGATTTATAAGGCGCAGCCCCCGTCATTGCAACCGATGACAACAGTGATGACTGGAACCAGCCACGATGTTGATCCGACCCTTCCAGGTAAAGATCTGCCGGATAAGCCAAGGCATCACGCTGCTGCAACACACTAAAATGTGTCACACCAGAATCAAACCAGACGTCAAGTGTGTCGCTCACCTTCTCGTATTGTTTCGCATCATCACCCAGCACTTCAGCCGCATCCATTTCAAACCAGGCATCAATACCGCTCTCTTCAACACGTCTGGCAACTTGCTCAACCAGTTCATTTGTTGCCGGGTGAAGTTCACCGCTCTCTTTATGCAGGAACAGGGTAATCGGCACACCCCAGGTACGTTGTCGGGAGACACACCAGTCTGGGCGCTTTTCAATCATCCCTTCTATGCGCGCCTGTCCCCATTCCGGCAGCCACTGCACTTTTTTAATCGCCTTCATCGCATCACGGCGCAGCCCCTTTTGGTCCATGCTGATAAACCACTGCGGCGTTGCCCGAAAGATAATCGGTGTTTTATGACGCCAGCAATGAGGATAACTATGTTGCAATGCCTGTTCGTGCAGTAGCGCACCCCTTGCCTTCAACGCTTCAATCACCTGGTCATTCGCTTTAAAGACATGAAGTCCCGCAAACATCGGTGTGTTTGGCAAAAAGACACCGTTACTATCAACCGGATTGTCGATCGGCAGGTTATAACGCGTACCGACCACGTAATCGTCCTGACCATGTCCCGGCGCTGTATGGACGGCACCGGTACCCGCTTCACTGGTAACATGATCACCCAGAATCACCGGCACTTCACGCTCATAAAAAGGGTGTTGTAGTTTCAATCCTTCAAGACGTTCGCCAATGCAGGTAGCGACGACACGATAGTCCTCAATACCACTACGCGCCATGACCTCTTTCATTAACACTTCGGCAACAATCAATCTTTCCGGGCCGTGCTCACCGGTGCATTGCACCAGCACATAATCGAAGCCTGGATTGACAGAGACGGCCTGATTGGCAGGCAGCGTCCACGGCGTGGTGGTCCAGATAACGATGGACGTCTTTAATTTATTGGAGCCTTCACCCATCGCACCATCTACATGCTCACTACGCTGTAGCAACACCTCATCGTCAAGCACCTCAAAGCGCACATCAATCGCAGGCGAAACACGCTCTTCATATTCAACCTCTGCTTCGGCCAATGCCGAACCACAATCCGTACACCAGTGAACCGGTTTAAAACCTTTATGCAGATGGCCCGCATCAACAATGCGTCCCATTGAGCGAATGATGTCTGCCTCGGTTTTAAAGTCCATCGTCAGATAAGGCCTGTCCCACTCGGCAAAGACACCCAGACGTTTAAAGTCTTCACGCTGTTTATCGACCTGCTTCGCGGCGTAGTCACGACACGCTTTACGAAAGGTTGGCGCATCCACTTTACGCCCCGCCTTACCTATTTTCTTCTCCACCATCAATTCAATCGGCAGGCCGTGACAATCCCATCCCGGCACGTAAGGGGCATCAAACCCCTCCAGGCTTTTCGACTTAACGATAATATCTTTTAAGACTTTATTAACCGCATGGCCAATGTGAATATCGCCGTTCGCGTACGGCGGGCCATCATGCAAAATAAATTTCTCTTTGCCTGCGCGCGCTGCGCGCAGCTTGCCGTAGAGATCCATCGCAGACCACTCTTTCAAAAAATTTGGTTCACGATTTGCGAGGTTCGCCTTCATTGAAAAGGCGGTCTTCGGGAGGTTCAGTGTGCTTTTATAATCTGCCATTTTATTTACGCTGGATTTTCCAAATTTAATGTTATTTGATTTTTGACCGCGACAGCCTTATGCTGCCTCGTCATCATCACTACCGTTTGCAAACAGTGTGCGTGCCTGCGTCGCATCCAGTGCAATTTGCGCCTTGAGTTCCGGAAACGAATCAAAACGTTTTTCATCCCGTAGTCGTTTGATAAATTCCACCTGTACATATTCGCCATAGATCTCACGATCAAAATCGAACAGGTGCACCTCCAGCTGACAGCGTGTGCCGTTCACCGTTGGGCGATGTCCGATGTTGGCAACGCCCTTCACCGGTGACACTTCATCACCCGCAAGGCCAAACACCGCCACTGCATAGACACCGCGCAGTGGCGTCACGCGTCGATGCAGATGGATATTCGCCGTCGGAAAGCCGATGGTGCGACCGCGTTGATCCCCATAAACCACCCGCCCCGACATCCGGTATGAACGCCCCAGCAGTTGCGCCGCGTGACTCAAATCGCCCCTACCCAAGGCCTCACGCACCCGGGTGCTACTGACCCGCGCACCATCCACTTCAAAGGTGTGCATCTCCACCACCTGAAAACCATGTTTTTCACCGGCGGCGCGCAACATCGCAACATCGCCCTGGCGTCGGTGGCCAAAACAAAAGTCATCGCCGACTACCAGGTAGCGCACATCGAGCCCACTCACCAACAGACAATCAATAAAGTCTTCCGCCGACATCCGGGAGAGCGCCTGATCAAAACCGAGCGACAAAACCCGATCCACCCCATAATGACGCAATGCCTGCAGTTTCTCACGAAAACGGGTCAGGCGAGGCAGCGATTCACCAGCAGGTGAAAAGAACTCCTGCGGATAGGGCTCAAAGGTAATCACTACCAGAGGCAGGCCCAACTCATCAGCCTGTTCGGACAACTGCTCCAACACCGCCTGATGGCCCAGGTGGACACCATCGAAATTGCCAATCGTCGCCACGCAGCCGCGATGGCGTGGGCGCAGATTATACAGTCCTCGAATCAGTTCCATGCCGATATCAGCCAAATGTAAATCGTAATCAAATAAAAGCAGCGATTATAAAGCACGGTACCGCTTTACCCAAGGGGTGAAATGCCCTTCGGGTGCACGCCGAATCACAGCGCGTTCACTACTTTTCAGCCATCTTCATGTGATGCGGACGCACACCCATCGTCCACAGCACGGCAAAATAGAGTGCGCCACCAGCGAGCACCCACATCAATAGCTGCAACATCCGCTGCCACCACGGCCACATTTCCCACGCCGAAATATCATCCACACCAAACCAGAGTAACAACGCCATCAAAACACTGCCGAGTAAAACCCTCAACATCACCCAGCCCCAGCCCTGCTGTAGCTGGTATACACCGTCGCGGCGCAGGCCACGGTAAAGCAGCCAGGCATTCAAAAATGCCGCTACCGAGGTTGCCAGCGCAAGCCCTGTGTGCGCACCCGCGATATCAAACAGCACCATTGGCACCACAAACAGCACGTTTAACCCCATATTCGTGACCATTGCGATTATCCCGATTTTCACCGGTGTTTTGGTATCCTGCCGCGCGTAATAACCCGGCGCCAGTACCTTCACAAAGATAAAGCCGAGCAGCCCCAGCGAATAGGCCATCAGACTCATCGTCGCCATCGTCACATCCGAGCCACTAAAGGCACCATATTGAAACAGCGTTGAAAGCATCGGCCCCGCCAGCAGAAAGAGCCCAACTGTTGCCGGCATACCAACAATCACTACCAGGCGCAGCGCCCAGTCAAGGGTACGGCTAAACGCCTCCGGGGATGCCTCGGAGTAACGTCGCGACAGTGTCGGCAGGATCACCGTCGCCACCGCAATACCAAACACACCAAGCGGAAACTCCACCAGCCGATCCGAATAATAGAGCCAGCTAACACTACCCGTGACAAGAAACGAGGCAATGATCGTGTCAAATAACAGGTTCACCTGGGCCACAGAGGAGCCAAATATCGCGGGGATGATCAGCTTGAATATCCGTTTCACCCCTTCGTGAGCACGATCAAAGCGTGGCCGCGGCAGCATCTTCATCCGCCACAGGAAAGGCAGTTGAAAGCCAAGTTGGGCCACCCCCGCAAAAAAGAGGCCCCACGCCAGTGCCACCACAGGCTCATCCAGCTCAGGGGCAACAAATACCGCCGCGCCAATCAAACAGAGATTTAGCAATACAGGCGTAAAGGCTGGCACCGCAAATTTTCCGTAGGTATTGAGAATGCCGCCTGCCAGCGCGGTCAATGAGATGAACAATAGATAAGGAAAGGTGATGCGCAGCAGCTCGGTCGTCAGCGCGTACTTTGGCTGATCATCAATAAACCCCGGCGCAAAGGCCATCACTAACAACGGCGCAGCAACAATACAGACCAGCGTGACGATAAACAGCACGCTCGCCAACCAGATGGCGGTGCTGTCGATCAGACTACGCACCTCATCATGCTCGCGTTGCGTTTTGTATTCAGACAACACCGGCACGAAGGCCTGCGAGAACGCCCCCTCAGCAAACAGGCGGCGGAAGAAATTAGGGATCTTGAAGGCGACAAAAAAGGCATCCGCACCCATACTCGCACCAAAGAGGCGGGCAAAAATGATATCCCTTACCAGTCCAAGCACGCGCGAAATCAACGTCATACTGCTCACAGTGGCGGTCGATTTCAGTAATTTTTTACTCACTTACTCCGTCCAGGCTCGCCATTTTCTGTAATTTTCCTGTAAAATCCAGATCTTACCCCTGCATCAGCATTTCTTCCAGTGCTCATTTATTAGTCTCAAAGTTCGCCACAAGGATTGACAAAGCCCGCAGAAATCCGCATAGTATGCGACCTTTACAAATATAGTGACGCTAGCGGAGACAGTCCCGCTGCAAAATAACCCTAATAAATACCCTAATAAATCAGGAGCAACAACCTTGGCCAATTCAGCACAAGCCAAAAAGCGCGCAAAGCAAGCCGAAAAAAGTCGCACGCATAATAACAGCATGCGCTCAGAAATGCGCACCGCGACCAAAAAGGTAGTTAACGCGATTGAAGCAGGCGACAAGGCCGAAGCTGAGGCAGCGTATAAAGCTGTCAAACCAGTGCTTGATGTCATGGCCCGCAAAGGCATCATCGACATGAATAAGGCTGCACGCCATAAAAGCCGCATGAATAAACACATCAACGCGATGTAATTCAGCGCTTCAAGAGACAAAAAGCCGCTCTCGAAAGAGAGCGGCTTTTTTATTGCCTGCCCATTCTAGGCAAAATCTAAATCTGAAAACTGCTATTTACCCATCAATACCAGATTATCGCGATGAACCAACTCCGCCTCATCAACATAACCCAATAGCACCTCGATCTTATCACTCGGCTGCCCCTGAATCTTACGAGACTCCTGCGCACTGTAGTTAACCAGGCCACGTGCAACCTCCCTACCCTGAAGATCAACACAGGCAACCACATCGCCACGGTGAAAATCACCTTCGACCGCCGCAACACCCACCGCCAGCAAACTACCACCTGAACGCTTCAACACCCTAACCGCGCCATCATCCAGCACCAATTTGCCGCAAAGATTAAGCTGACTCGCCAGCCACTGTTTTCGCGCCGCCAGCGGCTCAACTGCAGGTACGACCATCGTCCCCAACTGCCCGCCATCGGCAATTTGCGCTAATACATCCGGCTCGCGCCCAGAGGCAATAATCGACAACGCACCAGAACGCGCCGCGTGCTCGGCCGCGCGCACCTTGGTCAGCATCCCGCCGCGCCCAAGCCGCCCACTACCACCGCCTGCCGCCATCGCCTCTAACTTAGGGTCACCGGCCTGCGCTTCATGGATAAATTTTGCATTGGGGTTATTGCGCGGATCACTGTCGTACATCCCCTCCTGGTCGGTCAACATCACCAGAAGCTCAGCCTCGATTAGATTGGTCACAAGCCCCGCCAGCGTATCATTATCGCCAAAGCGAATCTCTTCAACCGCAACAGTGTCGTTTTCATTAACAACCGGAATGACATCAAGCTTTAACAGCGTGCGTAAGGTACTACGCGCATTTAAATAGCGCTGCCGATCAGCCAAGTCATCATGAGTCAAAAGGATTTGCGCCGTGTGCAGGCCGTGCTTCTGAAAACAGGACTCATACGCCTGCACCACCCCCATCTGCCCCACCGCAGCAGCGGCCTGTTGCTCATGCAGCGCATGCGGGCGCTCATGCCAGCCGAGACGCTTCATCCCTTCCGAGACCGCTCCGGAGGAGACAAGCACCACCTCGATACCGCGCGCGCGCAAACGCTGGATCTGCTCAACCCATAACGCCATTAATGCCAGATCCAGCCCGGTACCATCATTGGTTAGCAGTGAACTGCCCACCTTAACGACCCAGCGCCGCGCCTTTGTGACTTGCTCTCTTGCCATCATCTACACTAAATTACGCTTCTGTCGAACTACGCCCGGAACCACTCTCGGGAGCAGCCGCTGCTTTAGCCTCTTCTACCAGCCTGGCGCTCTCCTCCAGATACTCCATAATGTCATCCAGCAATGGACGAACACCACTCACCTCACGCGCAGAGACCTGATAAACCGGCCCTTTCCAGCCGAGTCGCTCAACCACATCCGCACACAACTCTGCCTGCAGATCTTCCGGCACCAAATCAAGCTTATTCAACACCAGCCAGCGCGGTTGCCTGCCTAATTCATCACTGAACTGGCTAAGCTCCTGTGTAATAATCCGCACCTCTTCAACCGGGTCGATGGTGGGATCGTACGGCGCAACATCGACCATATGCAGCAACAGGCGCGTGCGAGATAGATGTTTCAGAAATTGCACGCCCAGACCGGCACCATCAGCAGCACCCTCAATCACACCCGGAACATCCGCAATAACAAAACTACGGTGATCCGAGACACAGACAACACCAAGATTAGGGTGAAGCGTAGTAAAGGGGTAGTCTGCCACCTTGGGCCTTGCAGCAGAAGCAGCGCGAATAAAGGTCGATTTACCGGCATTTGGCATCCCCAGCAGCCCCACATCCGCCAACACCTTCAGCTCCATACTGAGCTTGCGCCCCTCACCAGGCGAGCCCGGCGTCGCCTTGCGTGGCGCCTGATTGGTACTGCTCTTAAATCGGACATTACCGATGCCGTGAAAACCACCCTGCGCAACCAGCAAACGCTGCTCATGACGCAACACCTCGCCAATCACCTCATCGGTCTCTTCATCTTTAACGATAGTGCCGAGCGGCACGCTAATAAAGCAGTCATCACCCCCTTTTCCGGTACAGTTAGCACCCTGCCCGCGCTGCCCACTCTCTGCCCGATAGTTACGCTTATGGCGAAAATCGACCAGCGTATTCAGATTGGTATCACCCACTAGAAAGACACTGCCACCATCGCCACCATCGCCACCATCCGGCCCACCGAAAGGAATATATTTTTCACGACGAAAACTGATGCAGCCGTTGCCACCGTTTCCGGCCTGGATATTGATTGTGGCTTCATCGACGAATTTCATATCTGCTAACTAATACCTAGGTCTATCTGGGTCGCGCCGGTTATAAAAAAAAACCCCGTCAACTGGACGGGGCCTTTTCATACATCCGCGTGGTAACTGCTCAGGCAGCGACGATGCTAACGTATGTACGTTGTTTCGGGCCTTTTTTCTCAAACAACACTTTACCGTCTGCCTTGGCAAACAGCGTGTGATCACGCCCTAAGCCCATGTTCAGGCCAGCATGGAAATGGGTGCCACGCTGACGTACGATGATGTTACCTGCAATAACATTTTCGCCACCAAAACGCTTCACACCAAGTCGTTTAGACTCAGAATCGCGACCATTGCGGGTACTACCGCCTGCTTTCTTATGTGCCATTTCTCAATAACCCCTTATTAGTCTGCCGCGGTGCCAGCTGTAATACCGGTGATCTGCACTTCAGTATAAGACTGACGGTGACCCATCGTCTTACGAGAATGCTTACGACGACGGAATTTAACAATCTTGATTTTTTCGCCACGTCCGTGAGATTTAACGGTTGCGCTAACCTTGCCACCGGCAACAAAAGGCGCGCCAACTTTCACATTGTCACCATCAGTAACCAGTAAAACCTCATCAAAATCAATCGAGCCACCTTCTTCAGCGACGATTTTCTCTACTTTGAGTGTCTCCCCTTCGGTCACTCGATACTGCTTACCACCGGTCTTAATTACCGCGTACATGCTTCACTCCAAAAAATCCGTGAAAAAATTTAACTGGTAAAACTAAAAATTCATTTACCAAAGCCGGGCGATTTTACCGGCATCTACGCCCAAGGTCAAATCTGATACTAAACATTTCAGCCAGCCCAGGACTGAATATTAAAGAAACTTGCCACAACGCGCCGAGAATTTTAGAATCGAACATCAGGCTATACTACTAAAAAACAACATGACTGTGAATCTACCGCTCAAAAAACCTTTAGAAATCAATGATATTGATGCTATTCGCGCACTCACCAGCGATGATATGAACGCCGTTAACCAACTGATTCACACTCACCTCAAGTCCGAAGTGGCTCTGATCAATCAGATGGGGCACTACATCGTCAACAGTGGCGGGAAACGCCTGCGGCCACTGCTGGTGCTGCTCAGCGCTCGTGCGCTGAACTACAGTGATACAAAACATGCAGACCTCGCTGCCATTATTGAATTTATTCACACCGCCACGCTACTGCATGATGATGTCGTCGACGCCTCCGACATGCGTCGCGGCAAAGAGACTGCCAATGCCGTGTGGGGCAATGAAGCCAGCGTACTCGTTGGTGACTTCCTCTATTCACGTGCCTTTCAGATGATGGTCGATGTTGGCGACATGCGCATTATGGAGATCATGTCGAAAGCGACCAACGTCATTGCCGAAGGTGAAGTGCTACAGCTACTCAACTGCGGTGATGCCAGCACCACTGAAGCGCGCTATCTTGAAGTGATCCACTTCAAGACAGCTAAATTATTCGAGGCCGCCTGTCAGATTGGCGCGGTCATCAGCGGTAGCGATGCAAAAACTGAAAAAGCAATGGCCGACTACGGCATGCATCTTGGCACCGCCTTTCAACTAATAGATGATGTTCTGGATTACAGCGCTACCTCTGAAGAGATGGGCAAAAATATCGGCGACGACCTCGCCGAGGGCAAGCCGACGCTGCCACTCATCTATGCAATGCGTCACGGCACTCCAGCCGAAGCCGCCGTCATTAAAAATGCCATAGAAAATAGCGGCCTCGAAAATATCGACGCCGTGGTTGAAATAATCCACTCCAACGGCGCACTCACCTATACCGCCGCTGCCGCACAGGTGGAGGCCGAAAAAGCCGCTGAGGCAATCAAAGGATTACCAGCATCACCGTACCACGATGCAATGCACACACTTGCCGAGTTTTCAGTGAATCGCTCGTACTAGGGCCTGTTGACGTTTCATACTAAATGCAGTTGAAAAAGCAAGATACAATCGCCTCCCTTTAAAACCAGAGGCATGGCGGTTAGTGACTTATCGTGCGCTCTACTTTTGCCGCTATAATAGCGCCACCTGCCGCATAAGCACTCACCTTTAGCCCATCGCCAACAACAAGATCCTCAATGCTAAACCGCCGAACCATATGGGCACTACTATCCTGCATGATAGTAGTACTCCTTAAAATTATCGCCTGCCCATCAAGATAAATAATATTTTTCGCGATATCGATAGCCGTCACGCTGCTATTCCAGGTCAGGTTAGCATCCAGTAAAAACTCAACCCGGTGAGCCACAATAATATTGTCATCAAACTGAGCGCCTGCAACCACAACATGCGTATTGGCCTGGATATCAGCGGCCCTACCGTTGACGAAAGTAGTATGACCATTAACTGCAACCACCCAGTCAGCGAGCGTGTAGAGATTAACCACACTGCCGGGTGAAATAAAGCCCTCAGTGATGCGCCAATCGACCCTGCTATTTCGGTCTGGGGGTGAATCACTACTAGCACCACCCGCTCCGCCACTAAAAAGCCCTGACTTGATATAGCTGGCATGAACGCTGTTTTCTGTATCGAATGTGCCACTCACAGTAACAATATCGCCCTCGGAAAAAGGCACGACTGCGGCGGGATCAATCATCGTTGTGGCACTGAGTTGCACCATGACACCATTAATCATCAACTGATCCGGAGCCGTGATCACCTCAATGGCACCTTCAAGCGTTGGCTGAAATATGATCTCATCCGCAGTGCCGGTGAGACCATCGCTGTTGACTGCCCCGCGTATACTCACCACCATGCCAAGTTGTAAATCATCTTCGCTCACCGTTCTGCCTTTTATCTGTATCTGGCTATTATCAGTATCAAATCTGACACCATTGATATAGACACTGCCAAAACGGTTGATTGTGCCATCACTGATGCCCGTGCCACCAATGCCTCCGCCCGCATATAAAGATACGCCCTGGCATCCACCCAGTAACAGCAGCCCGCATAACAGTGAAACTAACAGTTTTAAATCCATCACGACCTACCTCTAATTGTCATCACTGGCATCTTCTTCAAAATAATAAATACCGATACCAGCTCTTTTACGCCCTGTGCCTTTCAACTGAAGATTGTGATCACGGTCATAAGCCGAGATCTCTCTGTCCATACTTTCCAGCGCGGCCTGTGCTGTTTTTTCAATCTTATTCCTGATCTGCGCGACCTGCTCCTGGGGTAAATTGTCATAACAGACTTTTCTTTGAAAACGCGGCTGGCGGGTCTCAGTAGCAATATTATGGTCAATCGTGTTGATCAGGTCGGCAACGTCGGTACCCAGTATTTTTATTTTCTCGCCACTATCCTGATGCGGAATATAAGCACGAGAGATAAGCGCCACATGCCCATCATCGGTATAACGCACAGCTTTAACACGCAGCAACTCATCCAGAATCGTCGCTGCTGTAATATCGCCACTGGCCTGTTTAACCAGCGCATGAAAACTTTTCTTAGCACCACGAACAGGCAGCAACGCAGGTTCACCATGCTCACCTTGATACAACGGCTCTCGTATCCACGCACTTATCACACGCGCGGCCCGATTGTACTGTTCGGTAAGTGATTCGCCGGCATCCGTTTCCAGGCGGATGCGTAACACATCTTTTCGGGTCAAACCTGTGATCGTTGAGATACGTGAATCCGTCTGGCGCTTCCCTTTGATCCCGAACTCTTCAGTTGCAACCTGTACATAGGCACGTTTAGTCACCTCTGCGAACAACTTATACGGGATGCCATTACGCAACAAAATACGTGCTAACGGTTTTAGCAACTTCAATAGCGCGGCTTGAAAAAATGACGAATCGCTCACTTAGGATTTCTGCTCACTTCAAAAACAATATCAACTTGACATCTTATATTATATGGGTTTTAATTCCCATATTGCAAGTTTATGGGAATATTTTCCCATATCATATTCGGAGTGCTGGCCAGCTACCCAATCACCAACATGAATTATATAACCAATTGTTTTTAAATGTTATTTTAAAAAACATGGCAACAAGAAAAGCACAGCGTGTGCCCGGGATAACGACCTACATAGAACAAAGAGGCAATTTAACCATGCGTAATATTATAATTTTTTTATTTTCAGCCATGCTTTTGGGCTGCGGCAATGAGGAAGAATCCTCCTTAGTTAAAGATCTTTATATCAACCACTACAAATCAGAATGTCATTCGTTTGCTTTGACGCTATGCCTGCAAAGCAGAGCCGAGCAGACAGATGATTGGTCATTTTTTTCTGGTGCCATAGAGGGTTTCGAATATGAGTGGGGATATCGCTACAAAATAAAGGTGGCCGTTGAAAATATAGATAATCCTCCTGAAGATTCATCTTCAGTAAAATACACATTATTAGAAATCGAGGAAAAGGTGAAAGAGCCCACCACGTCTCTATTTGACATTTCAGCCAGCCGAACAAGCGGGCTGGTTACAAAAATATCTGACAACCTTTACAGCCTGTACGCTGATAAAACGTTCACCTGTATCACCACAGAATGTGAAGCGGTTGACTCACTCATCGCCCAGGATATGGCCATTTTATTTGAGTTTAAGCATCAGCCAGACCCAACCGGGCCACTCACCCTGACGAAAATAAAGTGCAGCTCATCAAGAGAGTCGTTTAATAACTCATGCACCGCATCACCCATGGAGTTCACCGCAATATCATCGGGATTACAGGTAGGAATAGCTGATCAACAGCACCAGGTGATTAAAAACTCAACAGCGTATTCTGAACTACTATCGAAGACACAACTGTCTGATACAGCGATACCAGAAATCGATTTTAATCAAAATATGCTGGTTGCAATTTTTACAACCTTAAATTCCTGCTACTCAGTGACCGTTAATGCTGTCAACAGTACTGAACAGAGCATTATTATCACGACACAGAAATCTGAGGTAATGCCTATAAGTGTATGCAACCCTGTTATTGGCAATCAATACATCTTCATTAAACTAGAAAAGTCAAACAGAGAAATATCGGTGCGCCACGGTACAGATAACAATACACCAGTCACATCGGAATTCATGATCAAAAACCAATCTGGCCAGCAAATCAATTCCTTCATAATTGGTGAAGAGATACACCTTGAAATGACTATCACCAATACGACAGATCAAGATATTGTATACCACGCCACAGGGCCCGGACATGACTTCGTCATCAGCAGAGATGGAGAGCCGGTATGGTCAAAATATCACAATTTGAGCTGGGCTCAGGTGGTTTCTGAACACGTATTAAAAGCGTCTGAAAGCGTGGTATTGAGTGCAACCTGGAGCGGCATTAACAATCAAGGCAACACCATCGAGCCTGGTCAATATAGCGTGCAACCCACATTATTGTGGTTCTTAAATGATGGCTACACTATGCCGCGCCCCGCAGCGCAAACGTTGCAAGCCTACCACCAGAATGGGACTAACTCGCCGCTTACATCAGAGTTCCTGATCACAGATAAATTTGGCCAGGAGACAGTAAACAATCAATTCGGCATTGGTGAAGAGATCCACTTTGAGGTCAGGATCACCAACCCGACAGATAAAGACATTGTATACGACGCCACAGGACCCGGATATGACTTCATCATCAAAACAGGCACCAATATTATCTACAACCACCCAGAACCCATACATGACTTCCCCATCATGACAGCTGGGAAATTGGTCTGGTCGAAATATCACAATTATATCTCGATTCGGGATCGGTGGATTTTCCAAATAGTCATCAAGGCCTCTGAAACAGTGGTATTGAAAGCAACCTGGAATGGTGTGGATAATGAAGGCAAAGCCGTTAAGCCAGGCAGATATGAACTACACGCAGAATTTACACTTGCTACCGATGGCCCGGCACCTAAATTCGATGCAGAAGATATCAATATGGTGATTCATTAAGTCTGACATCAATGCATACCCGTAACGATTGAGATTCAGTTATAAGTTGGTTCACAGGATGATAAGGCATTGAGTCAGGGAGTGACCAATGCCCCAATCCCGCTTCCTAAATTAACCGACTATCTTGAGCGGGTGGACTGGCGTGGAGCTACGCTTCGCAAAGGCAAGCGGGGAAGTATCGATAAGCGGTGCCCACCGATTCTTAAGGCCGCTAAATGTTAAACCTAGAAACCTCAGTTGGATCATGAAAGTCCGCGCAAGCGCTTGGCGCAGCTATGCACACCAATATCTTACGCCTCTTTTTCGCGCCCAACTGATGTTTCTAGGCTGAAGTGTCATAACATCAAATATTAAATCAAAGCGTTTTCAAAAATTCGATAAGCGAACGCTTCTCTTCTTTTGTTAGCGTCACCCCGTATTCATGTCCTGAATTTGAATTTCCTTTGATGCGCGTATCCAGTAGCGAGCTACGTTTATTTTTTTTACTTCTAAAACCGACACGATTAGCGTCAAACCTGCTACTACCAACGTAAAAACGTTTTTTACGCTTGGCGGCAGGTTTTAAGAGCTCATGTAGATTTTGCACCGAACCATTGTGTAAATAGGGTGCGGTTGCCCATATACCATCCAGAGGGCGGGCACGATAACCCAGTATGTTTTCAGGTCGATAAGGTGGTAAACCTTCAGCTTTAATACGATAGCCAATGGCGGCAAAAATTTCCGTTTGAGATAATGGTGGCTGCACAGCAGCAATAGCAGATTGTGTTGCAATACCAACTAAAACACTTAGCATAACGGGCGCTGGTAATTCAGCTGCGCCCGTGTAAGGAGGTGGTAACAAAGGCGCTAAATTGCCCGTTGATATAGTGCGAGTAGCGAAATTTAATGATGAATTCGGATCAGTTTTGATCTCAGCAAATGGCGACATTTTGGTAATGGTAAATTGAGCACCGAATAAATTTTCTGCCGCAGGAGTTAGCGGGTACTGCCCACTGGCATCCGGCAAGGCATGGCAAGATTCACAGCTCGGTTCATCTCCTCGGTATTCCTGGTATAAGTAATGCCCACGTTGTGCTTTTTCTTTATCAATCTTGCCTAAGTATTTTTCGGGCCATTTAGGTATTTTTAGCTTGGCAACAAGATTTTCGAGCGCGATCAGTTCTTCTGCACGCGCTGAGGTGGCGCCAAATTTATCTGTATCCGTTAAATTAATGCTGCCAAAAGTGCCAAGCACTTCGCCAACATTTCGACCAAGGGGGTTATTTGCTCCGCCATTCCATTGTACCCAATCATGTTGGGCTGTTCCCCACAAAAAAGGGTAGCTCACAGGCGCGTTGGGTTCACTCGCATTTTTTGCGATGGGCAAGTCATTTGCAAACAACTCATTCATAATAATGCCAAAGGCATCGAGTCTTGCGTAACCATAATGTGTATCCGTACGGTTTCGTAATATGAAAGCGGTTAAAGTGGCTGTGTAATCTGCTAATGCGATTCGCAGCTCATATTGTGCGGTGCTATCGTCGCTATCAATAACACGTTGGGCAAAGCGCTGAAATTTCCGATCATCCTTTAATGTTTCAACCACTGCCTTATTTAATTGCGAGATAAAACCGGAAAAATCAGCGAGTGTTGGCGCACCATCAACACGGATACGTTTACCTTTAAATTTAATTTCGTTTGTATGGCAAGCTGCACAACTATATCCTAGCCAATCATTTCCGTTCTCAACCGGTTCTATGGCAAACCCCACTGGAAGTAGCGGATTAGCACCATCATTTGATGATTTAACTGATGTTACGCACCGGCTATTATGAATCAATGGGTTACAATTTTTTCAGTCCGCTACAGACCGTATTCTATCTGAGGTGTGCGTAACATCAGTGATTTAATAAGATAGTTAAACTTTTCAATATTTTGTTTGTTTGAAAACAGGCGTTTATTATTTGCTTGCTCAAGCGATAAATACCATTTTAGAGGAATAAGGTAGGAGCCCTGACGAACAGGGCTGTATCCACAAGGATGTGGCCCTGTCCAGCCAGGGCATTCGCATATAAACATACTTTAAAACCAGTGTATTTCTACCTGGATAGACAAAGCAGAAGCATCGATTATTTTTTTGTCCTGTTTGCTGTTGTTCAGTCGTGCTATTGCATCATTAGCACGGAAGGCGCTGTTGGTGTGCCATCCAGGGCTACTTTCTCCATTACGACGGGTGTACGTGGTACGTCTGATCGAAACTGGCCACTACTGCCAGTAGGTGTTTTACGAATTTTATCGACAACGTCCATGCCTTCAACCACGTTGCCAAATACGGCATAACCCCAGCCTCGTGGAGTAACTGACTGATGGTTAAGAAAACTGTTGTTGTCAGATACGTTGATGAAAAATTGTGTGGTAGCGGAATGCGGTGCGTTGGTACGCGCCATGGCAACCGTACCGTTCAAGTTTTTCAGGCCGTTGCTGCCTTCATTTTTGATGGGGGCACGCGTCGGTTTTTCCTGGAGATCCTGGGTAAAACCGCCCCCCTGTATCATGAAGTTATCGATGACGCGGTGAAAAATAGTACCGTCATAGAAACCTTCCCGTACATATTCAAGAAAGTTTTCTACGCTCCGCGGTGCCTTTTCACGATCCAGTTCCAGTACGATGTCACCAAGCGTAGTGGTGATACGCACGCGTGGATGTTGCTCATCGGCGTTGACCTGGGTGAATGGCAAAATAAATAGCGCACAGATCAAGGTGAGTCGGGTTAGGGCGTTCATCATCAGTTGATTCCTTTGGTTAAGTGGGCGAAACAGCCTCGATGAGCAATGGTATCTGGGTTGCCTGTTTCAAAAAAGTCTCAGCCTTGTCCAGCGCTGGCGCCATGGATAGTGAAGCGATGACCGCCAGCGTCTGTTTCCGTTTGTTAACTAGGGAGCGTGCACGGAATAACTTACCGTTTTCGCATCTCTGCTTCAGCCCGTCTTTGCCCGTTCCTAACTGTAGATATCCTCAGGTTTTTTCAACACCGGTTCAACCTCAACCCATTCACCATCGTGGTACACTTTATAAAAGCAATCATGACGACCTGTATGGCAGGCGATACCACCAAGCTGTTCAACCTTGAGCAAGATCACATCGTTATCGCAATCAAGGCGTATCTCTTTAATCAGCTGCTGATGTCCTGACTCTTCACCTTTATGCCATAGTTTTTTGCGCGAACGTGACCAGTAAACTGCATGACCTGTTTCAACGGTTAACTTCAACGCTTCGCGATTCATCCACGCAACCATCAAGACACTATTATCAACCGCATCCTGTGCGATCGCTGGCGCCAGCCCGTCGCCAGTCCATTTAACGTCATCGAGCCAGTCAGACATCGAGCGCTCTCATCTCAAGACCTCGCGCAGTCATTGCATCTTTTGCTTCCTGCACGGTGTGGTGGCCAAAATGGAAGATACTAGCAGCCAATACCGCATCCGCCTTGCCTTCGATCACGCCATCGGCAAGATGCTCCAACGTACCAACCCCGCCCGATGCAATCACCGGTACCGGCACCGCCTCGCTGATTGCTCGCGTTAGAGCAAGGTCATAACCATCACGCGTGCCATCACGATCCATGCTGGTCAGTAAAATTTCACCCGCACCGAAGTCGGCCATTTTCTTTGCCCACTCAATAGCATCGATACCGGTTGGATTACGTCCACCGTGAGTAAAAATCGCCCACTTGCCTTCGCCAACCTGCTTGGCATCGATCGCAACTACTATGCATTGCGATCCAAAACGCCCAGCGGCCTGGCGTACAAATTCAGGATTGTTAACCGCAGTGGTGTTGATGCCCACTTTATCGGCACCCGCATTCAACATACGGCGAATATCGCTCAGTTCACGAATACCGCCACCCACCGTTAGTGGAATAAAGACCTGGCTCGCAACCTCTTCCACCACATGCACCATCGTTTCACGATCATCGGAGCTGGCAGTAATGTCGAGAAAAACCAGCTCATCGGCACCCTGCTCGTCATAGCGGCGCGCCACTTCAACGGGGTCACCCGCGTCGAGAATATCGACAAACTGAACACCCTTAACCACGCGCCCATCATCAACATCGAGACAGGGAATAATACGTTTAGCGAGACTCATGCTAGATCCAACTGTATATTCAACAGACTTTAATTAACCGGTTTTTATTTGGCGAAGCTATCAGCCAGCTTTTGGCACTCAGAGAAATCAAACGCATCCTCATAAAGCGCACGACCAATGACAGCACCTGAAATACCCTCTTCCGCTACTTCACCCAATGCACGAATATCATCCAGTGAGCTAATCCCGCCAGAGGCGATAACGGGAATGGTGATCGCCTGCGCCAGTGCCACGGTAGACTCGATATTAACGCCGCCCATCATGCCATCACGACTAATGTCGGTATAGATGATCGCCTCAACACCGTCACGCTCAAAGTGCTGCGCCATATCGATCACATCGTGATGTGAAAGCTTAGACCAGCCATGGGTTGCCACTTTGCCATTTTTAGCATCAAGACCGACAATGATATGACCGGGAAAAGCACTGCAAGCATCACCCACAAAATGAGGTTCCTTAACTGCGCTGGTACCCAGAATGACATAACTTACACCCGCCTCAAGATAGGCCTGAATGGTATCTTCATCACGAATGCCACCACCCACCTGAATTGGCAGATCAGGGTACGCCTCAGCAATATCATGAATCACCTGCCCATTGACTGGCTCACCTTCAATTGCACCATTAAGATCAACCAGATGCAGGCGCCTCGCACCAGCCTTCGCCCAGCGCCCCGCAACGGCCACCGGGTCTTCAGAAAATACCGTATCGTCATCCATGCGGCCCTGTCGCAGGCGTACACATTTCCCATCCTTAAGATCAATGGCAGGTATCATTAACATGATTGGTCCTCAAACAAGTTAGCTATCATTGTGGTCATTAATGGGTTCCATCCCAGCTTAGAAAGTTAGCCAGTAGTGCAAGCCCTGCGTGCTGACTCTTTTCTGGATGAAACTGTACTGCAAAAATATTCTCCTGGTCGATCACCGAAGTAAAATCGAAACCGTATGACGTGGTTGCACTCACCACCGAATCATTATTAGCGGCAACATAGTAGCTATGCACAAAATAGAAACGGCTATCCTGCTGGATACCCTGCCACATCGGATGCGCCTTCGATTGATGCACCTGATTCCACCCCATATGTGGCACCTTAAGCCCTTCAGTACCTGGAATTGTTTTCAGTTGATCGGCAAAATGGCGCGCCTCACCAGAGATAATACCGAGTGCCTCAGTACCGCCGTTTTCAGCACTACTATCCAGCAACGCCTGCATCCCGAGGCAGATCCCCATAAAAGGTTTATTGCGCACTGTCTCTCTGATCACATCATCAAGCCCGAGGCGCTTAAGTTCGCTCACACAATCCTGCAATGCACCAACACCCGGTAACACCACACGATCCGCGCCTAATACTGCTTCCGCTTCATGAGTCACGATCACTTTCGTGTCGCCACTCACATGTTCTAACGCCTTTGAGACGGAACGGATATTACCCATTCCATAGTCAATGACTGCAACTGTTGCCATACCGCCTATCCCAACCTCTACTTATCGAACCTATAAAACAAATCGCTCACACTGATTCAGGATTACAGATGCCCCTTAGTTGATGGAAGAATACCAGCCATGCGCTCATCTGCCTCAACAGCCACTCGTAACGCACGCCCAAATGCCTTAAAGATTGTCTCGGCAACATGGTGTGCATTTGTACCACGCAGATTATCGATGTGCAGTGTTACCTGGCCGTGATTGACAAAGCCGTTGAAAAACTCCAGCAACAGGTCGACATCAAAGTCACCGATACGTGCGCGCGGGTAATCGACGTTGTATTCGATACCTGGTCGACCAGAGAGATCGATCACAACACGCGACAGTGCCTCATCAAGTGGCACATAGGCGTGACCATAACGACGAATACCCTGCTTGTCGCCCAAGGCCTGCGTCAACGCCTGACCCAGCGTGATACCGACATCTTCAACAGTGTGATGTGCATCAATGTGTAGATCGCCATTAGCCTTTACATCGATATCGATCAGACCGTGACGCGCCACCTGATCCAGCATGTGGTCGAGGAATGGTACACCGGTCTCAAAATTAGCAACGCCGCTGCCATCCAGATCAATAGAGATCGTGATTTGGGTTTCCGATGTGTTGCGGCTGACTGTGGCCTTACGCGCAGTCATCTATCTTCTCCTTACTAGTTGCGTTATCGCAACCTAATACTAAGCATACTCTTATCTGTCTATTGAGCAAAGCGACAGCGGGGTGAACTATTCACCCTGTTGCAGGATTAATGGTTAATTTAATCGTCTTTTATGCGGTATTCAGCAGAGCGCGCATGCGCGGTGAGCCCTTCGCTACGCGCCAGTACCGATGCCGTTTTGCCTAACATCGATGCCCCTTCCGCCGAGCACATAATCAGGCTTGAGCGTTTCTGGAAATCATAAACCCCCAGCGGCGATGAAAAACGGGCGGTACGCGAGGTAGGTAGCACGTGGTTCGGGCCGGCACAGTAATCACCGAGCGCCTCAGCGGTATAGCGCCCCATGAAGATCGCTCCGGCGTGGCTAATCTTTTTCGTCAACGCAATCGGGTCTGCAACTGACAGCTCCAAATGTTCCGGTGCAACAATATTGGAGACCTCAGCCGCCTGATCCAGATCGGCCACCTTAATAAAGGCCGCACGCGCCTGCAGCGATTGACGAATAATCGCCGCACGCTCCATCGTTGGCAATAGTTTATCAATACTGGCCTGCACCGCATCAAGGTGAGCGGCATCGTGTGATACCAGAATCGATTGTGCATCTTCATCATGCTCAGCCTGCGAAAAGAGATCCATCGCAATCCAGTCCGGGTTAGTTTCACCGTCGCTTATCACCAGAATTTCAGAAGGGCCCGCGATCATATCGATACCAACCGCGCCAAAGACCATCCCTTTCGCGGTCGCAACATAAATATTACCCGGCCCCACAATTTTATCCACCTGCGGCACAGACTCCGTCCCGTATGCGAGTGCCGCTACTGCCTGCGCGCCACCAATGGTAAAGACGCGATCAACGCCCACAATATCCGCTGCTACCAGCACCATGTCATTCACCACATTATCTGGTGTAGGCACCACCATGACCAGCTCTTTAACTCCCGCCACTTTGGCCGGAATGGCGTTCATCAGCACCGACGATGGATAGACGGCCTTACCACCCGGCACATAAAGTCCAACGCGATCCAATGGTGTGACCTGCTGCCCCAGCAATGTGCCGTCGGCCTCGATATAAGACCACGATGCCACCTTTTGATGTTCGTGATAGGCGTAAACGCGTTCCGCAGAAAACTCCAGTGCCCTGCGCTGCGCAGGGTCGACCCTGGCACGTGCAGCCTTAAGATCGGATAGCGGAATCTCCAGCGCACCCATATTTTCTGCGCTCATGCGATCAAAACGGTTGGTATACTCCACCACCGCGGCATCACCACGCTTGCGCACATCGGCAAGAATCTCGCGCACGATCTGGTTAACGTTCTCATCAGAGGCGCTATCCCATGCCAGCCGCGCATCAAGCTGGCCTCTAAAGTCGGATGCAGCCGCATCCAGGCGTACAACATTAACCATGGGCAACTCCCATCAAATTTCGATACAAGTCAGCTGAGCCATCAGCTCTCATCATCTGAAAGATCTTCACGTACATTAACTCTTTTGAGCCACCGCCCCGGCAATTAAATCGATATAACGTTTCACACGCTCATGCTTCATCTTCATCGATGCCTTGTTGACGATCAGGCGTGAACTCACATCCGCAATATGATCCATCGCCACCAGCCCATTGGCCTTTAATGTATTGCCAGTATCGACCACGTCAACGATACGATCAGCAAGGCCAACAATCGGCGCCAGCTCCATCGCACCATATAGTTTAATGATCTCGACCTGCAGCCCCTGCGCCGCAAAATAACGCTTGGCCGTCTCAACATATTTGGTCGCAATGCGCATACGGCCCTCATCCACTACGCCATTTTCTGGTCCGGCGACCATCATCTTGCATCTGGCAATCTTCAGGTCAAGCGGCTCATAAAGCCCTTCTCCGCCATGCTCAACCAACACATCCTTACCGGTAACACCCATATCAGCTGCACCATATTCAACAAAGGTCGGCACGTCGGAGGCGCGAATCACCACCAGCTTCACATCATCAAGGTTGGTATCCAGAATCAACTTACGACTGGTAGTCGGATCATCCTGCGGAATAATCCCGGCATGCTCAAGCAGTGGCAGGGTCTCTTTAAAGATACGGCCCTTCGACAGGGCGATGGTAATGGTTGCACTCATGTTATCTATTCACTAATTGCTAAAGTATTAATCCGGCACACGTCTAATCCTGGCGCCCAAAGATTCAAGTTTTTCTTCAATGCAGTCATAACCGCGATCAATATGGTAGATACGATCAATACGCGTTTCACCATCAGCAATCAAACCTGCCAATACCAAACTGGCCGAAGCACGCAGGTCGGTTGCCATCACGGGCGCGCCGGTCAGCTTTTCAACCCCGACACAGACAACCGTATTTCCCTCCAGCCTAAGATTCGCCCCCATGCGCTGCAGTTCAGGCACATGCATAAAACGATTTTCAAAAACGGTTTCCGTGATGGTACCCGTCCCTTCAGCCACCGAGTTCAGCACGGTAAACTGCGCCTGCATATCGGTTGGAAAGGCAGGATAAGGGGCAGTCTTAACATTCACTGCTTGCGGGCGTCGCCCCTCCATATCAAGCTCGATCCAATCTGCACCCGTGGTAATTTTGGCGCCCGCTTCCTGCAATTTGGCCAGCACGGCATCAAGAATATCAGGGCGTGTATCGCGAACCCGCACCTTGCCACGAGTGACAGCCGCGCCGACTAAATAGGTGCCGGTTTCAATACGATCCGGCAGCACCGAATAGCGAGTGCCTCCGAGACGCTCAACACCTTCGATCGTAATCATGTCGCTACCGGCACCACTCACTTTGGCACCCATCTGGTTCAGGCAATTCGCCAGATCAACCACTTCAGGTTCACGTGCCGCATTTTCAATCACGGTAGTGCCATCTGCCAGTGTCGCCGCCATCATAATATTTTCGGTACCGGTTACTGTCACAATATCCATAAAGATACGCGCGCCCTTTAAACGACTAGCACGTGCGCGGATATAACCCCCTTCAACCGTGATATCTGCCCCCATCGCCTCAAGCGCCTGAATATGCAGATCGACCGGGCGGGCACCAATCGCACAACCACCCGGCAAAGAGACATCGGCCTCACCAAAGCGTGCCAGTAGAGGACCTAACACCAGAATCGATGCACGCATCGTTTTCACCAGTTCATACGGCGCATGGTAGTTAGTTATACCAGAGGCATCCGCCTCCACTTCCATATTATCACCCAGACTCAAGATCACCCCCATGCGGCCCAACAGCTCCATGGTGGTGGTGATATCGTGCAGATGCGGCACGTTACATACCGTTACAGGCTCATCCGCGAGCAGTGTCGAGACCAGGATTGGCAACGCAGCATTTTTTGCGCCGGACATACGAACCGCACCGTTAAGCTGCGTTCCACCGGAAATCATCAATTTATCCATGATTAATTTAGGTTAAAGCACTCGGCGCTTCTGCGCCTCTTCCCACTGAGCCGGGGTATAGGTTTTCATTGAAAGCGCATGTATTGAGGTATTTTCAATATTGTCACCCAGCGTGGCGTAAACCATGCGGTGCTGCTGTAACATCCCTTTGCCTTCAAAGGCTTCGCTGATCACCACCGCCTCAAAATGAGTGCCGTCACCATTCAGGCTCACCTGACTATCAGGCATTCCCACCTCAATCATCTTTTTTATTTCATCAATTTGCATCAAAAATCTCGATCAACAGCCAACACGCAATTCACATCACCATCGGCTGTTCTGTTTATGGGAAAAATATCGCGCTATGGTACCAGAAATCACTGCAAAGCGAGATGATTAACGCCCACAGCACCGTTTTGAGTGTTATAGCACGCTACTAGGCTGTTTTTGGCAACCCCAAAACTGCCTCAAGGCCGCTCAAGCGAGTTAGCGCCAACATCTGTGGCGGAATATTGAGAAAGGTAATTTCACTGTTTTGACGGCGGGCACTGCGCGCCCACTCCACCAACAGGGCAATGCCAGCGCTATCACTGCGGCCAACTGCCTGCAAGTCAATCGCGATACCAATACCACTGCCCATACAACTCGCTAGTGACTTCTGGCTTTCACGCAACACGCCTGGCACACTGGAAAAACTCAGCTCACCTGACAGCAGAAACACCCCGCCAGCCTGGCATTTAAGCTGCGCTACAGCGCTATTAGCGGCCATCACGCGCATCCTGATTGCGCTTTTGCAGCTGAGCAATCAAGCCATCGATCCCTTTCAATTTACGAATTTCACCAGAAAAGGTGGTGCGATAGTTCAACACCAGACTCACCGCATCGATCTTGACGTTATAGACCTTCCACGCCCCCTCTTTCAGATGCAGATTGTAATCAATCGGTATCGGAAAACCACCTTTTTGATCGATCTCCGTCCTCACCACCACCTCATCTTTCTTTTTCCCTTCACGAAAAGGCAGGTAGATCACCTCCTGCCCGCTGTAATCCATCATCGCGGTCGCATAAGTACGCACCAGCAAAAAACTAAACTCGTTGATGAACTGTTCACGCTGCGTTTTGCTGGCCTTGCGCCAGTGCTTACCCAGCACCAGTCGCGCCATGCGCTCAAAATCAAAATGAGGAAAAATAGTGCCCTCAACCAATTCATAAATAAAGACAGGTCGTGCCGTAATTTGTTTTCGCTCAGATTCAATCAGCGCCAACAGCTTGGTAGTGGTATCGATTACCAGCTGTTGCGCAGGTGCAGTAGTGGTATCGATTACCAGCTGTTGCGCAGGTGCATTGGCCCCCGCCGCGCCGACTGGCAACAACGAGGAGAGATATAGACAGACAATTGTTAACAACCGTTTCATAAATAATTCCCCGTCACATGGCGCAGACGCGCAACATGCATATTATAGTCATTCACCGCCATCAGGTAATCGCTATAGATCAGCACATACCCCTGAAAAGCGGCTAGCACAGCCTCCGCCTCTTCAAGCCCCGCCTCAAAATCGACATAGCGACTCACCATCCAGCGCCTTGCGGCACGACTCCCCTCCTTGAGTTCAGCGACTGCTTTATAGTGCCCCTGCACATGGTAAAACTGCTCTTCAACCTGAAAAGGAATCCCCTGCTGTGCAAATGAGGCACGCTCAGCCAACGCTGCCAACGCCGCATTCGCCCCTGCTACTTCTGCTGCCTGCACACCACTGGCCCAGTTCCACCTCACACCGACTAACGGTGTTGCGCCGTAATCATTAAACGGGTCATAAACGTAAGGGCTCTCTAGTTTCTCCCGCTTCGGCGAGTGGGCTGCCATGCCGGCAATCCCGGCATAGACATTGGGTAACTTCCCGGCACGATGCCCCGCCACCAGCGAACGCCGCGCCTGTAACCCCGCCTGCAATTGATTTATTTCCGGGCGTCTTTTCAGCGCTATCTGCTGAAGTTCTGCTAACGCTTCCAGCGGCAAATCCACCGGACGAATACGGGAATCAGCCAACTCAAGCGCTACATTACGCTCGGTGCCGGTCAACATTTTCAATCCCGCCAACGCAATCGCCTCTACCGATTCAGCCCTGGCGTGGTATCGCCTCACAATCGCCATGCCACTCTGCAATGCATAGAGGTCAGCCTGACGCACATCGCCCTGCTGCTCTTCAATCCTGCGCTCGACCAAATCCAGCGCCTTTTGCAAACGCCCCTCAACATCTTCAAACAAATAACGCGTATCACGCGCCGTCAGGTAACCATAATAGGCGCGTGTCACATCAAGTGTGGTCTCTGCCCGCTGAAGTCGCACATCCTCTTTTTTAACGGCAATGTTGCCTTTCGCCGCATCGGAGAAGTGCTCAACCTTACCGAAGGTGTAGAGCGGTTTGATAATACTGAATTGTACCGAGGTCCACGAGGTCAGGCCGTTGTACTCATGTTTATCGGAGCGCGGCGTGGTCGTACCCGATTCAAAAAAACCACCTTCCACCTGGGTAGTCAGACCAACAAAGGCGTTCACATCGAAGATCAGATCATCACTACCTTCAGCGCGCTGCAACAGTGCGCGCGCCTCATTCACCAGATGCAGGCGCTCTTCGATACGCGGGTCAGTTGTCAGCCCACGCTCAATCGCCTCATCCAACGACAACACAACACTTTGCGCTGGCTCAGCAGCGAGCGCTAACGAACTACCTGCCACCGCGCCAAACAGGGCCGCGACAGATAAGCTTCGCCTAAAAAGTGATTGCAAACGCATTATTCGCCCGCCCCCTCCGATGCTTTGCTAAACATAAACTGACCAATCACCTGCTCCAGCACAACCGCTGACTGGGTCAAGGAGATCGAATCGCCCGCTTGCAGAAACTCTTCTTCACCACCCGGCTCAAAACCGATGTATTGCTCACCCAGCAGACCCGAGGTGAAAATACTCGCCGAGGTGTCGGTCGGCAGGCGGTTGTATTTAGGGTCGATCGTCATCGTCACCACCGCCTCATAATCTTGCTGGTCAAACTCAATCGATGCCACTCGACCAATGCGTACCCCACCAACACTGACCGCTGACAGCACCTTGAGGCCGCCAATATTTTCAAACTGGGCGCTGATTTCATATCCATCATCACTCGAAAAGGCGTTGAGGTTACTCACCTTCATCGCCAGCATAAAAAGCGCAGCAATACCTGCCGCAACAAAAACACCTACCAACGTCTCTACCAATCGCGTGTTTTTCATTCTCAATCCCTTATGCCTAACCGAACATTAGCGCCGTTAATACAAAATTAAGTCCCAACACCGCCAGCGAGGAGTTGATCACTGTGCGCGTGGTCGCATTACTAACACCTTCTGAGGTCGGCACCGCATCATAGCCTTCAAATACGGCAATCCATGTCACCACCACCCCAAAAGCGATGCTCTTGATCACGCCATTCATCACATCTTCGTGAAAATCGACGCCACTCTGCATTTGCGACCAGAAGGCCCCCGCATCAACGCCGAGCAGCCCGACACCCACAAAAAAGCCGCCCATCACCCCCACGGCACTGAATATTGCAGCCAACAGCGGCATCGATAACACCCCGGCGACAAAACGTGGCGCAACCACTCGCTTCAGTGGATCAACCGCCATCATCTCCATTCCTGACAATTGCTCGGTTGCCTTCATCAGCCCGATCTCAGCGGTCAGCGCCGAGCCGGCACGCCCCGCAAACAACAACGCCGCCACCACTGGCCCCATTTCGCGCACCAGCGACATCGCCACCATCAAACCCAGTGACTGCTCAGCGCCAAAATCGACCAGGATATTATAGCCCTGTAGTCCCAGCACCATCCCAACAAAGAGCCCCGCCACCACAATGATCACCAATGACAGCACCCCAACCGAGAAGATCTGTTGCACCACCAGCCGCACACGCATCGCCAGGCCAGGGATACCGGCGAGCACTACCAACAAAAATAGATTGGCACGCCCCAGGCGCTGAAATGATGTTAGCGCGTACCGGCCCAGCTGCTGAAAGGTGTTCATCGCCCAGCGCCCGGCGACAGCAGCTCTTCAGCATAGTCACCCGCAGGATAATGAAACGGTACCGGCCCATCCGGCGTCCCTTGCATAAACTGGCGCACCCATTCCGAATCGGAGTTATGCAGTTCATCTGGTGCCCCCTGCCCCACCACCTTGCCTTGCGAGAGCACATATATATAGTCGGCAATCGCTGAGGCCTCGGCAACGTCGTGCGATACGATGATGCTGGTCAACCCCAACACTTTGTTTAAATCGCGAATCAATTTAACCAATACACCCATTGAGATTGGATCCTGCCCGGTAAAGGGTTCGTCATACATAATCATCATCGGGTCGAGGGCAATCGCACGCGCCAATGCAACCCGCCTCGCCATGCCACCCGACAACTCACCAGGCATTAGTCGTTGCGCACCGCGTAACCCTACAGCCTCCAGTTTCATTAAAACCAGATCACGCACCATTGTCTCTGGCAGGCCGGAATGTTCACGCAGCGGGAAGGCAATATTGTCGAAGACTGAGAGATCGGTCAGCAGTGCGCCGCTCTGAAAAAGCATCCCCATCCGTTTGCGCAACTCGAACAGGTCTCGCCGTGACAGACCCGGTACGTTTTGACCATCCACATGGATGGTGCCTGCAGTGGGACGAATCTGGCCACCGATCAAACGCAACAGTGTCGTTTTACCGGTGCCACTCGGCCCCATAATCGCGGTCACCTTGCCGCGTTGCAGATCGAGGTCGATGCCGTCAAAGATGGTGCGCGATCCAAACTGAAAGGTCAGTCCGCGCGCTTCGACCAGATTATTATTTGTACCCGTCATTGGATAAACAATTAGATTATGTTCGTAATTTAGGTACCAGCAACGGTCATCGCATCAATCAGCAATGAGCCACACTTGATGTTACCGCGATGATCAATGTCATTGCCGACCGCCTGTAGCTGCATAAACATATCACCAAGATTACCGGCGATGGTGATCTCATCAACCGGATAGGCGATCACGCCGTTTTCAACCCAGAAGCCAGCCGCACCACGAGAGTAATCACCGGTCACGATATTCACCCCCATCCCCAGCAGTTCAGTGACTAATAGCCCCGTACCCATCTCTTTCAGCAGCGCCTGTTGATCCAGTTCACCCGGCTCAATCAGTACATTATGTACACCGCCGGAGTTGCCGGTACTTTCCATCTTAAGCTTACGTGCCGAGTAACTATCCAGCACGTAACCCTGCAAGACACCGTCACGCACCAGGTCTCGCGCATAGGTCGCGACACCTTCACTATCGTATGGCGCACTGCCCAGCACCTTTTTCATATGCGGCCGTTCGTGAATGTGGACAAACTCAGGAAAGATCTGCTCGCCCAGTTTATCCAGTAAAAAAGAGGATTTACGATAAAGCGAACCACCGCGAATGCCGGAGATCATATGCGACACCAAGCTGCCCGCGACATCAGCAGAAAACAGCACCGGCACCTTACAGGTATCAATACGTCGGCCGCCGAGGCGCTGCAGTGTTCTCGCCGCTGTCTTTTCGCCAATCGTCGCCGCCGCTTCAAGGTCATGTCGATCACGCGCGACTGCATACCAGTAGTCGCGCTGCATGCCGTTGTCATCTTCAACGATCACACTGCAACTCATGCTATGGCGTGAGGTTGAGTAGCCGCCTATAAAGCCGTGGCTGTTGGCATAGACTCGCGTCCCGTCATGACTGGAGAGGCTCGCCCCTTCAGAATTTGAGATGCGCTCATCGTAGCCACGCGCGGCATCTTCACATTCAGTCGCCAACTCAATCGCCGTTTCCGGCGACACATCCCATGGATAATAGAGATCAAGATCAGGGAGCTCTGTTGCCATACGATCCGCATCGGCAAGCCCCGCATAGGGGTCTTCTGCGGTAAACGTCGCAATGCTACAGGCTGCGCGTACTGCATCTTCCAGCCCGCTGGTTGAGAAATCGGCTGTGCTGGCGCTGCCCTTACGCTGCCCAAAATAGACCGTAATGCCGAGCCCTTTATCTTTATTAAACTCAATCGTCTCAACATCACCAAGGCGCACATTAACCGAAAGCCCTGACTCTTCGCTCAGCACTGCCTCAGCAGCCGTCGCCCCTTGCGCCTTCGCCAACTGAAGTACCTGATCTGCAACTGCTTCCAGCGATGCCTGATCTTTTACGATATCGCGGCTCATACGTCAGTCCCTCCCACGGTAAGGCCATCCACCAGCAGCGTTGGTTGGCCAACCCCCACCGGCACACTCTGCCCCTCTTTACCACAGGTGCCAACGCCAGGATCCAGCGCGAGGTCATTACCCACCATGGTGACACGTTGCAGTACATCCGGACCGTTACCAATCAGGGTTGCCCCTTTAACAGGATAGGTAATTTTGCCATCTTCGATCATGTAGGCCTCACTGGCCGAGAAGACAAATTTTCCGGAGGTGATATCCACCTGTCCACCACCGAAGTTGACTGCATAGAGGCCATTTTTAATCGATGCAATCATCTCTTCCGGCGCATGCTGCCCTGGCAACATATAGGTATTGGTCATGCGTGGCATCGGTAGGTGCGCGTAAGATTCACGACGCCCATTACCGGTTGACGCAACGCCCATCAGGCGCGCATTGAGTTTATCCTGCATGTAACCTTTGAGCACACCCTTTTCGATCAGCACCGTATTTTCAGACGGCACCCCTTCATCATCTACATTCAATGAGCCACGACGATGTTCCAGCGTACCATCATCCACCACGGTACAAAGGTCAGAGGCCACTCGCTCGCCGACACAACCAGAAAATGCGGAGGTCCCTTTACGATTAAAGTCCCCTTCAAGGCCGTGGCCAATCGCCTCATGTAGCAGGATGCCTGGCCAGCCAGAACCCAGCACCACCTGCATCGTACCCGCCGGGGCAGACTTCGCCTCCAGATTCACCAGCGCCTGACGCACCGCCTCTTTGGCATAACCAAGCCCACGATCTTCATCAATAAAGTATTGATAATCACGACGACAACCGCCGCCTGCGCTACCCTGCTCACGACGCCCATCCTGCTCAACAATCACACTCACATTAAGGCGCACCAGCGGACGCACATCCGCCGCATGAGTACCATCAGTGGCAGCCAGTAAAACCGTATCATAACCGCCCGCCAGCGACGCGATGACCTCTTTCACACGCGGATCAAGCTTCCGCGCCTCACGATCCAGCATCTCCAGTAACTCAATTTTCGCTTTATCACCAAGGCTGCCCAGTGGGTCGGTCGGCAGATACAAATTGTGACCCGCACTACGCGTCCACGCCTTGACACTTTTATCTTCCCCCTGACGCGCAATGGCACGCGCCGCGGTCGCCGCTTCCTGCAAGGAGGGCAACGCGATCTCATCCGAATAGGCAAAGCCGCTCTTTTCGCCACTCACTGCGCGCGCGCCAACACCCTGCTCAACACTATGCACACCGTCAGTGACGATGCCATCTTCCAGCGTCCAGGACTCAAAACGGCTCGCCTGAAAATAGAGGTCGGCATAATCGACATCATGCGTCATGATGCCTGCCAGTATCTGCTCCAGACTGTTCATATCCAGACCGCCCGGTGTAAGCAATTGCTGTGCTACGCTCTCGACCGAAGCATCCATGAGTGTACTCATCCGTTACTATTCCCCTGTTGATAGATCATCACTTTACCCTACAAAAAATCTTACGATGCGAAATTGATGGGAAATTCTGGCGCGTCTGCGCAAGTCGCGTCGGATCAATCTCGACACTGATCACACCGGAACCATTTGGCAGTCGATCCAACACCCCACCCCACGGATCGACAATCATACTATCACCATAGGTCTCACGACCATTCACATGGTAACCGCCCTGAGCAGCGGCAATCACATAACTCAGATTTTCAATCGCGCGCGCGCGCACTAATGTCTCCCAGTGGGCGCGACCCGTAATCGCAGTAAATGCGGATGGCACTGCAATAATTTCGACCCCCTGATCTAACAGGGCGCGGAAAAGCTCTGGAAAACGCAGGTCATAACAGATCGCAATGCCAAGACGACCAAACGGCGTATCAACGACCACACAGCTGTCACCCGCCTCAATCGTCTCTGATTCGATATAACTCTCTTTGTTCTCTTCCAGCATCACATCAAAAAGATGAATCTTATCGTAACGCGCCACCTGCTTTCCTGCTGCATCAAACAGTAGACAGGCTGCTCGCACTCTATTTTCATCGCCTGATTCCAGTGGAATCGTGCCGCCAACAATCCACACACCATTGTCCTTTGCCTGCTGCGAGAGAAAGGCCTGTATCGGGCCATCGCCCTCTTTTTCACATAAGCCAACCTTATCCGCTTCAGTCAAGCCCATGATGGCAAAGTTTTCCGGCAAAACGATCAATTCCGCGCCACTCTCGACCGCCTGCGTAATCAATCGTTTTACTTCTATCAGATTAGCCCCGACATTAGGCCCCGATGCCATTTGTATCGCCGCAACACGACTCATAACAACTCCCCTTCAAGCAACTTCATAAGCTCACACAATTGAATCAATTTATTTTCACCATCAAGATGACCATCTATTTTTGTAACCATTCAGCATAGTGGAAGATGGGAAGGAAACCAGCTCACTGTTTTTCTGTGCGCTCAGGCATAATTTCATCCTCTCGCAAGACCATCGGGGCCTTCCACGGCCCTGTAATCCGATACTTCACCTGCGCCGCCTCATCAAGGTTTAACAGTTTTTGCGCCGCCCAGATGACTAAACCTGTTCCCAGGCTACTCACCACGGCACCCACCACCGGTAGTGATGATCCAACATGTGGTTCAACTGTCACATGTTGATCGTAATCTTTTGCAATCAATCCCACTCGGCCAACCACCTCAATCGAGGCCGATGGCCCCACGATATTAAAATTTGAGGTCATTGCATCTCCTGCATTTATCTCAAAATCTCCCGTCATCTGGTCAAAACTAAACCCCTTTTTAAACATATCACTGAAATCCAGCGTTAATCGGCGGGGTAAGGCCTGCACACTCAGTAAACCAAAGAGACGCCCTGCCCCTGGCTCAATATCCAATAGACGGCCATCTTCAACATGGAGTTGCATATTACCACTGAGGCGCTCCAGCGCGAAGGCCATTGGAGCGCCCGGCCAACGCCCGATAATATTCACCTCACTTTCACCATCACGAATACTATCTGCAATCTCAAGCGTGGCCAACATTTTACCGAAGTTTTCACTACTTGCTTTTATATTGAATGACGAATACTGGCCACGATTAACCATTTGCCAGTCACCACGCGCCGACAGGTTCATCCATGGTGATTGCAGCGTCAGTTGATCCACATGCAAACCAGCCAACGTACGTGTAGTCAGCAACTTCAATTGACCATAGGGTTGTCCCGCATAACTAAAAAACTGACTTTGAATATCCATCGCCGGTAGTTGCTGTGGGTCGATTTCATTGCCACCGTGCGACCCCTCATCATCGCCATGCTGCTCGACCCCATCGACCTCCGGCAAGATCAGGTAATCCAGCGCCATCACCAATGCATTACGCTTAAAATCCCGGGGTATCTGCACCTCCCCACCCATCAGATGATTATTGATTCGCCCCTGCCAACGTCCCAACGTCTGCTCTAAATCGAGTGAGGTGTGGTGAAAGTCATAACCAAATGCCGTCAGCGCTACGATTTCCAGTTTAATCAACCCAACCTCAACCCTCTCCGCAGCACGCGAATGGCGAGCATTAGCGTCACTATCGGAGCCTCCCAAAAACGGTATCCACTTATCCAGCGAAAGACGCTCAAGTTTTCCACCCAGGCTTATCAAGCCCTTTCCCGGCATCTCCAACGAGGCGCCACCAAAAGTAACAGCGCCACGCTGCACCCCCATGCGGTCGTCCAGATCAAACGCAGCACGTAGTTGACTATCGTATTGCAACGTCAACGGCACATCCAATGAGCGTGGGAAGACCGTCTCAAATATAAACGCACCAGACTGCTGCGCACTTTTAGCCAGGGGGTAAGGTAAGTTTGAGGCCATCCCTTTCAGGTCAGAGGCCACCTCCAGAGAGATCCCTGCTGTCGCGACATCCTTCGCCGGGATGGTTAATGTTGCCTGCCATTGGCTATTACCCTCAAGATGCTGCAACAGGGGAACATCAACCAAACGCTGCACATCGGCGGAGGTGGCAGCTCCAACGGCCGTAATGATCGTGGCGCCGCCTTTTGATGGCGGCATTGTTGTAGCATCCAGCCTGCTATCCATTCCTAACAGGCCTGCCGTTACCTGATTCATCTCAATTCCTCTCTCGGAAAACTGTAGCACCCCGTTAACATTCAGGATGTCAACAGCACGCTCTGAAAGAAAAACATCAGCATCATCAAACTGCAGCACCCCATCCATTTTTGCAGGCTGGTCTGCCAGCGGCAATTTAAGCGACAAATCCAGCTTGCTATGCCCGGCAACCACCTCTACCTCATCAACAAAGTCACCAAAAAGCTGATGCAAAGGGCTACGCTTCACAAAATCCAATGCGTCATAGGAACGACCCTGTGCCTTACCATCGATCTCCAGCAAAACAGGGCGTGCGCGAAAGTCCTCAATACGCGCCGATACTTGCGTCACATCAGCCGCCAGGCTTTTGGCTGCCACGGCATTAATTTCCATGCCGCCACCTGCAAAAATCAGCTCGGCCTCTATCTCTTCAAGCCGCGGCCATCCCGCTGCATAGTCAAGCATGCCATCGGTGAGATTAAAACGAATATCGAACAGGCCATCGCTTTTGTCATAAGGGAAATGACGATCAAGCGGGCCATACAAAATTGCCTGTCCGGCAGCAGCACTGCCATCCACAATTGCCTGATCCAGCCACTCAATCAACGGATCATACATAATCCCCACCGGTAGATAAGGTGAAACATTGGCAACACTGTCAGCCTTAAACTCGGCCAGCAATGCAATCTCAGGGGCAGACTCACCTTTCTTTAGCGCTAAATCCAGTGACAGCGCCACATCACTGTTTTGCAACTGCAGTGAGCGACTCTCTAGCTGCCAACCCTGCTCATTCAGCTGCCAATAGAGGTCACCCTGCAATGCATCAACAGCGAGCGGCTCACGAAACAGTTCAGGAATCGATACTGTCATATCTTTGCCATCCAGAACGAGAACGCCGCCATCGCTATCAAGTGAGACCGAGCCATCAAACCCTTGCCCGCCAGGCAGCTTACCCCGCGCAGTCATCCCGATATTTTCAAATTGACTGCTTAATACGTAACGCTTCTCTTCACCGACAAAGCCACGTCGATAATGAAGATAACCATCTCTCAACACACCACTGGGCGCAAATGATCGCAACTGCGACCGCAGCGACTCATCAATGGCATCACTCATCACTAACAATGAGTTTAGATCATCGATCTCCGCATAACCGAGCTTCGCCTCAATCACCTGCTCACCACCAGGTTCACCGGATGCCGCGACGCTAAGCTGGCTAGGCGGCCACATTCTATTCTCTCGCCCCAACATAAATTGATTGACGCCAAACGACCAACCAACCGAATTTCGCTGCCATGCATATGAACCCGACACTAAATCGATCCTCATCGGGTCACGCGTGTCGCCGTCAACAGCGCGATGAATCGGCATCAACAATAGCTGCCGTAACGACAACTCACCTTCAACACGCTGCATAGCGCTATCTCGCCACTCAAACCACAAACGCGTCTCAATCTGGCCATCATCAACACGAATACCTGAAGGCTCCCGCCCCGCCAGCCACTGTGCAATTTGAAGCTCCCTACCCTCGATATAACCCTGAATATCCCAGTCACCATCACCGCCCGGCACATCACGAATATCCAGTGCAAAAGAGAGTGTTTGCCCAAGATGGATAGGTAACACCGCGCCACCACTTAACTGATGATGATTGCCCTGATTACGCAATTCAAAGCCGACATCCGTAAAATGCAACTTACGCCCGTCCAGCATCATGTCACGCCAGTCAATGTCACTGGATTCAACCACCATCCGCGACTGGGAAAATAACCAGCTTAACAGTGCCTGCTCATTAGCCGCCTTGCGCGCTACCTGCTCTTCTTCTAATTCATTCGGCGCGTCTACCGCAAAACCAGTCACACTGATTTTTCCAGTTTCATCACGCATGATTTCCAGTTCAACCCCGGAGACGACCATATCCCCTAACTGCCACGAACGATGACGCACACTTTGCAACAGGTTGAGCCCGATGCTGCCGCTCTCAAAGTTAAGTAGCTCCATCTCACCGCTCAATACGCGTACCCCGCGCAGCTTCAACTGCGGGCCCGCACCATGCCATGAGGCATCAAGCGAGCGTACCTCGACGGTAGCGCCGACTGCCTGACTGATGGTCTCTTCGATTTTTTGATGGAAGGTATTCATGTGGGGCAGGAGCAGGCGTGCGCCACTCACCAGTAGCGCCATCACCATAATAGTGATGGCCAGCACCATCCAGCAGTTCATTAAAGTACTACGTATCACGACATATTTGCTCGCCAACCGACCATGCCATTAAGCCTGCGTGCTACATCAACACCACATCAAACTGCTCCTGGGTATAGAGCGTCTCAACCTGTAGTTGAATCGGCTTGCCAATAAACGCTTCCAGCTCCGCAACACTGGTCGACTCCTCATCCAGCAACACATCAACCACCTCCTGAGAGGCCAGCACCAGAAACTTGGTGGCATCGAACTGACGCGCTTCACGCATCAACTCACGAAAAATCTCATAACAGACGGTCTCGCGCGTCTTCACTGATGCGGTTCCACCACACACAGAGCAGGGCTCACACAGAATATGTCCAAGACTCTCTCGTGTACGCTTGCGTGTCATCTCCACCAGCCCCAGCGGTGAGACATCGCAAATAAAACTCTTCGCCCGATCACTCTCCAGCCCCCGTTCAAGTGCACGCAATACCTGCTTTTTGTGATCGTCTTCTGTCATATCAATAAAATCGATAATGATGATCCCACCAAGATTACGCAGTTTCAATTGACGTGCAATCGCTTGCGCCGCTTCAAGGTTGGTTTTAAAGATGGTCTCTTCCAGGTTGCGATGCCCCACAAATGCACCAGTATTGACATCAACCGTGGTCATCGCCTCTGTCTGGTCGATACAGAGATGGCCACCAGATTTCAATTGCACCGTACGCTCCAGCGCCTTCTGAATTTCATCCTCTACAGAATAGAGGTCAAATATCGGGCGTTCACCCGGGTAATGTTCGGTGCGTGGTGCCAACTCTGGTATCAGCTGCGTCACAAACTCCAGCGCACGCTGATAGGCCTCGCGCGAATCAATGCGAATTTTGTCGATTTGCGCCGCCGGTACATCACGTAACATCCGCAGCAGCAACGGCAGATCCTCGTAAAGTACGGTCGTCTTACCTGGCTTGGCAGACTGCTCCGGCCGTTGCACCGAAGCCCACAGCTTACGCAGAAAAGCCATATCCTCCAGAATCCCGGCCTCCTCTGCACCTTCAGCCGCAGTACGTGCAATGTAACCACCACCCTCATCACCCAATCCAGCCTCAAGTATCGTGCGCAGGCGCAGGCGCTCCTCCTCATCCTCAATCTTTTGTGAGATACCGATGTGATTCATCGCGGGCATAAATACAAGATAGCGCGATGGCATGCTAATTTGCATCGTCAAGCGGGCGCCCTTACTACCCAGCGGGTCTTTGAACACCTGCACCATCACCTTCTGTCCATCACGCAGCAACGACTCAATCGGTGCCTCGGGCTTCACACCGCCATTGTCGTCATCAAGCGCCAGCCGCTCGGGCAACTGAATATCCGAGACATGCAAAAAGGCGGTACGATCAAGGCCAATATCGATAAATGCCGCCTGCATCCCCGGCAACACCCGACTCACCTTGCCATAATAAATATTCCCCACCAGACCACGTTTGCCGCTACGCTCAATATAAATCTCCTGTAGCAGGCCATTTTCAACCATCGCCACACGCGTCTCCTGTGGCGTCACATTTACCAGTATTTCATCACTCATGGGTCATTTTTCCATCAAGGCCGCAGACTATATATATGTAGCCGACAGAGTCTACCCCTTATTATGGGCAATAAACATCACCAGCAAGGGACACAGACGCACTATTCGCACGCTTTGGCGTTAAAAATGGGCATTTGAATCTCAAAATCACGCATCAAAGCCGCCGTTTCAAACAACGGCAACCCCATAACCCCCGAATAACTCCCCTCAAGCCGCTCAATAAAGCGCGCGCCAAGCCCCTGAATACCGTAGCCACCCGCCTTATCCACAGGCTCGCCACTACCCCAATAAGCGCGCATCTCTTCATCGCTGATATCACGAAATGAGACATGACTGACACTCAAACGGCTCTGCTCAACCACATCATCAACCAACGCCACCGCACTGACCACCTGGTGAGTTCGCCCTGCAAGGTGTTGCAACATCGCTCGCGCATCCGCCTCATCTCGTGGTTTACCCAGGATTTTCCCATCCACCACCACCGAGGTATCCGCCCCCAGCAGCGGTTTATCGATCTCAGGCAGACTGGCTCGCCCCGCGCACGCCTTTTCGAACGCCATGCGGGTCACATACAACGCTGCCGCCTCGCCAACACGCGGCGTTTCATCAATATCAACCAGCAGCACCTCATGCTCGACACCAATCTGTAACAGCAATTCACGCCGGCGTGGCGACCGGGAAACAAGATAAATCAAAGAATCTTTCATAAAGCGAAGATACAAGAGGAAAAGAAAAAGAACAAAAGAAAAAGAACAAAAGAAAAACAGTGGCGAATCCAGTAGAGACTTAATAAAAACAACTCACATGACGATAGCCTAAACAGTTCATATAGAATAAAAAAACAGCCATGACCCTGCTGAGCAACAGCAAAATCAAGCGTACAAGCGACACACAGATGTGGTTTCCCCTGCGCCTGCTAAATCTGTATCGCATTACCCTCGCAGGGCTGGCATCCATTCTATGCTATTCAGATTCACTCCCGCACCCACTAGGCTCCAGCAACTTTGATCTCTTCTACGCCACCAGCATTGTCTATCTGGTTGTTGGACTTTTAAATGTCATATCGATCAAAAGAGAAGCGCCTCACTTTGAGTCTCAGGTCTACTCCCAGGTCCTTGTTGACATCGCCATCACCACGCTGCTGATGCATGCTAGCGGTGGCATTGGAAGCGGCATAGGCATACTGCTCGTCATCGCTGTCGCTGGCGGAAGCCTGCTCATCTTTGGTCGGGCGGCCATTTTAATCGCCTCGATTGCGACGATCACACTACTTTCCGAGCAGCTCTACACCTCATGGAGTAACCCGCTGTGGAACACTAATTACACCCAGGCAGGCCTGCTGGGTGCCAGCCTGTTCGCGACCGCCATCCTTGCCCAGGCATTAGCCAAAAGACTACATGAAAGCGAAGCCCTGGCAGCAAAACGCGGTGTCGACCTCGCCAGCATGGCGCATCTCACTGAATACATTATCCAGCGCATGCAAACCGGTATTTTAGTGATCGACCATCACAAGAAAATTCACCTCATCAACGACTCTGCACGCAATCTATTAGGTGACACACGATCAACTGAAGCGACAATTAGCGAATTATCAGCCCCGCTTACCCGGCAAGTCGAACAGTGGTGGGCTCACCCGGATGATGAGCCGCAGCCGTTTAAATCATCGGAAACCAGTCCCAATATCATGCCCCGCTTTGCCCACCTGGGAAAAGAGAATGACTCGGGAACGCTTATTTTTCTTGAAGATATGGCTGCCATTGCACAACAGGCACAACAACTAAAACTGGCCTCTCTCGGTCGCCTGACCGCCAGTATCGCTCATGAGATTCGCAATCCACTGGGCGCGATTAGCCACGCAGGCCAACTGCTCGCAGAGTCATCAAACCTCGACAGAGGGGAGACACGCCTCACTGAAATCATTCAAAACCACGCGCAACGCGTCAATACGATTATTGAAAACATCATGCAACTCAACCGGCGTGACCGCTCCAGTCCGGAAGAGATCGACCTCAATCAATGGCTCGCATCATTTGTCGATGACCTTTGCCTAAATGAAGAGGTGCTGAACACCCAGATACACCACACACCAGACGATGAGATCAATACTATTCGCTTTGATGACAGCCAACTACAACAGATTGTACTAAACCTCTGTCAAAATGGGCTACGCCATGGCGAACAGGACAGTCTGCCCCAACTATGGCTACAGGGAGGAATAGTTAAAGATACCCCCTACCTTGAAGTGATCGACAATGGCAAGGGGATAGACCCGGCACTCGCTGAACACATCTTCGAACCATTTTTCACCACCGCCGCCAACGGTTCAGGCCTTGGGCTATACATCTCGCGCGAACTATGCGAATCCAACCAAGCGCACCTTAATTATATTCCAGGTACTGGCAGGGGTAGCTGTTTCCGCATCACCTTTGCCGACCCCAGAAGACGACAGGTGATTTAAGATGACCCAACCCACCGCCCTTGTAGTAGACGATGAACCTGATATCTGCGAACTGCTGGCGTTAACCCTGTTAAGGATGGGGATTGACTGCCACACCGCAGACTCACTCGCCGCAGCCAAAGCAGTGCTTTTACAACACCCTGACATCGACCTGTGCCTCACGGACATGAAACTACCCGACGGTAACGGTATCGATCTTGTGCAATTCATACAGGCACGCCATCCTGAAACACCCTCTGCCGTCATCACCGCCCACGGCAATATGGAATCGGCTGTGCTTGCGTTAAAAGCAGGGGCGTTTGATTTTGTCTCAAAACCGGTGGATTTAGGCATGTTACGTTCACTGGTCACCACCGCACTTAAGCTCAGTCCAAAACAGCAAAACAACACCCCAGAAGCAGCACTGACACTACTGGGCAGTTCCACTGAAATAGAAAATACGCGAGCGACCATTAAAAAATTGGCGCGCAGTCAAGCCCCCGTGCATATTAGCGGCGAATCAGGCACCGGCAAAGAGCTGGCCGCTCGTCTGATACACGAACAGGGGGCCAGGGCAGAGAAACACTTTATACCGGTCAACTGCGGCGCAATCCCCGAGGCATTAGTGGAGAGTGAATTTTTCGGCCACATAAAAGGCAGTTTTACCGGTGCAACCACCAATAAGGATGGGCTCTTTCAGGCCGCAGATGGCGGCACACTGTTTCTTGACGAAGTGGCCGACCTGCCACTGCATATGCAGGTCAAACTACTGCGGGCCATTCAGGAGAAGGCGATTCGCCCCGTCGGCGCACATCAGGAGATCAAGGTTGATGTGCGCATTCTTAGCGCCACCCATAAAGATCTTGCTCAACTGGTCAGGGAAGGGAAATTCCGACAAGACCTGTTTTATCGCATTAACGTGATCGAACTGCCGATGCCTGCGCTACGGGCACGCACTGAAGATATTCCGCCACTCATCGACCATATATTAAGAAAGCTGGCACGTGATAACGGTGCCAGCACCGCCACCATTGATCCTGCCGCTTTATCTTCGCTGCAACAATACCACTTCCCAGGCAACGTCAGAGAGCTGGAAAACATTCTGGAACGCGCCACAACCCTATGCGAAAAAGAGACTATTCGTGTGAAAGACCTACAGCTGATACACCAAACACCATTAGCACAACCCGCCTCGCCGCTCCCTTGCCCAACAACAAACCACCAACAATCCCTTGACCCGCTGCTAGGGAATATCGAAAAGGAGACCATCGTAAAGGCCCTTGAACAGAGCAAATATAACAAAACCGCAACAGCAAAAAGGCTCGGCATCTCATTTGGCGCACTGCGTTATCGCATGAAGAAATTAGGGCTGTAAATCACAACACCTCAAACCGCGACCTCAGCAAATATCAACTGTGCATTAAGCACATATTCTGCGCAAAATGCGCACCTGGTCACACACCACCCCCTTAATTACACCGGCTTAATTGGGCATAAAACAGACTTTTTTGTGACCATCATCACAGATCCATGACCCAAACAGCGCCTCCTTCCCGTATCCCATAAAAAACTAAAGTTTGGCACGGAGCATGCAGATACCAATGTGCGAGGCAAGCATATCTCCTGCGCATGGAGAGCTAAGCGCAACGCCAGAAGAGCCAATTATTATCACACTCAGGAGAACAGCGATGAAAAAATTACAACAAGGCCCATTAAGCAGCATGAAACTCGATATGAAAAAATCCCTGCAACAGGGCTTCACACTGATCGAATTAATGATTGTGGTCGCGATTATCGGTATTCTGGCTGCGATCGCCATTCCTGCCTATCAGGATTACATCACACGTGCAAAATGGGGTGATGAAGTATCTAGTATCGCCGCATTAAAACTGGCTGTTAGTGAGTGTTTAAGCGATAACGCTGGTACCGTAGGAAACTGCGATACGTTAGCTGAAACAACACCTTACGGCATTAGTCAAGCGCCAGATAGTAAATATGGCGCAGTCACAACCCTGACAGGAACCACCGCAGCAATTTTAATAACAGGAAGCGCCGAACTTGGTAGCTGTAACTTTACCTTCACTCCAACGACAACGATGGCCAAAGGCCAAACAGTATGGGCCGTTGGAGCCTCAACGACAGCATGTCAAAAATTTGTTAAAGGTTCCAGTTAATACTTACATACAAGTTTTAGCTTGACCGAAAAGCCTGCTCATTGAGCAGGCTTTTTTGTGACGAAACCCGCTAGAATGGAAATCCATGCCCCAGCAAAATAAAATATCAAACGCCCTGCTTTGGAGACTACCACCTATCGTTTTTTCCTGCCTCTATTTCATCCTTACGAGCACCACAGGTTTACTTGCCCACTTTGGCCCTTACGATGAAAAACGGTTTCTTCAATGCTTGCTTCTCATATTCCTGGCAATAACCTCCAGTACCATTTATAGAACAAATATTACATTAATCACTAACCAGCTCCCCTCTACAATAAAAACTCTTTTAGCTTCACTTTTTTTAATTGGAATACTCTCAAGCATTATCGCCAAAAACTATCAGCTATCCCTTCTCGAAGTTGGCCTGTTAACACTACTGTTCACCGCCAGCCTCTCTATCGCCTCAGCTTATCAGGCCTTACCCAATAAATTTCAACGGATTTTCATCAGCAGTGTCATTATACTGGCAATCATACATATCGTTTCCGTACTAACTGCCTATACGGCTGCCATCACCACCCCTTATGACTGGCATCCTCACGACCTATTCCTTGGCTTCTCAAATGTGCGTTTTTTCAATCAACTACAGAGCTGGACATTACCACTCATCGTACTGCCTTTAATTCTCTATGCACAAAAACACAGAGGATACTTTGCTGGCATACTGTTAATTAGCGCCTGCTGGTGGCTATTACTGTTGATCTCTGGCTCTCGCGGCACAATGTTGGCGATGGCCGTCGCGATGATCGCCTCATTGGCCATCTATCAAAGAGATGCCATTACATGGATAAAATTACAGATTATCGCGGCCGTAATAGGGGCTGCGCTCTATACCCTGCTTTTTTATCTCGTTCCATTCATGCTCGCGGTCGAAATCAACGACACCGCTATCACGCGGTTATCCAGTGTCAACGCCCGGGTTTTTTTATGGGAACGTTCATGGCTCTTTATTCAACAAAACCCTTTTCTCGGCATTGGCCCCATGCATTACGCTTGCGACCCACAAAACCTTATCGCGGCCCACCCACATAACTCAATCCTTCAAATAGCCGCAGAATGGGGCCTACCCGCCGCTTTTATTACCCTTTTTATTTTCCTATATGGACTATATTGCTGGGTAAACACAAACAACCGACCTGCGCATGAAGAAACCACAAAATCACTCAATATACGCATTGCGCTTTTTGCATCATTGGTAGCAGGAACAACCCACTCTCTGTTTAGCGGGGTAATCGTAATGCCGGTCAGCCAAACAATGATGATCCTGATAATCGGCTGGATGGTAGGCATACACTTCTCATACCGCCCTCAAAGAAAAAAATCGAACATCACAAACACGCTTGTCCCGTGCATCGTGATAATCAGTATTGGCTTCCTTGTTATCGGCATCAATCAAACACGCCCATCTGAAAAGACCGTGAAAACTCAAAACTTAAGCGCCTCAAAGTTTATTCCCCGATTCTGGCAACAAGGAAAGAGATGCGCTTTCGAAGCGCTTTCGTCAAAAACAGCGCCCAAATGATCGCCCATTAGCAAACCATCATGACCACTAAATAGTACACCTGCACGTGACAACTAAACAATTAGCAAGCATTGCCGATAGTTTTCAATGAGACAATAACCCCTATTAATCCAGATAGTTATGAGCACACCCTCAACCAGTACAAATATTAGCGGCCTTGCTAGAAAGCTGGTGCTGGATGGCCTGTTAGAAGAAGATAAAGCCATTGAAGCTCATGAGCAGGCTACAAAAAAGAAGACCCCGCTAGTTCGCTACCTTGTCGAAAAAGAACTTTTAGACAGCAGTTCCATCGCCCATGCTGCATCCCAGGAGTTTGGCACACCAATATTTGATTTAGACAGCATGGACCTCGAGTCTGCAGCAACCAGCTTAGTCGATCACAAAATGATCCTGAAGCACAACGCACTTCCGCTGTTTAAACGTGGCAATAGACTCTTTGTCGCGGTTTCAGATCCAACGAATCAGGATGCATTAGATGAGTTCAAATTCAGCGTTGGCGCTAATGCTGAAGCGATCCTGGTTGAAGAGGATAAGCTAGCCAAAACCATCGGAAGCGTCTTAAATGAACAAGACACCACCTCCATGGAGGATCTGGACGATACCGATCTGGACGACATCGATATTTCAAGTGGTGAAGAGGACGCGGCTGGCGAGGACGGTGACGAAACAGAGGTTGATGACACGCCTGTCGTACGCTTCGTTAATAAAGTGCTATTAGATGCCATTAATAAAGGCGCATCAGATCTTCACTTTGAACCCTATGAAAAGGTCTACCGCGTACGTTTTCGTATTGACGGCATCCTGCAGGAGGTCGCTAACCCGCCCATCACCCTGGTCAGAAAGATTTCTGCGCGCATCAAAGTACTAGCACAACTCGATATCTCTGAACGCCGTATTCCGCAGGATGGGCGTATGAAGATGAAGCTGTCAAAAACACGCGCGATCGACTTTCGTGTCAGTACTTGTCCCACGCTATTTGGCGAAAAAATAGTGATGCGTATTCTTGACCCAAGTAGTGCCCAGCTGGGTATCGATGCGCTTGGTTATGAAGAAGACCAGCAAAAACTCTTTATGGAGGCAATCCACAAGCCTTATGGCATGGTGTTGGTAACAGGGCCAACCGGTAGTGGTAAAACAGTCTCACTCTATACCGCGCTTAATATACTCAACACTGATGATCGCAATATCTCAACCGCAGAGGATCCCGCTGAAATTAGCCTCTCGGGCATTAACCAGGTCAATGTAAACCCCAAGGCAGGACTCACCTTCCCGACAGCGTTAAAGTCATTTCTCCGCCAGGATCCAGATATCATTATGGTCGGTGAGATTCGGGATATTGAAACCGGCGAGATTGCCATCAAAGCGGCGCAGACCGGGCATTTTGTTATCTCCACACTGCATACCAACGACGCACCGCAAACCCTGACCCGCCTGATCAACATGGGCATTGCACCCTTTAACATCGCCTCAGCCGTGAGTTTGATCATTGCGCAGAGACTAGGGCGCCGTTTATGCAGCCACTGCAAACAGCAGCTTGATCTCCCTAAGGAAGTCCTGTTAAAAGAGGGCTTCAAGGAAGAGGAGCTTAACGACCTGACTATATATGGCCCGGTAGGATGTGATCAATGCAACGGCGGCTATAAAGGGCGGGTCGGCATCTACCAGGTGATGCCGATATCAGAGGCGATGGGGAAACTTATCATGGAAGGTGGCAATGCCATACAACTGGCAGACCTGGCAAAATCGGAAGGCGTTAACGACCTTCATGCATCAGGACTCATCAAGATCAGGCAAGGCATTCTCAGCCTGGAAGAACTCAATCGCATCGTCACCGCGGATTAATCTCAGGAAATTAAAATGGCTACTAAAACTAAACGCAAAGAGACTTTTCTGTGGGAAGGCACCGATCGAAAAGGGGCCAAGGTCAGCGGTGAAATCGCAGGTGCATCCCCTGCATTAGTTAAAGCCGAACTTCGTCGCCAGGGTATCACCCCAAAAAAAGTCAAGACGAAGCCAAAATCACTTTTCGGAGGCGGCGGGAAAGGAAAAATCACCCCTCAGGATATAGCCCTTTTCAGCCGGCAAATGTCTACCATGATGGCCTCTGGCGTACCCTTGGTACAATCTTTTGATATCATCGGCAAAGGGCATGACAACCCTGCAATGTCGACGCTTATTATGGCGATTAAGGCTGATGTGGAGGGAGGCAACACTTTTGCTGATGCCCTTGCAAAACACCCGCGTCAGTTTGACTCTCTCTACGTCAATCTTGTCACTGCCGGCGAACATGCGGGTATTCTTGAAACACTACTCGAGAAAATTGCCACCTACAAAGAAAAAACCGAGTCGATGAAGGGTAAAATCAAGAAGGCGCTTTTCTATCCCGCCGCTGTAATTGTGGTTGCTTTCATTATTACAGCGATTCTTTTAATCTTTGTAGTACCGCAATTCGAAGACATGTTCAAAAATTTTGGTGCGGACCTACCAGCCCTGACAATGTTAGTAGTAAAGCTATCTGAACTGGCCCAGGAGTGGTGGTGGGCGGCATTAATTGCGCTCGGCGCCATATTTTACGGCATAAAACAGGCAAAACAGCGCTCAAAGAAATTCAACAAAATACTGGATAAAGTTGTTCTTAAAGCACCCATTATCGGCCCTATTATTACAAAGGCAACCATTGCCCGTTTTGCCAGAACACTTGCCACCATGTTCGCCGCTGGCGTGCCACTTGTTGAAGCAATGAACACAGTAGCGGGTGCAGCAGGCAACTCAGTTTACACCAAAGGCATTTTGAAAATGCGCGATGAGATATCAACGGGTAACCAGCTCAATGTAACGATGAAGCAATCAGGGCTATTCCCCAATATGGTGGTTCAGATGGTTGCCATTGGCGAAGAGGCCGGTTCTATTGATAGTATGCTATCCAAGGTCGCAGATTTCTACGAAGAACAGGTCGACGATGCTGTTGATGGCCTTACCAGTCTTTTAGAGCCACTGATTATGGCCTTCCTGGGTGTTATTGTAGGCGGCCTGGTCGTGGCCATGTATCTGCCAATCTTCAAGATGGGCGAAGTCGTTTAGCCAACAGACTCAACACCTGACGAAACTTAAATTAAAAAAACATCATGCTGCTATTGTTTAACGAAAACCCTGCTGCTTTTATATCTGTAGTCGCCATTCTCGGCCTATTAATCGGCAGTTTCCTCAACGTCGTCATTCTGCGTCTGCCAATCATGATGGAAAAAGAGTGGTTCAGCCAATGCAATGAGCTACTTGAGATCACGCCGACTGACTCGCAAACAGATAAACCCTTCAATCTAGCCACCCCCAACTCTCACTGCCCAAAATGTAACCATGAAATCACCGCCATCGAGAACATTCCAATACTCAGCTATCTATTTTTAAAAGGCCGCTGTCGTGATTGCGGCATCAAAATCTCTCTGCGCTATCCCATTATCGAGGCCACGACGGCACTGCTATCGATTGCAGTTGCCTGGCATTTCGGCCCAACCTGGGAGGCTGCTGCAGCACTGCTACTCACATGGGCACTCGTTACCCTCACGGTTATCGACTTTGATCACCAACTATTGCCAGATAGCATCACCCTCCCTTTTCTCTGGCTGGGTCTCGGGATCAGCCTGGCAGGCATTTTCACCGATCCAGCCTCGGCCATTATTGGCGGGCTAGTGGGCTACCTAAGCCTTTGGTCAGTCTATATTTTATTCAAATTAACCACTGGCAAAGAGGGCATGGGGCATGGCGACTTTAAATTGCTGGCAATGCTCGGCGCATGGTTAGGCTGGCAGGCCGTACTGCCCATTATCCTGCTCTCCTCAGTCGTCGGCGCTATCGTCGGCATCACCCTGATTGTAGTGCGCGGTCGTGATAAAAACATTCCCATTCCATTCGGCCCCTACCTCGCCACCGCAGGCTGGATCACACTATTATGGGGTGATCAAATCATTCAGGCATATTTGACAACCATGAGTATCTCCGCCTAAATAGGGTCTTTAATTCAACAAAGGCCTGCTCTCACCCATGTTAGTTGTCGCCCTCACCGGAGGCATTGGCAGCGGAAAAACCGCCGTTAGTCAGTTATTTGAAGCCTTCGGCACCCCTGTTGTTGATACCGACATCATTGCTCGCCAACTTGTCGCCCCAGGTGAACCCGCATTAAATGACATTGCCAAACAGTTCGGCCATACCGTTTTCTCAAGTGATGGGTCGCTCGACCGTGCAAAACTGCGCCAGACAATATTTCAAAATGGTGAAAAAAAAGCACAACTGGAGTCCATCCTTCACCCGCTTATTCGCAAAGAGGTGGCACGTCAGATTACCGCACTCACCGCCCCATACTGTATCGTCGCCATACCCCTGCTGGTCGAAAGTGGTCAAACGGATATTGCCGACCGTGTGCTCGTGGTCGACACACCTGAAGCAGCGCAGCTTGCCCGGGGCATGCTGCGCGACAACCAAACGGAAAAAGAGATCACCGCGATCATCTCATCACAGGCATCACGCGATGCCCGCCTCGCGATTGCTGATGATATCATCCACAACCACAGCAGTTTAAAAGCGCTAAAACAACAAGTTGAAATACTCCACCAAAAATACCTGGCAACTGCAAATACCGCTTAACAAGCTTATTTGCCATTCGACTTAAGGTAATAGACAATAGAGCCGATAGCGCCCTTATCAAGATAGTAAAAGTCCTTAGTATTCAGCACTCTGTAAAACAAAGTAAAACTGCTTATTAGCTTAGTCGGAAAAAATGAGGCAAACCACATACGAACAGCCATTGAATGAGAGAATTCGCCTTTTTTTAAGACTCGATTTTCTCTTTCAACAGATCGACCATACCCTGCAGCGTGATGCCGCGTGGGACAGCCGGGCGACACTCGTCTCGCTGTTAGATATATTGAATATATTTAGCCGTGCCGACCTTAAAACCGAAGTGATCATGGAGCTGGAGCGCATCAGCGCCGGACTCGCACGGCTCGAACAGACACCCGGTATTGACCATAAAATGCTGACATCACTGCTGGATGAGATTGACCGCCTGGTCGACCTGCTTCACAGCTCCCAGGGACAAATTGGCCACCAGCTTCGCCAAAATGAATTTCTCAGCAGCATCAAACAGCGCAGCAGTATTTCCGGTGGTACCTGCGATT